>Ga0326727_10028428_pt1 | contig 10169 bp, 7 predicted proteins | sample MB2enrmetagenome_FD_207643 | JGI IMG/M metagenome (GOLD analysis project Ga0326727, IMG submission 207643) | Lab enriched peat soil microbial communities from McLean, Ithaca, NY, United States - MB29MY | ecosystem: Environmental > Terrestrial > Soil > Wetlands > Peat | place: USA: New York...
CGCGCAACGAGAAGAAACTGGAAGAGCAGGAGCGGCTGCTGGTGGAGGCGCGCCTGGCGGCGCTCACCAGCCAGATCAATCCCCACTTCCTGTTCAATACGCTGAATTCGGTTTCCTCGCTGATCCGCACCAACCCCAACCAGGCGCGGGCCATGGTGGCGAAGCTCTCGGCGGTCCTCCGGCGGCTGCTGCGCAAGCACGAAAACTTCAGCACGCTGCGCGAGGAGTTGAGCTTCATCGAGGATTATCTTTCCATCGAAACCGTGCGCTTCGGCGACAAGCTGCGCTTCGAAAAGGATGTCGCCGAAGATGCGCTCGATATGCTGGTGCCCAGCATGTTGCTCCAGCCGCTGGTGGAGAATTCCATCAAGCACGGGCTCGGCAGCAAGGTGGAAGGCGGCACCATCCGCATTCGCGCGCGCCGCGGCAAATCCAGGCTGCACCTGCTGGTGGAAGACGACGGTGTCGGCATTCCCGAAGCCAGGCTCGCCACGGTGTTCGAGCAGGGCATTGGCATCGGCAACGTCAGCGAGCGGCTAAAAGTGCTATTTGGCAACGAGTATCGCATGTGGATCGAAAGCCAGCCGGGCGAGGGCACCCGCACCCAGATCGAAGTGCCCGAGTTGCAGACCGGCCTGGCGGCGGTTTCATGAGTATGAAAAACGAGCCCGCTACGGACGTGCTGAAGCAGATCTACGCCCGTTCCGCCGGCCGGCCGGACGGCCATGGCCGCGGGTTCTTCTTCCGCGAGTCGTTGAAGTCGTTGTCGGTTACGGCATCGTTGTTTCCCAGTTCCCGGTTTCTGGCGTCGGCTCTATTGCGCCCCATCGACTTCGATCGGGCGCGGATTATTGTCGAGCTTGGCATGGGGACGGGGGCCATCACAACCGAAATACTGCGACGCATGGCGCCCGGTTCGATCTTGTTGGCAATCGAGGTCAATCCGGCCTTTGTCGCCCATGTTCGAAGCAAGGTTCACGACTCCCGTTTGGTTCCGATTTCGGGCCGCGCCGAGCGCCTCGGCTCCATTCTCGGCAATCGGGGCGTCCGCCGCGCGGATGCCATTGTTTCTTCTCTTGGATTGACGAGCATGGCTCACGATCAGCGGACCTGCATCGTCCGACAGGCGGCCGAGCACCTTGGCGAGAATGGCGTTCTGACTCAGTATCAATACCTGCCCACCAGCGCCAAACCAAACTGGGTCCGAGCCTTGGGACCGAAGCGTTTCGCCGAGGAGAGTTTCCTGCGCGAGTATTTTCGCGAGGTTCGCTCCGAGCGCGTCATTTGGAATCTCCCGCCGGCCAAAGTCTATACCTGCCGGCCTTGAGAACCGGCGAGGCTGGACTTCAGATCGGCAGGTAAACTTCGACGCGGAGACGCGTCGAAAAGAAACCCGACTCATTCGCATCAAGTCCGCAGGTTCGAGTACTCTCATAAAGAGGTGCCTATGTCAGAATCCTTCACGCGGCGCGGTTTCATGCTCGGCGCCGGGGCGGTGTCGGCCGCCACTATACTAACCTCCAGGAGAGGGTTCTCCCTGGAGCCAGCCGGCGTCAGTATCGACGCTTCCAAAGAGACCGGGCTCATCCGCCCGGAACTGCACGGCCAATTCGCCGAGCATCTGGGCACGTGCGTCTATGGCGGTCTGTGGGTAGGCAAGGACTCGCCCATCCCCAATATCAACGGCTATCGCCGGCAGGCGGTGGAGTACCTGAAGGGGCTGGTGCCCGTATTGCGCTGGCCGGGCGGCTGTTTCGCCGACGATTACCACTGGCGCGACGGCGTCGGTCCCGTGGCCCGGCGGCCCAAGACGGTCAATATCTCCTGGGGGAACAACATCGAGAACAACAGCTTCGGCACCAATGAGTTTATCGGTTTGTGCCGGCTGATTGAGGCCCAGCCCTACCTCTCCGCCAACGTCGGCAGCGGTACGCCGGAAGAAATGCGCGACTGGATGGAGTACTGCAATTACCCCAAGGGCAGCTCGCTTTCGGATTTGCGCGCCGCCAACGGCGCGCCTGAGCCTTTCAATGTGAGGTACTGGGGCGTGGGCAATGAGAACTGGGGATGCGGCGGCCAGATGACCGGCGACGAGTACGCCACCCAGTTCCGGCGCTTCTCCAATTACGCGCGGGCATTCGGCGAGACGCGCCCGTTCCTGGTGGCCTGCGGGCCCAGCGGCAACAACAAGGAGTGGACCCAGAAGTTCTGGGGCAACATGGCGGGGAACCGGCGCGGCTTTCCCCAGGGTTTCGCCATGCACTTCTACTCCAATGGAGGGAACGTCTCCACCAAATTCACCCCCGCCGAAATGGAAAAGCAGCTCTCCAGTTTCGTCGAAATTGAGAAGGCCATCGTCGAGCAGCGCGCGCTGCTGGACACCTACGACTCGCAACAGCAGGTGGGCCTGCTGTTCGACGAATGGGGCGTATGGGACCGCATGGTTCCCGAGGAGCAAACCAGGTATGGCCGTCTCTTCCAGCAGATCACCATGCGCAGCGCCGTGGCCGCGGGCTTGGGTCTCAACGTGATCCACCGTCAGGCCGGCAAGCTGGTCATGACCAACATCGCCCAGATCGTCAACGTGCTGCACTCCATGCTGCTCACCGATGGCCCCCAATGCGTCCGCACCACCACCTACTACGTCTACGAGATGACCAAAGCGCACCTCTCGCAGACGTCCCTCGCCGTGGCCGTGGAGAAGCCCGAGCCGGCAGGCCTGTCGGCTTCCGCTTCGCGTAAGGGCGGCGATCTGACCCTCACGCTGGTGAACCCCAAGCCCGATGCCGGCATGACGGTGAGCTGCTCGCTCGCGGGCGCCAGCGCGCGCAGCGCCACCGCGCGGATTCTCCACGATGCGGACCTCAACGCCGCCAACACCTTCGCCACGCCCGACCGCATCGTTCCGCGCGATCACAAGACCTCGGTGGAAGCGGGGCACATCGTCATTGATCTGCCGCCGCTATCGGTAGTGACCGCGGCGGTGCGGCTGGGATAAAAAGGGGACAGACGCATTTTCCGGGATTGAAAATGCGTCTGTCCCCTTTTATTCGGTCTTCGAGTAGTAATACGTGTACTTGCTGTACAACTCCGAGGCGCGAGCCCCGTTGGCTACGATCCCCAGAACGTTGTTCTCACACAGCGACTGCATGGCGCGTGTCACGTTGTCGAAGGTCGTGGAACCGATCTTGACCACCAGGATGGTGCCGTCCGCCATGGTGGCGAGCAGGTTGGCGTCGGCCGAAAACAGCAGCGGCGGAGTGTCGAAAATCGCCCAGTTGAAGGTGCGCGGCAACTCCTCGAAAAGCGCCCTGGTCTGCCTCATGTTCAGCAGTTCGAGAGGATTCTTGACGGGCGTGCCGGCCGGCAACACGTACAGGCTCATGCCTTCGATGCGGCGTAGCGCCTGCGGGAAGGTGCACTGGCCCGTCAGGTAGTCCGAAAGGCCCGGAGCACGGTCGATCTGGAAGAGATTGTGAACGATGGGACGCCGCAGGTCGAAATCGCCCAGCAGCACCGAGCTTTCCGCCAGGTGAGATTGCGCCAGCGCCAGGTTGACCGCGGAAAAGGTCTTGCCTTCCGCCGGGGAAGGGCTGGTCACCACCACCGTGTGCAGCGGCTGCAGTGTTTGCAGATGATTTAGGCGCGTGCGTAGCGTGCGGAACTCCTCCGCCGGAGTCTCGTGCGAGCTGTTGAGGTCCAGCAGGTGAGATTCCGGAGCGGGATTGAACGGCACCAGGGGCGCCTCGCCCAGCATGCCCGGATGAATGTTCAACCGTACTGGTGTGGCAGCGGCGGCCGGAGAACTGTTCACCGGCAGAAACTCCGGCGTCCGGGCCGGCTCCGGCGCCTCGCCGGGCCGCATGTCGCCCAGTTCGGCCCGGCGTAATGCATCGTGTACTCGACTCATGTTCTCTCCAGTGGCGCGCGGCCCCGTCCGTTCCTAGGCATGGCCGAAATAGTAGTAGTAAGCCGAGCCGCTCATGGCCATCGACCCGACGATGATCGCGGTCGACCACGCCAGCCAGAACAAGCGTCGCTTCCTTCGTACCAGCAACGCGTTCTCCAGCAGCGGAATGCTGCTCAACACGGGCAAATTCGTATACGCCCGAACGTCCTTGAGGTTCTTGAGGGCCGTATTCTTCACTTCCTTGCCACCCGCCAGCACAATGCCGGCCACCAGCCCCAGCAAGGTGCCGACTCCCGCGATGGCGAGACGGTTCGGCTCCGCGGGAGCCTCGGGTAGCGACGCCGGGTCCAGCACTTCCAGGTTTTGGCCGGCCTTGTGCTCTTCCAGGTTCTGCGCGGTGTCGGAAGCTTCGTGGCGCTTCACCATTTCCGAGTAGTTCTGTTTGGCCAGATCGTAATCCCGTAACAACGCGGCATACTGCTGTTCCAGAGGCGGGCTCATTTCGATGCGGGACTGGACCGCCACGATCTGCTTCTCCATTTCCGCTTTCTGCCGGGTGCGCTCCTCAAGATCCATGGTCGTCGCCTGGATTCGCACCTGCGTGGCCCCGATTTGAGCCTGGACGTCTTGCAGGCTCTTCTGCATTTGCGGATTCGCCGCCTTCCGCGGCGTGGGCTCGGCCGTGGCCGCCTGGTCAGTCTCCTGCTTCTCCAGGTCGTCGCGCTCCTTCTCGAGGGCTGCCAGCCGGGCCTCCATAGTCTTGATATCCGGGTAATCTTCCGTGAACGTCTGCTTCAACGCCGCCAGGTTCGACTTCGCGTCCTGGATCGCCTGGTTCAACCGGATGAGCCGCTCGTTCTTGACGGCGGTCGTCTGGCCGCCCACCGTGTCCTCCAGGTTGTTGGAGATGAAAGACGTCTGGTTCTTCAGGCCCTGCAGAGTGCTCTCCTCGAACATTTTTTCCTGGTTGTCGCGGTTGATGGCCTCATTGATCTGGTTGAGTTCCATCCGGAGCCCCTGCAGGCTCTGGATGTTGGCCGGAAGTTGCTCCGGCAGACGGCCTTGGTTCTCGTTCTTGAATTTCAGAATCTCGGCATCCAGGCGGTCGAGGTCTTCCTTCGAGGTCTTCAATTCGTCGTTCAGGAAGGTGGTGGTGAGCGTGGCCTGGTTGCGTTGCACGGTCACGTTCTGCTCCGTGAATTTGGTCACCAGTTCCCGAACCACCTGCTGCGCCTTGTAGCGGTCGGAATAGGAGAACTGAATCAAGAAGGCCGATGCGAGACGGCGTTCCCCGGTCCCCCCGGTGCTGGTGGGCGTATCCATCATCTTGATCTGAATGTACTTGTTGCGCATGTCCTGGATGATGTCTTCCAACGGCAGGCGCTGCCGTTCCCTCTTGTACAGGTCCAGCGAGGGCCGCTGGATGAGCTCCTGCAAGCTGGTGCGGCTGAGAATCTCCTGCCGCATTTGCTCCAGCCGCTCCGCCATCTGAATGTTGACCGCGCTGGGGATGAGGTTCTCGGGAACCTGTTGGGGCGTGATCCGCATGACCGCCTGCGAAATATAGGTGTCCGGCCACATGAACGCCCCCACTACCGACAGCACCAAGCCCGCGAACATCGGACCGATGATCCACGAACGGTAGCGGCGCACCATATCGATATAATCTTCGATATCCGGTGGGCGCCGCGAGACACTCACATAGTTCTGCGGGGAAGCCATAAATCTCAGTACCTTCCTGCTTTTCCGACAACTGCCCTCAAGTTTGCCAACACTCCCGGCTCACTTCACAATAATCTTATCGCCCGGTTCCAAAAAAATATTCTGCTCCGGCTTCTTGCCGCGGGTGACCTGCTTATAGTTGAACGTGATAACCTTGGGGCCACGCAGAATCAGAATCTTCGTGGTATTGGCGAAATCCCGGAAGCCGCCGGCATTGACCAGCGCTTCGAGCACATTGGTGGGCACCACCAACGGGTACGCGCCCGGTCTGTTCACTTCACCCAAAATGAAATACTTCTTGCTGCCGACCGCCAGGATGCCGACGTTGACCTGCGGATCCTTGATGAACTTGGAAAGACGTTCTGAAATGTCCTTCTCCAACTGTTCCGGAGTACAGCCCGAGGCCGTGACGTCGCCGATCAGCGGCACCGAGATTCTGCCATCGGGCCGAACCAGGAACTGTCCCGAAACGTCGTTATCGCGCCACACCTTGACGAAGATCACATCCTCGGCGCCGATGATGTAAGTCTTGACATCCACTGGCGCGGCTCCCGGGATCTTGATCCCGCTCGAAGGTCTGGGCGCGGCCAGATTGGCCGGAGTGGTTTCGATCTCCCTGGGCGTCGCCGGCTTGGCCGGCGGTACTGCGCCCTGCGGAGCGTCGGGCGTTTGCGATTGAGGCGGCGGAGCGGCCTGCTCTTGTGGCGGAACGGTTTTTTCTTGCGTTTGAACGGCGTCCGCAACCTTCCAACCAACCGCTTCGCCTCCGTGTAACAACGCAGGCAGCACCGCCACGAATGCGTACAATATCGCCTTTCTCATCAGGTTTCTCGGAGTCTTCATTAGTCTTCAGCACCCCGGTTTGCAATCATCGAACGACGCGACCGCGCCATCTCATTCAATCTTATCATTATAGCTTACAGATGCCAAACGAATGAAACCGAGCGTACGGGTAGTACGGGTACCAACGACGTGCTGGTACCGCTCCCGGCGAACCACCTTAGCGGTAGCTGAACAGAGAAACGCGCAGGATGCCCGGATTGGCGGTCAGCCGCAGGCTGGCCCGGTCGCCGCCGCCCATGCCCGTGTCATCGCCCGCCAGGTGGCGTCCCACCATCCAAGCGCCGTTCACGAACCTGCCCTCCTCCACCGCGGCCAGGCTGGCCATGGGGGTTGCCGGGACCGTCGATGAGAACTTGATGCCCAGGTTGGCTCCAGCCACCCAGAAATCATCGGGACCCGTCTGTATGATGATGGCGTAGCCGCGGGCCGCCGCCGGCCCGCCGCGGCCGCCGCCAAAGCCACCGCCCGCAGCCACTTGTGGCACTCCCGCGGCGGACCTCCCACCTCCGGCGGCGGGAGCCGCCGCCGGAGGCGCCGCTCCCCGCCCGCCACCCATGGCAAGCTCGAACACATAGTTCCCAAACGTCACTTTCTGGGCGCCCGTGCCTGCGTCCATCATCACCGCTTTCATGGTGCCGTTGGTCTGATGCTCCATGATCAACGGAGTGAGTTGTTTGAGCACGCCATAGGCCGCCGCCAGCGGACTATCCGCGCTAACCTGCCTCTCGATACCGAACGGCGAGAACATCTGCGCATTGAGCTGGCCGATGGCGTAGAACGCGTTGGCGGCATCGCCGCGCGTCTCAGGGATGAAGAGCGGGTTGCCGTTCCGGCTGTACATGGTGGCGATTTCCGCGAAGTTGGCCAGGTAGATGTCCGGGGCCAATATGTCGATCTGCGGCGCGCCGGCCCGCCAGAAGTCGTGATTGTGGGCTTGGGGACCGCCGCTCGGGTAGTCTCCAGGCACCTTGTCCTGGGGTTGCACCAGCCAGGCGTTCACGTACACCGGTATGGGGTACTCCTTCTTGCCCAGTTCCGTGATGCGATTCATGTAGCGCGCGTAGTGCCAGGCCATGAAGGCCTCATCGGCGCCCGTGCCGCTGCCAAAAACCTCTTCCCAGGTTCCCGACGTCTTGCCCCCAGCGGCGTCCCACAGCTTGAGGGTTTCCGGCAGCAAGGTGCTCTTGTTCTTCTGGAGGTAGTCCATCAGCTCCTTGGGCACCGGTCCGGCGAAAGCCTCGTTGGCCTCTTTCGACCGGTCCCTGGAGTCGCCCAGCAGGCCCACTTCGTTTTCCATCTGGATCATGATGACCGTGCGCCTAGCCGAGTCGATCTGGCGCACGTGCCGCATGAGGGCCGCATACGCCCGGCCATCGGCTTCCATGTTGGTGGCGCTCAAAGTGGAGAGGATCTCCCGGCCCTTCCCGTCCTTGTCCCGTGCCACGGGGTACTTATCCGGGTTCCGTTTCACCCAGGCGGGAGGATAACTGGACGTGCCGTTTTTCCAGCTTCCGAACCACAGCAGGACGACGCGCAGATTGTTACTCCTGGCATCGCGTAGGGCCCCATCCAGGGCGCTGAAGTCGAACTTGCCCTCTTGCGGCTCGGTCCAACCCCAGCCTACTCCCACCAGAGCCGTGTTGAGGTTGGCTTTGGCCAGGTTGGGCCACACGGGCCGCACGTTTTCGGCCGTCGAGGCCGCGTTATTCAGCAACTCGCCCGCCAGGCCCAGCCAGGGCCTGCCGTCGACGATCAAGTGGGTCACGGCGCCTCGTTTTTCGAGGTGCGGTATCGGCGCGGCGGCCGGAGTCTGCGCGGTCGGCGCGGCGGCCGGAGTCTGCGCGCTCATCGTGACGGCGAACGCAAATAGAGTGATCGAGATAAACAAAATCCGATGTTTCATGGCTAGTCTCCTCAACGATACCGATATAGTTTAACGTGCTGAATGGTAGGGCCGTCGCCACCGAAGATCAGGCCGCTGCCCGATTGGTTCTTGGCGGCCGCCGCGGCCTGATCGTACTCCAGCACCACGTCGTCCCCATTCACCCGGCGCCCCGGAATCCACTTGCCATTCACAAACTTCCCCGTCTCCACGGGGCCCAGGCCGGCAATTTCCGGTCCCGGCGTGTTGGGCGTGAACAGGATCTGCACGTCGCGGCCGGCTATGAAGTACTCATTGGGGCCCACTGAGACAACGATGGCATAGCCCAGCGCCGGCACCGGGTTCCGCCGGTTGCGCTGAATGTCGATGTTCACGACGTAATCCCCCAGCGCAATGTCCTTCCTCGGTTGCTGGGTGGTGAGCCACGCCGCGCCGATGGTCCCTTTGGCTTGCGCGTCGGTGATCAGCGGCGTCATCTGCGCCAGCACCGCGTACGCCTTGGCTAGCGGTATATCTTCGATCGCGTTCGACACCGGCGTGTTGGTGCCCGGCCGCATCTCGCCCCAGCGTTCCGGACTGTTGACGCCGAAGGGCGAGTAGCCGATCCCCGCGTGCTGCCCGATGCCGTAAAACGCATTGGCCGCGCCGCCCAGGTCGCCATACGACTCCGGCACGAAGAGCGGATTATTGGGCCTGTGGAACCGCTCCGACCAGTCGTTGAAGTTGCGCAGATGCACGTCCGGCGCGTTGATATCGATGGAGGGCGCGCCGGCCTTCCAAACGTCTAGCACCAGCGGCTCCGGGCAGCCCGACGGGTAGTCGCCCGGTGCCTGGTCCTGGGGTTGGACGAGCCATGTGTTGGTGAACACCGGCAGCGGATATTCGGTCTTGCCGGCCTTGGCCATGTGGTCCAGGTAGCGCGCGTAATTCCACGCCATGAAAATCTCGTCGGTCGCGGTGGACTTGCCGAAGACTTCCTGCCACGTGCCGACGGTCTTCGAGCCCGCGGCTTCCCATAGCTTGCGGAGATCGGGCCACAGCGCCAGCTTGTTCATTTGCAGATAGTCCATCAGCTCCGGCGGCACCGGCTTGGCGAATGCAGCCTCGGCCGGGGCGGACCGGTCGCGCGAATCGCCAATCAGCCCCACTTCGTTCTGCAACTGAATCATGAGCACCGTGCGCCGCCCGGTGTCCGCTTCCTTCAGATGGCGCATGAAGGCGGTATATGCGCGGGTGTCGGATTCGAGGCTGGCCTCGCCCAGCGTCGAGAGCACTTCCACCGGCTTGCCGCTCTTGAGGCGGGCGCGCGGGAAGCGCTGCTGGTCGGCCTTCACCCATTCCGGCGTGAAGCTCGAGAGGCCGTTCTTCCAACTGCCGAACCACAGGAAGATGAGGCGCAGGTTGTGTTTCCGTGCGCCGTCGAGCAGCCCATCGACCAGCGTGAAGTCGTACTTGCCTTCCACGGGCTCGACCCAGTCCCACCCGATGCCCACCAGGACCGTGTTGAGGTTCGCCCTGACGATCTTCGGCCACGCCGTTTCCATGTACTCGAGGCTGGAAGAGGCGGTGTTATCCGTTTCGCCGGCCAGCGCCAGCCAGGGCTTGCCGTCGACGATCAATTGCGTCGCGAGGCCCCGCTTTTCGAGATGGGGAATCTGCGCGCTCGCCGTGACGGCCAGCGCGAACAGAAGAAATGGAATCCGATGTCTCATGTCTGATCTCCTCAACGATACCGGTACAATTTGACGTGCTGGATGCCGGGCCCATCGTCCATGAAGCGCAGTCCGCTGCCGGACTGGTTGGCCGCGGCAG
>Ga0326727_10028429_pt1 | contig 10168 bp, 8 predicted proteins | sample MB2enrmetagenome_FD_207643 | JGI IMG/M metagenome (GOLD analysis project Ga0326727, IMG submission 207643) | Lab enriched peat soil microbial communities from McLean, Ithaca, NY, United States - MB29MY | ecosystem: Environmental > Terrestrial > Soil > Wetlands > Peat | place: USA: New York...
TGGGCTGCGATTCCCAGCGACCGGCAAAGTTCCATCAACTGCGATTGCCTTCCTTTCGAATCGCCACGCAATACTAGCGGCCAAGCCATATTGTTTTGCCGGCGATACATGGCGTATGCGTGAAGCAGACGCTCATGATTCTTATGAGGGTAGAAATGCGCGACATAGAGCCAGAATCGGACCGGAAGTCCGTGCAGCCTTCGGAAGTCCTCGACTATATCGAGTGGCGCAGGATGAAGCCTGCCCCCGATAGCGAATGGTACAACAACAATACGATCGTCCTTCACGCCGAGAGAGGCGCGTACCTGCCCTGCAGTAGTCTCTGAAACCGGAGTGAGAATCGCCTTTCCACGCGCCAGTCGCGCCACCATGTAGCGGGCATACCACCGCCGTGCAGGATCATAGTGCTGTGGATGGACAAACGGAAGCAGATCATGAATCGTGACAACTGATCCCACGCGACTATACAGGGCGTCCTTCCCGGAGAACCAATGAATAAGGTCTACACCGTCCGCCGCAGCACGGGTCGGCAGAAACAGCTGCTCACAGAGGATTCGCGTCAGACGGTTTGTGCCGGAGATGCCCAGGACGCGCAGCGTGAATCGCTTCGCGTCCTGTACGAGGCTGACACTCTTAGGAGTACAGTAAGCGAAATACTCGTTATTTGACTCATCTGACTTCAGCGCGTCTACTATCGACTTGATGTAGTCCCATCCCCCTCCGATGTCGGGGTGTGCGTGAAGAAGATTGAGGCCGATGCGCATGAACCTATTCCAGAAACTCTTTTTCCTGTCAAGACGCCGAGGCGTGTTTGTTGCGGTCCGCAAGCAAGCGTTGGTAAAGGATTCTGTGGTTGCGACTTTTGCAGCGCTTGCTTGAACCGTGAGAGCGAGAACGGCGCATCTGGTTGATTAAGAGCGCTGGATGAACGATGGGCGCTGACACCACTGTCGATTAATTCCAGTAACGATAGGGGGAAAATGGGTTCCGCAGCGCGCCTCGGGAGTTGTCACGTAAGTTCACGGCGGAGCGCGCTAACACCGGTGTCGCCAGCGAGCGCCTCGAAGAGTTGTTCGTATTCCAAGACAACTCGATCCATATTAAAGTTAGCACGGATCTTGTCACGTCCCCGGGCACTCATCTCCAATGCCATTTCACGATGCTCAAGGAGGTCGCAGATTCGCGTTGCGAGTTCGGAGGTGTCTCCGGGTTCAACCAGGTAGCCGGTAACGCCGTGGGTGATGATTTCGGGTGTACCACCGACATTCGTAGCTACGACGGGAAGACCGGCCGCCAAGTACTCCAAGAGTGTATTCGAACATGCTTCAGTTTCTGAAGTCACAATTCCAACTGCGGCAATGGCCAGGAGCGCCGGCACATCTGTTCTGACGCCGGTAAACTGCACGGCATTCTCAATTTGCAAGCCCGCCGCCAAGCGGCGCAGAAAATCAGCCTGCCCCATATCCTTTCCGACGATAACAATCTTCGCATCGGGAAACCTGGTCAGGACAGCCGGCGTGGCATTAAGCAGCCATTCGTGCCTCTTGTGAGGGTGTAGGTTCGCGACACTAAGAATGATCGGACCATCGGGGGGGAGCCCGAGCGTTGCGCGATCAGCTGTGCGCGAGCCAGATGCAGCCCGCTTGCAGTCGCATCCGTTGTAAATAAGGCAGAGCTTTCCGGCAACCCAGTGCTCTCTTCGCAGCGCCGTTTCCTTAACCGCCAGGCAATTGGCGACAACCGCATCGGCAGCAAGATTGCTGAGATTCTGGAGCCAGCGCATCGGGGCGCTGGATACATTGAAGCCGAGGTCGATGCGATTTGTTACGACGCGTGCACCCGCGATCCGCGCAGCGATCACCGCGTAGATAGAGGACCAATAATTGGACCCGTGCACAACTTGCACCTTTTCCTGGCGCAGAAGCATTCCGATCTCCCAAACAGCCCGTAGATTTCGCGGGCTTAGTGGTCGTGGATCGCATTTTGCGTATTTGACGACAATACCAGAATTGCGGAGTTCATCGTCCAACAGCCCGGGCCCATAGAGTGAAATAACGATCGGCTCAAAGCGGCGGTGATCAAGGCGCGCACAAAGGTCGGCCAAATCGCGAGCCATTCCTGCTGCATTCAGGCGCTCGATAAGAAATGCTATCTTCATTCGTGGAAAGGATGCCGGAGCCTAATCTTCTCTCTTTCTCAGTTGCCTGGTACCATATTGTTCAAAATGCCTGCAACTTCTGCAGCGTCCAGTGTGCCAGGCGCGTTGTCTATGGCGCGGTTGGAAAGAAAGATGCCCAGTTGTCGCTCGTACCGCGGATGGTATCCGTGCATCCCTTTGGAGGGTCGGGCGCCCCAGAAGGTGGGGAGCCACATTGTACCGTCGTCAGTGACAGCGATAATGTCGCCGAAAGAGGGATTTTTGACTCCGAGACGTGCACGCTCCTCCGTGGTGAGGATCTCCACATCATTGAACTCGCCCACGAAGTGTTGAATCTCGTTCTTGAGGATGTCGTCTGTCGTCCAGACGCGGAGGATTGTGCCTTCAAGAAAATAGATATATCGCTGCGGTTTCGGCTTGCCGAATCTTCGTTCGATGTTGAGATTCACGCACTTCTCGACTGGCGACATTCCGTGGTCCGAGATGACGATTATTGTGCCGTTCGGGTGCGCACGCTCAAATAAGTCCATAAGGCCTATCGCCTGACTCTCGCTCGTATCTCTGACCGCCCAGTATGGGTCGCTGCCGGGGCGATGCCAGTGCCCGGCATGATCAAAGTCACCGAATGCCGCCACAATTGCTCGCATTGGGGAGCCCTGGATGGCGCGAGAGGCCGCCTCGAAGATGCACCGATCGCGCGACTCTGGATTCGGTAACCCGGGAAAATCAAGATATGAGAAGGCGTACACATTATCACGCTTCAAAATACTGTCCGCTGGAAAGTCCCGTGAGAACAGGTCTTTCCCTGACTTGGAAAAGTAGTGCAGATATGCGAACGGGATATCCTTGGTCGGCTTTCCTAGCGCCTTGTCTACGATTCGATGGCATGCCCGATTCGGTATGCGCCAGCGGCGAAACAAGTCCAGAGTTTTCAGCGCGCCGTTATTTACGATCGCCTTGTCTGGTTGGTAAGAGAACTCGCACCAATAACCAATTTCATCAGGTCTCTTGCCCGTGAAGAGTTCGACCTGACAATTAATGGAGTATCCGAAGCCAGGCCGTACCGCTCTAACAATCGGAAGTCGCTCACGAAGGCGCGACCCATCCAGCGCCCAGAACGGATAGGCGTCGATGAAGATCACCAGACACGGCTCAGACATATTGCCCCCCGATCAGTGGTTCAACCCAGTCCCGGTCCCTGGCAGAGAAAGGATAGAGCCGGAGTATTCCTGCCCAATACGCCTGCCGCGCGCCTCTCATGAATTCCTCCCCTTCGGCCTCGGCGACAAATACTCCTGAAAATTGCGCGAGCCATTGGCGTGCAGCCAGAGGCGCAATACCCCTGCAACCTTGCGCCCGATATTCGTAAATCTGCAGGAGCGCCGCTGCCGCCAGTGCCTCTTTCCTCCTGCAGAGCCATATTGGGTCGCATCGACGCACTCGGCATTCGTTCCACAGTTCCGCCGCCATCCGCCGCAGCGACCTGTGCGGAAGCAGCCTTTCGATACGCTGGGGAGAAGCGGGTGCAGTCCCATTGATCCGTGATTTCGATTCTAGGAATGCAACTGCTGCCTTGACCGCATCGTATTGTTCTCTTTCCAGTTCATCCACGTCAACGGCCTGACCTTGGCGTACGAGCAATGCGTGCCTCACGGCCAAGCGCACGCTACGCGTTGCCAAGCCGTGGCCCTCCGGTAACGCCAGGAACGCTTGCGCACGCAGGCGATGTCCCGGTATACAATTTCCATCTTCTGAACAGGCAAGGATTGCAACGTCAAGTATTTGCCTCGCGATCGATTGCGCGTAAAGTTCCGGACGAGTCCACTTTATTGAGCAGAACAGCAACGGTTTCCACAGATTAAAGAAGAAGGCTTGGCGCGCTGTCGCAGGGTCGAATTCTGCAGGGAAGCTAGGTCGTATATCCTTGCCCGCAAGCACCCATCCCGCTTTTCGAATCTCTACCGCCTGAAAGCTTCGGGGTGGCCGTCCCAGGCCACCAACAGGACCGATTGAAACATCGACATGAAAGAGAGGCGTACTGGCCTTTTCGCGGCGAAGACTGCGAATTGCCTCCTCTACCCTCCCGCGATTTCGATTCCCATCGACCACGGCAATCGCGTCGATGTCGCTCATCAACCTCACACCGTTCTCATCACGGAGCCAAACGAAATCGCCCGTAGCGATACTCCCGCACAAGATCACAGATTTCAGTGAACTGCCGTAGGTCTTTACCAGGATTTCTCGGAGCGAAGTAAGTACTTTCTCCAACTCACATGGATATCCGAATTCAGCACAGAGATTTCGGACTTCGTCGTGCATCATTCAACTCCGGTATAGGCAGGTCAGTGTGGCTTTCTCCCCTTTGCCGATCATGCAGATCCAGCTCATAATCTTTTCCCGTGAGGCACTTGGTATGCGGCTCAGTTACTCACCCTGTCCGGCATGCCCAAATCTGGCGCCGTTCAGACACTCGCCGCATGTCTGATCTACGCCTTACCACCACGTGATGCCCACAATCTGGACATAGTCGACATATTTTACTTGTCCTCAGAAATAGATAACTGTTCCGACCACCAACGCGCAGCTAAGGCAAACAGTGACTCCGACAAACAACCAGCGATAAGATTGTAGGCGCACGATTCCCAGTGCAGCCAGAAGGCAAAAGAGTCCAAGAAGCTGTTCGCGATATCTCGGCGTTCCCGGGAATGCTACCGCGATCAAAGCGCCGCATCCGAGAAACCCGCCGTATGCTGGAAAACTCGCGCCTGCCCATTTCCTGAGTGAGTCTATGCAACCAATGAATACAAATGGCAAAAGAGCCAGAATATACAGGCTGGCAAGACTGTTGGCTATCTGGAAAACGTCATCCCCATTTAACTTTGGAGGGAAGGGCATAATGAGGAGCACTGCCATGGTAAAAGGGAGTTTCCAGATCTCCCCAACATTGTTAATAAAGAATGGCGCAAGGCCGCGCGCGTTACCGACATTGTGGCTGATGTATCTAAATATTGCAATCGGAACGTCTGTGCTGGCCCGGGTGCTCCCCCAGTTCTGAATAATGTCGGGGAGGTTATAAGCAACGACAAGCACAAGGGCGGTCAAAGTTACTGCTCCTCTCAGGGTCACTCTTCTACGGAGCAGCAAGCCGCACAAATAAATGAGCGCTATTACGGCGATGAGGGCAAGCACGTCTCGCCGCACCCACCAGAGCACGGCCACCGCGCACAACAAGCTGACAGCAGAGATACGACTTTTCTCGATGTAGATAATCGACGCGAGCACAGTCAACAGTGCCAGACCCGCAATCAGATCCTTGATGTGCAGAATGCTCGCCAATATCGGGGATGGAGCCCATGCGGTGAGCACAATTGCCAGGCGCGTTATTCGGACATTGTTATATATCGGGGCGATGAAAGCGATCGGCACAGTCCACAAACAACGGAAGAATATATTGAAGATTCTGACGATAATTGTGTTCACACCAAAGGTCTTATAAAGGATGGCGGTCCAGATGGTGAAGCCGGGGTTTCTATCCTTGGTATCAAAGATATCGCCGGAGTCTGCCATGATCTGTCCCTTGAGGTGGTAGGCCTCGTCGTCGGAGTAGCTGAACCCCTGCCGTTGATTACCCCAGATGGCGGAAAGATTCCAATATGCCGAAAGCAACACTAGCGAAGCACAGAAGCTCAGGATGAAGTGCGTTCTAACCGTCCTTTTCTGTGGCGTTGGCAACGCCGATATCAATGCCGTGCCTGCCAGGATCAGCACCGCCGCGATGACGATCGCCAAGACACAGTCATTGAAACTCATTTAGAGCACCTCCATAAAGAGAGAGCAACGCGGCCTGGTGCCGGGACATGCTGAATTGTTTAACATGATCGTGTCCGTTGCTGGCCAATCGTTGTGCTTCAGCTTCATCCTCGAAGAGCCGCGACAACGCCGACGCCAGCGCAAGCTGGTCCCCGGGAGGGTAGAGGATGCCGCTCACGTTATCCTCGATCAGATCGCGATTGCCCCCGATATCGGATGCGATCACAACTCTGGCCCACGATTGCGCCTCGCAAATCACCGTGTTCATGACTTCGTGCCAAAGCGAGGGGACAACGACGACCCGGCTGGCTCGGTAATATTCCTGTACAGCCTCGTGGGAGAGCCACCCAGTGAATCGGATGCGGCTGTCACCCGTGGCGAGAGTCTCGAGCTGCGATCGGCCAGGGTCGTCACCGATGATGGTCAATGTAGCGCTGTCGTCGGCAAGGGTGCGGAATGCGCCGATCAGACCTGCGACGCCTTTGTTTTGCGACAAACGTCCGACATAGAGGATACTGTGAGACGAAGGAAGCTGCTCAACGCGGCGATCCTCGAGTCCGGGCACGCCGTTCGGTAAATAGATCACACGATTTTTGTCAAAGCCGGCTTCAATCAGGCGAGTTTCAATAAATCGCGAGATGGCGACAATCCGATGCACCTGCGACAACATCTGCCGGTTGTACAAGGAATAGAGCCTGCATAGGGCAGGCTTTGTTGCGCACACCTCCCCGCGCTTTCTGTAGAGCCCACCCTTTGGGCACTCGAATTGGTATCCATGGAAAGTGATGATTGTCGGATATTCTTTAGAGAATTGCGTGACAGCCGCCAGTGATATGGCGCTAACCATGTGAGCATGGATTACGTTGGGCTTGAAGGATGCCACTGCATGCTTCACCGCAGAGATAGCGGTTGGATTGTAAACGGCGCCTATTGCCGTTTGCAGCCGCTCGCCAGCGCCGGTGCGCGGGAACGTGTAACCAGGAAATCGCACCAGGCCGCCATCTTCGTATGTCTCCAGCCTGCGGTCATGATGGACTCCAGTAACAACTCCTACCTCCCAGCCGGCCTCCTGAAACGACTTAGCCTGATAGTAAGCGATGCGTTCGGCGCCGCCTCGGTCCTGTGGCGGGAATCGGTCGGTAAGAATTAGAAGGCGCATAGGAAGCAGGGGCGTTTCATTGGGCGCGGGCACGAACGCCTTGCAGCCGAATTTAAATCGCGAATTGGTGCCTCAGGTTAATAAGCCAATCCGATATCATCGCGCGGTCAGGCTCGCTCAGCGACCATTTCCATAAAGCTGCGAGTACTGCCGGAGCAGTAACTAGAAATAGGCAAAAGCTCAGTGGAATTGCCCAACCGGATTGATAGTAGGCTGAGACCATGGCTAGAGAGCAAATGGCGAACGTCTTGACGGTGCCGTGCATCTTGTGCCGCAAGGCTACGTAGAAGACAAGGACGAGGTAGATGGTCTGGCTCATTTCGGCAGCCATGAAGCTCAGGGCACAACCTTGTGCGCCGTGCCATCGTCCATATAGCTCGACTGCGGATATGATTGCAATCAGCCAGACGACGTGTCCTACAACAACAAACCGAACTCTGCCCATTGCGACTAAACTTCTACACAAGCCCTCACCGATTGCCAGAGGCAAACACGCAAGCGATAGCAGGGAGAGAACCGGCGCCGCTCCCGCGAATCGGTGACCATACAAGAGCAGGATGATGGCCCGAGCATTGGCGCCCACGACAAAAGCGGGAAGAAACATTAGTAGTGTAATCATCCGCGAGCCGCGGGAGACCATCCTGACCATGGTATCGTGGTCGGCCGATGCGCTGGCCTGCGCAAGCAGGGGCATGAGCGGTACACCCGCTGCAAGCGCAATCGTCGTCAGCAATTGAATCAGTCCGTAAGCGGCCGCAAATGTGCCCACCTCGCGCATGCCTGCGCTCAGCGCGAGACGGGCGGTCAGCCACCAGTTCGCAAAGGGGATAAGGAGCGCCGTCATCAGGAGCGGGAGCGAAAACCCCATCAGAATCTTGCACATACCCACCAAATGACGAAAAACTGCGCCACTCATCAGGCCCGGGCCGCAAGCGCGTATAACCGCGCTTCCCAGGAAGAGGGCGCGGCTGGCAAGCAGTATCCCGAATCCCCAGAGCGCCCCTATCACGCCAAACCGGTACGCCAGCATAATCTGGATCGGCAGGGCCACCGATTGAGCGAGGACGCTGCGCACGGTGGCGGTCCTGTAGAGTTCGAGGCCGGTAAGGGCGGCTTCCATCACCGTGGCACCCGCGAAGCCGGCCACCAGCAGGCCGGACCATCGTAGCGGGACGGCAAGAGATGGCTGCTTGTAAAGACCGGCGGCAACTCGATCTCCGAAGCAACCCAGGGCGACTGCTATCGCCAAGGAGAGAGCGCAGACGATGCAACAGGCGGCGAGAATTGCGGCGTCAGCCTCTTCGGGATTTTGGACGCGACAGGTTGGGATAAATCTGCGCAGTGCGTCCCGCAGCTCGAACCCGGCAACGGCAGCGCAAAAACCAACCAGATAGGTAACGGTCCGGTAGGTCCCGTAACCTGTCGGATCCAATAATCTGGCGATGACAATGGCGGAGAGAAACGAGAATCCCGAACCGGCGATGTTCGTAACCAGCGTCCAGCGTACTCCGTTGAGATAGCGCGACGAGCGCGACATGCGGCCGGCTTCGGCAACCGCGACAGCGGCTGTGCTGCCTCGGTTCGGCGTCATGGCTGGATTCCCTGTTGTGCAGATCGCATGATGGATTCGAAGAAAGACTGACTTTACCAAGGCGCTAGCTCAGACTAAGATGATGCACTGCGCCCGGGACAGCGTTCGAGCGATCTGGTGAACGCATCCGCGATGTGGTCGAGGTCAAACTGGGTGAGATGTTGATGGACCGGTAGACCGAGAATTGATGCGCACAGACGAGTTGTATCCGGGAAAGCTCCAGGTGGAACGAGGGGGTGCAGCCAAGCTGCGAAGGCGTACGGTTCAATCTGCTGTGCAAGCAGATCTCTTATCATTGCGGGCCGATCGCTTACCCATACTGGCATTACCAGCGGACAGACCCCTTCATCAAGCAAAGTGAAAACCTTGTTATACCCTGCAAGTCGGGAAAGGCGTTCATCGAGGCCTCTCCAGTTCGCTCGCCGTATCCTGACAATCTCCTCGGGACTACAACCTGCGGCTAATCGATAGGACAAAGGTGACATGCTGGGCCGATACACGTACAGTGGTTGTGGTGACGCTTTATCATCAGGGTCTTGTTGCGGGTTCTTCCTCGGCCGGCGACACAGCCAGCGGTAGGCCCCCGTTATCTGAGGACCAATCACCTCGCGGACAATGAAACGCGCATCCAACCAGTAAGGAGCCGCAGAAAACGGCTCCGCCTGTTTGACTCGAACCGATTTGTCTTCGTCGACCCAATCCGTGCGATTCCACCGGTACGCGCCGCCTTCCAGCAACGCAAGAGTCTTGCGAAGACTAAATATCGCAAGTGGTGCGTATCCCCCCAGCGGCCTGCGAGCGTCGCTGGAGAAAAGCGCGTGCGCGCAATCTTCTATCAGAAGCACTCCTTTGCTTTCGCATAATGTCGCCAATTCGGCAATTGCAGGCTGTGGAAAGCCATAATAGTGAATTACCATCACGGGCCCGGGCCGGTCACGCAGTTTGCGGTCCAAGTCGTCGAGATCGCAGGAAAGGTCAGGAGCGATGCGGTAAAAGTCAACATCGTAGCCCGCGCGAACTGCGGCATCGACTACAACAAGGCACTGAAATGAGGGCATCCAGATCGTAGTGCCCAGCGGAACGTTACAAGATCGAAGGGCATAAAAGGCTGCAGACCGGCCCGAGTCGCAAAGGGCAGTGTAATCGCCAAGGCGTCGCTTGCCAGCGCCGATGGCCCAGGCTGCATACTGAAGGCGCGGCTGGGGGAACGCGCTAATCAATGCGGTTTGCACATTCTCCAGAATTCCAATTTGCTTTCCCCACTACAAAGCAATGTATCCTCCGTTACATCCGTTCACCAGTTACCGCCCCTGTGTGTCGCCATGCAGGTGATAGACAGAAATAGGGTACACGTCGTACTGGAACTCGCTGGTTTTGCGGAAGCCGAAGTCTAAGAGCGCGTTGTGGCAAACAGGATTTTTGTAGATGAAAATGAGTTGACGAGGACTCC
>Ga0326727_10028430_pt1 | contig 10168 bp, 6 predicted proteins | sample MB2enrmetagenome_FD_207643 | JGI IMG/M metagenome (GOLD analysis project Ga0326727, IMG submission 207643) | Lab enriched peat soil microbial communities from McLean, Ithaca, NY, United States - MB29MY | ecosystem: Environmental > Terrestrial > Soil > Wetlands > Peat | place: USA: New York...
TGGATTCGATGACCAAGCGAATTCACCTGGGTCTGGATCTGCGCGGCGGCGCTCACCTGATCTTGCAGGTAGTCGTGGCCGAGGCGGTGAGCGCCGAAACCGACAACACGGTGGGGCGGATCGAGCAGGATCTGAAGGCGGCCAACCTGAGCTATACGCAGGTGTACAAGCCCGATCCGGCCAAGCCGGATCTGATCCGGCTGGAGGGAACGGTCCAGGCCAAGTCGAGCGCGGTGCGCTCGGCGCTGGAGGCGAAGTACTCAACCGAGTACGACCTGACTGGCGGCGGGGCGGACAACACCTGGACGCTGACGATGAAGCCCCTGATCCGGACGGCTCTGGAGAAGAAGACGGTCCAGCAGGCGATCGAGACGATCCGGGACCGTGTGGATACGCTGGGCGTGAGCGAGCCTCTGATCCAAGAGTACGGTTTAGGCGCGAACCAGATTCTGGTGGAGCTGCCGGGCATTGACGACCTGGACCGGGTAAAGACCATCATTCAGTCGACGGCGCGGCTGGAGATCCATGCGGTGGTGGGCGGCCCGTACAAGGACGAGGCGGAGGCGACGGCCAGCCAGGGCGGCGCGGTTCCTCCGGATCTCGAATTGGTGCATGGTTCGGGGAATCTGGCGACGGGCTCGGACGCAGACGCAGTGTACGTGTTGCGGCGGGTGTCGGTGGTGGCGGGCAGCGACTTCCGCTCGGCCGATCCGGGCACGGATCAGAACACCGGGCAGAGAAATGTGCGCTTTACGCTGACCAACGAGGCGGGCGACCGGTTCTACGACTACACCAGCAAGAACGTGAATACCAGCATGGCGGTGGTGATGGGTGGCCGGGTGAAGGAAGTGGCCAACATCGAAAGCGCCATCCGCGACTCGGGCGAGATCCGGGGCGCCTTTTCGCCGGAAGAGGTGACGATTCTTTCGAAGATGCTGCGCACCGGCGCGCTGCCGGCCTCGCTGAACTATCTGGAGGACCGGACGGTGGGGGCGTCGCTGGGCGCGGACTCGATTCGCGAGGGCGTGACTGCGGCCATTGTGGGCGTTCTGCTGGTGATGGCGTTCATGCTGTTCTATTACCGTGGCTCGGGGATCAACGCCGACCTGGCGCTGTTTCTGAACCTGGTGATTCTGCTGGGATTTATGGGCTTTTCCGGGGCCACGCTGACCTTGCCCGGGATCGCCGGGGTGATTTTGACCATCGGCATGGGCGTGGACTCGAACGTGCTGATCTTTGAGAGGATCCGGGAAGAGGTCCGGGCAGGGAAGGCGCCATCGGCGGCAGTGGACCAGGGGTTTGCCCACGCGTGGGTGACCATCGTGGATACCCACGTGACGACCATCGTCTCGGCGGCGATCCTGTTCCTGTTTGGCAGCGGTCCGGTAAAGGGCTTCGCGGTGACCTTGACCTTCGGTCTTGCGGCGAACCTGTTTACGGCGGTGTTTGTATCGCGGGTGATCTTCGATGCCCACCTGAACAAGCTGAAGACTGGGGAACTGGTATCGATCTGACCGGGGACTCAGGGACTAGGGACTAAGGACTAAGGGATTGTTTGTCGTGGGCGAGGGCTCACGGCGGTGACGATTTGAACGCTGGAGCCTGACGGGCCCCGGCCCCCAGGAAGGGGAGACAAGAAAGTGGAATTGTTTCGCGGCGTAAATGTGGATTGGCTGGGGAAGAAGTGGTATTTCCTCGGCTTTTCATTGATCTTCAGCATAGCCGGCATCATCTCGATGGGCGTGCATTGGGCGCAGATCGGCAGCCCGGTTCCGTTGAGCGTGGACTTCCGCGGCGGCACCCAGGTGCAGGTGCAGTTTGCCCAGACACCGGATACAAACAAGATTCGCCAGGCTACCGAGGCGGCGGGGATCAAGGATGCGCGCATCCAGAACTACGATGAGCCCAAGAACAACGAGGTGCTGATCAGCCTGCCGGAGCAGACCAACGAGGCGGCGCTGGACACCGGCCGCCAGGCGATCGTGGACGCTTTGCACGCGCATTACAGCAGCACGTTCACAGTGCGTAACGTGCAGGTTGTGGGCCCCACGGTGGGCAAGCAGTTGGAGAAACAGGCCGCGCTGGCCACGCTTTACTCGCTGCTGGGGATGCTGGTCTACCTTTGGTTCCGTTTCCAACTGATCTATGGGGTAGCGGCGGTGGTGGCATGCTTCCATGACACGCTGATCACGGTGGGCGCCTTCGCCCTGACCGGCCAGGAGATCAGCCTGACGGTGATTGCGGCGATTCTGACCCTGGTGGGCTACTCGATGAACGACACCATCGTGGTCTTCGACCGCATCCGGGAGAACTTGCGCCTGAGCCGGAGGGAGTCGCTGCCGGACGTGGTCAACCGCAGCATCAACCAGACCCTGAGCCGGACGGTGCTGACCTCCGGGTTGACCTTCCTGACGGTGCTGTCGCTTTACGTTTTTGGGGGTCAGGTTCTGAGGGGCTTTTCTTTTGCGCTTGTAGTAGGTATTCTTATCGGCACGTATTCCTCTATTGCCGTGGCCGCTCCGATGCTGGTGGCCTGGCAGCAGTGGCGCGCCAAGCAAGGGAAGGCGACGCCGCTGCCGGCGGCGAAACGGGCCAGGGTCTAGGGCGCGTGTTTTGCCGGCAGGTTGCGCGGTTTTTGCAAGAGGGTTTGCAACAGAGGGATGGTTCTGATACAAGGGGAGCACGCTTTTGTGGTACGGTTTGGATGCGCGGAAAAAATCGGGAACAAATGAGGTTTCCGCGGTGTCTAAACTAAAGGTAACCGACACCCGATTCGAGGCTGGCCATGTTTGAAGATTCCACGTTTGAATCCGCAGGCAGGATCAATAAGGCGAGCAAGAGCAAATACTGGATGATGGTGACGTTCATCACCAATGGCTCGATCCTTCTCCTTCTGATCCTCATTCCGCTGATCTATCCCGAGGCGCTGCCGAAGGCCGCGATGCTGACGGTCCTCACCGCGCCGCCGCCGCCTCCTCCGCCCCCGCCCCCCCCGCCGCCGCCGGAGGTGGTGCACGTGGTTCACGTGCAGTCGGAGATGATGAACAATCAGCTCACCGCCCCGACGCGTATTCCCCACGACATCAAGATGGTGGCCGAAAAGGAAGCGCCGCCGACCTCAGGTTTCGGCGTGGCCGGCATGGAAGGTCTGGGCGGCAGTTCGAGCGGCGTAACCGACAGCTTGTTTGGACAGGGCAAGCCCAAGGTCCAGGCCGCGGCGCCCAGGAAAGTGAACATTTCGGCGGGCGTGGCGGTAGGCATGCTTTTGCAGAAGACCCCTCCCGTCTATCCGCCTATCGCCAAGGCCGCCCGTGTCTCCGGGACGGTGGTGTTGCAAGCCACCATCTCCAAGACCGGGGCGATCGAGAACCTTCGCGTGGTCAGCGGACCTGCGATGTTGCAGGGCGCCGCTCTGGATGCCGTGAAGACCTGGCGTTACAGGCCCTACTTGCTCAATAACGAGCCGGTGGAAGTGGAGACCACGATCAACGTGATCTTCACCCTCGGTGGATGAAGTACCCCTGGCCCCTTCCAGCAATCGGGAAGGGGCTCTGCATTTGACCCGAATGCGAATCCGGTAAGAGGCGCATTCCCAGCAACCGTAAGGCAGTCTCGGACCACAAGAAACTCCTTAGGAGGAACGATTCAGTGATTCTCGCTCAGCTCGCACATTTCGCTTCGCACACGGTCAGCAGCCTGGCCTTCTTCCAGGAAGAGCAGGCAGTCAGCTTCAGCCCGATGGGGCTGTGGGAACACATGGGATGGCCTGCACGGACCATCGCCATCATCCTTTTCATTGAGTCGATCTGGTCGCTGGCCGTGATGATCGACCGCTACCTGTATTTCCGCGCCGCCCGGAATCAGTCGCGCGAGTTTGCGCCCAAGGTTGCCGGCGCGCTGAAAGACAGCAAGCTGGAAGAGGCCATCAAGATTGCCGACCGGAACAAGAAGTCGCATCTGGCCGAAGTTGTGACGGCCGGTCTGCAGGAGTTCCGCGCGTCGTCAGGCGTCGCCACGGAAGAAAGCATCGCCAGCTCCGAACGGGCGCTGGAACGGGCTGAGGCCATTGTTCACGCCAAGCTGAAAAGGGGCCTGGCGGTTCTGGCCACCATCGGCGCAACGGCACCGTTCGTTGGGCTGCTCGGCACCGTCATCGGGATTCTGAACGCCTTCCAGCAGATCGCCACGCAGAAGACCTCTGGCATCGGCGCGGTGGCCGGCGGTATCTCGGAAGCCCTGGTGACCACGGCGTTCGGCCTGCTGGTGGCTATCCCCGCCGTGATGGCGTTCAACTACTTCACCGGACGTGTCGAAGCTTTCGACGTGGAGATGGACAACTCCTCCAGCGAACTGATCGACTACTTCATCAAGCAGAGCCACAAGCGCTAAGCGAGGCGGCTGCAGGCTCGAGCGAGAAGCTCCAGGTGGGCAGGAGAACCGAGTTCACTCCTGCCCACCGGTTTCGACCTCGCGCGAAGTCTTTTCTTTTGAGCAATGCCGGACGGGATCCGGAACAAAAATTCAGACGGACGGAGCCCTCACAATGGGAATCGCGGTACGTGACGTAAGCAAAAACGTCAGCTCCAACATCAATGTCACCCCGATGGTGGATGTGATGTTGGTGCTGCTGATCATCTTCATGGTTATCACCCCCATGCTCCAGAACAAGGTGGCCGTGGATATGGCCAAGGTGGACAACCCCATCGCCATGCCGGACGCCGACAAGGAAGACGCCATTGTCGTGGCGATTACCAGGGATGGAGGGGTGTTCCTGGGCCAGAACAAGGTGGCGCCGAGCCAGCTTGGCAGCCTGGTTCGCGACAAGCTGTCGGACAAGCCGGGCAAGACCATCTATGTCCGCGCGGATGCGCGTGCGCAATTCCGGGCGGTGGAAGACGCCATTGACGCCGTGCGCACGGCGGGCGTGGACGATGTGGGCTTGCTGACGCAAAAGCGCGAAGGCAACCTTGCGGGCGGGCAGTAACCGGGCGACTGGGCAGTGTTTTAACGAATTTGAGAAAACGAGGAGTTTGAAGCCATGTCAATGACAGTTGGGAGCGGGGGAGGCTACTCGTCCGACATCAATGTTACGCCGATGATTGACGTTCTTCTGGTGCTCCTGATCATCTTTATGGTCATCGTGCCGGTTACACCGAAGGGGTTGGACGCGCTGGTGCCCCAGCCGCCCAAGGATCCCAACAAGCAGACAACCCCGACCGACCGGACCATCGTGGTGCAGGTCATTCACCATCCCGGCCAGGTTCCGACGTACAAGATCAATGAGACCGACGTGGCCAAGCGGGAGCTGCTGCCACGGCTCACCGAAATCTACTCCAATCGCGCCGAGCGGGTCATGTTCGTCCGCGGCGACGACGATGTAAACTTCGCGTATGTGGCGGAGGTCATCGATATTGGACGCTCAGCCAACGTGGATCACATCGGGTTGATGACGCCGAAGATCATGGCGGGGCAGTAGGGAAGCCGAGACCGCCTCGGAGGGAGTTTTCTCCGCAGCGGGGGCGCGCCGGCGATCGCAGTTGGCCGTCGGGCGGAAGCCTATGAGATCGCCGGCAGGATGCGCCGGGTTGAAGCCAGACAACCTGGGACGGGGCGGTTGGATGGTTCCTGGGAGTCCCAGGGTTGGCGGGTTCCATCGAGAGGCTGCGGGATAGTTCATTTCCAGGGAGCAGGAGTACAATTTTTGCATTCTGGTTTCGGTGCCTCTCGCCGGGGCCAACATCAAGACGAATCCAGGCGCGCAATCGATAGAGGCGACCTGAAGGAGAAGGATACGAACATGAATGGACCCGCACGTATTACGGCGCTTGCGGTAGCCTTGGCCGGCATGGTTCTTTCCATCAGCGGGTGCGCCAAGCTTGCAGCGCGCGACCAGTTGAACAAGGGAGTGGAAGCCTACAAGGGCGCCCATTACGAAGAGGCCATCGGCCATTTCCAGAAGGCCACCCAACTGGACCCCGGCCTGCCGATGGCGAAGACCTATCTGGCCACCGCGCTGGCGCAGAACGTGGTTCCCGGACTGGACACGCCGGACAACCTGCAGACCGCGCAGCAGGCGATCGGAATGTTCCAGGACGTTCTAACCAAGAACCCGCACGATGTGAACAGCATGAAGCAGATTGCGGGCATCTATTTCAGCATCAAGAAGCTGGACGATGCGAAAACCTGGCAAAAGAAGGTTCTTGCCGAGGACCCCAAAGATCCTGAGGCTGCTTACACGGTGGGCGTGATCGACTGGACGATCGCCCACGAGAACACGCTGAAGGCATTGGCGTCCGCCAACGCGAACGACGACGGCGAGGGCAATGCAAAGGCGCCCAAGAAGGTGATGGAGCCGTTGAAGGAGCAGAACGCCGCTCTGGTTGAAGAGGGTTTGCAGTATTTGAATCAAGCGGTGGCAAACCGGGCCAACTATGACGATGCCATGGCCTACCTGAACCTGATCTACCGGCGCAAGGCGGATGTGGACTACGGCAACGAGGCTGCCCGCAAGGCGGATGTGGCCGCTGCCGAAGAATGGCGCACCAAGGCGATGGGAACCCGCAAAGAAAACGAAGCCAAGAAGAACAAGGGACCGGGCGGAATCACCATGGGCGAGAACGGCGAGTTGAAGTAAGCCACAGGCGCTCGCCCGCACAGATCTACGGCCTCCGCTCTTTGCGGAGGCCGTTTTCTTTGGTGCGATCGAGCTTTGCCGGGAACCGGCGCCGGGCTGAAGACGGAAATCGGCCGTGAAGCCGCCCACTCCGACGACAGGATCGCCTGCTGGAAACAGCCCAGGCGGCACCAATGAATTAAGAGAAAGGGAGAACAAACAATGACCAAGGCATTGGCGTTCTTGGCGATTCTGGCCGCGCTCGCGGCTGGTGGCGCGCATCCCGCAGGGGGACAGGGAGTCGTGGACACAGATCCGAGGGTGAAGAACTTCGACCCGTCCAAACTGGTGCGCTTTGCGACCCCTGCAGAGGCGGATGCGAAGCGAATGGAACTGATCCATTACATCTGGGCGGACGGATTGCCGGTGAAGGCGCTGCCGACGGTGACGGCGGGCATTGGGACGGATGTCTTCAAAAACGATCTGACGGGTTTGGATGGCGCTCTGGCTGCGTCGGTGGACCGGCTGGACGCGACGATCGCCCCCTACGACTTCCATTCGACTTCCTACTTGATCCACCCGCTGGCCAAGACCGGCCAGGCGGGGCGGCTGGTCATCGTCCACAGCGGGCATCGCCAGAAGCTGGACGAATGGGCTGGGGAGGACGCCCTAATCGACAGGCTTCTGTCGGAAGGGTACACGGTGCTGGCGATGGACCTTCCGCTGTTCGGATGGAACGCCAGAAACCTTACTGTGCGGCTGCCGAAGGACGGCGGTGCGGCGACCCTGACCGCCTACGACCACGAGAAGATGTTCGAAAAGCTGCTTCCGGCGTTGCCCAAAGACGGAGCGATCTACCGGTTCTTTCTAGAGCCGGTGGTGCAGGGCGTGAACTATTATCTGGGGGCAAATCCGGGAGCGGATGTGTCGATGATCGGGCTGTCGGGCGGGGGCTGGACGACCCACATGCTGGCGGCCGTGGACGTGCGCATCCGGCGGAGCTTTCCGGTGGCCGGCTCCTATCCGATGTATGCCCGGAGCAAGCCGTTTCCGGCGTTCTCGCACGACATCGAGCAGGATTACGTTCCTCTTTACGGGGAGACCGACTCGAACGGCGACGGGATTACGGATACCGCGGCGGGAGTGGCGAGTTGGCTGGAGATCTACGTCCTTGGGGGCTACGGGCCGGGACGGCGGCAGACTCAGATTCTGAACTACTACGACGCGTGCTGCTTTTTCGGCGATGCGTACAAGACTTATGCCGGCTTTGTGTCCAGATCCGTCCGGAATCTGGGACAGGGCGAGTGGGATTTCTATTCCGATACGACCCACAAGGTGCACCAGATCTCGCCCGATGTGCTGGAGAAGGTGATTCTGCCAGGGCTGGGCGGGGTGGCTCCCAGCGCGCAGGCCGCGCCTTCATCGAGTGCAGAAGATCAGACGGTGATCGGAGAGTATCCCCATCCTTCCGCTATGGAGGCGGTCCAGTTGGCAACCGGCCTGACGGCGCGCAACGACCGTGAGGTGCTGGAGGTGACGGTGTGTGGGGATTCACGGGTCCACGTGGTGGCCCGGCCAAAGGGCGCGCCGGCTTCAAGCGCGGCCCGGCCATGGATGCTTGCAGGGGAGGAGTCATGCCCCGGAGCGGCGTTTCAATTCAGCCAATCCGGCGACCTGACGACGCTAACAACCGCGCGGATCAGCGTGTCCTTATCGGCAGCCGAGGGCAGCCTGATCTTCAAGACCCCCGATGGGCAGACGCTGATCCGCGAGACCGGCAGTCTCCCACGTGCTTACCTTCCCGCTGGAATCAAGGGGCTTTACCGCATTGAAGACCGGTTCTCGCCGGACGCGGTGGAGGCGATCTACGGGCTTGGTCAGCACCAGAGTGGGCTGTTCAACTACCGGGGCAGCACAGTGGAACTGGGGCAACAGAATACCGATGTGGCAATCCCGCTGCTGGTCTCGAGCAAGGGCTATGGAATCCTGTGGAACACGGCATCCTTCAGCTATATGGACAACCGCTTTCCGCTGGAGATCAACTTCTCCTCGATGGCCGCGGAGCAGGTGGATTATTACGTTCTCTACGGCCCTGAGATGGACCGGGTCATCCATGAGTACCGGACGATGACCGGCCATGCGCCGCTGTTTCCGGAATGGGCTTACGGGCTATTCCAGTCGAAGGACCGCTACAAGACCCAGGCCGAGATGCTGGAAATTGCCGGCCAGTACCGCAGCCGGCATATCCCCATGGACGCGATCGTGCAGGACTGGTTCTGGTGGAAGGAGGGCGGGCAGGGAGATCCGGAGTTCAACTCAGGCTACACGGATGTGCCCGCCGAACTGAAGGCCCTGCACGACGAGCACGTTCATGCGATGGTCTCGGTGTGGGGCATGATGGATGCGGGCTCAAAGAACTTCAAGGAGATCCAGCGCCAGGGCTTCGAGATTCCGGGCGCGCATGTGTACGATCCGACGAACCCGGCGGCGCGAGACTTCTTCTGGAATCAACTGGCGGGCAAGCTGTTTGCGCAGGGATGGGATGCCTTCTGGCTGGACAGCGCGGAGCCGGAAGAGTATTGGCCGCACCTGGGCGATGCGATTCTGCGCTACAAGCCGCTGCACATCGGCAGCGGGCTGGAATACACCAACATCTTTCCACTCGAGCATACGGACGGAGTCCAGGAGCACTGGAAGGAAGCTAACCGGGAGAAGCGGGTGTTTCTGCTGACGCGCTCGGCCTTCATGGGCCAGCAGCGCAACGGAGCGGCGGTGTGGTCCGGCGATGTGTACAGCACCTGGTGGGCGCTCAAGCACCAAGTGGCCGCCGGGTTGAACTTTGCGCTGTCCGGCTACCCTTACTGGACGACGGACATTGGCGGCTATCACCAGCCGTACGACGGAGCGGCGAACGAGCCGGGCTACCAGGAGCTGTACGCGCGCTGGTTCGAGTATGGGGCCTTCTGCCCGGTGTTTCGCACCCATGGGCACCGGGACCACAACGAGCTTTGGACTTACGACCGGGTCTTTCCGGAGCTGCTTGCCTTCGACCGCTTGCGCTACCGGCTGCTGCCGTATGTGTATTCGGCAGCATGGAAGATGACGAACGACGATTACACGATTCAGCGGCCGCTGGTGATGGATTTCCGCGAAGACCGCGGCACCTGGGAGATTGGCGACGAGTTTCTCTTCGGGCCGGCGATGCTGGTGAGCCCGGTGACGAAAGAGCACGCGACCGAGCGCACGGTCTACCTGCCCGCCGGGAGCGACTGGTACGACTTCTGGACGGGAGCGCAAGCGAAGGGCGGGGCGGAGGTGACACGCGCCGCGCCGATCGAGAAGATTCCTCTGGAGGTGCGCGCCGGTTCGATTCTGCCGCTAGGGCCAGTGGTGGAGTACGCTGGCCAGGCAACCGACCCGATTGAGCTGCGGATCTATCCCGGCGCGAACGGCGATCTCAACCTCTATGAAGACGAGGGCGACAGTTATCGGTACCAAAAGGGCGCTCACTCGATCGTCCCCATTCACTGGCAGGACGCCAGCCGGACGTTGACG
>Ga0326727_10028432_pt1 | contig 10167 bp, 11 predicted proteins | sample MB2enrmetagenome_FD_207643 | JGI IMG/M metagenome (GOLD analysis project Ga0326727, IMG submission 207643) | Lab enriched peat soil microbial communities from McLean, Ithaca, NY, United States - MB29MY | ecosystem: Environmental > Terrestrial > Soil > Wetlands > Peat | place: USA: New York...
TCGTCAATGGAGGGAGAAAACTCTACCTGGTAGGTTTGACGGTCGGCGACCGGCTTGTCCAGGCCCTGAGCCGTGACTCTCGCCGTTCCGACCAGACCGGTATCGCCTGAGAACCACAGGTATCCTCTGGGGCCATCCGAACAGTTGTGTGACGCGCAACCTTCAATCAAGACGCCGTAATTGTGGCCGTAGTTCCACATTCGGATCTTCGGGGTTTGTACTTCCGTGAATTCGATGCCCTTCGCGGACTGTTCAGAGTCCCACGTCGGGATCAGGTGGCCATGGTCTTTGCGATACACCTCGACATGCCATCCATGATCTTTGAATCGCTTTCCGGACACGATCACGTCGCTGGGACCGTCGGAAGAGTTGGTGAGTTCGACCACTCTGAACTGATGAATCGAGGCAAAGTCCCTCCTGACTTCTTGGACCATCGGGACTAGCGAGAGGATTGGCATGTCGGCCCCCAAAACAATGCCGGGAGCGAGTATTGCCAAGAGTGCAATCCACACGCCGGCAACGTGGATCGGGGTGGCCTTTGCGTTGGGGTTTCTCACTGTGCTTTCCTCCGCCGATTGAAGTCGGAACCCGCGCGGGCTGTCTTTGCTTTATAGCCTTTGACCCGGCAAAGCCGGAAAAGTAACAGCTAGCGGTTTGAAAGTCCATCGCCGTGGTCCGATGAAGATTGCGCTGAGCCACGCAATCGCCGGGTGCCCCAGGTCCCGCTCTTGGGACCTGGGAAAGCTCGAAGCGAATGAATGGGTGCCCCACCCTCGCGGCGTACTTGTTTTTGCCGCTAGGGTGGGAGACCGCGATGCACCCGCTACGGCCGGTTCTCCAACACCGCATCCGCGATGAGCGCTGCCTCGACCGCGGGACGGACGGAGTGGACGCGGACGATGGAAGCTCCGTGGAGGATGGCGGCCACCAGGGCGGCGATGCTGGCCGCCTCCCGCGCTTCAACCGGAGCGAAGGGGACGGATTCGGCGTTCGGAGTGGTTCCGGCGTAGAGCGGCGCGAGCGCACGGCCCAGGAACGACTTGCGGCTGAGGCCGGCCAGCAGTGGACGGCCGAGGGAGAGCAGCTCTGCCTGGCGGGCGAGCAGCGCGTAGTTCTCATCGAAGCGCTTGCCGAAGCCGTAGCCGGGATCGAGCACGATGAACTCGGGCGCGATGCCCGCCTGGGCGGCAGCGGCCAGGCTTGCCGCGAGCCCCGCGCGCACCGCGGCCAGCAGATCGTCGGGAGCCAGTTGCGGCTGCGTCTGCCACTGCTCGGGCCTTCCCCGCGTGTGCATCAGCACCACCCCGCAGCGGGACTCGGCGCAGACGGCGGCCATTCCGGAATCCCACTCGAAGCCGCTCACATCGTTGACGATCTCGGCGCCGGTGGCGAGGGCCGCGCGCGCCGTCGCCGCCTTGTACGTATCCACCGAGACGATTGCCTCAGGCCTTGCGGCGAGAATCCCTGCGAGGACCGGCAGCAGGCGGGCCTGCTCTTCTTCGGCGCTGACGGCGGGGGCGGATTCGGAGCCGGCTGCGCCGCCCGCGCGGGAACCGGGCCGCGTGCTCTCCGCGCCCAGGTCGAGGATGCCGGCGCCTTCGTCGAGCAGTCGCAGAGCGTGCGCAATGGCCGCTTCCGGGTCGAGAAAAAGCCCGCCGTCGCTGAAGGAGTCGGGCGTGACGTTGACCACGCCCATGATGAGCGTGCGCCGGCCAAGCTCCAGAGTGCGGGTGCGCAGCCGCCATTCCGAAATCGTGCGCTCAGATGGGTTCATTTCTTCGGACTCGCTTGTGATCGAAGATGCAAATCCCTTTTCTCAAGGACGGGCCGAACATGGGAAATGTATCCCTTTCTTCGATGGTACGCCGCACTGCCGCGCGCCTCCTGCTACACTCCGTCCATGAAATCCCTTCGGCGAATTCTGTTGTTAACGTTGGCTGTGGTTCCGGTTTCTTCAGCGGCGCTGGTTGCGCAGGCCCCGGCGCAAGGCATTGCCAGGCCCGCGGCGCATCCGGTGGCGCGCACCGCTCCGGCGACCGGGCCGCTGGCCGACCGCATCGGTGCGATTCTGGCCGAGCCGGCGCTGAGCCATGCGGAGTTCGGCATCAGCGTGGTGGCGCTCGATGGGCAGCCGCTTTATGGATCGAACGAGGGGCGGCTGTTTACTCCAGCCTCGAACGCCAAGCTGGCGACTACCGCCGCGGCCTTTGCCCTGCTGCCGGTGGAGACGCTGACCTGGACCACGAACGTGGTGGCCGGCGGCGAGATCGACAATCAGGGAGTGCTGCACGGCGACCTGATCCTGCTGGGCGCGGGCGATCCGACGCTGAGCGCGCGGCGCTATCCGTACCGGGAGCCGGAGGCCGTTCAGCAGGGCGCGGCTCCGGCTGCCGCAAACCCGCCTGCCGCGGGCCAGACCGCTGCCAGCCCGAATTCCGTAACCGAGCTTAAGCCCTACCAGCCCGGAACTGTTACGCAGTTGCAATCATCCCCACCCAGCAGCGGTGCTTCAAACGCGGGCGAGGCGCAGAAGCCGCCCAAGGCGATGGATGTGCTGAGCCTGCTGGCGGAACAGGTGGAGCAGGCCGGGGTGCGGACGGTGGATGGCAGCGTGGTGGGCGACGACACCTACTTTCTCTTCGAGCCTTACGGCCGGGCCTGGGCGTGGGACGACCTGCAGTGGAGCTACGGCGCGCCGGTCTCCGCGCTCACCTTCAACGAGAATGCCGCGGAGCTGACGATTGCGGCGGATCGGGAGTCGCCGGGCGGGACCGCGACAGCCGCCGAGTGGACGCCGGATGTGGACTATTACACGCTGGACAACGCCATGACGGCCGCGCAGCAGCCTGCGCCGCCGGTGGCGCGGCAGGCGGGGCAACCTGCCAGGCAACAGGCGCCGGGTCCGGGCCTGGAACGCCGGGCCGGCTCGATGCTGGTGCGCGCCTGGGGTACGGCGCCGGTTGAGGGCTTCCATGCGGCGCTGGCGGTGGAGGATCCGGCGGACTTTACGGCGACGGCCTTCAAGGAGGCGCTGCGCAGCCGCGGGATCAACGTGACGGGAGCGGCCACCTCCCGGCACAAGTACTCCATCGACTCGGGCGATTTCATCGCCGAGCGGGCGCAAGCGCTCAAGCTGAGCCGCTCCGAGCTGGCGACGGCGGCCGAGCCGCTGGAGGGTCACAAAGTGCTGGCCAAGCATGTTTCCGTGCCTGTGGCCGAGGATATTACGGTCATCAACAAGGTGAGCCAGAACCTGCACGCCGAGTTGCTGCTGCGGCTGCTGGGCAAGGTGCAAGGGACGGACGGCAGCTTCGCCGAGGGCGCGCGTGTAGTTCGCCAGTTTTTGGTTGGCTCGGGCGTGGACGACGGGGACTTCTTCTTTTATGACGGCTCGGGCATGAGTCCTGACGACAGGATCGCGCCGCGCGCCTTGACGCAGCTTCTGGCCTATGCCTCGCGGCAGCCGTGGGGAGCGGCGTGGCGCGAGACGCTGCCCGTGGGCGGAGTGGACGGCACGCTGGCCGGGCGGTTCAAAGACTCGGCGTTGAAGGGCCGGCTCTGGGCCAAGACCGGCACCTCGAACGAGGGGAACGCGCTTTCCGGCTACCTGACAGCGGCCAGCGGCAAGACGCTGGCGTTTTCAATTCTGGTGAACGGCCACCGGCCGGGGAGCGAGGCCGAGGTTCAGGCCATCGACCGCATTGCGGAAGCCATAGCGGCGGCGGAGTAAGCCTGTATCATCGGAAGCAGATGCGCGCGCGTTTCCTTGCCGGTTCCCTGAGTGTCCTGATGGTCGTGGTCGGCCTTGCCGGAGCGCTGACGGCCGCCGGCTGCCGCTCGTTGCCGGCCTCCAAGCCCGAGGCGCAGTGGACCCTGCAAGAGGCGCGCGGGGCGCGGGTGTATCAGCAGCAGTGCGCCAGGTGCCACCAGCCCACCACAACGCGTCCCCTGAATGGGCCGGGGTTGCAGGCGCTGACCAAGGTGAGGGCCATGCCTTCCGGCGCGCCGCCCACCGACGAGCGGCTGACGCAGGTGATCCTGCACGGGCGGAACAACATGCCCGCCACGCCACTGACCGACGGCCAGCTCAGCGACCTGCTGGCTTATCTGCATACGCTATGACGGACCCCGGGACCAACGGCGGCGGGAACGGCGCAGGCCGGCCTGTGCGGCGGGATCTTTCAGCCGGGAGGGAGCTGCTGGCGCTCCCGGGGCTGGCGTTCATCAGCCTTTATCTGCTGGCGCTGGCCGGGGTGATCGTTCTGGGCGTGGTGGGGGGGCATTATCCCCCGCTGTTTCTTGTATTTGCGGTCTGCTTTATCTCCGCCAGCGGCGGGCTTGTGATGCTGCTGCGCTGGGCCTGGGCGCTGGCGCTGGGCGCGGTTTTTCTGCTGGCGGGCTACAACCTGTGGATCTTCGCCAGCCTGCATCAGGGGGCCGCGCTGGTGCAGGGCCTGCTGAACCTGGTGTTCTTCTTCTACCTGGTGCGGCCCGAGGTGCGGGAAAGGCTGCGGTAAGCGCTGCTACCAGAGCACTTTGCAGACGTTGGCCTTGCGGATTCGGTCATCGTGGGCAATCAGCGTGCAATCCATGACGATGGCGGTAGCGGCAATGATTCGGTCCATGGGGTCGCCGTGGAAGCGGTCTGGGAGTTGCGCAGCACAGACTACGATTCCGGCTGTCAATGGAACCATATCCAGCTTGGCTTGTATGGCAGCGATGAATTCCTCGGTCGGAGAGTTCAGGGGCAGCCGTTTGCGGTGAACGGCATAGGCAATCTCGTACAGGGAAACCGGAGAATAGGCAAGACCATCTCCTGCGGCGCGGGCTTGCAGGATGGCATCATGCGCCCTGCCGGACAGGCGCTCACGAGCTGTCAACAGCCATATCACAACGTGTGTGTCGAGGAGGATCATTCGGGTGGAAATGGCGACCAGTCTTCCTTTAGATGGTCCCATTCCTCCAACGGAATGAACGGTTCAGTGAAATCGTCAATTTGGTCCGGCGCTGCGAGGAAGCCACGCAAGCAGCCGAAGATCGATTCCGGGCTCTCCTTTGGCGTCTGCTCCTCGACGGGCAAGACCCGCGCCAGCGGCTTGCCCCGCTTGGTAACGAGCACAGGCTTGCCGGTAGAACTAACCTCAGCCATCACGGCTAGGCACTTGGCCTTGAACTCGCCTGCCGCCATTGTCCGCATGGGGTCGCCTCCTGACAGATTCAGTATACTCCTGACCATGGTCAAATGACCATGGTCAGGATTCCGCGAGACGGATAGATTCTTCGCCCAACAGCTTCACCGGGCTCCGCGCCGGCGGCTCAGACTCTTCAGCTTGTCCATCGGCTTGGGTTCATTGGCGGGCAGAACAGACGGCGGGGGGTCCATGAACAGGCCAGGGATGGCGCCGCCGTCCGGGAGCGCGGCTTCGGAGACAACCAAGCGCCGCTCCATCGACGCCTCGGCAGGCGGAAGCAGCGGGCCATTGCGGCCTGCGATCGTCTCGCTAGCCCAATGCAGAGCACTGGGAGATGATGGGAGCAAGTTTCGAGACCACCGACCCGGAAGAAGCCGCGCCGTCACCCCGCGGTTCCAATACGAAGCGGAGATTGTCCGCAACAATCGTCACCGCGGCCTTGAGTTCCTTTTCGAACGCATCGACGGACTTCTCCAGGCGCTGCAGATAGTCGTCGCGTATCCGGTCCGCGTTGCGGTTCAGTTCCACATCGATGGAGGCCAGCATGCGGCTAAAGATAGCGCGACGCAACATGGACTTCGGCAGGAGGAAGATCAGCTTGTCAAGCTGATGTTGGAACACGGGTTCCGTGCGATAGAACAGCCGGCTCTCCACTGCCAGGGAGGAGGTGAAAGCCACCGGCGCGACGGGAACGTCGAACAGGCCTCCAGCGGCCCTTTGCAGGCTTTCCAGCACGGCGTTCGTTCTCTCCACAAAGCGGCGCGACAGCGCCCCCAGCTCCATGTGGATGCGCTCGTCCTCTTGCGCCCGCCAGTCCTCAAAGACGGCTTCCACCTCGCCAAGCATGAACCGATCGAGCAGCTCTGCAAGGTCTTTGCGGGTATCGTTGGGATGCTGGTTGCTTAGTTTCTCCAACCGGCTGCGCACCCGCGGGGCGGCTGAGGCAACGTGATCCTTCAGATCTTTCTCAATGCGGACAATGAGGGTGGCGGCATCCTGGCGCAGCAGATGGCGCACATCCGTCAACTCCTGATCGGCACAGGCGAGAGCCTCCTGGAGCGCGAGCTTGCTGCGGGCAATCTCCTCGCCGGCCATGAACCGGGCGCGCTCCCCAACCATGGCCGCAAAGCGCAGAGTGGTGGCAATGCGCAACAGATCGATGGCCACCGATTGAAAGAGCGTCTGCTCCTTTTCCTCGGCGGCAAAGTGGTGAAGACGGGCCAGGAGCGGGCTCATTCCATTGCGCTCATGGGGCGCAAACTCCAGCCGCTCTTTCATCACCTGCCGCGCAGAGAGCGGAAACACCTCCGGCTTCTTGATGCCTACATGGTTGCGCAGCTCATTCTCCAGGAAGGTGACCACTGCTTCGACTTCATCGGGCGTGGAAAGGTCCGTCTTGTTGACGATGAACAGGAGCTTGGGCACATCCAGCCGGATGCGCCGCAGGAAATCGGACTCGGCGGCAGTGACCGGCGGGTCGACGGAAAGAACCACGATGCCGGCATCCACCTCGGCCAGAAAATCCTCGGTCGTAGCGGTGTTGTTGCGGTAAGTGGAGCCGATTCCCGGCGTGTCGATGAGGTCGACACCCATGGCCAGCAGGGGCGAAGGATACGCAACCTTGGCGGCCGCCACCTGCTTTTGGTTCGACGGGTTGCCGGCCTCCGTAATGTACTCATAGAGGAAATCGACTGCGATCTGCTGCGACTGGCCCGTCCGGTAGAGGATCTCCGCCGACGGAATCTCTCCGTAGGTGACCCTGGTGATGACTGAAGTGAGCGGCAGCACTCCCGTGGGCAGAATCCTCGCGCCCAGCAGCGCATTGATAAAGGAACTCTTACCCCGCTTTGTCTGACCCAGCACAGCCAGATTGAAGCGATTCTTCTTCAATTTCTCGGAGAGAGCCGCGAGCGACGCGCGCAAGTCTTCGGACTGGTTGCCTTCAGCGAGAGCGGAAAGCTCATCGATGGAGCGCAGCAGAGCCTTGCGAACCAATTGCAGGATGCCCGGCTCGCTAGCCGCGGAGTATGCCATGGCACACCTCTGGGACCTGCGAAGAAATTCGGAAGATTCTCGTGGAGGTCCAAGATCACCGTAGCACATTCAAAGGGAGATTGCGATCAGGCTTTCCCAGCCAATGGAATCGCGGCCATGAGATGTACCAAGAGAGGAACGGGACCGGGCGGTTTTCGCTGCCGGTACAATGAAAGCGTGACGGAACTGGTGCAGATCGAGCCGGCGCGGCGCACGCCCGCGCCCAAGCCGGAGTGGCTGAAGGCGCGCGCGCCGGTGGGCGAGAACTACCACGGCCTGAAGCGGCTGGCGCGGTCGCTGGGCCTCAACACGGTGTGCGAGAGCGCGCAGTGCCCCAATATCGGCGAGTGCTGGCATCATCGGACGGCGACCTTCATGATGCTGGGCAATCTGTGCACGCGGCGCTGCGGATTCTGCGCCGTGCCCAAGGGCCGGCCCGCGCCCATCGACTTCGACGAGCCGCGCCGCGTGGCCCAGGCAGTGGCGGCCCTTGGCCTGCGCCACGCCGTCATCACCAGCGTGAATCGCGACGACGACCTGGTGGGTGGGGCGCGCGCGTTTGCCCTGGTCGTCGAGGAGATTCGCCGCCAGGCGCCCGGCTGCCGGGTCGAGGTGCTCATCCCCGATTTTCAAGGCAACCGGGAGGCGATCCGGACGGTGGTCGAGGCGCGGCCCGAGGTGCTCAACCACAACGTCGAGTCGGCGCCGCGGCTTTACCCCGCAGTACGTTCCGGGGCTCGGTATGAGCGTTCTCTGGAGCTGCTGCGCTACTCCAAAGAGCTGCGGCCCGCCGGGCTTGCCAAGTCCGGCGTGATGGTGGGCCTGGGCGAGGAGACCGCTGAGCTGCTCCAGGTCTTCCGCGACCTGGCGGCGGTGGATTGCGACATTCTGACCATCGGCCAGTACCTGCGCCCCTCGCGCGACCACCTGCCCATATCCCGGCTCTATACGCCGCGCGAGTTCGCCGAGCTGAAGACCGCGGCGCTCGGCATGGGCTTCCGTCACGTGGAATCGGGACCGCTGGTGCGCTCCAGCTACCACGCGCACGAGCAAGCGGCGGCGACGGGACTGACGGTGGTGGCGTAGGGAGTCACTTGTGGTAGAGGCCGTGCTGTACTCCGCCTTCGGCATCGAAACACCTCTCAATGATCTCGAAGTATTGGGAGTCGTTATGTTCAAAATGCCGAAACGCTGCATATGCAACCAGATCTGCCAGCTGAATCAACCGCGATGCTTTGGAATCGAGGAATACCGGAACTTCTGCATAGTTTCGCGTCACCCCATATTGGTGTCCGGTGTACTTGAAATCTCGGGCAAGCGTCTGGATTCTCACTTCTGTGTTGGATTTGTCCAGAATGATCAAACCGCGTTGCTTATCGTTCTTGCCTCGATAAAGGCGCATGAGAAACTGGTCGAAGCGACTGCAAATCTGCGTAAATGCAACCTCCGCAATGTCCTGGCCAGAGAAATTCTGCTTCTCCAGAACTGCGGCAAACAAGCGAATATCGCACGGGTGGTGGCGCTGAAGGGATGTCAGAGCATCCTTGATTGCTTGGATTCTCTCAGGAACGCGGTGTGCATCCCATCCATCTCTGCCCGTCCGCATCGGCGAACCGTGAAGTTCCACATCGTAGGGGCAATTTGGATCGCGCGCAAAACGCAACGCAATTGATTGAGTTCTTGTTCAATCCAATGGGTCGAGCGCTCGAATATGCTCAGCCCGCCGAGCACAAAATGCCGCTGCTGCGGGTCGGAGACACAACCGGATTCGTCGAGATAGAGGAGATGCATATCCCTCCCAATGCGGGCGTCGTCTTAATGGAACCTCCTTCAAATATAAAGGGGCCATCCAAGATGGCCCCAAAGAGGTCGGCCGGGAGGGTATAGACCCTAAGCACCGAAAGAATCGGCACACCCAACCGAGGTTTCAGTTTAAATCAATAATCAGGATTGTCAAGAGGTTTTTCCCCTGTGACAACAAGAGGTCTCTGTATATACCTGTATTATAGCGGTTTACAGGATTAGGCAATCGAAGAAGGCAGCTAGCCGACTCAGATCCAATTCTCTTCCTCATACCCCCCACGGATGAAGACGATCATTGGGAGATCGGGGTCTGTCCAGCTTCCCGCTCAGCCCGCATTTCGGCTCGAACCTCGTCGATCAAGCGCGGAATGTCCTCCTCCGTGTAGCCATGCGGATTGCGGGTCCTCGCATATTCGCCCATCTCGTCGATGAACCTGGCAACCTGGCGCTCGTCATATGCTCGGAAGGCCTCGCGCATCAACTCGCTCATGGTCCGGTTCTCGCGCTTGGCCAGGTATTGAGCGGCGGCAGCCATCTCCGGCGGCATGGAGATGGTAAAGACTCGGGAGCGGCGGGCTTTTGGCATGGCGAACCTCCTGTATGACATTGTAATGGATTCCAGTACGGACTTCAATCATTCCTGAGTAGATTACTTCTCCGGCACCTCGTTCGATGGGGAAGGCCATGCCGCGGAGGGGATTCGTTAATATAGTGTTTTGGCATCAGCGAGGAGAAAGATGGCAGTCTCGATAATGGCCGGTATTCCGGCTCTCAAGGAACTCAACGCCGGCCTGCGGCGGCGGATGGACCAGGCAGTGGCTACCTTCCAGGCCAGCCTGGCCTCCACGCGCACGGGCCGGGCCAACGTGCACATGATCGACCAGGTGAAGGTGGACTACTACGGCACGCATACCCCCATCAATCAACTGGCTCAAGTCTCCACGCCCGAGGCGCAGCTGATTGTGATCGCGCCCTGGGACCCGAGCACCATCAAGGAGATCGAGAAGGCTTTGCGCGTGGCCGATCTGGGCTTCAATCCCATCTCCGACGGCAAGGTGCTGCGCGTGCCCGTCCCGCCCATGACCGAGGAGCGGCGGCGCGAGGTCTGCAAGCACCTGAACAAGGTGCTCGAAGAGCA
>Ga0326727_10028434_pt1 | contig 10167 bp, 8 predicted proteins | sample MB2enrmetagenome_FD_207643 | JGI IMG/M metagenome (GOLD analysis project Ga0326727, IMG submission 207643) | Lab enriched peat soil microbial communities from McLean, Ithaca, NY, United States - MB29MY | ecosystem: Environmental > Terrestrial > Soil > Wetlands > Peat | place: USA: New York...
CTCAGCGCGGAGACCACCGAGGCGGAAGTGGGGCCATTGCAGCTTGCCGGTACGGTGCCGGTTCGCCGGCTCGACATTCGCCTTGGCAAGATGAGCACGGTGGACTGGTTCGACGTGAACGCCATCGGCAGCGACAGCCACCTGCAGTTCATGAACTGGGCCATCGACAACAGCGGCGCGTACGATTACGCGGCGGACACACGCGGCTACACATACGGGCTGCTGCTCGAGTATAACGACCGTACGTGGGCATTCCGCTTCGGCGAGATGCTGATGCCCAAGATCGCTAACGGCATTCATCTGGATGCGGACATCTTTCGCGCCCGCGCCGAGAACTACGAGCTGGAGTTGCGGCGCGCCGTGCTGCCCAGGCGGCTGACCATCTTTCGTCCGCTCGCATTTGTGAACCACGCGGACATGGGCAGCTATCGTGAGGCTATCGACGAATACCTGAGTGGCCAGGTCCCAGTGCCAGACATCACGGCGACCCGGCAGCAGGGGCGCGTCAAGTATGGGTTCGGGATGAATCTGGAACAGGAGCTCACGCAGACGCTGCGCGCTTATGGGCGAGTCGGCTGGAACAATGGCAAAACCGAATCCTTTGCGTATACCGAGGTGGATCAGACTGAATCGGGCGGCATAGACCTGCGCGGCGACCGCTGGCACCGTCCCCTGGACAAGCTGGGTGCGGCCTTTGTCTCCGACGCAATATCCGGAGATCACCGCGAGTACCTGGCGCTGGGCGGTCTCGGCTTTCTGCTGGGCGATGGGAGGCTGAACTACGGGCGCGAGAACATCATCGAGAGCTACTATACGGCGCACGTGTGGCATGGCGTGAACGCGTCGATCGACGTGCAGCAGGTGTGGAATCCCGGCTACAACCGCGACCGGGGCCCGGTGTTCGTCGGCTCATTCAGGCTGCATCTGGAAGGAGTGCTGCTGAAGGCGGGCGGACAGTAGCTTTCAGCGGAGTATCGGAGCGGCCACATCCGCGAGCGCCTCGCCCAGTTTGAGGTGTTGATCGCTGTCGAGGTGCACGCCGTCAATCGAGCTGGAGGACACCACGCTGGACGAATCGAAAAAGTGGCACGCGAGTGTCGAGGCAACAGTTCGATAAGCATCGGCAAGCCCGGCGCACCTCTCTTCTGCACCCGCGAACTTTGGCGCGACGGCGCCTCGCGGAGACCGAATCGGCGGCGGACACACCAGAAGGACAGGAGGCACCGGCATGCCCGGCTCAATGGGCGCTCGGCGTATCTCACTCACCAGCGTCGAAATTCCCTGACCCGCCGACCAGGCATTGTTATATGGATGCGAGACCTGAAAATCGTTGGTGCCCAGCATCACGATGACCAGCGACAGCGGCGAGTGCATTTCGATGCGCTGCGCGAGGCCGGTGAGACCGTTGCGGCCGGGCTTGAACGGATCGTCCCACACGGTGCGCCTGCCGTTCAAACAATCCTCGATCACCCGCACGCGGTGGCCAGCGCCATTCAGCCTGTTTTCGAGGACGCCCGGCCAGCGTTCATCGAAAGGCAGTCGCTCGCGCGTGTTGGGGATGATTCCCCACGTCAGCGAGTCGGCGTAAACGAGGATCTGGTGCATTGGACTGGATTCTACCAGCCGTGGGGCAGGATTGTATCCCGCGCGCGGTTTGTAACCGCACAGAGCGTCGATGAAATCGGCGTGCAGGTTGAAAACCTGCCCCACATCGCTGAAACCGGCTCACTCGGCGATATACTAACCGTGGCTTGGAGGTGACTCATGATTGCGGCGTTTTTCGGGTTTATCGTTCTCTGCCTGATCCTTCTCGCGTTCGCATTCTGGATCTGGATGATCATCGACTGCGCGACGAAGGAACCGAACGAAGGCAACGACAAGCTGGTGTGGATCGTCATCATCGTCTTCACGCAAATCATCGGCGCGCTGATCTACTATTTCGTGCGGCGGCCGCAGAGAATCGCGCAGTTGGGCCAATAAGCTCGCCTGCGACAATGGAAACTTGCCGGAAACCGTCGCGGCGCGCCGGGGCACGCTGGCGCCGCTCAGAAACGTAACCTTTCGCTGGCTGTGGATCGCCTCCGTCGTGTCGAATGTCGGCACGTGGATGCAGAACGTGGGCGCGGCATGGTTGATGGCGTTGCTGACGCCGTCGCCGTTCTACGTGTCTCTGGTGCAAAGCGCCACCAGCCTTCCGGTTTTCCTGCTGGGCATTCCCGCCGGCGCTCTGGCCGACATCGTCGACCGGCGCAAGCTGCTGCTGTGGACGCAGGGCGCGATGCTCGCGGCGGCGGCGATCCTCGGTGTAATGACCATGGCCGGTTATACGGGACCATGGTCCCTGCTGTTGCTCACCTTCGCGCTGGGTCTCGGTTCCACCATGAACGGACCGGCATGGCAGGCCATCATGCCGGAACTGGTGCCGCGCGCGGAGCTGCCGGCGGCTATCGCGCTCAATTCTGCTGGGTTCAATCTCGCCCGGGCAGTGGGACCGGCACTGGGCGGTGCGGTGGTTGCGGCCACCAGCGCGGGACCGGCCTTCATGCTCAACGCTGTATCATTCGTTGGCGTGATGGTGGTGCTGTGGATGTGGCGCCGGCGTCCGCGCGAGCAATCGCATGCCGAGGAACACATCTCTTCCGCGATGCTGGCGGGAATCCGCTACGTTCGCTTCGCCCCGCCGATGCATTCCGTGCTCATCCGCTCGGCCGCGTTCGTGGGGCCAGCGAGTGCGCTGTGGGCCATCCTGCCGGTTCTGGCGAAAACAGACCTGGGACTGGGCAGCACCGGCTATGGCGTTCTGCTGGGTTGCCTCGGCGCGGGATCGATCCTCGGCGCCAGTGTGCTGTCGCGATTGCGCGAGCGCTTCAGCCCGAACCTGCTCGTATCAGCGGCCACCATTTCATTCGGCTGCGTCTCGGCGTCTATCTACTGGTTGCATCATTTCGTGTTCGTCGCACTGGTGCTGCTGGTGGGCGGCATGTCATGGATGATCGTGAACTCGAACCTGAACATCGCCACCCAAACCACCGCCCCGGCATGGGTGCGCGCCCGCGCGCTGGGAATGTACCTGCTGGTGTTCCAATCGGCGATGGCCGTGGGCAGCGCGGTGGCAGGCGCCATTGCGGAACGGTTCGGCACTCGCATGACCCTGCTGGCGGCCGGCCTGACGCTGTTCGTTTCGGCCTTCGCGACTTTCCGGTTGAAGCTGGGCACGTTCGAAGCATCCGACGCTGTTTCGAAGCCGCACTGGCCCGAACCGACCATGGCACTCGACATCCCGCTCGACCGCGGCCCTGTATTAGTCGCGATCGAATATCAGATCGATCTCGCGCGGCGGGAAGAGTTCGTCGGCGTCATGCAGGGGATGAAGATGATCCGGCGGCGCGATGGCGCGATGCGCTGGCATTTGTTCGAAGATGCCGCGTCGCCCGGCCGCATGCGCGAATCGTTCCTGGTGGAGAGCTGGGCGGAACATCTGCGCCAGCACGACCGCATGACCGCAGCCGACCGCGCGATACAGGCACAGGCGAACTCATTTCACATCGGCGAAGGCGTTCCCGCGGTGACTCACTGGCTGGCCGCCGAACCATCGGACCAGGAAGCGAATGGGTAAACATCGTACGCTGCTGGTGCTGGCCCTGATTCTCGCGTTGCAGCCAAAAGCCGCCGCTCCACCATCTTTCGATCAGTTTCGTGTGGATGAGGTATTTCGCGGCCGGCCAGCGCGGCCTCTCCGGAACACTCGGGATGCGCGCCTGTTCCGAACTCGGATTGCGGAGTCCGCGAAGAAGGGTCCGAACTTCGCCGGGAAGTACACCATCGCGCAATGGGGCTGCGGCACATCGTGCATTGACATTGCGCTCATAGACGAGGAGACCGGGACCGTCTACGACGGACCAATTCGATTTCTCCAATACGATGGCTCAATGCAATACCCCGACGGCAGCTATTCACTTTCCGACGATTCCAGCCGATCAGTTACAAGCTGGACAGCCGCTTACTTATTGTGCGGGGATGTCCAGACAGTGATAGCTACGCTGGCTGTGCGGCTTTCTATTATGAGTGGCAAGGGCGGAGGTTCCGGCTGATCGAAAAACTGCCGGCATCCCGAGTCGCCGTTCGGCCATGAATCACGCTCGCCGCCGTTCCCGCTCGATTCGTTCCGCGAGGAAGACCTTCAGCAGGGACTGGTAGGGAACGTCCCGCTTGTTAGCCAGTACTTTCAAATCTTCGATCATTGATACAGGCAGCCGCACGGAGATCGTGCGAAGCGAGGGCTTCAGGCTCGGGAAACTGCGCCTCTGTGCCGACTGCCAGTCGATGAACTCGGTCGAGTCGTGCGTGGCCCAGAACTTCCGCTCGTCTTCTTCGGAACGAAACTCAGGAATTTGCTTTTTCGTGTTTGCCATAGTTCTCTGACTCTCGGCGATTCACATCTCGAACTGAAATAACACGGATCGATTGCCGCCGGACGGTGAAGGCGATAAACAGCCGCCGGCCGTGAGTCGTTTGCCCAAGCGCATAGTATCTTCTCTCGCGCTGCGAATGACGGATATCCCCTCGGACAACCAGCGGCTCATTGAAGAAGACATCTTCGGCCTCCTCCGGCGTAACTCGATGCTGCTCCCAGTTCTTCTGCGCATTCGCGTCGTCCCAATTGAAACCAACGCACTCATCCAGCGGGCGCTTTCGTTCCGCCACGATTATCAGTATACGATGGACATATACATCACCGCCGAGGATTGGCTCAATCCCGTGGTTCTGCCTGGTTGCAATAGCACCTCGCGGGTTGCCGAATTTGTGAGCTGAACGCGAGTGACCTACTGGCTGGCCGCCGAACCGTCGGACGAAGAAGCGAATGGCTGAGCAGGGGCCTTATCCGCCTACGTGCACCGGCCGTTCCGCGCCGGAGAAGCGCCGGTAGGGCCCGCGCGATCCGTTGGGAAGGATGGTATCCATTGTCGTCATCGATTGGACGAGTTGATCGGCGCTCAGGCCGCGAGCGCCCTTCAGATTCGCGCCGCCGAACCGGGCTGCGATCAGCACCGCGTCGCGGAAATTCGCGCCGGTCAGGTCGGCGCATTCGAAATCGGTGCTGGTGAGATTGCCCCCGTTAAAATCGGCCCCGCGGAGGGAAGCTCGTTGAAATCCGGAATGGCTCAGGTTGGCGCGCGTGAAGCGGGCGCGATCGCAGTCGGCGCCGGAAAACGTGCAATTCTGCGCGGCTCCATCGGTCCAGTTGGCGTCGCTGAAGTTAGCCAGCATGAATCGCGACCACGATGCCCGCGCTCGCTGCATCACCGCTCCATCGAAACTGGCCTCATCGCAATCGCACTCGGCCAGAAATACCCGGTGCAGGCTCGCTTCGTCGAATTTCGCGCCGCTCATTTTGCAGCGGATCAACCGGCTGTCGAATAAGCGGGCCGATGTCAGATTCGCGCGTCTTAACGAGGTCTCGATCAGCGTCGCCTCGGAAATGCTCGCGTCGGTGAGCCAGCAGGAATCCAGCCGCGCACGGTCGAGAATGCTTTCGCTCAGATCCGCGCCGCTGAGCCGTGCCATGCGCAGATCGGCGCTTTCCAGATCCGCGCCGCTGAGATTTGCACCGGTGAGGTCCGCCTCGGCGAACACAACGGCCCGCAAAATCGCTTTGCGCAGATCCACCGCGCCCATCGTGGCGCCATTCAGAACCCAACCGTGCAGATCCGCGCGCCGTCCCGCCGATTCGTCGCGAAGCCACGCCGCGTGTTCCACCAGCCGTACGCGGAGTTCGGCGGCGGACTCGGCCTTCGACCTGTCAAATCGCAACCACGGCAAGGCCATTTCCATTTAGATCCCCATGGCAGCCGTCAGACTGCCAAACAATTCCTGAAATTCGCCGGCCAGTTCGGGCGTGTTGAGCAGACGCGATTTCATGGGCGCCAGCGCCGCCCCCGCCAACTCCAGAGCCTCTTCCGGTTTTGGCGCTTCCACCGGAAAGATGCTGTAGCCCAGCCCGCTGGCGAGGCTGTTCGCGGCCTGCACCAGTTCGCTCAGACGGATCGGCCTATCCGGTTCGCAGGCCGTAGTGTCGTCCTCGGGGTGGTGATGATACAGCGCCGCCGTGGCCAGTTCCGTGGGCATTCCCGAGCGCCGCAACGCTTCCGCGGAAATCTCGCTGTGCGTGAAGCCCAGCACCTCGCGCTCGCATTCCTCGCCGGTCAGCCCGCTCGTCCCCTGCAGCGTGCGGATGCGCACAAACTGCTCGGGCAGCGCGGTAACTATCAGCAGCTTGCCAAAATCGTGAAACAGTCCCGCGCTGAACGCCGCGTCCATGCCGTTCACCGGAACGCGCACTGCCAGCAGATCGCACACCACCGCCGTTGCCAGCGAATGGAAATGGAACCGCTTGGCCGGCCAGCCCGGTGGCGTGGGAATCTTGTGACAGATCTGATTCAGGCCCAGCCCCAGTATCAGATTGCGCAGACGGCTCAGGCCCAGCATGGCCATCGCCCGTGAAATCGACGCCATCGACCCGCGCCCGTAAAGCGCCGAGTTGGCAATGCGCAGGATCGTGTTCGCGATCACCACATCGGCTTCCACCAACGGCACCAGCGTGCGGAAGTCCACCCACTCGTTGGCCAGCGCCGCGCGCAGTTTGGTCATGGTTCGCGAATAGGGCGGAAGATGTTGCAGCGTGTCCAGCACGCGCTCACGATAATCCGTCCCAACGGCTGTCCGCATCATGTCTAAGTAGTTATCGCGAATCGCATGCACCGGTTAGAGCCTTATCTGGTACTAAGGTTCCGTGGTGGTTTGCCTGAACTAGTGAGCCGCGTATCATAAATGTACGTGGTGCACAGTACAATTCTTTACCAGCGCGGACGAAACGGCCCGGGGGAGACCTGCGTCCACAACTTCGTGATGCGACGCAACTTCTGCCTCCTGACGCGCCTGCTCATTCCTGCCGTTTGGTCAATCGTTTCCATGGCCTTCGCGCAGGGTTCCGCGAGGCAATACACGCTGATTCTCAAAGATCCGCCGGTCGCGTCGCGATTCCCTTCGCGGGAGGCCATGATCACCGCGGAGGCCGGCCAGTATCGCGCGCAGATCGCCGCCAAACAGAGCTTCCTGCGTGAACAGCTTAAGGCCAAACATGTATCGGTGCTCGGCAGCGTTTCCACGGCGCTGAATGCGGTGTTCGTTACTGCCACGCCCGATCGTGTTGCCGAACTAAAGACCCTGCCCGGCGTGCTCGGCGTCGTTCCCGCGCATCACTACCATCAGCAACTCAACGCGGCGACACAGTTGATCAACGCCCCCGCGGCCTGGACGGCACTCGGCGGAACGTCCGACGCCGGAGCCGGCATCAAAATCGCAATCCTCGATACGGGTATCGATCAGAATAATCCGGCCTTTCAGGATTCATCTCTGCCCGCGCCCAGCGGCTTCAACCCGGCCTGCGACAAGGACCAGAGCCTTCTTGGCACCTGCAACAACCCCGCTTTTACGAATAACAAGGTGATTGTCGCGCGCAGCTATGTAGGCCTTCTGGCGGCTGGTGGAGGCCTCAATCCGAGCGAGCCCCAGCTCGATTCCCGCCCCGATGACATCACTCCCCGCGATCATGAAGGCCATGGGACCGCCGTCGCCACCTGCGCCGCCGGCCTCACCGGTACTGTCACACCGGCAGTCGCGGCAGGCGGAAGCGGCAGTGTGACCATTGGCGGCGTGGCGCCGAAAGCGTGGCTGGGCAATTATCGCGTCTACGGTTCGCCCGAAGTGAACGACACCACCAGCGAAGCGGCTGTCCTGATGGCGCTCGAAGATGCCATCGCCGACGGCATGGACGTCATCAACTTCTCCAGCGGTGGACCGGCGATCAGCGGTGCGCTGGATACCGGGGCTGCTTGCGGCCTCCCGGCGGGCGTACAGTGCGACCCCCTCGCCTACGCGTTTGAGATGGCCGCCGAAGCGGGCACCATCATTGTGGTGGCAGCGGGCAACGACGGCCCTTTGTTCGGCACAATGGACAGCCCCGGCGATGCTCCCTCGGTGATTACGCCCGCCGCCAGCACGAATTCGCATTACTTCACACCCACCGTTTCCGCGGCGGCGCCGGGAGCGCCCTCAAATCTGCTCAACATCCCCGCCGGTCCGAGCGACAGCGAGGCGCTTGGTTCAATCACCGCTCCCTTGACAGACGTCACCACGCTCAGCGATCCCGGGACTGCCTGTAGTGCTCTGCCTGCCTACTCGCTGGCCGGACACATCGCATTGATCGAGAGAGGGGGCTGCGATTTCTATGTGAAGGTCAACAACGCCGAGCAAGCCGAGGCAATCGGCGTCCTCCTTTACATGGCAGACTCTACGCCGCTCACCGGAGGAACTCCGCCCATTTTTGTGGTGAGCACAACTGACCCCTCCACCGAGATCCCCGGCTTCGTGCCTGTCGTCATCGTCGAGCAGACCGCTGGTCTGGCCCTCAAGAGCTACATCGACGTGAACCCGAACCAACCGGTGACCATTAACCCGAACGGCGCGGAACAGGAAGATACGGCCGATGAGAACGAGCTGGCGACCTTCTCGTCCGAGGGTCCCAACATTGGACCTCTGTACGTCAAACCCGAACTGACCGCGCCGGGCGAAGAACCAAACCCGTTTTACGCGGAGGGCTACCAAAACTCGCCGTATTACGGGGGCATCCTCATGGGCGCCGAGAGTTACGACGTGCTCGGTGAGTTGTTCAGCTCCACGGGCTTCATGGCCGCCGATGGCACAAGCTTCGCCACGCCGCTCACCGCTGGCTCGGCCGCTCTCGTTCTTCAGAACGCACTCAAGGCCAATCCGAGTCTTACCGGCGCGGCCAAACTGGCTCTCGTGCGCTCGGCAGTCATCAACAACACGTCCCAAACCATCACCACCGATGACCAGCATGCATCGCCTGCGGATGGCGTGGATGTATTCGAGATCGGATCGGGCTTGCTGAATGCCGGCGCGGCGGTGGGCAGCAGCGTTACCGTCAACCCGGCCACCATCGCCTTCAACACTCTTCCCTCATCGCAGCAATTCACCATCACGAACAATGGCGCGTCCGGCGTCGCACTGAGCATCGCGGTGTCCCCCAACCTTTCATGGGATCTTGCCAGCACCCTTACCCTGACGCCGAGCCCCACGAGTGTCACGCTGGCACCGGGCGCGTCCAAAACGGTGACCGTCACCCAGTCCGGTACCGTGCCCACGCTGACCGCGGGCTCCGGACCTGGCACCTACACGGGGTTGGTGACCATTCAGGGAAGCGGCGTTTCACTTGTGGTCCCTTACGCCTATGTGATTGCCGATGGAGTTGACGCCTATTGTCCGTCACTGATCGCATTCAGCGGTGGTTTTGATGGAACCGTCGGTCAGGAGATTCCCTTTGAGGGAGACCCCTTGTTCCAGATCATCGACGATTACGGTGTGCCGATTGCCGGCGTGCCCGTCTCCTGGACCGTCAGCAGCAGCACCACCACGAACCCGACCACTGGCGGCGGCGCTGACTCTGTGACCAACATATACGGCCTGGCCGGTATGGGCGCGAATTGCATAAGCTGTTCAAACAGCGTGCCCGTGCAACTTGGCTCGCAGCCCGGAACCTACTCATTCACGGCTACAACCCCTCTCGTCAGCGAATGCACAGGGTCATCCTTAAGTAACGTATTCTCTGGCAATGCGCGTGTCCCGCCCGCTCTGCAGGCCGAATTGAATGCAGCCAGCTTTGACACAACTGTCGCGGCCGGCTCTTACGTTGCCCTTTTCGGCACGGGCCTCAGCGACCCCGGCAATATCGACGTGCCGAATGACACCACACGGCTTCCTCTCGCCATTGACGACGTGAATGTCAGCTTCGATGTGCCCTCGGCCAACCCGCCGATCAGCCTCCCCGGCCATCTTACGTATGTGAGCCCCACGCAGGTAAACGTGCAGGTACCGTGGGAGCTGCAGGGCCAGACCTCCGCGTTCGTGAAGGTGACCATCGATTATTCACCTGGCAATGTGGTTACGGTTCCCATCCAGGCGTACGCACCGGGTCTCTTCGAGTGGACTCCAGGTGTCGTTGCGGCGCTGGCGAACGGCACCAATGCCATCCTGAACCAGGCGAACCCCGCAACGCGCGGAACGGTGGTGAATATTTACGCAAACGGG
>Ga0326727_10028435_pt1 | contig 10167 bp, 7 predicted proteins | sample MB2enrmetagenome_FD_207643 | JGI IMG/M metagenome (GOLD analysis project Ga0326727, IMG submission 207643) | Lab enriched peat soil microbial communities from McLean, Ithaca, NY, United States - MB29MY | ecosystem: Environmental > Terrestrial > Soil > Wetlands > Peat | place: USA: New York...
GGGAGGATTGGGACCCCCGGCAAACTTCAGGGCTGCCAGCCCCGTCTGGATGTGGTTCATCGAGGCGGAAAACAGGAGTACAATTTTGCCATCCTGGTTTCGGTTCCTCCCGCCCGCGGCCAGCAGCAATTTAGATTCCAGGCGTGTGACCGATAGGCCCAGCCTGAAGGAGAAGGAACGAACATGAATGGACCCGCACGTATTACGGCGCTGGCGATAGCCTTGGCCGGCATGGCGCTTTCCATGAGCGGGTGCAACCGCCTCGCCGCCCGTGACCAGTTGAACAAGGGTGTGGAAGCGTACAAAGGCGCTCACTATGAAGAGGCGATCGGGCACTTCCAGAGAGCCACGCAGCTTGATCCGAGTCTGCCTATGGCGAAGAGCTACCTGGCAACCGCTCTGGCCCAGAACGTCGTGGCCGGACTGGACACGCCGGATAATCTGAACACCGCGCAGCAGGCCATCGACATCTTCAATGAAGTTCTAGCCAAGGACCCGCACGATGTGAACAGCATGAAGCAGATTGCGGGAATTGAGTTCCAGGTCAAGAAGCTCGACCTGGCCAAGACTTGGCAGAAGAAGGTGCTTGAAGAGGACCCGAAGGATCCCGAGGCGGCCTACACAGTTGGCGTGATCGATTGGATGTTGGCCCACCAGAACGCTCTGGCGGCGCTGGCACCGGCAGGCCTGAACGACGACGGCGAGGGGAACGCCAAGGCGCCCAAGAAGGTCATGGATCCGCTCAAGGATGAGAATGCTTCGCTGGTCGAAGAAGGATTGCAGTATCTTAACCAGGCGGTTGCCAACCGGCCCAACTATGACGACGCTATGGCTTACCTGAACCTGATCTACCGGCGCAAGGCCGATGTCGACTGGGGTAACGCGGCGGCTCAGAAGGACGACCTCGCGCAGGCGGAGATGTGGCGGACCAAGGCGATGGGAACGCGCAAGGCTAACGAAGCCAAGAAGAACCAGGGCCCGGGCGGCATCACCATGGGCGACAACGGCGAATTGAAGTAACTCTTGAGGTTTCACGAGCACACAGAAACGGCCTCCGCCTTTGACGGAGGCCGTTTTCCGTCTGCTAGCCTTTGAATCCTGCGCGCATCCACCTGTAGTAGGACGAAGGCTTCCCTGGCTCCGAAACCAAGTCTTCTCCAAAGAGCAAGTGTTGCCGCTAAAGGGCTCGAGGAAATGCCTCTTTGCAAAGAAGGCCGGGAGCGCAGTCTGCATTCAAGAACCCCTGTCAGCAAACTGCAATGGAATAGCCTTCCAACGGGACATTTCCTTGCCAAGAAAGAACGCTGTCGACGGAAAAGGGCCCGCGGAGCAACTCTGAGAGCGCGTGCGAGTCCTTCCACATGATGCAGGGTGGATTTTGCTTCCACCCCAGAGCCGAAGACCAGTCGGCGTGGATTTCCGGTCCGGAAAAAGTCGATTGAATGGCAGCAGTTTCTATCCGCGCCAACGGGGGAGCGTTTGACTCCCGCATAACCCCAAAAAGCGCGCCCACTGAAGGCGCGCCTTTTCATAACGGTGTGCTGAGGCGATAACAGGCCCGCAGCAGCAATCAGGCGGGGCGTGTCATTGCGCGCCCTGCTTGAGGATTTGGTCCGCAAAGTAGTTATGAACCTTGGCCTCGTCGTGCAGTACTTCGAAGTAGGCGTTCTGTAGCAGTTGCGCGTGGCCTTCGCGGAGGCCGCGACGGATAACCTGCTGCACGCGCGGGTCATTCAGCTCGCGCTGGCCGGCCGGCTCATGCGATACCAGCTTGTAGATCGCATAGCCGATGATCCGGCGCCCCGAGCCTGTCCCGTTATAGACAGGAAGAATCTCTGTGATCTCTCCCTGCTTGAGCTTGCTGACGGCGCTGTAGACGTCTGGTTCGCTGCGCAGTTGGCTTTCGGATATGAAGCCCATGTCGCCACCATTCGAGGCGGTGTTCGGATTCTCCGAGAAATTCATGGCTACGTCGCCGAAATCCTGGCCGGCTTCGAGGCGTGTGTGCAGCGATTGAATCTTCTTTTTCGCGTCAGCGTCGCCGGAGGCCTTGTTGTTTTGCAGATTGCCGGTCTGCTGCGAGGGCCCCGTGGTGACCGCGATTTGCGCCAGATGGTACTGCGGCTCAATCAAGTTGAACTCCGACTTGTGCGCCACATAGTAGCTGGTAATCTCCGCGTCGGTGATGTTGATCTTGGACTCGATCTCCTTGTTGAGCAGCTTCGTCTTGGTCAGCGAGCGGCGCAGATCGCGCTTGAGATCGTCCGCGGTCAGGTTGCGGGCCTGGAGCTGCTTGTCCCACTCCTCCTGCGTGTAGGGCGCCTTCATCTCGGTCAGCTTGGCGTTGACGTCCTCGTCGCTGGCAGTGAGGTTGAGCTTGGTGGCGCGCTGCCAGAGAATCTCGTCGTCTATCATCTGTTTCAGAATATTCAGCCGGACAATGTCGGCCTGCTCGGGCGAAGGCTTCTGGGGATTGTCGCCCAGGTTGGCCTTATAGTACTTCTCCAGCTCCGAGCGCAGAATATCCTTGCCATTCACGGTCGCCATCACATCCGGAGACGGTGACCGGTGGCACCCGTTCACTGCGGCAACCACAGTTACTCCACAAACAATGAGGACAGCCAAACGGAAAGAAGTGCGGCTAAAGGCTTCGATTTGCAACCTGGTATCTCCTGGGGGACGCAAAGCTCCCCGGCAATCAAGAATAAACCCCGAGGCTTGTGCGGCGATACGCAATCTCACACGCGCACCACCCTATCGTTGTTCCAGCCGCCCTCTGACCGGTAGGAGCTAACATCCCAGTGCGGCCTACTTGGCAGCCCCCGCAGGCTGTGCCGTCTCGGCTGGCGGTTGTTCGCCGGCCGCGCGCAGGGCGCGGTCAATCACCAACCGCAACTGTTCTTGTGGCAGTGCGCCGCCAATGCGCTCACCCTCCACAAAAAGCGCGGGTGTTCCTTCCACTCCCAGCGCTTCGCCTTCCTTGATCGAGGCGCGCACCCCGGTTTCGTCCTGCGCGGCCAAGCAGGCGTCCAGCTTGACAGGGTCGAGCTTGCCCAGCGCAGCCTCCTGGCGAGCAATGCGGTTCAGCGCGTCAAAGCTCTTTGCCACGTCACGATTTTCTCCGCTGACCTCTTGGCCATGGAAGTGAAGGTAGTCCACGTAGTTCCAGTAAACCTCGCCGCTCTGCGCGGCCAGGCAATTGGCATCCACGGCGGCGTGCATGGCCCAGGGGTGCATCTCAGGGGGCAGCGGGTAGTCCTTGTAGATAAAGCGCACCTGGTCCTTGTAGCGCTCCAGGGTGGCCGGGAATAGCGCGTGGTGCATCTGCGCGCAATAGCCGCACTCCAGGTCGTCAAAGCTGATAACCGTCACCTTGGCGGCGGGATTGCCGCGGATGGGGCGTCCGGCTACGTTGATTGAAAAAAGCGGGTCGTTAGCCAGGTCGAATTTGTCCAGCCGGGCCAGCGTCTTGCCATCGGTCGAGATCAGGAAATCAATCACCGTCTTCTTGGCGCCGTGCGTGAGCGTGACGGGCAGCGCGTCGTAGCCGGAAATCTGGCTTGGCGTCCGGGCGCCAAGAACTACGCCAAAATCTGGCGGCACATTGTACTGGGAGCGAACCATAACTTCGATGCGGCGGTTCAGGGCCAGGTCGTGGGATGCCTGCGCTGCGGGTTGGGCTTTGCAGCCCACGGCCAGTCCCAGTGCAAGCAGGCCAGTCAAAAAATGAATACGTGACAAAGGGTAACCCTCTAAGAAAAGAATACCCCAGCGGGGCGGGTGCTGGGGTTGGCTCGGCACGTTCTAATATGCCGGCGGCAGGCTGGGATCGCGGAAAGCCGTGCTGGAGCGGCGAATGTCGCCCAGAGCACCGAAGTTGGCCAGCGTAAAGCTGTAAAGGTACTGGGTCTCCTCGCGTATGGTGCCCAGATCGAAGCGCCGGTAGCCGAAGGTAAGGCCGCAGCAGTTCCAGTTATAAACGGCCTGCGCGCTGGCGTATTGCAACTGGCCATGGGTAAAATCGTAGCCGCCATTGGCCGCCATGTTGAATCCCTTGCCGCTCTGTTTGCCGATGGAAAAGAACGGCTGCACCTGCTGGCTCTTGATGGTCGTGGCGGCGCTGCCATTCTCATCGACAGCGTTGAGCATGGCATGGCCCACGCCGACCGTAGTACGGCCCCAACTGTAGCCCGCATACATGTTGTCAGCGCCGAATAGCCCAGCCTTGGGGTCGTAGTCCAGGTCCCACTGAACGCGCAGGTTGTTGATGGCTTCAAAGCGCAGACGCGAGGTCACGGGCGACAGGTTGCGCGACCCGGTGAGAAACGCGACCCCGCTCAGGTCCAGCGTGGAGTCGAAGACACTGCGGCGGCCGGCAATCAGCGCCCCGCCGAAGTTGGAGTCAATGTAGTACTTTTGCGCAACCTGCCAACTGGCCCACTCGCGGGGCTGCGTCCGCTGAGCGCAGTTCTTTGCGTCAGCCTTTTCGTCATCAGAGAGGCAGGGCTGGCCGCTGGCGGAGCGCAGATAAAAGCGCTGGGTGAGCGAGTAGCCCACTTCGTTGGTGTTGGTGGCAATGTCCGTAGTGTCCATCAGCAACACTCTTTGCGCCTGCGAGCCGATGCCGCCCACGTAACGGTAGGTAATCTCGGGTTCGATGACGTGGCGCAGTTCGCGGTTCCAGCGCGTGAGCGGAAAATCACGCTCCAGCGCCGGCGGCCGCAGGTCCACCGCGGCTTCAAAATCGGTTCTGTTCAGCGCATCGTGGTTGATGAAGGGAGTGCCCCCGAAATGCGTGCCTCCCAGGTCCGGGTTCTGGCTGATGGAATAAATAGTGTCCCGCAGCGCGCCCTCGGCCATCACGCTCCACCCTCCAGCGGATAGCGGCAGCGAGATATGTGGGTAGAAATCGAAGCGACCCACGTTGCGGGCATGAAAGTGGGGCTCGGAGCGAGTCAGATAGCTGAGCGACGATCCCATCCCCCAGTAAAGCGGCGAGGCGCTCAGAGGCCGGTCCAGCACATCGAAGCGCAGGCTCGGCAGGTGAAGAATCCTCGCCTGATTGGCGTTTATCGAGGCCGTATCGGTCACCGTGGTTCCCGAGGTGCCGGCGAAGGTCTGGAACCGACCAAGCGCGACGGAGGGAACAAATCCTCGATGAGCACTGGTGAGCGATATGTTGCTCTTTACCTCGGAACTGACCGCCTGCCAGTAGTCGTCGTTGAAGACCAGCCGATAGACATAGCTGGAGAGGTATTCAATGTTGCCCGCCAGGCGCGTTGAGGGGCTGAGATCCTTGCGGCCCAGCGCGCTGATGTCCACTCCGCCTTCGTTAGTGAGCGTCATCTGGGCTGGATTGGCAACGGTGGGGTTCGGCAACTCGATTCCGCGGTCCAGCAGGGCATTCCAGCGCGCTGTCAGGTGGTCCAGCCCTGCGCCTTTGTATCGGAAATCGCCGTTGGGCGCCCAGCCGCGCTTGCTGTAGTATTCCGTGCCCACGGTCATATCCATGCTGCGGCTGATTACCCAGTAGAACTGCTCGCCAAACGTGTAGCCTCTGATGGACGATCCCGTGCTGACGACGGGAATAAGAAATCCGGTCTCGCGGCCTGTCTCGTCCACCGGGTGGCGCAGGTAGGGCAGGTAAAAGATGGGCACGTTAAGAAACTTGAACAGAGCATTGGCCGTCGATGCCTCACCGTTCTCCAGCTTGATCGAACGCGAGATAATCTGCCAGTCCGGTTTTGGCAGGCGGCAGTTGGTCATTGTGCCGTCAATGATCTGGTAGTTGCCCTCGCCTGTCTCCAGCACCACTCTGCCGGTAAAAAAGAACGGCGTGGTGGTCGAATAAACTGACGTGCGGCCCAGCCTGCGCACACCCTGCGAGCCGTGCACGCTGAAAAAGCGCGCCGTGTGCATATTCAGCCGCATATCCCCATAATCGGCGTAGATGAGCACATCGTTGGGTCCGCCGGCCACTTGCAGGTGCCCATCCGCGTCCAGCTCCGTGGTGGACTGGTCATAGACAACCTTGTCGGCGCGCAAAATGTAGTCGCGGTAGCGGACCACCACCCCGCCGCTCAGGGTCCACGTGTTGCCCACTCGGGTTTGTCTCTCGGCTTCCCACTCCACCGGCACGCCGCTTGTAGGGGCAGGTTCCGGTTTGGCTATGGGCAAAATCTCCTGACCGGGGTCGTCCGGCAGGGAGGGCGCAAGTTCAGCGTCCGCGCCGCCCTGGCCGAGGCCGCTCGCAGCGGTCGTGCTCGCTCGATTTGCGTTCTGGGCCGCGGGGAGTGCCCCATTGGTCAACGCCTGTCCCCGAAGTATCAGGTGACAGACGGTCAGCATCGTGATAAAAAATAAGGTGCGAGAGCGCATTCCGGGACCTAGGTCAGCATAGCAAAACAGGCTGCCTCGGTATCGGCCACGCGCCGCGCCGCTCTGGCGTCAGGCAAGTAATTCGGATGATTTTCACCGTGCTCGGATCACGCGATCCGGGCCATGCCTGCATTTTTCTTCGCGCCACCTTCCTTCTCTATTGAAAGCAACGTCCTCCAGGCCGGCTGCAATGGCTTTGAAGGACCTGAATTGCCGCTCCGAACGCCAAAAATCGGCCGGATGGCATCTGAGAGGGGACACGAAAGCCTTGAGCACATCTGTAAGCCAGCCCAGTTCAGCAATCTCCTGGAAGCAGGAAGTGAATCGGCGCATTGCCGCGCACCAGAGCCGCGGTTTGTCCATGGCGCCACCGGCCATGCCCGCGCCAGGGCGCACGGCGGCCCGCGGCCGTTATGCCCAGGTAGCCGCCCGCGTGGCCGCGCATTATGCCCGTGTCCCCAGTTTTAGTCAGTTGCAGGCAGTTGGGCTTTCCTCCGCCCCGCCTGCCCTCGATGCTGCCTTGCCAGCCCAGCAAAGCCCCTCCGCCGAGCCCCGCATCTGGGAGCCCGCGCCGCCGCAGGAAATTGCGCCAGTTCAGCAGCCCGTGCGGACCTCGGTTCCCACCATCGTGCCCGCTCAGCCTGTCGCGCCCTCCTCGCTCGAAGCCTGGGAAAGCGAATGTTCGCGCCTCGACTGGGAGCAGGATTTCATACCGCGCCCCTTGCGCCCGGTTCCTGTCCACAAGCCAACCCCGTCAGACTCCTTCGCGTCTCCTGTCGAAGATAGCTGGGAGCGGCCAGGGGCGAACGATGAATCATCTAGCTTCGACGCTATCGAGCCGGTCGAGCCGGATCAGCCCATCCACGCCAACCTCATCGAGTTTCCGCGCGAGCTGGTCGCTACGCGCAGGCGTCGTCCCCGGCGGGCCGAGGGACCGTTCGCTGCGGTTGCGACCCGGACGCAGTTGAACATCTTCGAGGTGGACCCGGACGCGCTTTCCGTTGAGCCGGAGGCGGTTGGCGCTGCGCCCGCCTGGCCGAGCCCGGAGTGGTCCAACATCGAGCTGGAAGCACAGCCCATGGACGAACCGGAGTCTCGGGACGAGCCATGGTCGTGGCCCGCCCTGCAACTGGCGTCCGCTGGCCGCCGGCTGACGGCAGCCTTGGTGGATGGCGCTCTGATCGGTGGCGCAATCCTGGGCGCGGCCCTGCTGGCCGCAGCCAGAATCGGTCATCCGCTCGCGCCAAAAATCGTGGAAATCAGCGTCGCGTCCGCGCTCCTGCTCGCCGGTCTGCTCTATCAAACGCTTTTTCTTCTTCTTGCGCAGGCCACGCCAGGGATGAAGTGCGCCGGCATAAGCCTGTCCACCTTCGACGGCCAAAGCATATCCTGCGCACAGTCGCGACGCAGGCTGGGCGCGCTGCTTCTGTCCGCGCTTCCCTTGGGGCTGGGTATTGTCTGGGCCCTCTTTGACGACGACCACCTGTGCTGGCACGACCACCTGTCAAAGACCTGTCTGCGGAGAGACTGAGCGCCGACGCGCAAAGTGATTGATCTGTTTGCTTTATGCTCCGCAACGCCATAATGAAATTCGTGTTCTTTGCCCACGGAATTGAAAGATTGGCGGGCGTGGCATATACTCTTGTATATGCCACGTGAGGAGGAAGGTGCCATGCAGCGTACAGCAAAGATTTTCATGAATAACAGAAGCCAGGCAGTCCGGCTTCCGAAGGATTTCCAGTTCGCCGCGTCGGAGGTCTTCATCCGGAAACAGGGCGACGACGTGGTTCTCTCCGCGCGTCCCAAAGACTGGTCTGCCTATCTTGCATCGAGCTTTGTGGCCTCTGAGGAGTTTATGGAAGGGATTGAGGATCTGCCGGTTCAGGAGCGTTCGTTTTGATGCCGGTTTACATGCTCGATACCGACATCTCTTCTTACATCATGAAGCGCACGGACGACGCCGTTCTTGGAAGGCTTCAAAGGGTAGCAGTCAGCGATGTCTGCATCTCTGCAATCACCAAGGCCGAGTTGATGTATGGGGTTGAGGTATCGCCGCGGCGGCAAAAGGATCAGGCAGCGCTCAATGAGTATTTGCGATACGTTGAGGTTCTGGATTACCCTGCGACGGCGGCTCTCGACTACGCAAGAATTCGCGCCAGTCTAAAGGCGCGCGGAGCCATGATAGGCGCCAACGATCTGCTGATTGCGGCCCACGCTCATTGCCTCGGTATTACGCTGGTGACCAACAATACAAGGGAATTCGGGCGCATTGAAGGCCTCAGGATCGAAAACTGGACGGAGCCAGCCGGTTAGAGCTGTTTTCCAATTCGCATGTGGCATTTTAAGTATGGAGCGAGGCGGGTTTTTCTTGATGAAAAAGCCACTTCGCTGATGTGCCTTAGCGCGATGGCAGGTGAGGAGCGGCTATAGTCGCAGGCAGCTTCAGTCCAAATGCACACGACAATTCGCCGTAAATTCCGTCCTCCCCAACAAAAATCGCTGCCAGAACAGATTCCGGCAGCGTGGAGGAGAAAAACGGCGGCAGCCCTGTGGGCCCAGCGGCAAATACCCGCTACTGGAACTCGCAGATCTGGGAATGGCTGCCACCGGCTCTTGAGAGCCTACGATTACGCAGCCCGCAACGCAGGCTGCCCGGCAGGGAGGCTCTTGCCGGTGTACCTTCCACCGGCTTGCTTGTCGCTCTCCAGGTGGAACTGGCGGATCATGCCGTCCAGGTCACCGGCCAGCTTGGCCAGGTTCTTGAGCGCTTCAACGGCTTCCTCGGCGCCTTGCGCATTCTCCACCGACAACTGAGAGATCTGGCCGACAGATTCGGAGATTTCGCCCGAGGCTGCGTTCTGCTGGGTTGCGGCGGTGGCGATCAGGTTAATCTGGTGCTCCACCTGCTGTGAAGACTTGATAATGGCTTCCAGGCTCTTGCGAGCGTGGGAGGTCTCGTCCATGCCGGTCTCCACGGCCGTGCGGCTGTCCTGCATCACCTGAAGAGTCTCTCGCGTTTCCTCCTGGATGCTGCGAATGGTGCCGGCAATCTCCTCCGTGGCGCCCTTGGTGCGTTCGGCCAGGCGGCGCACCTCGCCGGCGACCACAGCGAATCCCCGTCCATGCTCCCCGGCGCGGGCCGCCTCGATGGCCGCGTTCAGAGCCAGCAGATTGGTCTGCTCGCTGATCTCCTGAATTACGCTCACCACCTTGCCAATCTCCTCCGAGCGGTGAGCCAGCGATGTCATCTTCTCTGAAACCGTGCTGGTGGCCGCAGCAATCTTCTCCATGGTCACGGCCGCAGCCTGCATCACTGCGCCGCCCTGGTTGGCCGTCTCGGCAGAGACCCGGCTGGCGCCCGCCGCATTTTCTGCGTTGTGGCTGATCTCGCCAATGGTCGCGGTCATCTCCTGCGCCGCGGCGGCAATCTGGTTGGTCTTGCTGGACTGGGTATGCGCGTTGCTGGCGGTCTGGACCGAGCGGGTGCTGATCTCCGTGGTGGCGGCCGAGAGCGTATCCGCCCCGTGAGCCACTGACTGGAGAACAGCGCGCATGGACGCTACGCTGGTGTTGAATGCCTCGCCTAGGCGGCCAATCTCATCGGCTCCGCTCACTTTCACGCTTGCCGTCAGGTCCTTGGCCGCAAAATGTTCCAGCGCGGTCATCAGCCTGCCCAGCCGCGGCGCGATCTCCCGCGTGAGAATTCCGCCGGTCAGCGCGCAGAGCAGAACGATCAGGATCGTGGCTCCCATGTTGACCCAGGTCGCCCGGTTGCTGGCCTGCGTCGCG
>Ga0326727_10028436_pt1 | contig 10167 bp, 9 predicted proteins | sample MB2enrmetagenome_FD_207643 | JGI IMG/M metagenome (GOLD analysis project Ga0326727, IMG submission 207643) | Lab enriched peat soil microbial communities from McLean, Ithaca, NY, United States - MB29MY | ecosystem: Environmental > Terrestrial > Soil > Wetlands > Peat | place: USA: New York...
CGTATTTCGTGAGTCGGGAGGATTGATTCTTGGCCTTGAGCAAGGTTTTTGCGCCTTTGACCTCGAGACCTCCGAAATCACTCTGTTGGTCAACCCTGAACCTGACCGGCCCGACGTGAGGCTGAATGACGGCAAGTGTGATCGGCGCGGCCGCTATTGGTGCGGCACCATGCACCAGGATGGAAAACTGCCGCTCGGCGCGCTGTTTCGTTACGACGCCCTGGGAAAATGTACGAAGATGGACACGGGGTTCATCATATCCAATGGAATGGCCTTCAGCCCTGACAACCGAACAATGATCTTTGGTGACAGCACGGGCAATACGATCTTCCAGTACGACTTCGACCTCGAGAGCGGCGGGATCGGCAACAAGCGAGTGTTCCTGGATACGAGAGGGCTTCCCTGGCACGTCGACGGCGCCACTTTTGACTCGGAGGGATATTACTGGTGTGCCCTCATCTATGATGGGGCCATAGGCCGGTTTGATCCGATTGGTCGGCTGGACAGGCTCATCCGGCTGCCCGTCCAGCATCCGACGATGTGCAACTTCGGCGGAGACAATCTCGATATTCTGTATGTCACGTCAGGCCGGCGGTTCCTCACAGAGGACGAACTGCGGACCCAGCCGCTGGCTGGCGCCCTTTTCGCGATTCATGGACTTGGCGTAAGAGGAGTGCGGGAGCCGTTTTTTGCATCATAGGCCAGGGGCGCTGCCCCTGGACCCCGCCAAGGGCCGAGAGGCCCTTGGAACCCATTCGTTTGGGGTCCAGGGGCCTCTAGGCCCCTGGCGGGTCCAGGGCGGAGCCGTCGCGCGAAGGCGCGCGCCGGGCCTGGCGGAGCGCGAGGCAGCGCCTCGCTTTACACGCCAAGATGGGCCAGCAGCGTCTCCTCTTCCTCGGAGACCTCCTGATTGGTCATTTCCCGAACAACTCTGCCGTTTTCGAGAAGATAATGTCTGTCGGCAACTTCGGTGGCGAACGGGAGATTTTGTTCAACCAGAAGGATCGTCAGCCCAGCGGCCTTGATCTGCCGGACGATCGTGCCAATCGCGTCGATGATCACGGGCGCCAGTCCTTCCGTCGGTTCGTCAAGCAACAGGAATGATGCGCCCATGTACAGAGGACGTGCGATTGCCAGCATTTGCTGCTCGCCTCCCGAAAGGGACGAGGCCTTCTGCACCCGCCGCTCCCTCAGGGCGGGGAACAAATCATAGATCCGGTCAAGCGGCCACGCATATTGGCCGACAGGGCGGCCGATCGTCAGGTTCTCATACACGCTCAACGTCGAAAATATTCCCCGATCGTCAGGAACGAAACCCACGCTCATCTTGCAGATTCGTTCGGACGGAGTGTTGATGATCTCGGTTCCGTTGAAGAGAATGCTGCCCGTCCTTCGGGGAATGTCGCCGATGATCGACTTCAGGGTGGTTGTCTTGCCGGCCCCGTTCCGGCCGATCAGGGTTACGACCTCGCCGGCCTCGACGGCCAGGTCAATGCCGTGCAACACGTGGCTTTCGCCATAAAATGCGTCGAGATTGGTGATTTTCAGCATGTTCATTGGCGCTTCCCTAGATATGCCTCGATGACGCGCTGATCCTTCCTGACCTCCTCGTATCGTCCCCTGGTCAATATGCAACCCTGCTGCATCACGATGATCTCGTTGGCCAGGTCCGAAACCACGCCGAGGTTATGTTCCACGACAACGACCATGCACTCCTTGGAAAGCCGCGAGATGAGTTCCGTGGTGCGGGCAATGTCGGGAATGGTCATGCCGGCGGTCGGCTCGTCCAGCAGCAGGATTTCCGGCCGCGCCGCCAGCGAGATTGCGAGTTCCAGAGCGCGCTTGCGGCCGTAGGGCAGGTCGTTGGCAGGGGCATCGCGAAGCGCCGATGGAATCCTGACCTGATCGAGCAGTTCGTTGGCCTCACCAATGTAGCTGCGGCGCCAACCGGCTCGCGCCAACAGCCTCGTTCCGCCGCTCTGCCTTCGCTGGATCGAAAGGACGACGTTGTCGACAACGGTCAGGTGCGGAAAAATGCTGGTAATCTGAAAGCTTCGGACGATCCCGCGTCGCGCCACCCCTTCAGGCGCTAGGAGGGTGATGTCTCTGCCGTGAAACAACAGCTGGCCATCGGTGGGCCTGCAGAAGCCGCTGAGCACATTGAACAAGGTCGTCTTGCCGGCTCCGTTCGGCCCGATGATCCCATAGACAGGCTTCTTCTCGAAGGCGAGATTGACGTTGTTGACCGCCAGGAAACCGCCGAAGCTTACCGTAATCGACTTCAGTTCCAGCAGGGAGCCGGCTGAACCAGGCGCTGTCGCGAGCGAATTTTCACTCTCACTGGGCATCGGCGGCCTTTCCGAGATGAGCGGCTTCGGGCGAAAGCGCTTCGACGGAGTCCTTTGGCGTCTTGTCGTCGTGCGTTACGGGAATGGCATGATGGCTGCGGTTAAGGGCATACTGCACGATTTCCCCCAAGATTCCGCGGCGGAACAGAATGACGACAATCACGAAGAGAAGTCCGAGGAAAAAGCTGCCGTTGCTGGTGATCGAGGAGAGCGTGTTACGCATGAGCAGTACGATGCCGGCGCCCAGGAAGGGACCGAAGATCGTTCCGACGCCGCCAAGCAGGGTCATCATGACCGGCTCTCCCGATGCGCGCCAGGCGACGGTCTCGAGCGTCACGAATTGATGGTTCAATGCGTATAGCGTGCCGGCAACGCTGATGACAAAGGCCGACAGGGTGTACGCCTTCACCCGAAGATAATAGACGTTGTAGCCGATGCTCATCATCCGGCGTTCGTTCTCACGCGCCCCGAGAAGGGCAAGACCGTAAGGCGACTGGAGAACCTGCCGAACGAAGAAAACGGTCAAAGAGACGACCACCAGGCACGCGTAATAAAACACATGGTCATTCTTCAAATCGATTCCGAACAGCGCGGTCCGGATAACGCCGTGAACCCCATCCTCGCCGCCAGTGTACCCCGGAAGCTCATTGGCGACGAAGTAAATGACCGAGGCAAAAGCAAATGTTATCAACGAGAAGTAAATGCCCTTCTTGCGAGCCACCACGAAGCCGAAGAGCAGCCCGAGGAACGTGCTGGCCGCAACCCCAGCGACGCATGCGAGCAGCATCGCGACGCCGAACTTCGCCATCAGGATTCCCGTCACGTAGGCGGCCGTCCCCCAGAAAGCGGCCTGCCCGAAAGCCAGCAGGCCGGCATATGCGAACAGCACATCGAAGCCGAGGGCGAACAGTCCCCACAGAAGGATGTCGGTCGCGATGACCGGGTAGATGAACCACGGCAGGAGAGCGCCCACCGCGAGCGCCGCCGCTGCGACGGGGCGGCTCATGAACAGCCGCCGCGCGCGTTCCGTCATCGGCGTGTAATGCAGCGCGAAGTGGGAGATATCGACGCCCCGGAATATACCGCCGGGTCGCACCACGAGGACAATGAGCATGACGATGTAGATGATCGCCGTCGCCGCCGGGGCATAGAAGATCGCAGCGAGAGCGGAAACGAGGCCAAAGACAAAGCTCATCACCACCGATCCGGCAATGGAGCCCATGCCGCCGGTGACGACCACGGCGAATACGACGTTGATCATTTCCTCTCCCATGTAGGGAGAGACGTTGCGGATCGGCACCGCGAGCGCACCGGCCAGGCCGGCGAGCGCAGAGGCGAAAAAGAAGGTGCCGGAAACCAGCAAGGGCACGTTCTGACCGAAGCACTTGAGAAGATTCGGACGCTCGGAGGCCGCGCGGATCTGGGCGCCGAGACGGGTCCGCTCCAATGCAAACCAGGTCGCCAGACAGAGAACCATGGAAACGACAACGATAAACAGGCGGTATTTCGGATAATAGGAAAACCCCAGATTGACCGCGCCGCGCAGCGCCGACGGAACAAGAGAGGGAGCGGATGCCACGGCAAAGAACATCCGGACAACGTCTTCGATGACCAATGACAATCCGAGGGTGAGAATAAGAAGGTAGGCCAGATCCAGGCCATAGAGGCGGCTTATCAGGGTCCGCTCCAGGATGGCACCCAGAATTCCTACCAGGAGCGCCGAGATCAGGAATCCGATCCATAAGGGGACTCCGAAATAGGATCCGAACAGGAACGCAAGAACCGCCCCAAGCATGAACATGGAACCATGCGCGAAATTGATGATGCGCATCATTCCGAAGATAATGCTGATGCCCAGGCTCATGAGCGCGATGAACCCACCGTTCACGAGCCCGTTAAAGAGAAGGGTTATATAGAAAGACATCCAAGGCTCCTGGGCTGAATGCTGGTTTGCGCCCCCGCGGGCGTCATTGCTGCGCCAGCACCTCCGGGTTGACGACGTTGATCGGCGAACCCGCGAGCCAGGCGAGGATGTTGCCGATACTGGCCTGGTAGAGCTCGGCCATGTTCTGCCGCGTCACGTAGCCGAGATGCGGGGTCAGCACCGTGTTGGGTGCCGTGCGCAGCGGATGGTCGGACGGCAGCGGTTCGGCTTCGAACACGTCGAGCCCGGCCATGATCCGCCCGGCGTGGAGCGCCGCCAGCAGGGCGGCCTGATCGACAATCGGCCCGCGCGAGGTGTTCAGCAGGATGGCGCCCGGCTTCATGCGGCCGATTTCCGCCGCCCCCACGAGCCCGCGCGTGCGCGGCGACAGCCTCAGGTGGATGGTCAGCGCATCGGCGGCGGCGAACAGTTCATCCTTGCTCACCCGCCTCGCCCCGACCTCGCGGGCGCGCGCCTCGGTGAGGTTCTGGCTCCAGGCGATGACCTTCATGTCGAACGCCTGCGCGTAGCGCGCCATCCTCCCGCCGATGTCGCCCAACCCGAGGATGCCGAGGGTGCGGCCGGCGAGATCCTGCCCCAAGGGAACGCCGGCCTGGAACCCGCCGGCGCGGATGCGCGCATCGGCCAAAGGAATATGCCGCGCACAGGCCACCAGCAGGCCGAAGGCGAGCTCCGGCGTGCCGTCGACGGGCATGCTCGGGACCGTGTTGCACACCACCACGCCCTGGGCGGTGGCGGCGGGAATGTCCACCGCCGCGTTGCGTACGCCGGTGAAGGTCAGCAGCCGAAGGTCGGCCAGCCGCCGGATCGTCGTCCCCGGCAAGGCGCTCCGCTCGCGCATGGCAAGCACGACGTCGAAGCCGGCAAGCGCACTCACCAATGCATCCGGATCGGCAATGGCGTCGCGGAAGAACACCACCTCGGCCCTCGCCTTCAGCGCCGACCAGTCCGCCAGCGACTCGGCTTCGCCCTGCCAATCATCCAGCACCGCTACCCGCGCCACGTTCTCCTCCTTCGTTTCCCCACACGGCGCGCGCCCAGGGCCGCGTACGCAAATCTAGCGCGGCGGGGGAATGACCAGCACCACCCCGCCATGAGCGACGCTGTAGGGGCAATTGTCGGACACCCGTGGCTCGCGCTGCGGCGCGAGCCACGGACGCCCGCCGTTTTCTACCAATCGTGTTTGCAGGTGCTCGCGGAATCAGGAGGATAAGCGACGTCCCCCGGAACCGTATCGATGATCTTCATATAATCCTGGCCTTGGATCTCGGACGGTTGCTTCACCTGGCCAACATAGGTCGTTTTGGTAACCAGATGATCCTTTTTCCGCCAGACCGCGTTGCGGGCGAACATGTCGCTGAACTTCGTGCCCTCGAGCGCCGCCACGACCTTGTCCGGATCGTCGGTGCCGATTGTTTGCACGGTCTTCAGAATTTCGTACACGGCCCCATAACTGGCGGCGTGAATGTCGCCCGGATAGGTTCCCATGATCTTATGGAACCGCTCGGCGAACTTGCGGCTGTCGGCGTCCATGTTCCAGTACCAGATCAAACCTGCCGTGACGCCGGCCCACGGCTCCGGTCCAAGCGCCTTGATGTCGGAAAGATTGATCTGCCCCGGCACGATCTTGATGCCGGCTTTGATCAGGCCGAACTCGTCTGCCTGCTTCACGGCGTTGCGCAGATCCTGGCCCGAATTGAGAATGCCGATTGCCTGGGCGCCGGCCGCTCGTGCCTTGAGAAGATAGCTGGAGAAGTCGTCCGAGGGGAACGGAACCATGTCGACGCCGATGATCTGACCACCGTTCGCCTTGACGGCGGCCGAGAACGAGTCGAGCAGCGATTTGCCGAACGCATAGTCAGCAACGATGAAGTACCACTTCTTCGCACCGTCCTGCGTCACTTTCTTCACCGGCACCGCCATCGCATTCGTGTCGAAACCGAAGTGCCAGGTGTATTTGCCGCAGTATTCGTTGGTCAGCGCGGTCGAGCCGGGACTGGTAAAGGTCGTCAGGATATGGCGCTCGTTGGCGAGCTTCGCGATGGCGATCGCGGCAGCCGAACTCGGCACATCAGTGATGAGATTCACCCCCTGGGTGTCGATGATCTCGCGCGCCTTGTTGACGGAGATAGCGGGGTCCAACTTGTTGTCGACAACGATGACGTTGATTGGAACGCCGTTGATTTTTCCGCCGAAGTCCGCGACGGCCATCTTGGCGAACTCGACGTCTCCCTGCCCCGACGTTTCGGAAAAGCTCGACGAAAGATCCGTCATCACAAGGATATTGAACTTGTCTTTCGGTACCATCTGCGCGCTCGCGGGGGCCGCGGAAAGCGCGCAGGCGGCCGTCAGACAGGCAACTGTTAGCGGTATTGTACGCATTCATTTCCTCCAAGCAATGCAGACCGGGCATGCTCCCGGCAGCATTCAACTCGCGTGTCGAGCTGATTCTTGACGAACTTGCTGTCCTTCATGATGATGGACATGTGGTGCCCTTGTCTGCCGCGGGCAGAGCTGCCCTTGAGCGGGAAGACGCGCAGGTCGGCGCAGCCGCCGTCGGCGACGGCCGTTCCGATTGCCTCGATGGCCGGCGAGACTTCCGCCGGCACCATGACTTCGTCGGACTGATGGCTGAACATCGGACCCAGAACATCGCTCCCGTTGGCCACCTTTACACCGGCCGCTCGCATGATCGCAACCAGACCTTCGGCCGGAGGCGGTGAACGTCCTGGGTGGCTCGGCAGCGGCCTGCCACCCTACCAACCCTGCCCCGCCCGGCCGCCTCCTGCATGGACAACGCCCCTCCCCCGGGTAGAATGCTCGCGTCAGGCGAGCATAGCAGGGAGAGAACCGTGACCAGCAGGCATCCGACAGCGCGCATCAACCGGCGCACGCTGATGAAAACATCTTTCGCCTCCGCCGGGGCGGCATGGGCCGGGCTGGGGGCACCCGCCATCGCGCAACCCGCCCGCGTGCTCCGCTACGGCAACCAAATCCAGGAAGGCACCGTCTACAACGACGCCTGCCTGCTGTTCGGCTCCGAGCTCGGCAAACTGTCCTCGGGGAAGCTCAAGCTCGAGGTGTACCCGAACTCACAGCTCGGGCCGATCTCGGCCATGCTGTCGGCGGTGCAGGTCGGGTCGCTGGCGTTCGTGCAGGCCTCGCCGGCCTGGTACTCGCCGTTCATGAAACCGATCGACGCCTTCACCCTGCCATACATCGTCTCTTCACCGGAACGGCTGCGGCAGGCGCTCGCGGGACGGCTCGGGCAGGAAGTGGACAAGCTGGCGCAGGCGGCCGGGTTCAAGGTGGTCGGGTTCTGGCTGGAAGGCGGGCGGCACCTGATCAACAACGCCCACCCGATCAATACGCCGGCCGACTGCAAGGGACTGAAAATCCGCATCCCGAACAGCCAGGTCAACATCCAGATGATCCGCGCACTCGGCGCCAACGCGGTGGCGATGGACCCGTCGGAACTCTACCTGGCGATGCAACAGGGGGTGGTCGACGGCTTCGAGTTCCCGCTCACCGACTTCGTCGCGTTCAAGCTCGACGAGGTGTCCAAGTTCGTGTCGCTGGACAGCCACGTGATCGACTTCTTCATCATCACCATGAACAAGGGACTGTGGGGTGAGCTGAGCGCCGACGAACAGGGCATGGTGGCGCAGGCTATGAAGACCGCCATGGAGTGGCAGTGGGCGAAGCAGCCGAAGGAGATCGACGACTCGCTGGCCAGGATCAGGGCCAAGCTGAAGGTGAACGACATCACGCCGGAGAACCTGGAGCTGTTCGCCAAGGCGACGCGGCCGATCTACGCCCAGTTCGAGGCCGGGATCGGCAAGAACTTCCTCGACATGGCGATCCGCGAACTGAGCCCGGCGTAGCGCCCGGTGAAAGGCCAGGGGCGCTGCCCCTGGACCCCCGCCAAGTCCGGCGCGCCCCTTCGCGCGACGGGCCGAGAGGCCCTTGGAACCCATTCGGTTGGGCGCTTCGCACTACTCGCGCGGCTGGATGCGCCCGAGATTGCGGTCGCGGCACACCGCGATCACTGCGATCACCGCAACGACCGGCGCCACTGCCAGGCAAAGAAGCGGCACACTGTCGCTGCCGGTCGCGTCCTTGACCAGGCCGAACACCCACGGTGCGAGCCAGCCACCCAGATTGCCCACCGCATTCATCATGGCGATGCCACCCGCCGCGGCGGTGCCGGTCAGCAACGCCCCGGGCAGCGACCAGAAGACCGAGTTGCCGGACCACAGGCCCGTGGTTGCGACAATCAGCGCCACCATCGTCAGAACCGGATGGCCAACACCGATGACGATACCGGCTCCCATGCCGCCGGCGCAAAAGAGCCACGGTACGGCGATGTGCCAGGTTCGCTCGCCGGCGCGATCGGAATGCCAGCCCCAGCAAATCGTGCCGATGAGGGCGAATATGAACGGCAGCGCACTGACCGAGCCGATCCAGTTGGTGGGCACGCCGAGCCCCCGGACGATCATCGGCAGGAAGACCACGATAGCGTAGATGCCGACGATGATGCCGAAGTTGGCCACCGTCAGCAGCCAAAGCTTGGGGTTGTAGAACGCCTCGGCGAGTGTGTACTTCCGGACTGCCTCGCGCTGCGCCCGTTCCGCGGCCAATCGCTCGACCAGCCAGGTCTTCTGCTCCTGCGTGAGCCAACTCGCATCGGCGGGCTGGTCGGTCAGCAGATTCCATATCACGACTGCCATGATGAGCGACGGCAGCGTTTCGAGCAGGAACAGCCACTGCCAGCCCGCCAGCCCCATTGCCCCGTCGAGCCGCAGCAGCAACCCGGAGATCGGCGGCCCAATGATGTTCGAGACCATGTTGCCCGACATGAAAATCCCCATCATCCGGGACAGATGGCGCGCCGGAACCCACCAGTACAGATACAGCATCACCCCCGGGTACAGCCCGGCCTCGGCCAGCCCGAGAACGAAGCGGACGCCGTAGAAGCTCCAGTCGTTCCATATGAAAGCAGTCAGCCCGGCCACGATGCCCCAACTGACCATGATGCGGGCGATCCAGCGCCGTGCGCCGACGACATTGAGGATGAGGTTGCTCGGGATCTCGCCCACGAAGTAACCGAGAAAGAACAGGCCGGCACCAAAGCCGAACACCGCGTTCGAGAAGCCGAGCTGCTTGTTCATGGTCAGCGCGGCCATGCCGACATTCACCCGGTCAAGGTAGGCACAGAAATAGCCGAGCATGAGCAGCGGAAGCAGCCGCCAGGTTATCCGTCGTATGGTTTCCCGCTCGAGCGATTGCATTTCCAGCTCGGTCGTTGCAACGACATCCATGCCGGTTTCCTCCTTGCCTCGTCAGGCCGGTGCCAAAATGAAGCATGCGCCGCAAGCGAGCCCACTGCAATCGATCGCCGCGGTGGGACCGCCAAGCGGTTGACGCCATGTTCGCCGGAGAGTCACGATGCCCGGCGAGGGGCGCGTCGACCAGGCTTGCAGACGTCCCGAAACCGGCTAAGTGGTTGAAAAAAATGAGACCAATTTTTGTGATGATCAAGTGCGAGATGGGCAAGAGCTACACGGTCGCCCGCATCGCCGCCGATACGATCGAGGAACTGTCGGAGCTCTATTCAACCTCCGGCCAGTACGACCTGCTGGCCAAGTTCTACCTCGGCCCGGAGCACGACACCGGGCTATTCGTGACCGAACGCGTGCAGACCATCCCGGGCGTGAAGGACACCTACACGCTGATCACCTTCAACGCCTTCGTCGCGGGTGGCGGCTAGGCAGATGGCGCGAAGCGCCTAAACGAATGGAATCAAAGGGCCTCTCGGCCCTTTGCGGGGTCCAGGGGCGGAGCCCCTGGCCTTCAAGCCCAGTGTACATCGTA
>Ga0326727_10028437_pt1 | contig 10166 bp, 5 predicted proteins | sample MB2enrmetagenome_FD_207643 | JGI IMG/M metagenome (GOLD analysis project Ga0326727, IMG submission 207643) | Lab enriched peat soil microbial communities from McLean, Ithaca, NY, United States - MB29MY | ecosystem: Environmental > Terrestrial > Soil > Wetlands > Peat | place: USA: New York...
AGCGGATGCCGTTGACCTTCAGCGTTACCCAGTCGCCGCTCTCAACCATGTGCTGCGCGGCCTGGGAGTGGCTGGCGTCAGCGTCGTCCAGCAGCGGAGGCGTAAACAGAGAGGCAAATTGCACGGCGAAAAAGATTGCCGCGAAAAGCAGCCATGTAGCCAGCGCGGGAGGCGCTGTGCGCAGGCGAGAAAACGTTTTTGTCTGGTTGGCCATTGGTAAGTGAACGGTCAAGGTAAGGATAGCAGTTGGACACGTTGGACGAAATACTGAGTTCTTTTAACTATTGCCGGAAACCAAGCCGGCGCAAGAGTATGAAAGGCGCGTGATTGCCTTGCTTGCAAGCAATGATGCGCCCAGTCCGAAGGCGCATCATTGCTTGGTGCTGACTGCTGTTTGAACGGCCCCGGACTGATATTGCGCCAGAGACTACTTGCCTTTTCCGAAGTTCAGCGGAATGCCAAACTGGAACCACAAGGAATTGCCGCGCGTCCTGTTCTCCACCAGGGTGTCGCGAGTGTATTTCACCGCAAGAGCGCTTCCCGATCCAAAAAAGATGCGCGCCTGCGGACCAATGGCCAGATTTCGCCCGCGATTGCCGTCTCCCACCCGCGCCGCAAACTGCCGGTCGTCGGTGGTCTGCTTGTAGAAGTATCCATTGACGCCGATGGCCCCTTTCTTTGAAAACGATCGCAAAGCGGAGTACTCCGAAAACAGCTCGTTGCCGCTTTGGTACTTTGTGTCGCCGTCCTTGAAGTTCACGACGTAGTCCACCTTGGAGCTGATCTCCCACTGGTTCGACAAATAGGTAGCGGCTGCCACTGGTCCTATGGCGAGGTTGTGCTGTCCTGCGTTGATCACGTCGGCCTTGTTATATGTGGCGCCGGGGGTGAAAAAATCGCCCTCGTAATACCAGTGCCAATGTCCCTTGTTGTAGGCCAGCACCAGCAGTTGGAGATCGGCGTTGCTCAGGCCGAACTTGTTGTATTTTCCCTGCGCGATGTGCAACTGCTCATAGACGACGGGAACCGCAATGTTGGATTCCAGCATTCCGCCCAGAACGGGAATTCCCCAATTGTGCGAGATCTTCACTGCGTTGGCGAAGGCTCTGACCTTGAATTCCGCAACGGAACTCTTGCCCGAGGAGTTGTCAAACTCGTTGGCTGAGTAATAGTCCGTAAACCAGCCAAACACCGTTGATCTGGGAGCCGGCGTCATGCCCTGCAAAACAGTTTCCGCTCCAAGGGGATAAACGCTTCCGCCATTTTCCGTTGCGCGTGCCGCGCCGCTCAACAACAGACATGCCATAACGCATGCCGCAAGATGCCTCCAAACACAACTTTTCATTCTCTTTTGCTCTTTTCTGTTATTTTGCCTGACAAAACAGTTCTTTCCCGTTGTCCCAACAGGGAACGGCTGGCACTTTGTGTTGTCTTCGATTCTCAAATTTTATATGAGAACAGTCCGGGCGTCATTCCCCATGAGCCATATCGGAAGAAGCGTTGCATCGCGATAGGGAAAAAACCGGCGCGCATTGCGGTCCCTTTTGCGCCTCCATCCCACCGGTTGCGCCTGAACTACCTGCGGGGGGCGGGTCCGGCGGTGTATGTTGGCAGCAGAGATTGACTTCGAGATTGTTTTTTTGCTCTTGGAGTGGACGGGACGGTCTATGCCTACCTTTGCCGCCATCGATATCGGATCCAACTCGTGCAGATTGAAAATTGCCAGGGTTGCGGCGCACCAATTGAAAACGCTGCACGAAGACCGGGAGGTGACGCGCCTGGGAGCAAGCGTTTTCGAGTGCGGCCTGGTTTCTCCCGATGCGATGGCGGCTACGCTGCAGGCGCTCAAGCGGTTTCAGCGCGCGGTGCAGTTGCACGGGGCCGACCAGATTCGTGTGGTGGCCACCTCGGCCATGCGCGACGCGCGCAACAGGATGGTCTTTCAGGCGATGGTGAAAGCCGAGACCGGGTGGGAACTGGAGATTATTTCCGGCCTCGAAGAAGGCCGCCTGATTCATCTGGGCGTGATGGGCAGCGGCGAGGCGCAGGCCGAGTCCAAAGCGGCAATTGGCGCAACGGGCCGCGTGCTGCTGGTGGACCTGGGCGGCGGAAGCTGCGAGATTACGCTCTCCGAGCGCAAGCGCATTCAGGAAACCGTAAGCCTGCCGCTGGGCGCTGTGCGGCTGACCGAAGAGTTCTTGCCGGCCGATCCTGCGCCGGTCGAGGGGCTGGCTCGCATGCGGCAATTGATTGCGCGCGAGCTGCGCCTGGCTCACACCAAAATTCAGCCGGGGAGTGTTTCGCGCGTCATCGGTACTTCAGGCACGGCCGCCGCGCTTAGCGAGGCGATTCAAGCGGCGGCGCGGGATGGAAGCGGCAAGGCGGTCAAATCTGCAAAAAAATCCGCCGGCAAATCCGCTGCCAAGACAATTCAGGCGCTCGCGGTTAGCCAGGCTGTCTTATCCGTGCCCGTGGCCGGAGTCATTCCCACGCGCGCGGTGCGCCGTCTGGCCGACAAACTTGTCCCGATGACGCTGGCCGAGCGCGTGGCCGTCCAGGGCATCGGGCCGCGCCGTGCAGAGATTATTGTGGCCGGCGCGCAGGTTTTCGCCGAGATGCTCGAGAGTTTTGGGCTGCATGGCTTCAGCTATTCGCCTCTGGGACTGCGCGACGGCATCCTGGCGCAGATGCTGGCCGAGCAGGATGCGCGCGCCAGCGCCCACCGCGAGTTCGAGCACCAGCGCTGGGAGAGCGTGCTGGCCACGGCGCGGCGCTATGGCGTGGATTTGCATCACGCCGAACCGGTGCGCGCTCACGCCCTGCAGCTTTTTCGCGAACTGCACGCGTTGCACGAGCTGCCGCCCGAGTATGAGGGCTGGCTCTCCGCCGCCGCCATTCTGCGCGATACCGGCAAGTTCATAAACTATCAGGGCCATCACCGGCACACGCAATATGTAATTTCGAGTTCGGAGATTTACGGCTTCACGCCGGTGCAGCGGACGCTGGTTTCGGCCATCGCGCGCTACCTGGGCAAGAGCCGCCCGCAACCGGGCGACCGCGCGCTGCGCAATATTCCCTCGGGCGAACATCAGCATGTGCATCGCGCCGTGGTGTTGCTGCGGCTGGCCGTGGCGCTCAACCAGGACCGCGCCAGCGACGTGCTGCGAGTTGCGGTGAAGGTCTATCCCAAGCGGGTTTATCTGGAATTGGAGCCGGGGCGAACGGGCGCGGAACTAGAGCTTTGGTCGCTGCGCAAAGAGGCGGATTATTTCCGGGAGGTTTTCGGGCGCGAACTCTTCTGCACGCTGGCGTAGATGGCGCGTGCGGAGCGTGGATCGATGAGCCAATGCAGCAGTGGCGGATGGCGATCCAGATCGATGCGCGCCACGGAGCCTTTTCTCATGCGAATGGCCGCGCCGCCGTTGCCGGTAATCAGCCGGCCGAGAAACTGGAAGAGATTGGGATTGTGCCCCACGGCCAGCACGCCGTCATATTTGGCATAGCGGGCCAGCATCTGCTGAAAGTCGCCGTAGTCGGCGTCCAGGCCCAGCGCCGGCGAAATCTCAACTTTGGCGTCGTAACCCATCTCCGTGCCCACAAGCTGCGCGGTTTGCAGCGCGCGCTTCAGCGGGCTTGAGACGATTACATCCACCTGCACCTTGAGCGCGTTCAGCGTGCGCGCCATCAGGAGGCACTGTTCCTTACCCTCCTTGATAAGTGCACGCTTTTCGTCGAGCACGGGATTATCGCGGCGAAGTCCGGCATTGGCGTGGCGCATGAGATATAGGTTCATGGGGAACTTGTCCGGCGGGCTATAAGTGTCTGCCAGCTCCTAGGTTTTCAATAGTAGCACGAACGTAATATGGCTTGGGCATTTCCCGGATTGCCGTGCCCCGATAGACGCCTGTTCCAGTCTTGAAATGCGGTGACGTTCGCTGTTGAACGTTTAATTACCTGCAAGGTTTTGAAAATATAAATAGGGGGGTGGGGGTAGGGTCGGGACTTGGGACTAGGGAATAGCAAGGCATCGCTGTTTTGGTCATTGTTCATCCTTTGATTGTGCGCGGGTCGGAGATATTTTTCTGCAAAGCGCAACGGTGCAAGGTTGTGATTTTCCAGGTTCCGAAAGCGGGACCTGGAGCACCGGGCTTTTTCGGCAGTCGGGGCGGAGGCCCTGACCTACCAGTCGCGCCCTGATACAAGACGGCTGACTGAGATTTGTGATTCCCACCCATCCGCAAAGAACGCGGATGGATGGGGCACCCGGCGGCATCGGTTTCTGTATCGAACTGTCCCATCCTCGGCCTCTTCCGTTGAATTCTCTGAGTTACCAGTCAATGCAGGTCCTTCGACTTCGCTTCGCTCCGCTCAGGATGACAGTGTATTTGGGTGTAATAAGTTGGGGTGGGCGATAAATCATCGCCCACCCCGATGTTCATATGGCTGCCCCGGCAAATCTTCCGGGGCTAAAGCCCTCGAATATTTTGCCAACCATATGCGGGGGTTGAAAACCCCCGCCTCCCTCCGGATAACACTGCCTACTTCTTTTCTTCCACATCCACATACTCGGCGTCGATAACTCCGCCGTCTTTCTTCTGCTCGCCGGCAGCTCCGGCTGCGGGGTCGCCTGAGGGCGGAGCGCCTGCCGCTGCGCTTGCGGCGTTGGCTTTGTAGAGGATCTCGGCCAGTTTGTGGCTGGTCTGCACCAGTTTTTCGTGCTGGGCTTTGAGTTCCTTCGAGTGTGGCGTGCCTTCCAGCAGCTTCTTCGATTCGGCAAGCACTGACTCGACCTCGGCCTTGACCGGAGCGGCTTCAGGGCCCTGCATCTTGTCGCCGGAGTCCTTGAGCATCTTGTCGATGTTATAGACCATGCTATCGAGCGAGTTACGCGCGTCTATCTCGTCGCGCTTTTCCTTGTCCTCGGCGGCGTGGGCGTCGGCGTCCTTGGCCATGCGCTCAATTTCTTCCTTGCTCAAACCCGAGCTGGAAGTTATGGTGATGCGCGTGTCCTTGCCGGTGGCGTTGTCCTTGGCAGTGACATTGAGAATGCCGTTGGCGTCGATGTCGAAGGTGACTTCGATTTGCGGAACGCCGCGCGGCGCCGGGGGAATTCCGCCCAGCTTGAACTTGCCCAGCGTGCGGTTCAGCGCGGCCATGGGCCGTTCGCCCTGAAGCACGTGGACCTCGACCTCGGTTTGCGAATCGGCAGCCGTCGAGAAGGTTTCGGTCTTCTTGGTGGGGATGGTGGTGTTGCGGGGAATCATGCCCGTGGCCACGCCGCCCAGCGTTTCAATGGACAGGGTCAGAGGGGTTACATCCAGCAGCAGCAGATCCTTGACCTCGCCGCCCAGCACGCCGGCCTGCACAGCCGCGCCAATGGCCACCACTTCGTCCGGGTTGACGCCGCGATGCGGCTCGCGTCCGAAGAGCTTCTTGACCATCTCCTGAATCTTGGGCATGCGCGTCTGGCCGCCCACGAGCACCACTTCATCAATGTCGGCAAAGGAGACGCCGGCGTCGGCGATGGCCTTCTTGCAAGGCTCGAGGGAGCGGTCAAGCAGGTCCTCGACCAGCTGCTCGAGCTTGGCGCGCGTCAGCTTGCGGACCAGATGCTTGGGACCGCTGGCGTCAGCGGTGACAAAGGGCAGGTTGATTTCGGTTTCGATGGTTGTGGAGAGCTCGATTTTGGCCTTTTCGGCGGCGTCGCGGAGGCGCTGCAGGGCCATTTCGTTGCCCTTGGAGGTGAGGTCCAGCCCCTGCTCCTGCTTGAATTCGGCAATGAGCCAATCGACGATGCGCTGGTCCAGATTGTCGCCGCCCAGGTGGGTGTCGCCGTTGGTGGACTTGACTTCGATGACGCCTTCGCCGACTTCAAGGATGGAAATGTCGAATGTGCCGCCGCCGAAGTCGTAAACGGCGATGGTCTCGTCCTTCTTTTTGTCGAGGCCATAAGCCAGAGCGGCCGCCGTAGGCTCGTTGACGATGCGCTTCACGTCAAGGCCGGCGATTTTGCCCGCGTCCTTGGTGGCCTGGCGCTGGGCGTCGTTGAAGTAGGCCGGGACCGTGATGACCGCCTCGGTAACGGTTTCGCCGAGATAGGCTTCGGCGGACTTCTTGAGTTTCTGCAGAATCATGGCCGAAATTTCCGGCGGGGTGTACTCCTTGCCCTGGGCAAGGACGCCCACGTGATCGAGCTGCTGCACCACCTTGAAGGGCACCATCTTCATTTCGTCGCTTACTTCGTCGTAGCGGCGTCCCATGAAGCGCTTGATGGAAAAGATGGTGTTTTCCGGGTTGGTGATGGCCTGGCGCTTGGCTACCTGGCCCACCAGCCGCTCACCGCTCTTGGAGAAGCCGACAACGGAGGGGGTGGTGCGCGCGCCCTCTTCATTTGCAATGACTTTGGGTTCGCCGCCCTCGAGGACCGCGACGCACGAATTGGTGGTGCCAAGATCGATGCCGATAATCTTTGCCATGGTTGAATACCTGCCTTGGGATGTAAATTCTGACTCTTCAGGATGCCAGATTGAGTGACTTATTGTCAACTTTATTTGATGGTAAAACCATAAAGTTTTGCACGGCGAGTACGGATTGGCTGGACCACCTCTCAAAACCGGTAGCGCAGCGCCAGTTGCACGAGGCGCGGGGGCATGGCGTTGACGGCGGTGCCGAAGCTGCTGCTGGAGATATTGCCCTCGACACTGGCGGGGCCGAAAAACTGGGCGTGATTGAAAAGGTTGAAGGCTTCGGCGCGGAATTCGAGCGTTTGCGCCCCCTCGATGGGAATTGTGCGCGTGAGCGTCGCGTCCAGATTTTCCAGGCCCGGGCCGGAGAAGAAGCGCCGGCGCGTGTTGCCCATGGTTCCCAGCGGGGGCAGGGTGAACTGGGAGGCGTCGAAGACTGGCTTGCCGCCTCGGGGATTCAGATTGAGCATGAGCGATTTGCCGCTCCAATCAGGAGTATCGACGCCGTTATTGTTTATGCCGTTGGGGATGGTGCCGAGCAGCGATGTGTCGTTGTTATTGAGCAGGGTTATGGGAAGCCCGGAGGTGAAGCGCGCGATACCGGCCACGGCCCAGCCTTCAGCCGCCCGGTCGAGCAAACGGAATGTTTTTGGCGCGGGCAACTGATACTGAAAGCTGGCGACGAAGTTCTGGCGCAGATCGAAGGCTGAAAGCCCGCGGCTGAGCGAAGGGTTGACGGGGTTCACAGGCTCGGGCAGGCCGGCGGATTGGTCGATGGATTTGGAGAATGTGTAACTGGCCAGCAGGCTCAGGTTGTGTGCGCGGTGGTTGACGGTGGCTTCCAGAGCGTTGTAACCGCCATTGGCGATGGTCCGCTGCAACTCGACGCTGCCGAAGTCAGGACCGAACTGGGTCCGCGCGGCCTGCTCGTTGAACGGGCCGCAGACGGCCGGGCCGAGGCTCAGACAGAGCGCTGGATTGGCGGGGTTGGCTTCTTCCAGCACCAGCAGATGGTGCGATGCAGCGCCAATATAGGCGAGGGAAGCGAGCGTGGAGGCGCCCAATTGACGTTCAACGCTGAGCATCCAATGCTCTGCGTAAGGGGTCACGTCGCGCGGGTCAACGGCGGGAATTCCGACCAGCGGCTCAAACTCGCTCCAGTTGACGGTCGCATTGGGATTGGAACGGCTGGCGCCGTACGGCACTTTTTTGAGCGGGAATGGCTGCGGAACGCTGGCGCCGGTGGCGGTGACAGTGAATGGCGAGGCAAACAAGGGCGGCGCGGCGGAGGTGTAGGTGTAGCCGTAGGGCGGATTGGCGCTCATGATGCCGGCTGACAGCCCTTCGTACGCGGTATAGAAGATTCCGTATCCGGCGCGGACGCTGGTTTGACCCTCAGGGCCGGTGAGCTTATGCAGAAAACGCCCGGCGAAAGAAGGCGTCCAGGCGACGCCGATGCGCGGCGACACATCGTTGCGCGCGGGAGCAAGCGTGCGCGGCACTCCGGGGTCGCCGGGGAAGACCAAACCCTGGGGCGCTCCGGGAAAGACCTGGGACTGCTCGCCTTTGACGAGCGTTTGAAGCTGGTTGAATTTCTCGCTCCACGGGCGGATGCGGTCCCAGCGCGCGCCGTAGTTGACGGTGAGGCGGCTCGCCGGCTTCCAACTGTCCTGCACAAAGGCTGCCATGTAAACGTTGCGATTGTAAAAACTGCGCGCCTGGCCCTGTGTGTAGCTGGACGGCACGCCGAGCAGGAAGTCGGCAAAGTCGATGCCCGTCTCCGAACCGTTGAAGGCAAAGCTGCCGTTGAAGATTACGTCGGGGTGGGTATCGATCTGGTTCCAATGAACCTCGCCGCCGGCCTTCAAGCCGTGCTTGCCTACGATGCGGCTGAAGGCGTCGCTGACCTCGTAGATATTTTCGGCCTGCACCAGCGCGGTGGTGTCAACGCCCAGCGTGAAATCGTTGAAGGCAACGTTTTCGATGCCTTCGGTGGAAGGCTTCAGCGCGACGATGCCGTTGAATCCTTGCGTCGTGAGCGGTGGGCCGACGCCGCCTCTGGGCTGGCCCACTGAGTTCGAGTTGCGCATATAACTCAGGTGAAATTCGTTGAGCGCCGCTTGGCCGAAGGTGACGGCATGGTTGAGACTGGCCAGTTGCGCGAGGCCGTGGGAGGTCGCGTTAAAGCCAGGAACGCTGGCGCCGCCCGTGCCCGTGGGGTAGGGATTGTCCAGCGAATAGCCGTCGGCAAAGTAGTAGCCGGTCAGGGTTCCCTTGCCGTGAGTCCAGTCGAGGCGCAGCGCGCCTTTGTCGTCCTGAAGGGTTTCAGCCTGGTTCGCGGTGGCAAAAAGCGCGGATGCATTACTGGATTGGGCGTTGGGCTGGGGAATCGATGCAAGCAGGTACTTTGCCGGCGCTGACCATATGGACGAGGGAATCTGGCCGGTGGGAAAGACGCTGGAATATGGCTCGCCGGCGGTGACTGTCTGGCCCAGCAAGGCGGAGAGCTGAGCCGCCCAGGCGTTGCCGTTCACGCTGCCTGTGAGCGGGTTCTGGCTGAAATCCCCGCTTCGTTCGGCGATGGAGGGGACCGCGATCTCGCCCGTGTCGATGCCCTCGGTGAGCCGTGTGCCCTGATAGTCGGCAAAGACTGTCACGTTCTTATGAAAAGGCGTTCCGCCCACTGTCCCGCCAAACTGGTTTTGGCGATAGGCGGCGCGGTCGAGCGAAAAATAATTGCGCGCGTCCAGAGCGGTGTTGCGCAGGAACTCGAAGGCCGAGCCGTGCACCTCAGCCGTGCCCGACTTGGTGATTACAAGCACCTGTCCGCCGCTCGAGTTGCCGTACTCGGCGTCAAAGTTGCTGGTGAGCACGCGGAAGCTGTCAATCGAATCGAGATTGGGCACGATGGAGGTGCCCATGTTCACGTCTTCCTCGGCGTCGCTGCCGTTCACCCGGAACCCATTGGAAGCTTCGCGCTGGCCGCTGATCGAGAGGTTGCCGGGGTTGGCGTTGCCCGAAGGCGGCGTCGATGCCACGCCGGTCATGATCACCGCTCCCGGCTGCGCCGTGTTCACAGGAACAATGCCCGGCTGCACCGCCATCAGGTCAGTAAAACTGCGCCCGTTCAGAGGCACGCTTTCCAGCTTTTTCGTGTCCAGCGTCTCGCCCAGTTGCGTGCTGGTGGTCTCGGCGGCCAGCGTGTCGGCGGTTACCTCGACGAATTCCGTATGCTCGGCGACCACGAGCGTCATGTCGAGCTTTGCCGCGGAGGGTTGGGATGGGCTAAGTTCGGCCTTGACCGCGAGGGGCGCAAAACCCTCCGCCATGATTTCAATTTGATAGCTGCCCGGACCCGGCGCATGGACCGTGAACTCACCCTGATCGTTGGTGCTGGTTTCGATTGAGGCGGGCGAACCGGCGCGGCGCACAGAGACAAAGGCATGAGCGATGCGATTGCCGCCTGTGTCATGCGCGACACCGGAGATGGTATAGGCCGGCGCGGCCGGAGCGGGGGCTGCGAAAACAGGAGCAAGTGCATTGAAAATCAAGAAGAAGGGAAGTAAGAAACGCTTCAAAAAGGCACTCCAGAGTTGCAAAAGGTTTGCGTGCGAACCAGATTGGGGTAGAGAGAACTCAGCGTTGAAAAGGAACGAGCAGAGCTAAAACTACGACAAATTCAGTCCTTATTTAATATACGAC
>Ga0326727_10028438_pt1 | contig 10166 bp, 8 predicted proteins | sample MB2enrmetagenome_FD_207643 | JGI IMG/M metagenome (GOLD analysis project Ga0326727, IMG submission 207643) | Lab enriched peat soil microbial communities from McLean, Ithaca, NY, United States - MB29MY | ecosystem: Environmental > Terrestrial > Soil > Wetlands > Peat | place: USA: New York...
GTTTCGGGCTTTCTTCCCGAGGTGACACGCGAGGCTGTGCTCATCGTAGCCGCCCTCGGCCTTACGGCGGTCTGGCGATTGGCCATGCGCCTGACCGGCGTGGCGACGGTCGCCTTCTGGACCGTCGCGCTCACCGCCGTCTATCCCATCTGGTTCGCGCAAAGCTCGCTGGCCCACGCTGATATCTTCGCCGCCGCATGCACGCTCTGGGGACTTGTCTACTCGCTTCCCAGCCGCGACCGCAAGCCATGGGCCGCGGCGGTTTGGTTTTCGCTGGCCGCGTTATGCAAAGAAACAGCCATCGTCATCCCGCTCACCCTGGCCGCGGTCAGCCTGTTTGAAAGCCGCCGCGCGCCTGGAATGGCCCGCATACGGCTTTGGCGCATGACCGCATGGCTGGCCAGTTGCACGCTGCCGCTGGCCGCGTGGTACGCGTACCATTACTTCAAAAAAGGCTTCATCTTCGGCAATCCTGAATTTCTGCGCTACAACGCGCAGGCCAACCTTTCGCCGCTGCGCTTTCTGGCGGCCTTCTTGCACCGCTTCCTCCATCTGACCGCGCACATGAATCTTTTTGTGCCTGTGCTGATGGCCGCCGCCGCGTTGCTGCTCCCGCCTCGCGCTGATGCTGATGAAGACGGAGTCGAGCGTCAGCCGCGTCCGGCGATAGCACACGCCGCGCTGCGCAGCATTTTTCTGCTGCTGTTGGTGAATGCGGTGTTGTTCAGCGTGCTGGGCGGCGCGCTGTTGACGCGTTACCTGCTGCCCATGTACCCGCTGGTGCTGCTGGTGGCCGTTACTACCTTGTATCGCCGCGCTCCTTACTGGCAGGGCCTGGCAGCGCTCTCGGCCGCGGCCTTCATCGCGGGACTGCTCATCAATCCGCCCTACGGTTTTGCCCCGGAAGATAATCTGGCTTACGCGCGCCTCATCCGCTTCCAGCAGGAGGGCGCCCATCAGCTTGAAATGCGCTATCCCGGCGCTACCGTGCTCTCGGTCTGGCCTCTCAGCGACGAGCTCAAGCGTCCGGAGCTGGGCTACGTCCATCAGCCCTTCGCCGTCTATCTCCTCGACAACTTTTCCGCAGCACAGATCGCCCGCGCCGCCCAGGAGCCGGAAAATTACTCCGCCGCACTCGTCTTCAGCACCAAGTACGATCCGCACTCGTTTTTCACGCTGGGGCCAATGAGCAGGGCGATGGATGAGCGCTTCTTCGACCTGCACGAAGACATGGAGCCGGAAGCCATAGCCCTCGCGCTGCACGGCGAGCTTGTGTGGAAGCAGGAAGACCAGGGCCAGTGGATCGCGCTGATCCACTTCAACCGCCAGCCCGACGTGCGGCCAGGCCTTCCCCGACTGGCAGCGGCAGATCGGGGTCTTCTGGATTTATCAAGAGGTCATGATTGAGGCCAGATTTCCCACCATAAAACTCGAATGCGTATGATTCTTGAGAGCCCGCACGGCAGGTTTTATCGGCGACTTTCCATTTTGAAATACATTCGTTGCGACATGCGAACTTAGTGGCAGGGTTTTAGCTCGTCCGGCTCTGTGAATGGAAATCGGGCGCAGGGCCCACCCGCTGTGGCACCCTAGAACTTTGGAGGAGTATGCACACCAAGCCCGTTGAGAATTCTGCCGCCGTTGCCCCAACAGAAAACCTGCACGCATGGGAGGCGGGCGGAGCCGATTCCGCCGAGGCGCTTTCCGCGTGGGTGAGCGCGCGCCTGGCGGCGCACGAGGCGGCTTTGGCCGCGCTGCTGGCCGTCACGGGCGAGCGCACGGCGGAAAACTCGCTGCGTTTGTACGATGCGGCCATCGAACAGCTCAGCCTGGCTGGCTCGCAGGCGGGCATACTCAACTCCGTGGCCGATGACAAAACGGTGCGCGACCAGGCTCAAACGGAAGCGCAGCGAGTGGCGCAGGCCGCCAGCGCACTGAGCCTGAATCGCAAGGTCTACGAGGCTCTTGCGGCCATCAATCTTGACGGAGCTGATGCATCCAGCGCGGCAACAAAGCATTACGTCGAGCGGACGCTGCTCGCCTATCGGCTGGCCGGCGTGGACAAGGACCAGGCTACACGCGACCATTTGCAATCGCTGCATGAGCGGGCTACGCGGCTTTCGCTCGAATTCAACCGCAACATTCAGGAGGGCGCGAAAACCATCGAGGCCACCGAGGCTGAGTTGAAGGGGCTGCCGGAAGACTATCTCGCGCGGCATCCTGTTCGGAAAGACTCGCCAGACGCTGAAGGCAGCGTTACGCTCTCGACTGACCCGCCGGAGATGCAGCCGGTGATGACGTTTGCCGCGAACGCCGCGCTGCGCCAACGCATGTTCCTGGCCTATAACACCCGCGCCTATCCGGCCAATCAGCAAATCCTTCTTGACCTGCTGGCCACGCGCCAGGAGATTGCCGACGTACTGGGGTTTCGCAGTTGGGCCGATCTGGCCACCGCCGACCAGATGATGAAATCCGCGGCAAACGTACGCGAATTCCTGGAAAAACTCGACGCGGCCAGTCTGGGCGGCGCACGGCGCGAGCACGAGATGATTCTCGAATTTGCGCGCAAGCGCCAGCCGGGACTTGAGGCCATCGACATTACCAGCCGCGGATATTGGTACGAGCAATTCCGCCGCTCGGCCTTTGATTTCGATTCGCAGTCCGTGCGGCCTTACTTTCCTTATGCGCAGGTGGAGGCGGGCGTGCTGGAGACGGCTGCGCGGTTGTTCAAAATCGAGTTCCGCCGCTCAAAAGCCTCAGCATGGCACCCTGCGGTTTCGGTCTTCGAGGTCTTCGACGGCGGCAAAAATGTGGGCCGCTTCTATCTCGATATGCACCCGCGCGAAGGCAAGGACAAGTGGTTTTCCGCCGCGCCGGTGGTGACGGGCGTGCGCGGGCGCGCTTTGCCCGAGGCCGCGCTCATCTGCAACTTTCCCCACCCTGAAGAAGGCGATCCGGGATTGCTGCAATACAGCGATGTGGTGACGTTTTTCCACGAGTTCGGCCACCTGATGCACGCCATCCTGGGCGGGCAGACCGAGTGGGCAGGCTTGAGCGGCTTTGCCACCGAAGGCGACTTCATCGAGGTGCCGTCGCAGATGCTGGAAGAATTCTTCCGCGACGAAAAGCTGTTGCAGGCGTTCGCCAGGCACTATCAGACAGGAGAAACGCTTCCATCGGGAATCATCAGGAAGATGAAGCTGGCCGGTGCGTTTGGGCGCGCCGATTGGGTTCGCTCGCAGCTCTACTACACCACGCTCTCGCTCGATCTGCACGACCGGAACCCCGCGGGACTGGACCTGGACAGCACGACAAAACAGCTCTACCAGAGCCTGCAACCCTGGACCTGGATGGAAGGCAACCGCATGTACGCGAGTTTCGGTCACCTGACCGGCTACTCGTCGAATTACTATACATATGCCTTTGACAAGGTCATCGCGCTGGACTTCTTCGCTCAATTCGATCCCGAGGATTTGCTGGGCTGCGAGGCCGGCGGGCGCTATCGCAAATTGGTGCTCGAACAGGGCGGATCGAAACCGGGGCGGCAGATGGTGCGCGATTTTCTGGGACGCGACGAAGAGTTCTCTTCATTCAGCCAGTGGCTCAATGAGGAGTTTGAAAAAACAGGGAATAGGGAATAGGGAATAAGCAGACGGAGCACAACAATGAACGCAGCCGATTTTCGCCGCATCGCGCTGAGTTTTGAAGGCGCGGAAGAAGGCTCGCACATGGGCGCGGTCGATTTTCGCGTCGGTGGGCGAATTTTCGCCACACTCGCATCGGAGAAACAAGGCTACGGCAACTTGATGCTCACTCGCGAACGGCAAGCGGAGTTTGTTGTGGAGCGGCCCGACCTTTTCCTGCCAGTTGCGGGCGGGTGGGGCAGAAACGGCGCGACCCATATCCGGCTTGCTTTGGCCAATGAAGACGTGCTCGCGGGCGCACTGCACACAGCATGGAAGCTGCGGATTGAAAAGAACAAAGAATCAGGCAGGAAGGGTAGCGCTTTATCAAAACGGTCAGCAAAGCAAGGACAGTAGACGCAAAGCTCCGCTAAAATTGCCCCGCGATAATTCGATATGATGGATTCGCGATGGCAAACACACAGGATTTCAATGGCAAATGGGCGCTGGTGACGGGAGCCAGCTCAGGAATTGGCGCGGCCCTTGCGCGGGAACTGGCGACGCACGGAGCCAAACTTATCCTCACGGCGCGCAGAGTTGACCGGCTCGAAGCGCTGGCCGGCGAACTGAGGGCCAAAGGAGCCGAGGTCCGCATCGTTGCCGCTGACCTGAACGATCCCGCCTCGCCGCAGAAGATCTTTGACGCTACTGAAGGCGCGGGCCTCACGGTTGACGTTCTGATCAACAACGCGGGCATCGGCCAGTATGGCGCTTTCACAGAAAGCGAGATGGCGCAGGAACTGAGCCAGGTGCGCGTCAACTGCGAGGCCATGGTGCGGCTGACGCGGCTCTTTGTTCCGCGCATGGTTGAGCGGAAGAGCGGCTGGGTGCTGGTTCTTGCCTCGACGGCCAGCTTTCAGCCCGTGCCTTATATCTCCACCTATGCGGCCACCAAGGTGTTTGGCCGCTTCTTCGCGCTGGGGCTGGCTGAGGAGGTGGCCCGCTTCGGCGTCAAAGTGACGGCGCTCTGCCCAGGGCCAACAGAGAGCGAGTTCTTCGACGTAGCGCACGCCGCCTCTTTCAAACGCCGCGGCATGCAGTCGGCTGAGGAAGTGGCGCGGCTCGCAATCGCAGCCTTGGCGCGCGGCCGGCGCACGCTCATTCCTTATTTCCGCGGCAGGCTCACCGCCTTTTTTGTTCGCTTTCTGCCGGTCGGGATGATTACCAGCCACGTCGAGAAGATCGCGCGCCCTCGCTGATAACTCCGCGCCGCGCTGGAATTTCGCGCGCCCCCCCGCGCTTCGCGGAGTTCCTGTTCCCTTTTCCGCGCTCTCTCGCTTACGATGGAGCGCATGAGCTGCTTCCTTTTCAAAACCGAGCCCGATGTTTACTCCTTTGACGATTTCCTTGGCGACAAGGAAACCATCTGGGATGGCGTGACAAATCCAACTGCCGTCAAGTATCTGCGCGAGATGAAGCCTGGAACAAAGTGGATTTTTTACCATACCGGCGACGAGCGCACTGCCGTGGGCACCGGAACCGTGATGAGCGTGGACGCGCCCAATCCCAAAGTCCCCATTGTGAAGGTCAAGGCGGGCAAGCGGCTCAGGCATCCGAAGACGCTGGCGGCCATCAAAGCCGAACCGCTCTTCGCGAATTCGCCCCTGGTAATCATCGGGCGGCTTTCCGTCGTTCCGCTAACCGAGGCGCAGTGGGATTGGTTTGTGGCGTGAGTTACTCGAGCTTACCCTCTTCCAGCCAGCGCTTTGTGTTGAGCAATTGCCGCTGATCGAGCGCCCAGACTTTTCCGGTTAACTCGTCGGGACCTTTGCCTTCGCGAATTGACTTATCGAATTCGCTGGCCATGGCCTGCATCTTGGCGTCGAGGTCATCAAGGAAGCTGAGCGCCAGGGCCTCGGGAATCATGGGGAGCTTGGGAGAGCCGAATTCCAGCTTGCCATGGTGCGAGAGGATCATGTGCAGGACCAGCGTCTTGAGGCGCGGCGGGAAGTTGGGCAGTGAGTCCATGGTGCGCTCGGCCAGAGCCGTGCCAATTTGGATATGGCCCAGCAGGCTGCCTTCCACGGTGTATTCGAAGCCGATCTCCCATGAGAGTTCGCGCACCTTGCCGATGTCGTGCAAAATAACGCCGGTCAGCAGCAGGTCGCGATCGAGAAGCGGATAATGGGGCGCGACGCGGTCGGCCAGAGTGAGCAGGCTGATGACGTGCTCGAGCAAGCCGCCGAGCCAGGCATGATGGAGTTGCTTGGCGGCGGGAGCTTCGCGATAAGCCTGAGCCAGCTCAGGATCAGCCAGCATAGTGGTGAGCAGAAGCTTGAGGTCGGGGTTGGTGAAGCTATCGACGAAGCTGAGAAGCTGACGCCACAGCTCGGCAATGTCGTATGTGGTGGCGGGCAGCATGTCGGTCTTGTCCACCTCCGACGGCAGCGCCACGCGGAGCTGGTCAATCTTCATCTGCAGGCGGTCGTCGAAGCGGGAGGCCGAGCCGCGAGCTTTGACGATGTCGCCGCGCTCGAAGTCCCTGGCGATGCGCGGGTCAGACGGCTCCCATACACGGCCTTCGAGCTGGCCGGTTTTGTCGCCGAGCACGAGGCTCAGGTAGGCTTTGTTGGACTTTGTGGTGCGCTGCTGCTTGGCCAGCACGAGAAAGAAGCCGTCGAAGAGTTTGCCTTCGTCGAAGTTGGCTAGATCGGCAATGTAGATGTCTTTCATCCTTCCGAAAAGCTTAATTCATAAGGGGGGTGGGCACCAACATTTGCCGGCAGCGCGGGCGCTGGGTTGACGACTCGGAACGAGGGCCGCTAGGTTAGCGGGATGGAATGGTACGGGAGGAATTGAAGATGAAAAAGTTTTGTTGCCTGTTTGCCGGAGTTTTCATGGCGGCAACACTCGCCGGCGTCGCTCAGGCTCCGCAGCCGGGTGGGCATTGGGCCATCGTGGTTCATGGCGGAGCGGGGGTCATCGAACGATCGAAGCTGGGCCCCACAGGCGAGGCCGGCTATCGCGCTTCGTTGGCCAGGGCCGAGGCCGCTGGAGCCGGAGTGCTGGACCGGGGCGGCTCGGCGCTGGATGCAATCGAGGCCACCATCAATATCCTCGAAGACGATCCGCTGTTCAATGCCGGCCACGGCGCGGTCTTCACCTCCGAGGGCAAGAATGAGCTGGACTCGGCCATTATGGATGGCTCGAATCTGAAGGCCGGGGCGGTGGCCGGTGTGACACGCACACGGCATCCCATCAGCCTGGCGCGGGCGGTCATGGAGAAGTCGCCGCACGTGATGCTGATTGGCGCGGGAGCTGACGCCTTTGCCGGTCAGGTTGGCCTCGAGCAGGTGGACCCCAGCTTCTTCTTCACCGAAGCGCGCTGGCAATCGCTGGTCAAGCAGTTGCAGAAGGAAGGCCGCCCGGTGCCGCCGCGTCCCGCAGGCGCACCGCCTCCGCCGGCAGCGCCGCCGGTTCCGGTAGCGCAGATTGACGAGTCGGCTGACGCGCACATGCACGGCACGGTGGGCGTGGTGGCGCTGGATCGCGCCGGCAATATCGCCGCGGGCACCTCGACGGGCGGATTGCAGGCGAAGATGCCGGGCCGCGTGGGCGATTCGCCCATTATCGGCGCGGGCACGTACGCATCCAACCAGTCGTGCGCCGTATCGGCGACCGGCTCGGGCGAGTATTTCATCCGCCTGGGCGTGGCGCGGGAGATCTGCAACCTGGTCGCGTTCAAGGGCATGAAGTTGCAGCAGGCCGCCGATGAAGTGATTCACAAGGAATTGGAAGCGCTGCACGGAGACGGCGGCGTAATCGCCATCACCACCGACGGCCAGTTGGTGTGGAGCTTCAACACTCCTGGCATGTTCCGCGCGCGCCAGGCGGAAGGCGGCAAAGTGGAGATTGGCATATATAACGACGAGCCGTAAACATTTGCGCCCCAGCGCTCATCATTGAGAGCTGGGGCGCGAATTGAGCAGTATTTTTAAAACAATCTTCAGCGGATAATCTCGAAGCGCTCCCACGGGCAGTTGCAGACCGGGCAGCGTTCGTGCTCCTCTTCGGTCTCCGAGGTGTAGCCGCAAACGGGGCAGACGTAAAACTCGCGCGCCTCGCCAATCCACGAATCCCGCTTTCCGGCCGCCAGCAGCGCAATGGCTTCGGCATAAAGTCGCGCGTGGGTCTTTTCCGCTTCCAATGCTCCATGGAAGGTGCGGATGGCGGCGGTGTTCTTGCGCTCCGTGGCCTCCTCGAGGAAGCCGGGATACATGGTGTCAATCTCGTACTGCTCGCCGTTGAGCGCGGCCTTGAGGTTTTCAAGCGTGGACTTCACTTCAACCGGGTGAATCTCGCATTCCGCGCGGCCGCCCATGAGGCCGATGACGCGGGCGTGGTTGGTCGCGTGAATCTGCTCAGCGCGCGCGGCGGCGCGAAAGAGGCTGGCTGCGCCTGCCAGACCGTCCTCGTCTGCCTTGGCTGCAAAAGCGGTGTATTTGGCGTGCGCATTCGATTCGCCTTCAAAGGCGGCTAAAAGGTTCTCAACAGTGGTGGCGTTTTCCGCGGCAATTACTGGCATAAAAAATCCTCGTTTGCTCCGTTCAAGAGCCTACGAGTAGCGAAAGAGGCGCGCTGTGATGCAGGTTACAAGCCTGGCGGTTGAGCAAGTCAGCAGGGAGCCCTAACCTTTTCGCGTTCTTTGCGAAAAGGGTGAAAACACATGACCTCCATACCACTTTGCAGATTATTTCCCTCCCGCCCCGCACAATGAAATCAGAAACCGGCTCCAATCCGCCGACTGAGGAGAACCCACATGACCGAAGAAGCAAGCGCCATCCTCGAAAACACCGCCGCCGCCACCCCCGAGAAACCCTCCATCGCCGTCCCCGAGAATCCAGCCATTGCCCGCTGCCGTGCCGAATGGAAACGCGCCTACCAGGGGACAATCGCGAATGGAGAACGCGACTACACCGCTCGGGAGAACGCTGGATGGGCCTATCGCAGGGCCATGCCTCCGCTCACCGGACGGGAAAACATCAGCAGCTTTGTCGCCTGCGTTGCCCACGGAATACTCATCGGCGCAATCGATCGAAGAGACGCAAACAAGCTCCTCTACGCCGCCCAGGTCGCCCTCGCCACAGTCCGAAGCCAGCCTCACCCGCCCAAAGACCCCGCCGCGTGAGACCCCCACCCCCCTATTTATATTTTCAAAAACGTGCAGATTAATTCGGCGTTGTGGAAATCTCCCCGTGAGGCCGCGCCCTTGCAAAACTGAATTCGGCTTGCAACCTGAGACGCGCCCTGCCACACTGGAATCGTGACTACCCAGACAATCGTCATCCTCGACTTCGGTTCGCAATACACGCAACTGATCGCGCGGCGCATTCGCGAGCAGAATGTTTTCTCCGTTGTGCTGCCCTGCACCGCGCCTATCGCCGAAATCCGGGCGCTCCAGCCGCTCGGCCTCATCCTCAGCGGCGGGCCGTCGTCCGTCTATGACGCTGACGCGCCCGCGGCTGACCCAAAGCTGCTCGAATTGGGCGTGCCGGTGCTGGGCATCTGCTACGGGTTGCATTTCATCGTGCATCACCTGGGCGGCAAAGTACTCTCCGCGCCTCGCCGCGAGTACGGCCACGCCGAAGTGACCATCGAGGACAGCGCGACGCCCTTGTTTGCCGGCTTGCCGCCGACGCTCGCCGTCTGGATGAGCCACGGCGACGAGGCAGGGGAGCTGCCCTCGGGCTTCCATCGCATCGCCGTCAGCGCCAACGCCCTGGCCGGCATCGCCAACCCGCAGCGCCGCATCTGGGCCGTACAATTCCACCCCGAGGTTCACCACACGCCGCTCGGCGCGCGCATCATCAAAAATTTTGTCTTCCAGATCTGCGGCGCTGCGGGCGACTGGACCCCGGCGCATTTCATCGAAACCACGGTCGCCGCCATTCGCGAGAAAGTCGGCAAGGGGCACGTCATCTGCGGACTCTCCGGCGGCGTGGATTCGTCGGTCGCCGCCATGCTGGTGCATAAGGCCATCGGCGCCCAGCTCACCTGCATCTTCGTCAACAACGGCGTCCTGCGCAAAAACGAATTCATCAGTGTGCAAAAGAATATGCGCGACAATCTCGGCCTGAAGGTCGTCGCCGTTGACGCCGGCGAGCGCTTCCTTACTAAGCTCGCGGGAGTGACGGAGCCGGAAAAAAAGAGGAAGATTATTGGCGCGGAATTCATCGCCGTCTTCGACGACGAGGCCACGCGCATCGCCAAAGAAACCGGCGGTGTGGAATGGCTGGTACAGGGCACGCTTTATCCCGACGTCATCGAGTCATCGAGCGTCAAAGGCCCCAGCCAGACCATCAAGAGCCATCACAACGTGGGCGGATTGCCGCTGGGCATGAAGCTCAAACTGATTGAGCCGTTGCGCGACCTCTTCAAAGACGAGGTCCGCCGCATCGGCCGCGACCTCGAAATGCCGGAAGAAATTCTGGGCCGCCAGCCGTTTCCGGGCCCCGGCCTCGCCGTGCGCATCCTCGGCGAAGT
>Ga0326727_10028439_pt1 | contig 10166 bp, 9 predicted proteins | sample MB2enrmetagenome_FD_207643 | JGI IMG/M metagenome (GOLD analysis project Ga0326727, IMG submission 207643) | Lab enriched peat soil microbial communities from McLean, Ithaca, NY, United States - MB29MY | ecosystem: Environmental > Terrestrial > Soil > Wetlands > Peat | place: USA: New York...
TAATCAGCAGCCGGGTCTGGGCGATCATGAGCGGGGCGCGATTCTGCAGGTTCGTCCGGTTCTGCAGCAGCGGCTGGGTGATGTTGAAGGTCAGTGTGCCGGTGATGCTCGGGTTGAAGTAATCGAAGTCGCTGTTGGTGGAAAAGCGGTTTCCGGTGAAACCCGTGCTGACGGTCTGTCCGCTGGGCAGGATCTGCTGATAACCGATCTGCGCGGTGTCGGCCAGGTTGTCCAGCGTCGGCGCTCCACCGATCTGGCTGTACTGCGGCGTATCCGTCCGATTGGTGTTAAACCCGAGCGAGAGCTGCGGATCGAAAACGGCCCTCGCCGCGGTGATCGCGTTGGCGGATGTCAACACGTCCAGCCGTGTCAGTTGGATATCGGTGGAGTTTTGCAGCACCAGCTCGATGAAATCCTTGAGGCGCAGATACAGCTTGCCGTCGCGGATATGCTCTTCGAGTCCTCCCACGGCGCGGACGCGCACTTCAGCGGGCGGCGGGTACAAACGCTGGTATAGCCCGTTCACGAGCGGCAGGGACGCCGCCACGCAGGGCGCTGCCATCAGCAGCAGCCCAATCACGGAAGAGAGCGGCCTGAGAGGCCGGCGCAGGCTGCGAGCCTGCCCCACAGAATCATTCATATCGAAGCGCCTCGATCGGATCGATTCTCGATGCTTTCACCGCCGGATAAATTCCGAACACGACTCCCACGGCCGCGGACACTCCGAAGGCCATCAATATGGAAGAACTGGTGACGATGGTTTTCCATTGCGCGGCGTGGGCAATCATCCACGAGAGCAGGTAACCGAACGCGATGCCGAGCAGCCCGCCGCCCACCGATATCAGCACGGATTCCACCAGGAACTGGCGTACGATGTCCGAACGCCGCGCCCCTACCGCGCGCCGTACGCCGATCTCGCGCGTCCGTTCGAGCACGGTGGCCAGCACGATGTTCATGATGCCGATGCCGCCCACCAGCAGCGAAATGGCGGCGATGGCCACCATCACATAAGTGAAGATGGTCTGCGACCGCTGCTGTTCCGCCAGCAGCGCTGCCGGGATGGTGACCGCGAAATCCTGCACGCCATGGTGCGTGGAATTCAAAATCGCGCTCACCACGTTGGCCGTTTCGATGCTGTCGGCGCCCGGCGCCAGCCGCAGATCCACGCCGTCCAGTTCGTCCTTGAAGCTGCCGCCCATATCCCAGAAACGGTACTGATACGTGTTGAGCGGCACGTAGACGATGTTGTTGGGGTCCGCGGTTGCGCCCGCGGCTGGGCCGGCCGGGCTTTCCACCTGCGGTCGAAGCACGCCCACCACCTGTAGCCACGTATCGTTCACCTTGACGAACTTGCCCACTGCGGGACCGTAGCCGAACACACCGGTCTTCGCTGTCTCTCCCAGTACGCAGACCGCCGCGCTCGCTTCATCGTCGTTCGCGTCGAACATCGACCCTTCCGCGACCGCCCAGTTGTGTATGCCTGCATAGGAAGGCCGCACGCCGTACAATTCCGGCAATTCGTGGGCAGGGCGGGGAAGCACACGCGCCGGATGCAGACTACGCCGAGCCGAGATGAGCCCCACGCCTTCCACGTTGGCGGTGAGGATGCGCACGTCACGTTCGGTGAGGCCCGGTGAAGTGCGCCGCCTCTGCTGCATTTCTTCCTGGCTCGACGCGGGCAGCGACTGCACCAGAATGTTGCGTATCCCGAGCTGTTCGATAAACCGCAGCGATTCCTCGCGGGCGCCGGCGCCGATGGCCAGCATCCCGATTACCGCGCCCACTCCGAAGATGATCCCCAGCGCCGTGAGAAATGTGCGCGTCTTCTGCGAGAACAGGCTCTGGAAAGCCAGCGCCAGATCGGACCAATAACGTGCGAGGCTCCCCGCGCTAACGGATGCGCTCATTTGTGAATCGCCTGAGACGCCGATGTGCCGGCGTTCTGTTTCTTCGCCTGCCGGGTGGGGTCAGCCAGGGCAATCACCTGCCGCTCGGCGAGTCCCGCGATCACCACCTGGCTCTCACTGCGCCGCACCAGCTTTACATCTCGAGGCGCGAATCCGCTTCCTGACGGCGCATACACGAAGGTCCTGCCGTTCTCTTCAAACAGAGCCTGCGCGGGAATCCACAGCGCATCGTGCATCGTGTCGGTGGTGATGGTCACACGCACGCTCATGCCTGGCCGCAATTCCGGCGATGGCCGATCGAGAGCGATATGGCAATCGAAATGGCGGTCCCACGGCGATCCGTTGGTGCCGCCCAGATCCTTTACACGACCGTTGAAGCGGTTGCCGGGCACCGCAATCACGTGCACATCGGCGTGCTGTCCAATGGCGATATGGCCGCGGTCCGTTTCGGCGATTGACGCAGAGACCTCCCAGTTGTTCAGGTCGGGGATCTCCGCCACGGCCATTCCCGGCCACACCTGATCGCCCACCTGAAACGGCGAGAGCGCCATGCCTCCGTACGCAAAGTTGATGTTTGTGTTCAGCTTGACGGCCACGTATCCGGCGCGGTGCGCGGTCAGGGTCATCGCCTCGATGTTGCGGCGCGCGCTGGCAGCCTGAACCTGTGCCTTGGCGCGAGCGGCTTCCTGCATGGCGATGCCCGCTTCATTGGTGGATTTCCGGTTGGCCAGGTTCTTCTCGATCTCAGCCAGCGTCTCGCGCGCTTCGGCGAGGGTCATGTCGTTCTCGCGTGCCGTGATGGCGGCGCTGATGGGATTCTTCTGCACTTCCAGTTCGGCCAGACGGACGTCCGATTTCGCCTTCGACAGCGAGTAAGTATCTTCCTCCTTCTGCGCCTCCAGATCCGCGCGCGCCTGCGTTACGCGCTGTTCCGCTTCAGCCACATCGGCTTCGGCTTCGCGCAGGTTGTACTGTTGCTCGGTGGTGTCGAACTTGGTCACGCGGTCGCCCGGAGCGACCAGTGCGCCGGACTTTTGGAGAAAAGTGATGTGAAGCTGGGAGCCGCCGGTCATGGGCGCTGTGAGCGTTTCCGAGTTGCCTCCGCGCAACTCGCCGCGGGCATATACGGTGAATGTGATGTCGCCCCGCCGCACCCGCGTCACAGGGATGGGAGCCGCACCCGTAGTCACGATCTTCCGCCATGCGCGCACGCCCATCCAGGCGAGGCCGGACAGGGCGGCCAGCACCGCCAGGGCGACAACGACTCGCCGGAACGGGAAACTGCGGCGGCTGGGCCGCAGGGCCGTTTCGGGCGGAGCAGGGACGGTCAGCAGGCTCGCCCTCATTGGCGTGCTCGCCGTTCGGGGGATTGCCCCGTGGACTCCTCGGGCGGCTCTTCCAGTGCCACCCGCGTGCCCGCGGATACGCCGCGAATGGCCACTTCATCCGGGTTACGCGCGAGCACCGCCACCTCGTTCGCCACATAGCCGGCGACCGTACGAACCCATACCACCGGTTTGCCGCCCCGCGTGAAGAGCGCCTTTGCGGGAATGCTGAGGGCATTGGGAATGCGGTCGATCACGAAATCGCCGCCGGCGTTCATACCCGGTCGCAACCGCGCGTCCGGTTGTTCGATAGTGGCATAGGCTTTGAAGCTGCGAATAGGCGGCCACTCGCCAAAGGACTGCTCGGTGAGCGGCGAGACCGACGCCAGACGGGCCTCGAACGTCTTTTCCGGAAATGCGTCCACGTGCACCAGCACCCTTGTCCCGGGTGCGATCTTTCCTCGATCCACCTCGTCCAGACGGCTGTCCAGCTCGATCTCCAATAGGTCGGGAATCTCGCCTATCAGAGCGCCGGGCCAGATGTGATCGCCCGCTTTGAACGGCTGCTGGTTCGTCCAACCTTGCGATTGGTTCATCGCGTATGTGGCAAAGCCCCTCAACGGGCTGCGGATCTCCATCTTCGCGAGCTGGCTGCGGGTGAGATCGATCTCCTGCTGTTGCTGATCGCGCAGGCGCGTGGCGGAAGCGATCTTGCCTTCGTTCTGTTTCACGTGGAGTGCCACACTGGCCTCTTTCACGCGCAGCTTCTCCTCGGCGGTGCCCAGGTCGATCTTGCTCTCTTCGCCCTGAATCTCGCTGACGATGGTTTGCTTGGAGGCTTCCAGCTTGGCGCGCTCCACGGCGTAACCGGCCGATTCGAGGTCCAGCTTATCCTGCTCAGCGGTAATGCGCGCCTGCGCCACGGCCTGATCGAGCGTGGCCTGCGCCTGTTTGAGCGAGGCAGCCCGTTCCTGCAACTGCTGCTGGGCGCGGCTGGCGTCGAAGCGGACCACCGTATCGCCTTTCTCCAGCGTGCTCCCCGGCGGTGCCAGCCAGACGATGGTCAGGTCGGGTACGCGCTGCGGAGCGATCAACGGGGCCGAGCGGCGCGACGCCAGCTCTCCACGCGTGTGCACCAGCACCAGAAAATCGCCCTGGCGTACGGCCACGCTCGGCAGCTCGGGCGCCTCACGAGCGCTGCGCATACGTACAATCCCCGCTGCCATGGCGGCCGCCGCCAGCAGCAGCACGCCGATGCGCAGCCAAAGCCGCCGCTTTCGCATCAGCGCTTCCCCACCGGCGATTGTTCGATTTCCAGTGCCGCCGAGAGGTCCGGCAGCAGGTGCGGATCGCTTTTCTCGAATAGGAAACGCGCGTCAAAGGCTTTCAATGGACTGTCCAGCGCCGACGACGCAACCGGATCCGCCGAATCGAACACGGCGCGAAAAGTCAGATCGGGATAGGCATCCAGGCGGACGTCCGCCCCCATGCCGGGTTTCAGCAGCGCGCCATCCGGCTCACTCACCGTGAGGCGCACTTCCATTTGTGACGGATCGAAGATCCGCAACAGCGGACTGCCCGGCCAGAGCTGGTCTCCCTCAGTCGCGTGGCCCATGGAGCCGCCCTTCCAGACATTCTCCAGCGCCACCATTCCGCTCATCGGCGCGCGCATGGTGAGCTTGTCCATGTTGCCGCGAGCGCGATCAAGCGCCACTTGTTGACGGTCGCGCTGCAGTTGCAGCAGCCTGAGCTGGGCGGCCTCGGACAGGTCGTGAAAATGATTGGAGCGCTGAAGGCTGGCCACGTGTTGCCGGGCGTCGTCCAGTTTTGCAGCGTTTTTCTGGTCGTCAATGGAACTGAGGATGGGACCTTTTTTTATCTCGAGCAGGGCTTTGTCAAGATCGGCCTGGGCCTGCTCGAGCGCCGCGGCGCGGGTTTCGGCGTTGCTCTTCTGTTCGGCGATTTTGGATTCGATCTGGTGCTTGAGGTCGTCGAATTTGGCTTCCGCATCCCGTTCGGCCTGCAGTTCGGCGGTGGGATCGAACTCGGCCAGTATGTCGCCCTGACGCACTGCGGAGCCGTTCGTCGCCAGCCGTGTGAGCGTAAGATTGCCACCCTGTCCCTGAATTGCGGGAGTTCGCACGACAAGAGAGTGCACAGCCTGGACGGTGCCGGTCAATCGGGCGTGCCGGGTCGGGCGCGCTGCGGGGCCGGGGGCGCGAGCATCGGTGGCCGCAAACGCACGACTGGGCCGTTTTCCGCACGCTGTGAATGCCAGAGCGGCGGATAACAGCAAGGCAGCACACACCGGTCGGCGGCGGAATTCCCGCATATCTTGCTCTTAAATCAGGTTAGACGTGCAAAGCGCAGGAAATGTTGGTGCCCATGCAGTCTTTTTGTACTGCACGCCAGCAGCCTTCAAAGACAATCGGCCGCGAGGATCGCCTTTCCCCGCGGCCCCGGCTCAAGACAGCTAGTTATTCGCCGTCTGTCCGCTTACGTGCGCAGCCCACTTCGACTGCATCGTTTGAACCTGTTGCTGTTGCGTGGGCGTCAGGATCGCATAGAACTTACCGAACGCCTGAGCACGCAGCGCAGCAAGCTGAGCGATCTGCGTCGCATTGGCCTGGGCCAACTGATTGAGCTGATCGGCCGGCTGACCGGCTTCGGCGGCACTCATCAGCGCGAGCCTGCCCTGCTGCAATTGCGCGCGGATGGGTTGCGCCTGAGTCCGCAGTCCCTGGAAGATGGTCTTCGCCTGTGTCTTTTGGGCGTCAGTCAGGTTCAGCCTTCTGACCATGCGAGCGAACATCGGCCGGCGGTGGAAGCCCTGTGCATGGCGGACCGGCGGATTCGGCGCGGGCGTGGTTCCCGTTTGTGCGAATATCATTCCGGCTGCCAGAACCGCGCCGCCGGCAATTTGAAGGATCTTGTTCGTCATTGTTTTCGGTCTCCTGCTTATACAAACACCCGGCCGACGGTGAAGTTGGTCACGTCGGGTAAGATTCGGTAACAGAAAGTAACGACCCCGGGCGTGCTGCCCTTGCCGCGGAACATGACAGCTTTTCGTATCGCTCCGCGCAATGTAAAGTGTTCGGGAGGAGCCGAGGCCGTTATGAAACTCTGGAGACTGTTTGCCATCGCGTCGTGTGCTCTGCCGTGGGCCGCCGCGCAGCCAGTGATCAGCGGAATCACGAACGCGCTGGGTTCGCAGACCACTCTTGCGCCTGATTCGGTGTTCGTGATCACGGGCACGAACCTGGGACCGTCTACGCTGGCGCTGCCCGATGGTCAGAACTATCAGGATTCTCTCGGCGGTACCTCGATTTCGTTCACTCCCACCGGCGGCGGCTCGCCGATTCCGGTGCGGATTGTGTACAGCATGGCGACGCAGGTCTCAGGACTGCTCCCCTCTTCTATCGCACCGGGAACGTATGCCGTCACGGTTGCCTATCAGAACGCGACCAGCTCTTCGCAGAACGTCACTGTAGCGGCGAGAAGCCTCGTGCTGGCTTCGGCGGACGGCAGCGGCAACGGTCCCGCCCAGGCCAACGACGGCGCAGTGAATAACTCGCTGAGTCTGATTCGCCTCACCAGCGGAAGCCAGTCCATCGGCGGAACGAACTGGACTCTGACGCCCGCCCACCCCGGCGATCCCGTTGTCCTTTGGGGAACGGGCGGTGGCGCCGATCCGGCGAACGACACAGGCGGCTCGTCCGGTGATCAGACCGCAGAAGAGAACTTTCAGGTCAGCGTCGATGGAACCGAAATCACGCCGTTCTACTCGGGAACCGCCACCGTTTATCCTGGCCTCTGGCAGGTGAATTTCTATCTGCCCGCCGACATCGCTCCCGACTGTTTTGCAGCGGTCCAGGTCACCGCCAACGGGATGACCAGCAACACCGTGACGATTTCCATCGCCGCTCCCGGACAGCCGACCTGTTCCTCGTCCGACCCCACCAGCATCAGCAACTATCTCAGTGCCGCATCGCTGGCCAAACTGGATGCGGGTGGGCTCATCGTGCAAGGCTATTTCGCGCTCTTCAAGCTCCCTGGCTATGAAGAGGCCAGCGGAGATTTCCTTGGATTCACGGCGACCGAACTTGCCATCGTCACCGGCGGGCAGCGATTCGGGTCCTGCGTCGTCAGCGATATCACGGGGTCCGCCAGCAGCTACCCGGGACTCCCGAGCAAAGTCTACAATGCCGGAAATACGATTGCCCTCGCAGGGCCGAATATCGCGGCGGGCACCGTGTTGAGCATCGAGAATCCGCCCGCGTATTACGGCCTCTCGCTGACGCCCGGCACAATAGCCCCTGGAACGTACACGGTCACCGGTTCGGGTGGACCGGATATCGGACCGTTCACCGCCACTACCGTCTTCCCGGCCGAGTTCACACCAACAAATATCGGTTCTATTACTGCGATTGACCACACCCAGCCACTCACGATTACATGGACGGAAACGGGTGTGGACCTGGTGCAAATCAACGTGGACACCGGCGCGGTCGTAGGCGGCACAACAGACGACCCGATCGAACGCAATGTTTCGGTGCAGTGCCACGTGGATGCCAGCCTGGGAACTTACACCATCCCCGCCGCCGCGCTCGGGAAGCTGCTGATATCGACGGGTACGGCGGAACTTCAGGTGTTCGGTCTAACCGAGAAGAACGCGTTCACAGCCTCGTTGGTGGCGGGCGGCCAGATTGACTACGGCTACTTCTCCTACCAGCCCGGTAACTACGCAAGCGTGACGCTGAAGTAGGAGGCACACCTCCCTGGCAGATTTCAAAATATGCCGTATTGTGCTATCATGCCGGTATGGGGACAACCTACACATCGCGAATAGAGAAATCCGGCAGAATCCTGATTCCTGCCGTAGTTCGTCATAAGCTCGGCTTGCGGGAGGGCTCCGAGGTGATCGTGCGGGTGGAAGACTCAGGGCAGATACAGGTTACGTCACGGGCGCAGGCGCTGGCACGTGCGCAGGATGAACTTCGGAAATACGTCCAGCCGGAACGATCCCTGGCGGATGAACTGATCGCCGAACGCCGTGCCGAGGCCGAGCGAGAGAACGCGGGTTGACGGAAGCGGAGTTCGTCCTGGATGCCTCGGCGCTCCTGGCTATGCTGCAAAGTGAGCCGGGCAACACGCGGGTCCTGGAGATTCTGGACCGCTGCACGATGCACACCGTGAACCTGGCGGAGGTGATCGGGAAGCTGGTGCGCTGCGGCTTGCCCCTGGAACGCGCCGAAGCACTGCTGGCTGAGTTGCACCTGAAGATGGAGCCTCGCCTGGATGAGGCCGGGAAGTGCGGAGGGCTCCTCGGCACGCGCCGCGATCTTGGATTGTCGCTCGGTGATTGTGTCTGTATCACCACCGCAGCCTGCGCAGGGGCCGTCGCTGTCACTGCCGACCGGCGTTGGAAAGAACTCGAGGGCGACAAACTTGGCGGGCATCTGGTTCGGGTGGAAGTGTTGCGGTGAAGAAGTCCCTACAGATTCACCGTCTGCGTGCCGTCCACTTTCTGCCCGCTTAATAACGACGTAAATAGGGAGAAATTGTAGCCGGGGTCCTGGAATGTCAGCGTGCGACCGAGTGCGGTCAGGATGAGGCGAAGGCGAAAGATAAGCCCCGCGAAGAAGCCCTCGTGTTTGGCGATGAATGCCGCGGCGCCAACACCGCAATCGGACGACAAGGCCGCGCGCGCCGAGCCGGACAGGCCGGGATCCTCGCCCTCATACCGCACCGCCTTCACCTGGGGTAATACAATAATCTTCCTGCCGCCACGCCGAATTTGCCAGCACACCTCCGCGTCAGCCCAGCTTTCACCGAAGCGCTCGTCCAGATAATTGAGGCCGCGTACGAAGTATTTCGTTACCATGAACGCGTCGAAGCGCGCATATTCGACTTCGGCGACCTCCGCCGACGCGTCTACTGTTTCGGACTCAAGGCCGCTGCCAGTGGCCCACATACTGTATAAAGCCGCGCGAGTGGGCAGACGAAAGAACACGTCTGCCTGCGCTCCTTGGTCATCCACCACCAGAGGGCACGCCGCGCCCACGGTCTCCGGTTCGGCTTCCATCTTCGCGGCCAGCGCGGACACCACGGTTGGACCCACCTCCACACCCGGCGACAAATAGAACAACAATTCCGCATGCGCCGTACGCGAAGCGATATTCAGCGCCTTGGTCCGGCCGAAGTACTTCGGCAGCCTCAGGAATGTCACTTCGGGGAACTCAGTCTCGACATCGGGTGTATCGTCGAACGATCCGTTGTCCATGACGATGATCTCGATGGTCTGGCGTTCGGTCGACGCCTCCAGCGCTTTCAGGCAGCGGCGCAGCGCGGGCGCCTGGTTATAGGAGGAGATCACTACAGTTACCCGCGGCCCCGCCGGCGTCTCGTCAATCTGCTCCGGCGCCACGGCCGGCACGGCCTCGGCCACCAGCGTACGGCCCGATGGTGGCACTCGCTTTCTCTGAATTGCCATTCGCAGTTCCTCCGGTCAGGCGTCCACGCGCGCCCGTCCCAACGATTGAATCAGCGCCGCGATGTCCGCCGGCGTGGTGCGGTAGTTGGTGATGCACGCCCGCAACACGGTCTTCGATCCGCCCAGCATCGTGGTGGAGATCCACGCCTCGCCCGAACCCACCACGCGCATGGCGATGGTGTGCGGATCCGCGCCGCTGGAATCGGTGAAACAGACGACAGGCAGCGGCGTTTCGTTCTCAATGTGCCAGCCCGATTGCGCGAGGCGTGTACGCAGCAGATCGCCCATCGCGGTCTGGTGGCGCAATGCGTTCGCGTACCCGTTCTCGCCCGCGACGGCCATCGACAAAAACACCTTCAGCCCGATGAAGCGCCGCGACCATTGCATGGTATGCAGATGCGGGTCCACGACATCGAGCCCCGCCGCTTCGCGTGGCATGTA
>Ga0326727_10028442_pt1 | contig 10164 bp, 8 predicted proteins | sample MB2enrmetagenome_FD_207643 | JGI IMG/M metagenome (GOLD analysis project Ga0326727, IMG submission 207643) | Lab enriched peat soil microbial communities from McLean, Ithaca, NY, United States - MB29MY | ecosystem: Environmental > Terrestrial > Soil > Wetlands > Peat | place: USA: New York...
GCGCTTGGCAGGCTCCGGAAGTGAGGCGTCTATGGGACGCGTTGGCGAGAGAGTATGGCGAACTGTAAAACGCGGTGCTTCGCACCGGAAGAAGGGTGGACACGTCACCCCCAAATTGGGAACTGCGGAACGCCAAATGAAACTTCGGCGTTTACGCAGGTTAACTTTCGCTGCGTCAACAAAATTCGTCAAGTGCTGAATGGGCGCGGTAGCGAACGATAGCGTTTGTTTGCGACCAAGCGCTCCTGAGCTTAGATCACGTAAACGTGTTGAAGGGCAAGAACTTCTTGTGAACTACCAATTACGCAGTTTAATCGCGGCGGAATCAAGCGCAGTAGTGCAACAAGGCGGTTCGTCCAATGAGTAGTCCCCGCGTTCAAGCTAATCCCCAGTCCAGTTTGCCGTTCGGAGAAGAAGCGAAGCCCGGCTTCCGCACCAAGACTGCGGCCATGCGACTCACTCCCCAAGAACTGGGAGAAATAGAAGCTGCCGCCGAAAGCGCGGGACAGGGTCTCTCCGAATGGCTGCGCGGGACCGCACTGTGCGCCGCGCGACAGCGGCCCGCCGATCCCGCCGAACTGGTGTTGGCCGAACTCTGGGCGGTGCGTTACGCGCTCTTGAATCTCTTCCATGCAGCCTCTCAAGCGGCATCGGAAGGCAGCCAATTGTCGCCTGATTCCGTCCGCAAAATTCGCGACCAGGCGGACGCACGAAAGCTTCAGCAGGCGCGCAAACTGCTTGATGACTTCTTCGCCCGCGGGCGAAAGGAAAGAGCTCGTATGCCATGAATGCCATGCTTCATCCCGGAATCTTTTCGCCCTTGACGCCGTTGCTTTGGGTAGCCGCGATGTTCCTTTTGCTACTGGCTGTGCGGAGTGTGTCGCAGAATCGGTCCCCCCGTAAAGGGCGGGATAGGGAGACGATCGAATGGGGCCGACCTCGGCCAAGTTTGATCCAGAGATGGAGGATAAAGATGGGCAGAATCCGATTCAGACTGCCGAGATTTTCGCAGCGGCAGAGGCCAGAGATCGCGCCGAAACCAGCGCCATCAGTGCCAGCAAATGCTCTCGCCGATCCGCTGAAGAAGCCTACCCAGCCGATGCTCGCGCTCTTTGGTTTGAACGTCAATGGTTCGACCATCGGAGCGCCCGAAGCCAAACCCAAAGAGCGGTTCGCCTGGGACAAAGCGAAGGGAATCGAATGAGAGACAACTTCGCAAGAACACCACTTGACGCTTGAGGGACGCTCTCTATGCTCACGATCTCGAAACCGCTGTCAGCCAGCCAGGCGCAGACCTACCATGTGCGGGAGTTTACCTCGCAGGAACAGAACTACTGGAGCCGCGATCAGCAGGGTCACAGTGAGTGGCAGGGCAGACTCGCCGAGGAGTGGAGGCTGCAAGGGGGCGTTGGTTCCGAACACTTTGTACGACTGAGTGAAGGCCAACATCCGCACACGGAAGAGCAACTCGTACGGCATCAGGTTTCGAGAGCCTATGAAGGGAAATTTGGCAGAGAGGTGACCAGCGCCGAGCATCGCGCCGGGTGGGACGCCACCTTCTCTGCGCCGAAGTCGGTATCGCTTACCGCTCTCGTGGGCCGCGATGATCGGGTGCGGGAGGCCCATCGAGAGAGCGTCCGCGCGGCACTTCAGGAGCTTGAACGATACACGCAGGCGCGGATCGGCAATGTCCATGCCCCGGAGACGACCGGAAAATTTATCGCCGCCACCTTCGAGCACGACACCGCGCGGCCCGTCGATGGCTATGCTGCGCCCCAGCTTCATACTCACGCCGTGATCTTCAACATGACCGAGCGCGAGAACGGTCTCGAAAATGGGAAACAGATGCGAGCTTTGCAGCCACACGAGATGTTCGTGTCACAGCGCTACATCACCGCAGTCTACCGATCCGAGTTGGCGCTGCGTCTGGAAACGCTGGGCTACGAACTAGAGCGCGGCAAGCATGGACAGCCGGAAATAAAAGGCTACACGAAGGAATATCTGGAGGCTTCCAGTCCGCGACGTGAACAGATCAAAGACCATCTCCGCGAACAAGGCATCGACGGAGCCGCGGCGGCCCAGATCGCGGCCCACCATACTCGCGACCGCAAGGAACTTCTGTCGCCTGGAGAAGTCTTACAGCGGCACCGCCAGTTGGCCGCACAGTACGGGCATCAGGCGGACCGCGTCGTCGCACAGGCACGCCAACATGGGCAATACCAGATGCCGGAGCCAGAGCTTCAAGCGAAGCGGGCCGTGACCTGGGCGCGCGATCATGTCTTCGAGAGGTCGGCTGTGCAGGACCGTCGCGCGATCCTTGAAACAGCGCTGGTGCGCGGCATGGGAGAAACCACCTATGCCCAGGTCCGGCAGGAGTTCGAGCGCCGGATCGAGGCCGGGGAGTTCCACGAAGTCTCGCACCTGGGTGCTGGCAGACGGTACACAACTGCCGTGATGGTACGCATGGAGCGTGAAATCGTTGGCCGGATGCAGGAAGGCAATCGGCGCGACTACAGCGATCCCATGCTAGTCTCGCCGCAAGTGCGCATCGCCACGGAAGACCGCCACCCTGAGTTGAATGCGTCGCAGCGCCAGGCAGTAGACGAAATCTTTCTTTCGCGGGAGAAAGTTGTCGGTTTAGAGGGCATCGCAGGCGCGGGCAAGACAACAACTCTGTCCGTGATCCGCGAAGGCGCCGAGGCCGAGGGCTACAGGGTAGAAGGCTTCGCGCCAACGTCCCGCGCAGCGCAAAAGCTCGGCGAAGCAGGCATGCAGACATCCACACTACAGAAGCATCTGGCACGTGGACAGCGGCCGGATACCGGCGAGAATCGGCTCTATGTGCTCGACGAATCCTCGCTAGCATCGACCAGACAGGTGCATGAGTTTGTGAACCGGCTCCATCCGAATGACCGTGTCTTGCTCGTCGGCGACCGGCGGCAACATGAGGCGGTCGAGGCCGGACGACCCTTTGCGCAGCTCCAGGACGCCGGTATGAAGACAGTCAAGCTCGAAGAGATCGTACGTCAGAAAGACCCGGAGCTGAAACAGGTAGTCGAGCAGCTTGCGCGAGGCGAAGTGCGCGAGGCAATCCAGAATCTTGACCGGCAGGGCCGAGTCCATGAAATTCAGGGCCACGACGAGCGCATCGCCAGCATCGCGAAGGAGTACTCACAATTGCCGGAGAACACGCTGGTGATTTCTCCCGATAATCGCTCTCGCATGGAGATCAACGAGCGCATCCATGCGGAACTGCAGCGTAGCGGCCTCGTCAGCATCGAGGAGCACCGCATCAGGACGCTAGTGCCGCGCCAAGCCCTCACCGGCGCGGACCGCACATGGGCCGAGCGCTATGAGGTGGGCGATGTGCTGCGCTATTCGCGCGCATCGAAGGAAACCGGCATCGGGAAAGGCACGTACGCACAGGTGAAGAGCATCGACGCGCCGAACAACCGGCTGACAGTCGAGCTGCAGGATGGCACGCAGCGCACTTACGATCCGCGCAGGCAGCAGGGAGTCTCAGTTTTTCGGGAGGAGATGCGGAGTTTTTCAGTAGGCGACCGCATTCAGCTCACTGCGCCGGCCAACAACCTCAGAGTTGCGAACCGCGAGTTGGGGACCATCGAGAGCATCGACGGAGACGGGCGGCTGCGCTTGAAGATCGACGGTGGGCGTATGGTTGAACTCGATCCGCACAAGCATCCGCATCTCGATCATGGGTATGCCATGACCAGCCACTCCAGCCAGGGACAGACTGCCGACCGTGTCTTGATTCACTTGGACACTGAACTAGGTGCCAAGGATCTGCTCAACAGCCGTATGGCCTACGTTTCCGTCTCGCGTGGACGCTATGACGCGCAGATTTATACGAACAATGCAGCGACGCTGGGCCAGGAACTCAGCCGCGACGTGTCCCATTCCCCCGCCATTCAGCAGGAGCCAGCGGCGCACAAGTTAGAACCACAAACCACGCATACGAATCAGATCAGTCAGGGTTTCGGTCTTGGTCTTTGATGCAGCATTCCCGAATGACATACCCCGGATAGCCGGAGTGTAGCCGAGGCCCGGCCAGTGTCAAGGCCGCGCTTCGCGCGCCGCGTTCGCGGTCACAGAGCCTTGACACTGGCCTTTGCGCCTCGGCTTATTATTCAGCTATCCGGGGGATGTCAGATTTCTAGTTCTACGAAACGGGCTCCGCCCCGAGTCGAATCGCTGTTGATGGCAATCGTCCTCTTACGCATCGAGACAGTGCAAGAATGCTGTCCCGTCGGAGGAGATCTAGCTCTTGAGAAAGACGTGTTCAAACAAGCGTTCTCTTACGAGCATGAGAATCATTACTTATAGCGACCTGCATCTTGAATTTGGCTCGGGCTGGATGTTGCCCCCGGCAGTGAATGGAGACGTCATGATCCTGGCAGGTGATATCGTCACGCTCAGGGATTATGAGCCGCTCGACCAGATTCTGCGGAAGTGGAAGAAACCAGTCCTCTATGTGACGGGAAACCACGAATATTACACGCGGCGGCCAATGAACGAAGAGGACAACAGATTCAAGGCGTGGCTCAAAGCCAAACATCCGCATGTGAAACTGCTGCTTGATGAAGAGGTCAGCATCGGGTGTGTCCATTTCTTCGGTGGCACGATGTGGACGGATTTCAACGGCGGCGATATGCACGCCATGGAGACCGCCCGTTCTCAAATGAATGATTACCGCCTCATCTATAACCCCGACGAAACGCCTTTCACCCCAGCAGATTCGATTGTGCTACATAAAAACTTCGCGTCGAAGTTGCTGAACTGGTTCGGCCAGAATCTAAATGGTCCGCGTGTGGTTATCAGCCATAATGCACCGGTCATCAATCCCAATTCCAAATACAAGGGCGGCCCTCTTACGCCGGCGTTCAATTCCCTGGACATGGTGGAGATCATTGAGACCCACCAGCCAGCCCTCTGGGTGTATGGCCACACGCATGAATGCGACGATCAGATGATCGGCCGGACCCGGATCATTTCAAATCAGCTGGGATATCCGGGCAACTTTGGCGGTTTTGAATGCAGGGATTTTGATGAAGTGGGTCTGCCAGTCGAGATAGGCGTTTAGCCCCGAGCGGGAAAAGAAATTACCTTACGAAGGCAAACAACCTGCCGTGCATCGTGCTGCTCTTTCTACTTACCGCGCTGCGAGAGCCGCTTTTAGATCATCATGCTCAAATGCCGAAGCCATGCGGTCGATTTCGCCTTTGGCGAGACCATGCCGCGCGCCTTCATCGCGCCACTTCGAGACAGCCTTGCCGACCTGTTTTGCTATGTCGCGCGCTTTGCCGTCGTCCAGATCGAAATACCCCGCCACCTCCATCGCCAGTTCGAGCGAGGCCGTGTTGTCGTTTTCGTTGATCGCGGTGCTGAGGATGCGCGGCTTGATGTCGGTCGGCGTGGGGTTGAGGTCGTAAGCGGGTGACAGCCGCCAGCCCGCCTGGCCTTCGTACAGAAACCCGTGATTGCGCAGGTGGTCGTCGGTGTTGGAGATCAGTATGTTGAAAACCAGTCGCCGCCACAGCGCTTCCATGTCCGCTTGCGGCGCGGCGCCGTGCTGGCGCAGAGCGTCAACAATTTCCAGATAGCTTCGGGTTTCTCTGTCTTTCGATCCGAGCATGCTCATCGCGGAGAGAAACGGGATACGCCGTTCGCCGTCGCGGTCGAAGCGTCGCAGGAGGAGCACAGGCTTGCCGGCGATGTTTTCGACACGCGATTGAGGTACGGGGATGCCAGACTTCTCCGCGAGGGACAGTGCGACTGCTTCCCAAACGACCGTATTGATTTCATCGTCCTTGCGTGGGAATTTCGCGATGGCGAGATGGCCGTCCTTTTCCCTGACTGAAGCCTTGGGCCTCGCGCCACCAAGAGAAGAGCCAGGCGCGAACAGCATGCGCAGTTCCTCTTCGGTGTCTTTCTCTTCCATCACATGTTCGGCCGCGGAGAGCAGTTTCGGGAGCTCGATCAGCGGGGGGATGCGCTTGATGCCATCCTCGCGCAGAAAGGGTCCGCCTTCTTTTTCCGCAAAGCGCAGCGCGCCCTGACGGGCCTCGTCGTCCACCAGCAGTAGGAAGTCGATTTCCTGGAGCGTGCGCGGCGCCCCGCCCTCGCGCTCCGCGCGCCTGCGTTCCATGCGGCGCATGAGCGCGCGTCCCCAACGGTCGGGCGCAGAGTCGCCGATGGCGCCGAACATGGGCGTGTCTGCAGGCGTATGAAACGGACCGGGACCAACCTGCAGGGCTGGCTCCAGAGAGAATCGGGCGGGATTTTCCAGCCATGTCTTGTCGTATTCGAAAGTGGCGCTTTCCTTGTTCTTGCGCGTACGGGCCCAGAGACGCCCCATCAGGTGCGGGACGCCGTCGAGATCCACGTATACGAGAGCCTCTCTGTCCATTACTTATCTTTCGTGCGTTTCAAGCTGCGCGGCACGCGAATGCGCTGCGGCAGGTTTTCTTCTTCGAGCTGCAGGCCCACGGGATCATTCTTTGACGCAGCGAGATCGCCCAGCCGGTCCGCCATGCCCAGCACAAAAAGGACTGTGGCGTATATCCCGATCGCGACGCCAGGATCGCCCTTTTCAATCTTAACGAGGGTCGTGCGGCTGATCGAGGCGCGCTGCGCCGCGATGGCCGTCGGGATGCGCCGCCGCCGCCGGGCGTCCCGAATGTCGCGGCCGAGCTTGCGCAGGGCATGCCTTACCGGAAGTGGCATTACAACGGATGATCGGCTGGTTCTCATGCTTAGTGTCCGGCGAAATGGTCACTAAAACGTTTAAGATACATTATTATGAACGGTATGTCAAGATTGCCTATCCCTCGGGTAGCTTCCTCGGAGCAAATTGTGGAGTGAATCTCTTCGAAATCGCGGCTCAATCAAAAGAACAAGACAGCAAATCCAGCCACCAGTAAAGCGATTGCCCAGAGAAGGTCAAAATTGAGCCATGCGTGCTGCAGCAGCCGCAGCCCCACTTTTTCATAGGTCTCAAAGAATACGAAGGCAAGGATTCCAGCCACAGCCAACATGCTTGCAGTGTGTATCAGGACGGCCAATCCAACCACGGATGGGCTTAACGACGAAGGCACCGCAGTCATACCCCCCATCGTGTGTGTCATCCCAGGCATTGGTTGCGCCATCAGAACGGGCAACAGCATCAAGCCGGCGCCGTGGGCGGATGCCATGAGGAACGACCAGACGAACAGATCCCTCCCTCCAACTCGCATGCCGGCTCCCCGCGGATGGCTCGCGCGAAACAGTCGATACAGACCAAGGGCAAAGAGAATTGAAGCGACGCCCCATTTCAGAATACTCATGGGGAGGAAATGCTGGACGAAGCGCAGGGCGAGGATCGCCAGCGTGATGGCAATTGCGTGTCCGAGAGCGATCGGGAGCAGGGCTCCTAAAACCGCAGAGCGGCGCTTTTCCTGTAATCCGAGCGCCAGGGCGAACAGCCAGCCCATCGCGGGATTCAGACCGTGGTAGGCGCCGAGAACCGCCAACGCAACCCAGGGCCAGTTGTGAGTCATGGGTAGCAGTAGAAGTCCGACGAAGCGTCGCCACCCTGTAGTTTGACTTGATGCCCACGGAGACCGCCGAAGTCAACAAACAGCTTGGGATCAAGCTGAATGCCGCCATTCGGAGCAACGTCGAGTTTGACCATCCAGCCCCGAATGCCGTCGGGATAAAACTGCTTGTCCCAGGCTGCATACAGCGAATTGGTGAAATAGACGCGGCGTCCATCGCGGCTGCTTTCCACCATCTGCGGCCCGCCGTTCAATGGCTCCCCCGGATTGGCAGGATGAGACGCACGACGCACGATCCCGCCAACGTGCACGGAACCGGTCAGCTTGGGATTAAACGGATCGGAGACATCGTACTGGCGCATCTCCCCCGTGCCCCAGCAGGAAGCGTAAAGGAAGCGATCATCGACGGAGAGATTGATGTCCGTAAGCAGAGGCGGCACAGCTTTGAAGCCCTGCAGAAGCGGAGGCAGTTGGTTCGGATCGGCTGGCTCAGCCGGTATCTCAATGACCTTCTTCACCTCAAATTTCCCGTTCGACCCTCCGTTGGGGCGATGCCACAACCAGATGGAACTGGAAAGATCCTTCAGCGATGTAACCACACCGACAAAACCATAGGCCTTCGTCGGATCGTGTGCCGCGCGTAGCTCAAGCACCATCTGCTGTTCCGCGCCCAAGTCCAAGCTTTGAATGTGGCGACGTTTGCGGAGGTCCCATATATGGAGGCTGTGCCCGTACTTGCCGCCGAGCAGCAACTCGGGATTCACCCCGTCTTCGACCATGTTCGGCGTCCCCCACTCGCTGGTGACGGCGATGTCATGGCCCAAATGCCACGCAAAGTCGTAGCCAAAATATTGCGGACCGCGATCCACTTCCCATCGCCCGAGAGGCTCGAAATTGTAGTGATCCAGAGCGAAGATTCCCCCTGGACCATCGCCGCTGGGCGAGCCAAGGGCGCTGAGGAAGATGCCATCGGGCCCGCAGTGAACGGTGTGAGGGCGGCTGTAGCCGGTCCTCCCCGCCACGTCCTTCGGCTCAATCACTTTCACAGTCTTCGGCTGCTTCGGATCGTCCTTGGTGTCGATCACATGAATGCGGGACGAGCGCAACCCGGGAACAATCAGATACCGCCGCTCCACATGCGGGTGGGGAGCATAGGGGCACAAGGCAGAGCTGCAGGCGTTCCAGCCGAAGTGATGAAGTTCATCCCCCACGTTCGGCATATCCACCCGGCCCACGATCTGACCATATTTGTCCGACTCGCGGTCCACATCCACGACGACCAGAGCGTCAGGCTGACTTCCGCCGTTGGCATTCAGCGCGGCGACATACGCCAGCTTCTCAGCCGGCGCCTGCATGGCAAGCTTGGGGGAGGGATAGAAAGTTGGATCGGTCTTCCACAACATTAGGGTCACCTCTGAGCTTTAAGATTTGCTTCGTTAACGCGAGCGATTCAAAAGTGATGTCAGCCTTGAACGTCAAAACATCACGAACTAAACCAAGTAATACAGTGGTTGCCGGTCCGCCCCCACCAGGTCATTCTGTCCGCAGTGATCGCAGGAGTTCTGTTTCAACAAATCATAGATATAGCGAACCGCCTTGAGGGTCGCAGAAAATTTCTCGTCTTCTTCGGGGAAGATACGGTCCGCGGGAAGCCATTCCTGGAAGCGCAGATTCGCCATCGCCTTGGCAAACTCCGGACGAACACCACAGAGCAACACAATTACGCCGCGGGCCTGCATGTCATGCAGAAAGTGGTCGAAGCGTTCCAGCGAAACCATGTCAGGATTTCGTGTGCGTTTGAGGCGCAAGACGACGAAGCGAATGTTCTCGTCGCGTGTGCGCTGTTTGACCTGATCGAAACAACGATCCAGTTCCGGCGCCGCACCAAAGAACAGTTCACCTTCCAGATCGTAAAGCAGCATTGCCGTGCAAGGCGGGTCGTCTGGCAAGCGCTCGCGAACGACGCGCTCGCTGCTGACCACGAGTTCAGACCAGCGCAGAAGAGCGGCGCGAGGAACGAACAAGAGAATCGACAAAGCCACGCCGATCAGAATAGAGAACTCGACGCTGATAAAGACCGCTGAAAGGGCGGTAACCAAGACTAAGCCTGCGTCGTAGCGGGAGGCCCGCATGGCATAGCTGAGCCTCTTCCAATCGACTAGTCTTGCAGCCGTGACCAGCAGGAGCCCGGCTAGAGCGGCTTTGGGAATGTAACGGGCGAAGGGCGCGAGAGCAATCACGACCAGGCCGACTGTTCCCGCTGCGAATACGCCGGAAGCGCGGCTCACTGCTCCGGCCTGAAAGTTGATCGCCGAGCGGGTCAGGGAGCCGGAACCCGGCAAGCACTGAAAGAATCCACCGGTAAGATTGGCCAGACCTTCAGCAAGACACTGCCGGTTGTAGTCGAGCGATTGACGTGTGGTGTTGGCAATCGACTTGGCAATCGCCAATGCTTCTAGAAGTCCGAGGAAAGCGATAGCCAGTGCGCTTCCCGACAATTCCTTCACCCACCAGAACTTGATTTCAGGAACATGAGGTAACGGCAGACTGCGGGGAACGCTGCCGACCACCGATAGGACCGTTTTGCCGTCTAGCGCAGGCTTCGACCAGC
>Ga0326727_10028444_pt1 | contig 10164 bp, 9 predicted proteins | sample MB2enrmetagenome_FD_207643 | JGI IMG/M metagenome (GOLD analysis project Ga0326727, IMG submission 207643) | Lab enriched peat soil microbial communities from McLean, Ithaca, NY, United States - MB29MY | ecosystem: Environmental > Terrestrial > Soil > Wetlands > Peat | place: USA: New York...
TGATTTGGATTTTTGTTTCGCCAAGTCCTCCAACGAGTGGCTGTCGCGCACCGCGAAGAACGCGTTGGCTGCTTCGCCCAGCACTTCCCTCAATCGACAACCAGGTAGAATTTGGCATGGCCGGTTGCGAGTGTCTTTGCAGTCGATCACCTTTTCACCGGCTTCTGTAAGCCGGACGACGTCTCCAATACCTATCTTCGCTGGCGGCAACGCGAGAGTAAATCCTCCGCCGATCCCGCGGCGGGTTGAAAGAAATCCACTCCGGCCAAGCTCCAGCCACTTCGTGCGCCGGGTCAACTGGCGTCCGGGGACGACGACGTGCAGGGGAGAAATAGTGCGCCCCACCACTTCCGGGAGCATGGGAGTGAAGACCAGATGATTTTCAGCGCTCAGGACGATTGCTTCCATCTGCGTCGGCAGCAAGCGTTCGAGGCGTTGCGCCAAGGTCACGCCGGCAAAACCGCCGCCCACAATCACAATCCTCTTGGGAAGATCTTCCCTGATGGCTTCTCGTTTTTGCATGATCAACGTCGTTGGATTTTGCGGGTTTGCAGGAACGCCACCAGCGCATCCATGTCCGCAGGCGTGAGGTTCGCGGCGTAGGCCGGCATGTTCACGCCTCCGTTGGAAATTCGCAAAATCATCTGGCTTCTTGGCAACCGGCTTGCCACATCGGTTAAATCCGGGCCGTGGCGTCCGCCGTCGTCCCCAATCAGATGGCAGTTCAAACAGCCTTTGGAATGAAACAATTGCGCGCCGATAAAGACCGGTCCGTTAGTTGCTCCCACGACGAACGGCGCCAGGGGTTGCGCTTTGAAATTGGGCGACCATGGTGATTTCACGCCCTCAGCCCACAACGCGGCAATCATAAGGACGATCATCAAAACGGCGGCGATGGCCCACGGGCGCCGGCTTGGGCTGCGTTCGCCGCGATTGGAAATGAACGGCAACGCAATTAAGAGAATACCCACCAGCAACGGGCCGAAGATCATGATATATTTTTCACTTCCGTGCGGCAGCAACGCGAGCACGGCAAAATACCACAGTAAATACCAATCCGGCCGGGGGCTGGCCGCGATAATGCTAGGATCGGGCGGTTTTCCCAATTGTGGCGCGCCAATAAACAATGCCAGCGCCGCGATGGCCACGATCATTCCGACGCAGAAGACAGTATCGCGCCACGCCGCGTCAGGCCAGAATGGGCGTCCTTTTTTTTCAATCAGTTCTTTGTATTCCTGGCGGTAGGTTTTGGGATCAACCGGTTTGCCGGCTTTGGGCGGTTCCGAAATTCCGTGGCGCAAAACCAGCCACAGATGCAGCCCGACAAAGGCAAAAATCAAAGCGGGCATGATGAAAACGTGAATCGCAAAAAAGCGGGTCAAAGTCGCGCCGCCGACGGTGTCGCCGCCCAGTGTAAAATGCGCCAGCCATTTTCCGATGAACGGCGCGCGCCCGGCTTGTTCCGCTCCGACGACCACGGACCAGACAGCGTTTTGATCCCAACGTAAGAGCTGTCCGGTAAAACCCATCACCAGCGTGAAACCCAGAAGCAGCACCCCGGTCGCCCAGTTCAGTTCCCGTGGAAATTTGTAGGAGCCAAACAAAAAAACCTGCGCCATGTGCAGGCCGACCATCAAGACCATGGCCGACGCGCCGTAGTAATGGAGGCCGCGCAGAAAATGTCCAAACGGCGCGTCATCGCTGATGAATTGAAGCGTCGAGTAGGCCTGGCTGGCCGAAGGGATGTAAGAAAAGGCCAGCGCAATGCCACTGATCACTTGAATCATGAAGGCGCAGAGAGTGGCGCTGCCGAAGACATACCACCATTTGGCATCCGGTGGCACCAGATGCCGCGCCATCTTGCCGACCGCTTCGAGAAGGCCGGTGCGGTCCTCCACCCCATCCCGGACGCGATGGAAAATTCGCCGCAACATTATTTTTTGGAGATAGGAATGGGCGCCGTTTGAATCTGCACCTCGCCGTTTTGCACCCGGACGGGATAGCGCGGCAAAGGGGACGGCGGCGGTCCGGCGGCGACGGCTCCATCCTGGTAGTACACGCCGCCGTGGCACGGGCACATGAATAAATTGGCTTCCGCGAGCCAGCGAACCGGACAACCCAGGTGGGTGCAATTGATGGAAAAGGCGATGAACGTGTCGGCGTTCACTCGGCGCAGCCAGGCCGCGCTGCGCGCGGTCACCCCCGCCCACGGCAAGGGCGAAGTATCTTCATAATCCACCGCCTTCGTTTCGCCAATCTTGAAGGAATCGACTTTTCCTACCGAACGCCAGACTTCCGTTGTGCGCATAAAAAACGGCGCCAGGATAAAACCGGCCACTGGCACCGTTAAGATTAAGGCGCCCACTCCGCCAGCGACGAGACTCAATCGCGCTAGAAAACGGCGTCGCGTGATCTCTTCCGGCGTGGGCGCGTGCCTTTGGCCAGATTGAGTATTGTTATTGTTGCTTTCGTTCATGGCGAATTTCGCTGATCCATCCAGCCAGCGCGGCGATCAAAAGACCGACACCGGCGAGAAAGACGACCCGCGAGGTAATCAAGCCCCAAAAAAACAAGGTCGTTCCCATCGCCAATCCGGCCGGGAAATAGGTGGGGCGCGGAAGAGGCTCCTCCGGGAGCGGCTTCCAACCTGCATGAGTTGTCGCTGTTTCGTTGTTCATTATATTTTTTCTGCCGTCGGGCTTGCGGGCTGCGCGAACCAGCGCGCCAGTTGGGCGAGAATCGCAGTCAAATAGATCAGACACATGGGCACCCACATGAGCAGCCCTCCAATTTGCTGGTCTCGCTCCGGTGAGACCCCCCAGCCCGTGCGAATGGTCTGGAGCATTCCGAGCCGGTCGTTTGGCTGCATCGTGTAAATCGAACAAACCGTGACAGGCGAGAAGGTGATAATGATTCCGAGCACGCTGCAGGCGACGCAGGCGCTGAACAAATAAAATATCGCGCGGGGTGGCGAAAGGCGCTCTTGTTCGCGCGGCGCGAGAATCTGCCGCCAGAATAAACTGCCCAGCACCAGCAGCGAAACGGTTTGCAGCGCATGGACCGGACGCGAGGCCACCGCCGCGTTGCACAGCGCCGGGGCGTGCCAGAACCACATCGCGCCGACTCCGGCGAGCCAACCCGGGAGCGGATGCGCGAGGACGCGCGGCCCCGCCGAAAGTGAGAGCGTCCGCGGCAAGCTGAGCAACAAGAAAGCCGGCACGATCAGCAACAGGAGGATGTGCTGAGCCATGTGCGCGCTGAAGAGGTAGCCATCGGCCAGCGTGTTGAGCGGCGAAAGCAGCGTCAGCAGAAAAACGGCAAGGGCCGCCGCGAACCAGCCGATGCGGCGATGGTCGCGAAACGCGGCGACATAGATCACCAACGCGCAGGCGCCGGTCACAAGAACCGCTGGATTCCATGTCCAGCCCGAGAGAATGAATTGCGCGGTGGTCATCGCAGATGAGGCAGGAGGTAAACGGCCGAAAACACCAAAACCCAGACGACATCAACGAAATGCCAGTAAAGTCCGACCGCCTTGAGCGCGGGCGAATGACTCCGTTTGAAGTCGCCGGCCAGCGCCAGCCCGAGCACGATGAGCAGCGCGATCAAGCCGACACAAACATGCAAGCCGTGGAAACCGGTGAGCGTGAAAAATGTCGTGGCGAACAAATTTGAACTCACGCGCACGCCGCTCTGAAACAAGCCCCAATACTCAAGTCCCTGGCCGATGATGAAAACGCCGCCGAGCAGAATCGTCGCCGCGAGCCAGCCGGCCATCGCGCGCGGCCTGCCTCTTTGCAGGCTGGCTTCCGAACGCCAAATCGTGAAGCTGCTCGCGAACAGGCAAAGGCTGAAAAGGCCGGTCTTAAGCAGGTTTAGATTGTGCGCGCCTGCTCCGGGCTGCGGCGTCGCGTTGTAAAATAGATAGGCGAGAATCAACACGCCGAAAAAGCCCGATTCCGAAATGATGAACGTGATGACGGCGGTTTTGTTTTTCTCCGGACACGTGGTTTCCGCCTGCCATTTCGTGCCGACAATCGGATCGGGGCGATCAGGGTTCGAGTAGTCCCAGAGGGGGCGCCGGCTGCGGATGGGCGGCAGCTCGTGGAAGTTTTCATGGGGCGGCGGAGAGGTGGCCGCCCATTCCAGCGTCCAGGCGCTCCATGGGTTGTCACCGGCGGGTTTGCCGTGCAGGAGGCCGGCAGCCAGATTCCACACGAACAACAGCGCCGCGGCAGCCATGAAAAAAGCGCCGATGGTCGAAACCATATTCATCCAGCCCCAGCCCGGCAGATCGGGATAGGTATAAACGCGGCGGGGCATGCCGGCCAGTCCGAGGAAATGCTGGATGATGAACGTCAGATTAAAACCAATGAGCATCAGCCAAAACGTCCATTTTCCAATCCGCTCGGAAAGCATCCGCCCGCTCATTTTCGGAAACCAGTAATGCAACGCGCCGAGAATCGCGAAGACGATCAAGCCGACGAAAACGAAGTGAAAGTGCGCTACCAGATAATAGCTGTTCTTGGTCTGCCAATCGAGCGCCGCAACCGCGTGACTGACCCCCGTCAGCCCCGCGAAGAGAAACTGAACCAGCGCCGCGACGCAAAATAGCATCGGTGTGCTTAATCGAATCCGCCCGCCAACCATGGTCGCACTCCAGGCGAGCACTTTCACGCCGGTCGGAATCGCGATCAGCATGCTTGATGCGACAAAAAATAGATCGACCGCATGCCCAAGCCCGACGGTAAACATGTGATGCGCCCAGACGAGGAGGCTCAGGAAGGCGATCGCGACCGTCGAGCCGGCGACGAATTCGTAGCCGAAGATTGGCTTGCGCGAGAAAACCGGGATCACTTCCGACAAAATCCCGAACGCCGGAATCGCGACGATATAGACTTCAGGATGTCCAAAAGCCCAGAAGATGTGCTGCCACAGGATCGCCGAACCGCCAGGCTGAAGGAAGAAATGCGTGTCGAGGCGCCGGTCGATGAGCAGCATCACCAAGCCCGCGTTGAGGACCGGCAGGGCCAGGATGACGAGGAAGGAATTGATAAAGATCATCCAGGAGAAAAGCGGCAGACGGCGCAGCGTCATGTGCGGCGCGCGCTGGGTGAGCACGGTGACGATAAAATTGATGGACACGCTGACCGACCCAATTCCAAGAACGAGCAGCGCCAGCGCCCAGTAGTCCACACCCAGTTGCGAAGAGTAAGGGGTTTCGTTCAACGGCGCGTACGCGAACCAACCGACGGCCGGAGCGCCGCCCGCCAGAAAGCTGAAATGCAGCAGAATACCGCCCAGCGGGACGAGCCAGAAGCCAAAGGCGTTGAGGCGCGGAAACGCCATGTCGCGCGCGCCGATTTGCAGCGGCACAATGTAATTGGCCAGGCCGAAGAGCACCGGCATCGCCACGAGAAAAATCATCGTTGTCCCATGCATCGTGAAAAGCATGTTGTAGGTGTCCGGATGCAGGAGGGTGTTGTTGGGCACGGCGAGTTGGAGACGGATGCACATCGCCTCGATGCCGCCGATCACGAAAAAAAACAGCGCCGTGACCATATACAGGATGCCGATGCGCTTGTGATCGACCGTGGAGAGCCACGCCATCTTCCAGTGCTCTCTTTGTTCGGCTGTCAGGAGGCCGGCGCGACCGAGGACTGTAGTGATTTCGTTCATTTCAATATCTCGAAATAATCGACGAGTTGCGTGACCTGTTCGTCCGTGAATTTGAAGTCCGGCATTTTGACGCCCGGCTTAACCCGCTGCGGGTCCGCCAGCCAGCGACGGAGATTATCGGGAGTGTTGTCGGCAATTCCGGCGCCGAGCTGCCGGCGGCTCGCGAAATGCGTGAGATCAGGACCGACCTGGGCGCGCGCCGCGGTTCCGTTAATCGCGTGACAACTGGCGCAGATCGTTTTTTGGAAAAGCGCGAATCCATTCGTGGCGGAACTGCCTGTCGGCGTAACGGCGGGTTGAAGTTGCGCTTTTTCCCATGCATCGAACTCTGCTTCCGGCTCGGCCACGACCAGGAAATGCATCCAGGCATGCTGAGTTCCGCAAAATTCCGAACAGATGCCGAGATAGGTTCCCGGTTTGTCCGCCTCAAGCCAGATGTGATTCGGATGCCCCGGGACGGCCGTTATCTTTCGCGCCAGTTCCGGCACCCAGAATTCGTGCAACACGTCGGCCGATTCGAGCCGCACAGAGACCGCCTTTCCCACCGGGATGTGCAATTCATTCGCCACCACGACGCCCGACTTTGGGTAGCGCGCCTCCCACCACCATTGATGGCCGGTTACGACAAGGTCCGGCTCCGGCGCGGGCGGAGGGTCGGACAAGCGCATCGCGCGTGCCGTGAGAGCAAAAAGCGCCACAACGATCAGGCACGGAATCGCCGTCCAGACGATTTCGACCGTCCTGTTGCCCGCGAACTGATGTGGGTCCGGCTCCCCTTCGCGCCAGCGGAAGCGCATGAGAGCAAAAACGATGATTCCGGCGACGATGACGAAAATGATCGCAAAAATGATGCCCGCCACGATGCCCAGATCAAAAATCGAACGGGCTTGAGGCGAGCCGGGATTCAACACTCGCAGGACCGAGCTCGGCGGCAGAAATAAATGGGCGCCATTTTGCATCATGGCATCGCACCGCCGTTGCCGGTAACCGACTTCTTTGGGGTGCCAGGTGACATTTCCCACGCCATGAACCCGCCGAGGATGCCGTCCGTGTTGGTAAGGACTTTGTCATGGCGAATAGAGCCGGGAAATCCGACGGAGACGCGGTCGAATGCCGGAAGCGGTTCCACGAAGGTAACGAGCGCTTTCCCCATGACTTTCGGAGGGCATGGATACGGCGTGCCAATACTTACGCGATCCGCGATCGTCTTCCCCCTGGCGTGGAGAACGGACGCTTTGAGCCCGGTGCCGCCCACGTCGATGGTGAGTGTGCGAGCGCGTTGCTGTGAAGCCTGATTTTTCGAGTCCGATGTGTGATCAAACACTGGGAAACGACGGTTTTCCGTTGCCCCTGATGCGCTGGATGAAGGGCGAGCTTCTTTCATGCAGGTTAATGAGATTTCGGTTTCGTCTTTGCTTTCTCTTGTTCCACCAATTCGGTCGGCACCGGCCAACTGTGTCCGCAAGCCAGCAGCCCTTGGGTCTCTTCAGGCCCCCAGGTGCCGGCGGCGTAATTAGGGAAATCACTGGGCGGTGCCTCCGCCCAGACGTCGAGCACCGGCATCAACCACTGCCACGCCGCCTCCACTTGATCGGCTCGCATGAACAAGGTGGCGTCATTTTTCATTACGTCCCAGAGCAGTGTTTCGTACGCATCGGGCGATGGAGCGTCGAAGCTCCCGTGATAACTGAACCGCATGTCCACCGGCCTCAGTTGCATTTTCGGCCCCGGGTATTTCGCCTGAAAGCCCAGCACGATGCCTTCGACGGGCTGGATCGCCATGACCAGTCGGGATGGATGCCAGCCGAGCGAAGCCCCAACCGGAAACGACCGATGCGGCACGGCGCGAAATTGGATGGAAATTTCCGAGGCCTGCCGTGGCAGGCACTTGCCCGTGCGCAAGTAAAACGGCACGTCCTGCCAGCGCCAGTTGTCCACAAACAATTTCAACGCCGCAAATGTCTCTGTTTGGGAATCGGGTGCCACGCCCTCTTCCTGGCGGTAGCCCGGCGCTTTTTTCCCATCCCCGTTTCCGGGACCATACTGTCCCCGCACGGCGCATTGAGCGACCGCATCGCGGTCAATCGGACGGGCCGCGTGGAGCACGTCCACCTTCTTGTTGCGAATCTCGTCGGCTTGGAAAGATACCATCGGTTCCATCGCCACCAGACAGAGCAACTGCATCAGATGGTTCTGCACCATGTCGCGGAGCGCTCCCGCGTGGTCGTAATAGCCGCCGCGGTGCTCGACGCCCACCGCTTCGGCCACAGTGATGGTCACATAGTCAATGTAGCGACGGTTCCAGATTGGCTCGAAAAGCGGGTTCGCGAAGCGGAACGCCAGGATGTTCTGCACTGTTTCCTTGCCCAAATAATGATCAATTCGGAAAATCTGGGATTCCTCGAAATTGGCAGCGAGGATGGCATTCAGGGCCAGGGCGGATTCCAAGTTATAGCCGATTGGTTTCTCCACCACAATCCGCGCCCATTCCCGGTCGCGCGCCAATCCGGCCTTGCCGAGGCATTTTGGGATTTCGCCGAACATGCTCGGGGGTGTGGCCATGTAAAAGATGCGGTGAGCTTTGGCGCCCCATTCCTTTTCCAACGTAGCGCATTGGGCGCCCAAGGCCGCATAGGTCTGCGGCTTTTTGAAATCACCCTGTTGGTAGCTGATGTGCTGGGCGAATTCATTCCAAGCGGCGTCCTTCGCTTTGCCAAACCGCGAGAATTGGTTGACTCCGCTGTGTAACCGCTGACGCAGCTTTTCGTCGCTCAAGGGAACGCGATCCACTGCGATGACCGAAAAATCGGCGGGCATGCTCCGGTCCTGGGAGAGGTCGAACAAGGCCGGCACGAGTTTCCGCCAGGTCAAGTCTCCGCCTCCGCCAAAAATGACGAACACGGTCGATTCGAGTTGGTCGTTTGCCTTCATGGTCCTCAAGCCTTCTCCCATTCGGTGTGGAACGTGCCTTTGGCGTCGATCCGCTCATAAGTGTGGGAGCCGAAATAGTCGCGCTGGGCCTGGATGAGATTGGCTGGCTGCCAGGCGCTACGATAGGCATCGAGATAACCCAAAGAAACCATGAACGCCGGGACCGGCACCCCTGAATCAACCGCCTGACATACCATCTGCCGCAGATCTTCCTGATGCTCCATGACCTTGCGCGACAAATTCGGATCCAGCAGCAAATTCGGCAGATCGCGCCTGACGCGAAAAGCCGCGCAAATGTCCTCCAGGAGCGCGGCGCGGATGATGCAGCCGCCCCGCCAAATCCGCGCCACGGCTTCAAGATCGAGGTTATACTTAAACTTGGCTGAAGCCACCGCCAAAAGCGCGAAACCTTGTGCGTAGATGGTAATCATCCCGGTCAAAAGCGCGCGGCCCAGTTGCGCGAGAAACGTGTCGCGGTCGCCGGTCAAGCGCCGTATGGCTCGCTGATACATCCCGCTCGCCTGCTCGCGTTCCTTTGTGAATACCGACATGTCCCGCATCGCGACCGCCAGATCAATCGTCGGGATCGGCACTTGCAGTTCCATCGCGCTTTGCGAGGTCCATAAGCCGGTGCCGTTCTGTTGGGCCACGTTGAGGATTTCGTCGATCAGCCGCTGGCCGGTCTTTTTGTCCTGTTTGGAAAAAATATGGCCGGTGATTTCCACCAGATAGCCATTGAGTTCGCCGTTGTTCCATGAAGCATAGATTTCATGCGCTTCATCGTCGTTCATGCCCCATCCACGTTTCATCAGGTCGTAGGTTTCGGCGATCAATTGCATAATCCCGTATTCAATGCCGTTGTGGACCATCTTGACGAAATGTCCAGCCGATCCGGGCCCAAGCCAGGTCACGCACGGTTCTCCGTTGACCTTCGCCGCCGCCGCTTCAAGCACCGGACGAACGCGCTCGTAGGCTCCTTTCGGCCCGCCGGGCATGATGCTCGGTCCGCGACGCGCGCCTTCTTCGCCGCCCGACACGCCCACGCCAAGGAATTGGATGCCTTTCGCGTCAAGGGTGCGGGCGCGCAAGTCGGTGTCTTTGAAGTAGGAATTGCCAGCATCAATAACGAGATCGCCCTTGTCCAGATGCGGCAACAAATCCTTGATGACCGAATCCACCGGAGCGCCGGCGGGGACCAGCATCATCACCGCGCGCGGGCGGCGGAGCAAAGCGAGGAACTCTTTGATGTCTGCCGCCCCGCGGGCATCGCGCTGCTTGGCTTCCCGGCGCAGGGCCTCGACTTTGGCCTGGTCCTTGTCATAGCCCGCCACCGAAAAGCCGTGGTCCGCCATGTTCAGCACCAAATTGCGTCCCATCACGCCCAAACCCACGATGCCTGTTTCGGACCGTTGCTGTGGTTGCTGATTTGTCATAGTTTTCCTTGGTCAGACTGCCGGGGTCGTCGCTTTCGTCTGTTCAGAATATCCGAGATGGGGTTCCTGCGTTGTTGCAGAAGCCGCCGCGAATCGGGGAGCGAAGAAAAGATTGGTCATG
>Ga0326727_10028445_pt1 | contig 10163 bp, 9 predicted proteins | sample MB2enrmetagenome_FD_207643 | JGI IMG/M metagenome (GOLD analysis project Ga0326727, IMG submission 207643) | Lab enriched peat soil microbial communities from McLean, Ithaca, NY, United States - MB29MY | ecosystem: Environmental > Terrestrial > Soil > Wetlands > Peat | place: USA: New York...
GCTCCACGCTTCCTCTCCACACTCGGTCGCCCTCATGCAGTTGCGTTTCACTTCGCTCATTGTGACCAACTCGCGACGGGACTTACACCCGTAAGAGTGCGCCCATGCTGGGCGCACAACGCAAAAACGGCGCTCCGGTAGCCGGAACGCCGTTTCCTGAGGCCCTTCGCCGCTGCCCGATCGCCTGGCCGGCGAGGGCTGCAGCGGCGCGGTCTGACGCTACTTCTTCTTGCCCTTCTTGCCGCCCTTCTTGGCTTTCTTTCCGGCCTTTTTCCCAGCCTTCTTCACAGCTTTCTTGGCAACCTTGGCTGCCTTCTTCACAGCTTTCTTGGTTACCTTGGCTGCCTTTTTCGCTACCTTCTTGGCGGGCGCCTTCTTGGCTGCCTTCTTTGCGGCTTTCTTCGCCGCCTTCTTGGCGGGCGCCTTCTTGGCTGCCTTTTTGGCCGGAGCCTTGGTCGCAGCCGCCTTCTTGGCCGGGGCTTTCTTTGCGGCCTTCCTGGCGGGCTTGGGCGCCGGAGCGGGCGCCTCGGCTACTGGCTCGTCATCGTCGGACGAAGTGATGATGCCCACGATTTCGACTTCGTCGTCCTCTTCCACATCACCCCGATCGGGGTCAACTTCAGCCGGCTCCCCGGTTGGTTCGCCGGCGCTCATGCCGTACATCTTGTACACGTCATCCATCCGATTGCCTCCAGCGGCGTGCCGCTGCCTTCTTTATTCGTTGATCCGCATTGCTGAAGCAAGAAATTCCGCGTGCGGAAGTATGAACAATCTTGCACGTTACAAAAGCAAAAAACAAGCGAGTAATGCGTTGCGTTGAAATTTTTCTATTTTTGCGAAGAGTTCGACGCATGCCTGGAGTGCTTGTGCGCGGAGTTGGCGGCGGCTTTTTTATGCGCGCTTTTCGCGGCCGGCGCGCCTGCGGTCTTTGGTTGAGCGCCCGTGCTCTTGCCCGCGCTCTTCGATGTCCCGGCCGCATTGGCCTTCGTGTCTGACGAAGCTGTACGGTGTCTCTTTGAAGTTCGATGCGCCGGGGCCACCGGCTCGGCCACGTGCAGCCTGCGCCCCGCCTCGACCTTGGTGCCGGTCAGGTTGTTCCAGCGCCGCAGTTGCGCCAGCGAGACACCGAACCGGTCGGCAATGGTCACCAGCGTATCGCCGCGCCGGGTGGTGTACCAGGCCATTCGCGTCGAGGGTGTAATCGCCAGCGCCACCGGCACAACCACGGCGCCTTTGCCCTCAAGGCTGTCGGCCTCGGCAAGCTGGTTTGCGCTGGCCAGATCTGCCGGTTTCACGCGGTACTCATTGGCCACCGAAGCCACTGTATCGCCGGCCGCCACCGCGTGGTATCGCCACGAATTGCGATGCGCCTCGGGGACCAGCTCCACCCGCTGGCTGAACAGGTCGGCCGTTCCGGCGGGCAGGTGCAGGTCGTACGAGGAGTCGGGCGGCGTCACCATGCGCAGCAGGCTCGGATTCAGCGCCTCCAGCTCATCTACCGGCGCGCCTACCAGGTCCGATACCAGGCGAAGGTCGATCGAGTAATTCACGGTCACCGTATCGGTCAGCACCGGGGGATCGAGGGTCACTTCGTCGAATCCGTATTGCGTGGGGTGGTTGGCGATGATGATGGCCGCCAGGATCTCAGGTACGTAATTGGCCGTCTCGGTGGGAAGCTGATGGCGCTTGTAGAGCTCCCAGAAGTCGGCGTACCCGGTCCTCTGCACCTCGCGCTGGATGTTGCCGGCTCCGTGGTCATAGGCCGCCATGGCCAGGTACCAGTCGCCCAGCTGATCGTAGATGAACTTCATGTACCGGGCGTAGGCGCGCGTCGATTTCTCGGGATCGAAGCGCTCGTCCACATAGGCATTCCGCTCCAGCCCATACTCACCCGTCGGCATGAACTGCCACATGCCGCCGGCGCGCGAACGCCTGTTCATGGCCCGCGGCTGGAAACCCGATTCAGCCACCGCCAGGTAGATCAGGTCCTGCGGCACGCCTTCCTCGGCCAGCACCCGCTGGATCATGGCCTTGTACCGGCCCGACCGCTCAAACGAGTGCAGCAGCGTGTTGTGACCCTTCTGCGTATTGGCGAAGAAACTGATGTATGAGGCCACGTAATCGTTCATCACCAGTGGCAGATCCGACTTGGTGGTCGCCAGGTCGGCGCGCGCCCTGGCCAGCAGGTTGGGGTCCACCGCAAAGGTCACGTCGCTGGCAACATCGGCCGGCGTCTCTTCCTCTTTGGGCACAAACCCGTTGCCCTGTTTCAGCGCCTCCATCTCCAGCCCGTTTACCTGGTCGACAATGTGGTCGAATTCGTCGCTGAGCTGCTGATTGCCGCGGATGTCGATACCGCTCGAGAGCATCAGGTCCACGGCGCGGTCGAACTCCGCCTTGGCCTCGGCCAGCATGCCTTTGCGGTAGTCCGCGTCGCCGCGGGCGTAAGCCGCTTCAACCTGCTGGATCAGGTCGTGGACGCGCTGTTGCATCCCATTTGAGGGTTGCGCCGGAACCGCCGCCTGTATTGGCTTGGGCGCCTCAACCGGCGCGGGAATCGCCGGCGCCGTTGCCTGAGGAAGCTGAGTGCTGGAAGCACTGACTGGTTCCTCAGGTCCGCAGCCTGCCAGCGCTATCGCCAGCAGGGCCGGAACAAGCAACAAACGACCTGAGGGCAACGAACGATTCCGACTCATATGCAGGTAAAGACGCGGCTCCCAGGCCGGCGTCACGACTCGGAGGGCACTCTTCCGATGATAAGCGATGGGCCTTAGGCTCCCTCGCGGTTGGACTCCACGAGGCCCGATCTATCGGTTGATGGCAGGCATCACAGTTCAGCCGGGGGTGCTGTCATGCTGAGCGCAGCGAAGCATCTGTGGCTGCCTCAGGGGATGCACCCGCACGCGAGGAATGCCGCTTACTATTTGGCAGTGTCCCCCGGAAACTTGATTCACCACTGCGGCCTGCGCTCATGGCGAGGCCGGAATCTTCCGTCTTCCGGCCAAAGGGGCGAAGGCGACAAGCAGACCACCGAAAAGCATCCCCGTGAAACAAACTGGGAATAGGAGATCGTCAATGTGGAACCATCGGTCGTCGGGCGCGGGTTGTTTTACCACCAACCAGGCATTTGATTCCTTTAGTGAGGCTGTGTCTCCAGAGAACGTCACATCAAGGACGTATGGCCGGCGAGGGGCGCATTCAAAATACCCTAACGTCCGTTCTAAAACAGGGCCATATCCAAGCCAGCGATCAGGGAACGTCTTGTAGGGATGATCGAGTCCCTCTGCCACTATTTTGCCGTCGCTCCAAAGACGCCAGTGTGCTTCGAGCCGCGGTTCCTGGTTGCAGCTATAAAGCTGGGCACGCGGGCCGTTCAAGCAGCTTTCAAGGATTGTCGGATAAGGTTTCTCAAGCTGGACGGCTATCGCGTAGTAGCGCAAATTCCCTTCGAATCGATCGCTTCTTGCAGTAGCGGCTGCCAGTGATATTGGCATACGCAGTGCGGTCGTGATCCGAGAGTTTTCCCAGTGCCGCCGGATTGCGAAGGTGAATGGCCCAGCCGCCATCAACGCGATTCCAATCGTCAGCATGAATTTGCGAGACATAGCTCTTTCCGATCCCGCCGAATGTTAAGCTAAGACCCGGAGGGCTCTGCATGTAGTGTGCGCTAAGTCCTTTATTTCGGCAAGCTTTCCATGGAAGCTCGTTTCATACGCAACTTCGCCATTATTGCCCACATCGACCACGGCAAGTCGACGTTGAGCGACCGTCTGCTCGAGCTTACCGGCTCTGTGACCGAACGCGAGATGCATGCCCAGGTCCTGGATGCAATGGACCTGGAGCGCGAGCGCGGCATCACCATCAAGGCCCACGCCGTCCGCATGGCGTATACGGCAAAGGACGGCCACACCTACCAGCTCAACCTGATCGACACCCCCGGACACGTGGATTTCAGCTACGAGGTCTCGCGCTCGCTGGCCAGCTGCGAGGGCGCGCTGCTGGTGGTCGACGCCAGCCAGGGCGTCGAGGCCCAGACCCTGGCCAATGCCTATCTCGCCATTAACCACGGCCTCGAAATCATCCCCGTCATCAACAAAATCGATCTGCCCTCTGCCGACATCCTCCGCACCCAGGAGGCCATTGAGCAGGCGGTCGGCCTCGATGCCACTGACGCTATCCCCGTCTCCGCGAAGACCGGCCAGGGCGTTCCCGAGGTGCTTGAGGCAGTCGTTCACCGCCTGCCAGCCCCCACGGGCGACCCGGACGCGCCGCTGCAGGCCCTCATCTTCGACTCCTGGTTCGACGCCTATCGCGGCGTCATTGTGCTCGTCCGCGTCATGCAGGGCGCCATGCGCAAGGGCCAGCGCATCCGGTTCATGTCGAACGGACAGGCGTACGATATTGAGTCCATGGGCGTGCTCTGCCCCAAGCCGGTTGAGATCGGTGTGCTCTCCGCGGGCGAAGTCGGCTTCTTTGCGGCCACCATCAAGAACGTGGGCGACACGCGCATCGGCGACACAGTCACTCACGATACGCGGCCCGCCGCCGCCGCTCTCCCCGGCTTTGAAGACATCAAGCCCATGGTCTTCTCGGGCCTCTACACCGTCGACTCGCACGAGCACACGCTGCTGCGCGACGCGCTCGAGAAACTCCGCCTCAACGACTCATCGTTCTTCTTCGAGCCCGAAAGCTCCGTGGCCCTCGGCTTCGGCTTCCGCTGCGGCTTTCTCGGCCTCCTGCACATGGACATCATCCAGGAGCGGCTCGAGCGCGAGTACCAACTCGACCTCATCACCACCGCCCCCAGCGTGCGCTATCACATCACGCTCACTGACGGAACGGTGCTCGAAGTCGACAACCCTTCGCGCTGGCCCGAGCCCACCTACATCGAGTCCATCCGCGAGCCGGTCATCATGGCCAAAATCCTCACCAACGAGGAATACGTGGGTGGAATCCTGAAGCTCGTCGAAGAAAAGCGCGGGCGCCAGGTGAACTTTGAGTACGTCACCCCGACCCGCGTGATGATTACCTACGAGCTGCCGCTCAACGAGATCGTGCTCGACTTCTATGACCGGCTCAAATCCATCTCGCGCGGCTACGCCTCGCTCGACTACCAGCTCTCCGGCGAGTGGGAGTCGCCGATGGTGAAGCTCGACATCCTGGTCTCGGGCGAGCCGGTCGATGCGCTCTCCATCATCGTCCACCGCGACCACGCCTACGAGCGCGGCCGCGCCCTGGTCTCAAAGATGCGCGAGCTCATACCCCGCCAGCAATTTGAAGTGGCCATCCAGGCCGCCATCGGCGCAAAAGTCGTCGCCCGCGAAACCGTGAGCGCGCTGCGCAAAAACGTCCTCGCCAAGTGCTACGGCGGCGACATTACCCGCAAGCGCAAGCTGCTTGAAAAGCAGAAAGAGGGAAAGAAACGCATGAAGCGCATCGGGAAAGTCGACATTCCCCAGGAAGCGTTTCTTGCGGTGCTTCGCGTGGGCGAAGATCAGCAGAAATAGCTGAATCACTCGCCCGGGGAAATGCAAAAAGCCCTTATGTTACTTCGCATTCACACCGGATTGTGGAAACCTCCCTGTGTTTCGGGTGATTCGCCTCACTTGGAGCGCCCTGGATCTACACGGGGTCTGCAACGCATTTGTAGTTGATAAATAAAGACTTGCCATGCCTATCAAAAACAATTGGCAGTTGGCAAGAGGAAAATTTGAATATTCTTCGGGGCGATCCAGAGAGTCTTCCACAAAGTTTTCCACAGGACCCGCCGTGGCGATCCCACCGCGCCAACCCGGGATAAAAAGCCCTCGAAGCGGGCAAAACGGCAGCCCCAGGCGCGAGCCCTGGGGAAGGAGCAGGAGGGTACCCAGCCTCAGCCCGCCGTGGCGGGCGTAAGAGCGGTAGCCGCACCGCGCCCCGTATCTCTCACAGGCAGCAACCTGTACCACGGGTGCCCCAAGGCCCGTCCCGAGCGAAGTCGAAGGATATCGCTTCCGAGACCTGGGACTCCAACGAACCTCAACGAGCCTGTCCCCCTACGCTCCTCAAAATGCAAAAGCCCCGCATTAGGGGGCTTTTGCAGTGGAGTTCAAGGACGGATCAGTGGCTGGCTGCCGGCTTGGTTGCGGGCTTGGCGGCCGGAGCCGGGGCCGAAGGCGTGCCGGTCGCCGCCGGCTGCGGCGGAGGTGCCGGAACACCCGACTTCACGTTGTAGGCGTCAATCACCGCCTTGGTGATATTCGTGTTCTGGCTGGCGAAGAGCACCGGCGACTGCTGCTCTGAAACGTCGAGAATCAGCGTGAATCCCTGCTGCTCGGCATAGGCCTGCATCGAGTCGTAAACCTTCGACGCCAGGGTCTGATAAATATCGTTCATCTGCTGCTGGAAGTCGGTGCGCGCATCCTCGGCATCGCGGTCGAGCTGCTTCTTCTTGGTGTCGATGGCGGTGGCCTTCTCGCTGCGCTGGGCGTCGGAGAGCGTGGCGCCCTGGGCCTGCAGCTGCTTGGTCAGGTTGTCCACTTCCTCGCTCAACGCCTTCAGGTGGTCCTGCCGGGGTTGGAACTTCTTTTCCAGGTCGGCAAAGTCCCGCTGACCCTCGTTGGTCTGGGCGACCGCAATCTGAAATGCGATGACGGCGATCTTGGTAGGTTGAGTGGCGGCGGCCGGCGCGACAGCCGGAGTGGCCGGTGTTTGGGCGGCTGCGCCCAGGACCATGCCCGAGGCCAGCATTACGATGAGTGCAAGCGAACGCTTCATTTGAATCTGAAACTCCTTCGAAATCCCTGAGTGGCTCGCTGGTTAGACGCAAGCGAGCCTGTGCCTCCTGAGAAACCTCACGATCTTTTTTGGCGGAAGATCTCAAGCCCGGATGGGCCAGAGGCGGAAAAAAGATGCGAATGGAGACATCAGCAGGAACTAATGAGGATTATACGGCAAGAACCTTGAATTCCTCTTCAATCGGAAGCCGGGCCGACGCAATAGGAGGCGCCAAAGCAAAGGCCCCGCCGAAGCGGGGCCGGAATGCTAGGGCCTGTTAACACTTCTGGAATGGATGGCGTCGCGGCTACTTCTGGGGCGCGGCCTGCGGCTTGGGCGCCGCCTGCGGCGCGGGCGCTTCGGGCGCCGCAGCCGGCGGCGGAGGTACGCCGCTCTTTTCGTTGTATGCGTCAATCACTGCCTTGGTGATGTCGATCCCTGGCACAGCGTAGAGCACGGTCGGGCTGTCCTGCGACTGGCTCGCATCAAGCACTAGCGTGTAGCCGTGTTTGGTTGCATAGTCGGTCATCACGTCGCCCACCCTCGATGCGATGCGGTTCACCAGTGCCTGCATGTCGGTCTGGAAGTCGCTCTGCGCATCCTGCGAGTCGCGGTCCAACTGCTTCTTCTTCTCGTCGAGGGTGCGGGCTTTGGATGCGCGCTCGGCGTCGCTCAAAGCGGCGCCCTGGGCCTGAAGCTGCTTGGTCAATGTGTCGACCTGCTCGCTGAGCGCCTGCAGTTGCTGGCGCTTGGGATCGTACTTCTTCTGCAGGTCGGCAAAATCGCGCTGGAATTCGTTGGTCTGGCTTACCGCGGCGCGGAAGACGACCACGGCAACCTTGGCCTGGGCCGGAGCCGCTGTTGCCGCCGTCGCGGCAGCGGGTGCATGGGTGGCGGGAGCTTGTGCGGCAGCGAGGGCAGTTCCCAGGAGGATGGAAGCAACGGAGAATGGCAGATACTTCATGCGGGTTGAACGGCTCCTTCAATTCTGATGGCGGCTCTTACCCCCAACGATGAACGTTTGAATGGGGTTCCACCGTCCTGACGCTTGCCGACTGGGCTTGCGCGCTCAAGCGCATCAAACTCTCACCGGCCGCGCCCATATCTCCTGCGGGCACGCAAAGAGCGTTGCGACGCGCGGTGACAAGGCACACGTAACCATCGCCAGGAACTAGACGAATTATAGGTGTGCCGGGGGTGGGATCGTCAAACGGGAGCCGCTGTTGCCAGTCCCATCCTTATCTGGGTCCATTTGCCGCCCGGCCGGCGAGTTGCTCCGCGTGTCCCCGCTGATGCCGCAGATAGTCCTCAATCAGAAACCTCAGCGTAACCGGCGCGTCGTCGCCGACAATACAGCTCGCTTCAAGCCGCTCTTTCGGAATCCGATCGGCCACCGCTGCCAGAATCTCGTGCTCGGCGTTCCACCAGCCGATCAGAGTCTCCCACTCCTGCTCGGCGTAGCCGTGCGCATCCACCCATCCCTGCTGCGCGTATCCGGGCCCCCGGTAGTGCCCGTCGATTGCCGCGCGTACAAAGCGCTGCCGGTTGTTCGTGGCCGAGTCAAGCATATGGCCCAGGATCTGCTTCCGCGTCCATCCGCCCGCGCGCCAGGGCTCGCCCGTCTGCTCCGCCGCAATCGCGCCGATTGCTTTGCGAATCTCTCCCAATTCGCTGCGAAATGAGCGTGCTAATTGAGTCGTCATATTCTCTGACTTTTCACGATTCCGCAGGGAGCAGGGGGCTTCAGCCCCCTGACAAACGGCCCCGGATGCGCGGCCTTCAGGGCCCGGATCGGACCGCCCCGGAACAAATTCAACTGCTGTAGTCCTACGGGATCGCCGCCAGCACCTCGCTGGCCGCCTCTGCCGGATTCACCTTCACCCACACCTGCTTGATGACCCCCTGCGGATCGATTAGAAACGTGTTGCGGTTGGCAATGGTGACGCCGTTAAAGCTGCCCAGCGACCCGTACAACTCCACCACCTTGTTGCCGGGATCGGAGAGCAGATGGAAGGTCAGCCCATCCTTGGCGCAGAACTGCTTGTGGCTGTCGGTCGAGTCGACGCTCACGCCCAGGATCACCGCTTTTTTGGCCTTAAACTGGCTCAGCGAGTCCTGGAACTTGTGCGCCTCGATGGTGCAGCCGGGAGTCATGTCTCTCGGATAGAAGTAAAGCACCACCCACTTGCCCTTGTACTGGCTGAGCGAAATAGGCGTGCCGTCCTGCGAGGGAAGAGTGAATACCGGCGCGACCTGGCCAACGATGGGCATCGCGTTCTCGGCCGCCTTGGCCGGCGCACAGGCAAATGCAGCCACCAGGGCCACTGCCAAACTCATGAGCAACGACTTCCTTATCACGGTGAACCTCCTATTTTTGAGAAATTGGTTACGCGGATGGCGGGAACGTCCCACTGACCACTGTTCACTGTCCACTGTACATCAGCGCTTGGCCGCGACAATGGCAATGCCGGCCTGGTTGGCCCGTCTCACAATCGCATCGCGGTCGAAGAGCAGAGTGCGGCCGGCCTCCATCGAAAGACAGCTCGCCCCGGCCTGGATCATCGCCTCAACCGTCGCCACTCCGATGACCGGCACATCGAAGCGCATGTCCTGGTTCGGCTTGGCCACCTTCACCACGGTCAACCTTCGCGAAAGAGTGGGTTGAGGGACCGGGGTCCCCACGGACAGGTCTTCGTCCGTGGGGTGGATCAGCTTCCCGGCGCGCGCGATCGTTGCATCCGTACCCTCCATGGCCTCAACGGCCACGCACGCCTGCGCCGCCACCACCACCGTCTGCCCAATATCGAACCCGGCCACGGCCTTCGCAACCTCGAGCCCGTATTCGATGTTCTTCCGCTCATCCTCACTGGGCGAGCGATCGGTGAGTACGCCTTCTTGAGCCAGCAGCGGCTCAAGAAACGTGGTCGAACTCATCAGCTCGATGCCCTCATCGCCCAGCACCTTGGCCACCGCGCCCAGCAGCGCGTCGGTCGATCGCGTGCTCAGGTTCAAGAGCAGCTTGGCCAGCCGCCAGTCTGGCCGGATACTCGAGAAAATCTGCTTGTGCTTTACCTGGCCTGCCATCACGGCCCTTGTCACGCCTTCCGTCTGGAAAGTCTCAATCAGCTTCGACAGCTCGCCCAGCGAGAGCCAGTAGACGGTGATCTGCTCGTCGGCCGCAGCGCGGTGGTCGATCTCGCTGTCGGTCTCCTCGCGAATGGCCGCAACCACAACCTGAAATCCCTGCGCCCGCGCCGCATCCAGCAGCAGAAAAGGAAAGCGCCCGTTACCGGCAATCAGGCCCAGTTTCATCGGGAGGGCCTCGTCGTTTTCTTGGAGCGTGGCCCGATGGAGTTCAAAGTCATTTCAGGCTAGCCGCCTCATCCAGTTTCTTCTGTGCATCGTCG
>Ga0326727_10028446_pt1 | contig 10163 bp, 9 predicted proteins | sample MB2enrmetagenome_FD_207643 | JGI IMG/M metagenome (GOLD analysis project Ga0326727, IMG submission 207643) | Lab enriched peat soil microbial communities from McLean, Ithaca, NY, United States - MB29MY | ecosystem: Environmental > Terrestrial > Soil > Wetlands > Peat | place: USA: New York...
CATAACGGCGGACACGTACGAGACCGCCGACGCGGAGCTTGGCGCCTCCAGCGTGACGTTCATAAAGGTGGGCAAGAACGCGAGCGGAGAAGAGAAGGCCAGGGTCGTGAGGGAGCTCGGACCGGAGAAGATCGTTGCCATAGGCAACGGATCGAACGATGCCTTGATGCTGAAGGAGGCGGCCCTCGGCATAGCCGTGATGGGGGATGAGGGATGCTCGACCGCCGTTATCAAAGAGGCCGACATCGTCGTGACGGATGTCATAAAGGCCCTCGGTCTGATCGTCCATCCCGAGCGGCTGGTCGCCTCCCTGCGCGACTGAAGAAGGCGCCCGAAGGCGCCTGCACGCCCGGCGAGGCCCTCTGCATACGCCGGCCTGATCGCGGAAGCCTCCCTTCGTACAAGCTGTTCGCAGCGAGCCCCAACGGTTGCCTGCGGTAAGGTGTGCCAAAGCTCCAAGGATGATAGTCGGATACAAAAAGCGCGGGGACGAAGGAGCGGGTAAAGGTTTTTATGATGGGATTGGAATAAAAGGAGGAAATGATATTATCCCTGATAGCAAGCTATCAGGGAATCAATAAGTTGAAATCGATGAGGGATGCCGGCGAGCTTGACGCGCCCTTTTAGGGATTTTCCGCGAGTGGATAGGGCCCCTACAGCAGGGGCGCCTCCACGATCTCCACGGTGAATTCTTTCGGCTTCGATGTGTAAGTGCCGGGGAAGACGATGGAAAACGGGATGGCCTTGCTTTTGTAGACCACAAAAGCGGAAAGGCTCGACAATCGGAAATCGGCCACCTTCTTGTCGATCTCCGTGGCGCTCATATTGCGCACCTCATCCGGTGTAAGCGCAAGGCCGGCAAGCGCGAAGCGCTCGCCTATGACTTTGCCGCCTTCGTCGAACAGCCTGGCTTTCAGGATCGCGTATTTCCTCGTTTTCGTGGAGCCGTTATAGATAACGCCCTTGATGAGGAAGACCTTCCCGTTGGCGATTACTGTCTCCTGCCCCTCCACATTCCGCAGGCTGAGCCACTTGTCGGAAGCCCCCATGTAGTTTGCCCAGTATAAATAGGCAAGCCCTGCCAGAATGACGAGCAGGGCTGCGATACCGGCGAAGAGCGGCCCGGCTTTTCGCTTCTTCCCGGCAGCGGGCCGCGCCTTCCTGGGGGGCGTCATCCCGGGCAATACTTCGTCCTCCGGGACCGGCTGCTCGTAGGTGAAGACATGACCGCAAAGGGAACACCGCATCTTCTGATAGGGAGGCTTCAGGCGCCTCTCGTCGATGCGATATTTTCTCTTACATGCAGGACACGTAATAACCATAAATATTTGGAGGGGGGCGGCGCCCCCCCTCCCCCGATTTATTTACTCAGTCTCTTCTTGAACTCGTCTATCAGCTTCGGCACAACCTGGTTATAGTCGGCCACTATGCCATAAGAGGCGACCTTGAAGATAGGGGCCTCCGCGTCCTTGTTGATGGCGACGATGCAGTCCGACGTTCTCATCCCCGCGAGGTGCTGGATGGCGCCCGAAATACCGCACGCAATGTAGATCTTAGGCTTTACGGTCTTTCCTGTCTGGCCCACCTGGTGCTCCTGGGGTATCCAGCCTGAATCCACGGCCGCGCGCGACGCGCCCAGAGCGCCGCCCAGGGTATTGGCCAGCTCCTGCAGGATGTTGAACCCCTCGGGCTTTCCAACGCCCCTTCCGCCGGAGACAATGATATCGGCCTCAACCAGGTTGACCATCACTTGCGACTTAATGAACTCCAGGACCTTTGTCCGCAGGTCATCCTCTGCGACCGCCACCGTCTCTTTGACCACTTCCGCCTGCTTCGACGTGTCGCGCTCCGCCATCGCGAAAACCTTCGGTCTCACAGTGGCCATCTGCGGCTTCGTCTTCGTATTGATGACGCTTACCAGGTAGCTCCCGCCGAAGGCGGCCCTGGTCATCTTTACGGCCTTATTCTCGCCGAGCTCCAGCCCTATGGCATCCGACCCAAGGCCCGTTTCGAGGGTGGCGGCGCAGACGGCCGAGAGGTCGGCCCCCTGGGTCGTCGCCCTGTAAAGGACCAGGTCAGGGTTATATTTCTTCATTACCTCGCAGGCCGCCTTCCCATAGGCCTCGCCCCTGAACGTCTTGAATGGCGCCCCGTCTACTGCGTAGACCTTCGACGCGCCGTAGTAGCCCGCCTCTTTCGCAAGCTCGTCCGTGTTCTCCCCGATGACGAGGGCGCAGAGGTCAGAGCCCAGGTCACCGGCGAGCTTCTTCCCGATGCCGAACAGCTCATAGGCCATAGGCGTGAAAGCGCCTTCCTTGTGCTCCACATATATCCATACGTCTTTATGATCGCTCATACTCGCCTCCGATTATTTTATCACTTTGAGATCAAGGAGCTTTTCTACAAGGAGGTTGCCCACCTCTTCCACGTCGCCGGAAAGCATTTCGCCGGCGGACCTCGGAGGGGGTGTAGTAAGCTCGATCACTTTAATGGCTGCGCCTTCCACGCCTGCCTTTTCCTTCGCCGCGCCGATCTCGTTCGTGTCCCATACGGGTATCTGTATCTTGGCTGCCTTCCTTATGCCCATCAGGTTGGGCAGCCTCGGCTCGTTGATCCCCTTGAGCACCGACACGACGGCCGGCAGCTTCGCCTCGACTACCTCTCTGCCGCCCTCGATGCCGCGCTCTACCTTGATCTTCTTGCTTGCTTCGTCGATCTCCACGATCTTGCCGACAAAGCTGAGCTGCGAGTAGCCGAGCCTCGTCGCCAGCTCGGAGGCCACGATGCCCGTATTGCCGTCGGTCGCCTGTTTGCCGCACAGGACGACGTCGGCATCGCCTATCTTTTCGATTGCTTTTGCAAGCACATACGACGTCCCAAGTGTGTCGGAGCCGGCCAGGGCTGGGTCGCTGATCTGATAGACTTCATCAACGCCCAGGGCGAGGGCGTTCCTCAGCACGTCCGCGGCCTTCTCCGGGCCCATCGATATCGCCACTATCTGGGCGTCATACTTCTCCTTGGTAAGAAGCGCCTCCTCCAGTGCAAACTCGTCGAAAGGGTTGGTAACTGAATCCATATCCTCTCTCTTCAGGGTGCCTTTCTGGAGGTCCCATTTGACTTCGGCTTCTGTGTCGGGAACCTGTTTTATGCACACGACGATCTTCACGGAGTCCTCCTTTCGGATATATTATTCACCACGGTACGTGGGTTTGCGTTTTTCGAGAAACGCCTTCATCCCTTCCTTCTGGTCGGCCGTGCCGAAGCAGAGCCCGAAAGCTTTCGCCTCCAGGTCAAGACCGGAATCGATGTCCAGCGAAAGGCTCTTGTTGACGCACGTCTTCGCAAGCCCTACGCCGACCGGCCCTGCGGCAAGGATCTTGGCTGCCAGCTCCTGTACGGCCGCCGCCAACTGCCCGTCGGGGGTCACCTTATTGATGAGGCCCATCTCGTAGGCCTCCTGGGCGCTTATGACCTTCCCCGTGAAGATAAGCTCCTTGGCCCGCGCAAGGCCTGCAAGCTTGGCCGTCCGCTGGGTGCCCCCGAAACCGGGGAGGATGCCCAGCGTCACTTCGGGGAAGCCCATCTTCGCCTTTTCCGTTGCATAAATAATATCACACGCCAGGGCAAGCTCAAAGCCACCTCCAAGGGCATAGCCGTTGACTGCCGCGATCACCGGCTTGTCCATACGCTCAAGTAACAGCATGGCCGCGTGCCCCTTCTCGGAGAAGACCGTCCCCTCCATGGGCCGCATCGGCTGCATCTCCTGAATGTCTGCACCGGCGACAAAAGCCTTGTCGCCCTCGCCTGTCACGATCACCACCCTGACCGCAGGGTCGGCGGCGAGCGCTTTCGCCGCTGCCGTCAGGTCGTCGAGGGTAGCCGAGTTCAGCGCGTTGAGGGCCTTCGGCCTGTTGATCTTGATGGTGCCTATGCCGCCTTCGACCTCCAGGATGAGGTTGTCGTAAGGCATATTACGCCTCCCTCTCGACCACCATCGCCATGCCCTGGCCGCCGCCTATGCACATGGTCGCAAGCCCGTACTTCAGGCCGAGCCTGGGCATCTGGTGCATCAGCGTGACGATGAGGCGAGCGCCGGTGCAGCCGATGGGGTGGCCTATCGAGATGCCGCCACCGTGGACGTTTGTCTTTTCCATATCGAGCTTAAGCTCCCTGATGTTCGAGATCGCCTGCGAGGCAAACGCCTCGTTGAGCTCGATCAGATCGATCTTATCGACAGTGAGTCCCGCCTTCTTTAACGCCTTCTTGACCGCAGGCACCGGACCGAGGCCCATGTACTGGGGGTCGACGCCGCCTGCTGCCCAGGAGACGATCTTTCCCATAGGTTTCATGCCCAGCGCTTTCGCCTTGTCGCGGGACATCAACACGACCGCAGCCGCCGCGTCGTTGAGGCCGGAGGCGTTCCCCGCAGTGACCGTCCCGTCCTTCTTGAAAGCGGTCCCCAGCTTGGCCATCTTTTCCATCGAGGTATCCATGGGCCGCTCGTCTACTTCGAAGACAATGGGGTCTCCCTTTTTCTGAGGCATGACGACGGGGACGATCTCCGGCTTGAGCCAGCCTTCCCTGATGGCCTGGCGCGCCCTCTGGTGGCTTATCAGGCCGAACCTGTCCTGCTCCTCCCTGCCGATGCCGTACTTGGCGGCGATATTCTCAGCGGTCACACCCATATGGTAGCCGTAAAAGATCTCCCAGACACCGTCGAGGACCATAAGGTCCACCGCCTCGGTATTGAACATGCGGGCACCGAACCGGAGCGAAGGGAGTGTAAAGGGCGCCAGGCTCATGTTCTCCATGCCGCCGGCCACGATGACCTCTGCGTCGCCCGTCATGATCGCCTGGGCGCCGCTCACTATCGCCCGGAGGCCCGATGCGCAGACCTTGTTCACCGTAAACGCGTTTGTCTCCTTCGGCACGCCTCCGTAAATAGCGGCCTGCCGGCCCGTATTCTGCCCCTGCCCCGCCTGGAGCACGTTCCCCATTATCACTTCGTCTATCTCGGCCTCTTTGAGGGAGCTGTCGAAGTCGTAGTACTTACCTTCGAGTTCCGTATCGAGCTTGCCGCCGAAAATCTCGGGCGCGCACTCTTTGTCCTTCGACCTGGACGGCCTTATGCCTGCCCGCTTGATCGCCTCCTTGATAACAAGGCCTCCGAGCTTCACCACGGGCACATCCTTCAGGCTCTGCCCGAACTGGCCGACGGCGGTCCTGGCGGCTGAAACTATGACGACCTCTCTCATGGATCACCCCTTATGGTTTGTTAGCAAAAAATTTCACATACTTTTAACGTAAACAGGAGATTTTGTCAATCCTTTTAATGCCGTAGCAACAGAGGCAAGGGTACGGGGCAGACTTACGGACGCCGCCTCGTCGCTGCGGAAGAACTTGACAGCGACAAAAGCAACTTATAGCCGCAGGCGGCCTCCAGTCATCTCAGGCAGGAGGTCAGGCGCAGGCGGGGCGGCAGGCGGCAGCCCCGACTTCGCCGCAGGGCGCAGGGCAGCAGCCGACCTTCCAGCCGCCGGCCCCCGGCGCTCAGGTGCAGGCTGTACAGCAGGCACCGGGCAGCCAACAGGCCCCGAACGCCCGGGTCCAGCCTCAGGAGCCGGAAGGGGTGCACTTCTGAAGTCGCCCGTCTCCCCCGCGCGGCCGTGCGTTACGATACCGCGCTTCCGTTCGGGATGTCCTTGTCGGGCGTGATGAGCACAACGGCCGTCTTGTCTTCGCTGGAGGCGGCCAGGAGCATTCCGTGGGAAGTGACGCCGCGAAGCGTCCTCGGGGCCAGGTTCGCCACGATGACTATGCGCTTGCCCACGAGCTCTTCCTTGCTGTAATACGGCTTTATGCCCGCGACTATCTGTCTCTCTTCGCCGGCGTCGATGGTCAGCTTATACAGGCGGTCGGCGCCCGGCACGTCCTCGCACTGCCGGATCTCCGCTACCCGAAGGTCCATTTTCTTGAAGTAATCGAAATCGATCGTCTCCATGGTCGCTCCTTTTTTGGGCAATTGGCTCACCCGGCGCCCCTTGCGGCAGCAAACCCGGCATGAGACGTAATTATATCAAAAGCTCTTCCCCTGCGCTACGCATGCGGTGATCTTCCCACTTCCATAAACCGAAACTATTCTGATATAATCGTGAGGCGGGGTCAGACAAAAATTGTATAGCCCGCGCGTCCCCGCTCATGCGATCCAGAAAGGGCTTGAAATATGCCCATGTTCGTCATATAATTCCGGGTTTTAATGAGAGCGCTTCTGATCCTCTGCCTCGCCTACGTCCTTTTCATCCACGGCCTCGGCGGCACATCCCTGTGGGACCCCGATGAGCCGAGGCAAGCTATAATGGCCAGAGAGATGATGGCACGGGGCGACTACGTACACCCTTACCTGAACGGTGTGCCATATCTTGAGAAGCCGCCCTTCCACCCGTGGCTCATCGTCGCCGCCGCCAAGATCACCGGCAAGGTCAACGAGTTTTCTTCGCGCATACCATCCGCCCTGGCCGCCCTCCTTCTGCTCTTGCTCGTCTACCTGTTGGGCAGGACGGTCGATCACGAGGTATCGGGCTTCCTGTCGGCCCTGATCCTGGCCACAAACTACCAGTTCCTGGGCAACGCAAGGGAATCGGTCATGGACATGACCTTTGCCCTGTTAATAGGCGCCGCCATCACCCTTGGGTATCTCTGCATCGAAAAGGACCGTAAGCAGCTCCTGCCCCTCGCGCTCCTGCCCTGCGCCGGCGCAGTCCTGAGCAAGGGGCCGGCCGGGCTGGTCCTGCCGCTGGCCGTCCTCTTCCTTTACTGCCTGGCTACGAAGCGCCTGGGCCGCATGTTCCTGCCGATGGCGGCCGGCTGTCTCCTTTCGGCTGCCCTTTCGTCCGTTTGGTTCATCCTCGCTGGAAGGGCCTATACCGACGAGTTCATCCTTCACCAGAACATCGCCCGGTTCGCCACCGGCTTCGACCACCTGGAGCCCTTCTGGTACTATTTCCACAAGCTCTTCGTCAACTTCCTGCCGTGGAGCCTCGCCCTGCCCTTCGCCGCCTTCTTCGCGTACAAGCGGAAGCTCTGGCTCCCCCTCATCTGGTTCCTCTTTACCTTCCTCTTTTTCGACATCTCGAAAAGCAAGCGCGCCATTTACCTGCTCTCGTGCTACCCCGCCTGCGCCCTCCTGGTAGGCGTCTACCTCAAAGAGCGCTGGTACGCCCTGGCGGAAGGGCGATGGACCAGGCTGGTTTTCTGCGTATTCGGGGCCTTCCTTGTTGCGCTGCCGTTGCTCCTTCTGCCGGCTCGTGCGCGGGTGCCTCTCGTCGCCCAGATGTTCGCGAACACCCCCCTATTCGTGGGCCTTGTCGCCGTCCTCGTCGCATGCGGCCTCTTTTTCGTGCTTTCCGTGCTCATCGAGTCGCCGCCGAAGAACTTTCTCGCTCTCTTTACGTACCTCGTGATACTGGGGGTCGTCTACCACACCCTCTACATGCCCGTCATGGACCGGACCTCCGGCTCGGTCCGCTTGATTACGGACCAACTGGGCGACGTGCCGAAAACGACCACGGTCTGCACGTACGGCTTCAATTCTCCCGCCCTTATCTTCTATCTCGGAAGACCGGTCAGGGCCATCTCCGGCCCCGATGATGCGCTTTTGAAAAAAGATGATATAATAGTCATCGCCGAAGACAAGTACGGAAGCGCAGATAAGCTCAAGCCGCTCTTTCCTGTTGCGAAGAAGGCCGTCTACGAGAAGGACAACTATTTGATCTTTATGAGGAAAAATGGAGAATAGGGTCGATATATCGGTCCTGGTGCCTATCCTGAACGAGGAGGAATCGCTCGGGGAGCTGAACGAGCGGCTCGGCGCCGTCCTCTCATCGACCGGGCGGTCCTACGAGATCATCTACATCAACGACGGGAGCACGGATAGGACGCAGGAGATGATCGAGGGCTTCCGGCAGGCCGACCCCAGAGTTAAGGTCATCGAGTTCAACAGGAATTACGGCCAGCACATGGCGCTCTTCGCCGGCTTCGAGCGGACTGCGGGCAAGGTGATCGTCACCATCGACGCCGACCTCCAGAACCCGCCCGAAGAGATACCCCGCCTCATCGAGAAGGCCGACGAGGACTACGACGTGGTTGCCACGTACAGGAGGGGCAGGCAGGATTCGGTCTTGCGCCGGTGGCCTTCCTGGATCGTCAACAAGATTACCTCGCGCCTCGTCGGCGCGAAGCTCAGGGACTACGGCTGCATGTTGAGGGCATACAGCCGGGATGTGATCGACTCCATCAACCTCTGCCAGGAGTCGTCGAGCTTTATCCCCGCCCTCGCCAATACGTACGCCAGAAAATTCATCGAGATCGAGGTAGGCCACGTGGAGCGCAAAAAAGGCGTCTCCAAGTACGGGCTTTTCCGCCTGCTGCGTCTCAATTTCGATCTGATGACGGGCTTTTCTCTCATGCCTATACAGTCTATCAGCATCCTCGGCGTCGTCATCGCGCTCCTGGGGCTGATCTTCGCCCTCTACCTCCTCGTCCGCCGTCTTATAGTGGGCCCCGAGTCGGAGGGCCTCTTCACGCTCTTCGCCGTCCTCTTCTTCTTCGTGGGCATCCAGATCTTCGCCCTGGGCATCATCGGCGAATACATCGGCAGGATCTTCCAGGAGGTACGGAGAAGGCCAAGATTCATAGTGAAAAAGGAACTCCTGTGAAGGCGGTCGTTTTCGGCTATCATGAGATCGGCTACGTCTGCCTGGAGGCGCTGCTGCAAAGCCGCATATCCGTATCGGCCCTTTTTACCCACAAGGACGACCCCGGAGAGGAGATCTGGTTCCGCACGCCGAGGGCGCTGGCGGAAGAGCGCGGCATACCCGTGTTCGACCCCGATTCCCCGGGCGACCCCCCATGGGTGGGGCGCGTCCGCGCGTTTGAGCCGGACTACCTTTTCTCCTTCTATTACCGGCATATGCTGCCCAAAGAAATCCTCGATATACCGAGGATCGCCCCCCTGAACCTCCACGGCTCGCTCCTGCCCAAATTCCGCGGCCGCTGCCCCGTGAACTGGGTCTTGATAGAAGGCGAGAAACGCACCGGGGTGACCCTCCACGTGATGGAGGTAAAACCGGACGCAGGGGACATAGTGGGGCAGAGGGAGGTCGGGATCACTTTCGAGGACACGGCCGAAAGCCTGGCCCGGAAGCTCGCCTTCGCAGCGAGCGGGCTGGTGCGCGAGGTATTGCCGCAGCTTGAGGCGGGCACGCTGGAAAGACGACCCCAGGCGGGCGCATCTTCCTATTACGGCGGGCGTAAGCCGGAGGACGGCATAATCGACTGGGGAAAGGACGCGGCCCGCATCTACAACCTTATAAGGGCGGTCACCCATCCTTACCCCGGCGCGTACACCTTCCTGAACGGCCGGAAGCTCTTCATCTGGAAGGCGACACCGCAGGAAGGGGCGGCCGAGGGACGCCCGGGAACGGTCTTCTCGACGGACCCCCTCCTTGTAAAGGCGGGGGATGGCTCGTTGCGCATCACGTCGCTCCAGGCGGAAGGGGAAAGCGAGATGGGGGCAGACGCCTTCATCCGCCTGCACGGTACTGACATGAAATTCTTAGGAGGCAAGTCTTGAAAATACTGATACTTGGCGTCAACGGGTTCATCGGGAACAGCCTGGCCAGCCACATCCTTGAGAAGAAAGACTGGGAAGTCTACGGCATGGACATACGGGACGACAAGCTGGACAAGTGCCACGGCAACCGGTGCTTCCACTTCGTCGAGGGCGATATATCGATCAACAAAGAGTGGATAGAGTACCACGTGAAGAAGTGCGACGTAGTCCTCCCCCTCGTAGCCATAGCGACGCCGGCCACGTACGTCAGGGAGCCTCTTAAGGTGTTCAGCCTCGATTTCGAGGAAAACCTGGCAATCGTCCGCCAGTGCGTAAAATACAACAGAAGGCTTATCTTCCCCTCCACCTCCGAGGTCTACGGGATGTCTCCCGACGAGGAGTTCAATGAGGACGAAAGCCCCCTCATGGTCGGACCGATCAACAAGCAGCGCTGGATTTACAGCGTCTCGAAGCAGCTCCTCGACCGCGTCATATGGGCATACGGCTTTCAGAAAGGGCTTCGCTTCACCCTTTTCCGGCCCTTCAACTGGAT
>Ga0326727_10028447_pt1 | contig 10163 bp, 5 predicted proteins | sample MB2enrmetagenome_FD_207643 | JGI IMG/M metagenome (GOLD analysis project Ga0326727, IMG submission 207643) | Lab enriched peat soil microbial communities from McLean, Ithaca, NY, United States - MB29MY | ecosystem: Environmental > Terrestrial > Soil > Wetlands > Peat | place: USA: New York...
GGGATTCCCATTGGCTCTCCATCGTACAGGCCTGAGCCAAAATCGGGGTGCAAGGGAGAAGACGGCCCAATCGTATTTACCCAGGTGGATGAGTTCGGACTCACGGGCAATTGGTCAACGGGAGTGTTCCAGATGTTGTCCGCAGGGAAAATGGTGCAGGAGCCCTCGGTGGGCGCCTGAGCCCAGGCTGCGCCTGCCAGCCACACGAATCCAGCAAGAAAAGTTAGATGCCGCATGAATTTCGATCTCCGGTGTCCCAAGCGTAGAGCGAGAAGAGAGTTCCCACAATCGGCTGGATGCCTGAGAGCGGCATGAGGGAAAGTAGTGCCCTCTGCCGGCAGGGGTTTTCCGACGCGTCGCGAAGGCCTTAGTGCATTTCGGCCCTGTAGCCCGCCGCCAACTTCTCGCGCAGCGTGACTTTCACCACATCGTCCACGAACGCAGCATCCACGGCCATGAGGTTCGTTCTCAGAAAGTCCTCCGGGCCCCAACCGAATACGAGCCGAACTTCCTCATACTCGCGAGTGAGCGTCGTCGGCGTCAGCATGCGCGAGTCGGTGCTGATGCTGAGGGGAACCTGAGCGCGATACAACCTGTCCAGCGGGTGCCACTGTAATTCGCCAAGCGACGGAATGATCTGCACATTGGAGGACGGGCACAGCTCCAGGTGAATCGCATGATCGCGGAGATGCGCCACCAGCTCCGGATCTTCAATGCTGCGCGTGCCGTGGCCGATCCTCGTGGGCTGCAGGAGACGCAGGGTCTCCCACACGCTTTCCGGCCCCAGCGCCTCGCCCGCATGAGCGGTTCTGCACAAGCCGCGTTCCCGCGCGTAGTCGTACGCCTTCACGTGCGCCGTAATCGGGAATCCCGCCTCGTCGCCGGCAATGTCGATGGCCGTGACACGCGTCCCTCGGAAAGCCTCCACCAGCCGCGCCGTCTGCATGCTCTGTGCTTCGGTAAAATGCCGAAGAGTGCAGAGAATCAGCCGGGCCTCGACGCTGGTTTCTGCGACCATCCTTTCCGTGGACTCATTCACGATCTCGACGACGCGTTCGGCCGTCAGCCCGCGCTCCAGATGCAGCAAAGGCGCAAAACGAATCTCCGCGTACACCACGCTGTCGGCCCGCAGTTGCCCGAAGACATCCTCAGTCACCAGGCGCAGCGCGTCCGCTTCCTGCATCAGGCCCACGCCCTTCGGAGATCGCGCGAGAAAATCCGCCAGATTGGTGCAGCGCGCGGGCGCGACGTATTCGCTCAGGTACTCCTCGCGCGTGACCCCCGGCGCCAGCCGCGCGACCGCCGGGTAGCTGAGCGAGCAATCGAGATGCAGATGAAGTTCGATCTTCGGGAGGGCGGCGAGCATAGAGATATCTTAGACAGTCACCCAAAAAACAAATCCGGGGACCGGCTCGCACCGGCCCCCGGTATGGTGAGAAGGATCGGTCCCCCTTCGCTCGACTACATCGTCATTTCCCCTTGTGCCGCGGCTCGCACCAGCGGCGCCGGCGTGGCGTTCGCGCCGTTGAACTTCACCGAGACCAGCCGCGAAATTCCCGGCTCCTGCATGGTCACCCCGAACAGCGCCTGCGCGGCTTCCATGGTCCGCTTGGCGTGCGTGATCACCACGAACTGCGTCTGCAGGGACATCTCCTTCAGCAGGCGCGTCAGCCGCTCGATGTTCGCTTCGTCCAGCGGCGCGTCCACTTCGTCCAGAATGCAGAACGGGCTCGGCTGATAACGGAAAATGGCCATCAGCAGCGCCATCGCCGTCAGCGATTTCTCGCCGCCCGATAGCAGCAGCACGTTCTGCAGCTTTTTGCCTGGAGGCGACGCGACAATGTCGATGCCCGATTCCGCGATGTTGTCTTCATCGGTAAGCCGCATTTCACCGACGCCGCCGCCGAACAACGTCACGAACATCTCGCGGAAGTGCTCATTGACGGCCGCGAATGCCTCGGTGAACCGCTTGCGCGACTCGACATCGATATCGTGCAGCGCCTTCTCAGTGTCGCGAATCGAATCGAGCAGATCCTGCCGCTGCACGTTGAGGAATTCATAGCGCTGCTGCGCTTCCTGGTGCTGTTCCAACGCCTCAGGATTCACCGGGCCCAGCGCCTCGATACGCGCGCGCAGATCGGCGGCCTTCTGTTCGGCTTCGGCCAGAGCTTCATCCTCCAGCACGGTTTCTTCGCCCGCCGACAGTTCCGCCACCGCGATGCCCAGCTCCTTGCGGCTGGTCTCGTCCATGTATTTCAGCTCGGCCTGCTTACGCACCAACTCCACTTCTATCTGCGACCGTTTCTCGCTCGCCGCCTGCACCTCCGCGCGCAGATGCTTCAGGTCCTCGTCGAGCATGGTAATACGGGCGCGCAAGTCGGTCTCGTTCGCCGCCAGCGTCTCCACCTGTTGTTCCAGCGTGCCGGTTTCTTCGGTGAGCGCGGCCGAGCGCGCGTCGAGTTCGATGTTATCGGTGAGCAGCCGCGCGCGCTCCACTCCCAGCCGTTCCATTTCCAGCGCGATTTCGTTCCGCCGCGATGCCAGCTCGCTAATCTGCTGTTCCAGCCGCGACTGCGCCGCTCGCTCCGCCCTGCGCCGTTCGTCGAAGCCGGCCAGATCCGCGCGCAGAGCCGAATGCTCTTCGCCGACGGCGGTCATCTGTGCCTGCAGAGCTTCCAGTTCGGTTCGCAATTCTTCGAGAGCCCGCTCCTGCTCAACCAGCGCGTGTTCCTTTTCGGCGAGCAGAGCCGTGTTGCTGTCGCGCTGTTCGATGGACCGCTGCCGTTCCTTCTCGAGCCGCTGCAGTTCCATGCGCGATACCGACAGCTTCGACTGCGCTCTTGACAGCTCCTCGCCCATCTTGCGGAACTCGTGGTCGAGCGCGAGCGCTTCTTTTTCCTGCTGCTGTTGCGCGGAGCGGAGCCGTTCAACCTGTTCCACCAGAGCGGCCGCTTCTTTATCCAGTTCCGCAATCGCGGATTGCGTTTCCGCCACGGCCGACTGCTTCTGCTGTACCAGGCCAGCCAGTTCGCGCAGTTCGCGTTTCAGCGCTAATGGGCCGGCGCCGGTCTTTTTCCCACCGGTCACCGCGTAGCCGTGATAGCTGACGCCATCGGGCGCGAGGAAGTACGCATCGGGCCACGCGGGAGCAAGGCGCTGCGCAGTTTCGTGATTCTCCGTCAGCCAGCAATTCGCCAAGCGCGGGATCAGATCGGCGGGCGCGTGTGTCAGTCCATTGGTGAACCGCAGGCGATCGCCAAGGCGGCCCGTGATGCCTGGCTCCGCCGCCGGATCATATTGCCGCTCGCGCGAGGCCGGCCATTCGGCTGGATGAATCAGGAACGTCGCCCGGCCATCCTGCCCGGCGCGCATCACTTCCACGCCGCGATTCGCATCGGACCAGTCGTTCACCACCACGTACTCCAGCTCTTCATGCAGGAACTCTTCAGCGGCCTTCTCGTATCCGCCTTCCACTTCGACGAAATCCGCCAGCACGCCGAGCGGTTTCAGATCCGCCGCCTGCCCGCGATCCACAGCCGTGAACAGCCGCTTCACGCTTTCGGTGGTGTAAGAGCGATGCGAGATGATCTCTTCGAGCGAATCCTTGCGCGCCTTCAGACGTGACGCCTCGCCACTAAGCTGGTCGAGCACACGGCGCAGTTCCGACAGGCGATGACGTTTGTCGCTCAGCTCCAGGTCCAGAGTCTTGCGCTGATCCTCGGTTGCGGCCAGTTCCATTTGCCGCGCCGACATTCGCTCGGACAATTCCGCCTTTACCGCACCGAGGCGCTCCATCTCGCGGGCCGCAGTCTCCTCATCGATGCCGACACGCGCGGTGTCCCGTTCATTGGCCGCGAGATAACCTTCAATCTGCGTGATCTGATTCTTTAGTGTGGACGCTTCACCCAGAAGGCGCAGCTCCTGCTGCCGCCCTGCTTCCAGCCGCCGCGAATGTTCCTGAAGCTGCTGCTGCAGGCGTTCGCGCTCCGTGTTGGTCGCCGCCAGCTTCTGGCGAACGATTTCGGTTTGAGCGTCCAGTTCGGCGAGCGTTCCCATCTGCCGCTCGAGCAGACCTTCGCTCTCCTGCTGACGGACGGCGAGTCCCTGCCCTTCCGCTTCGCCTTCGGTCAAACGCTTTTCGATGGTGGCGATCTGCGCCGCCTGCGATTCCAGCCGTCCTCGCGTCCGCTCCTGATCCACGCGCAACTCGCCCAGCCGGGCGCGCGCGCCGGTCAGCTCGGCGTCCAGCCGGTAACTTTCCTGCTGCAGGGCCGTGTATTCGGTTTCCTGCTCGCCCACCTTCGCTGAGAGCGCCTGATATTCGCCGGTGGCCAGATTCAGCTCGATGACTGTTTTCGTGGTCTCGCGCTCGAGCGTGCGGAACCGCCCGGAGAGAGCGCGCCGCAACATCTGCAGCATTTCGCTCTTGTACTCGTCGTAGCGCTTCGCCTTCGCGGCCTGGCGCTTCAGCGAGTTCACCTGACGGCTCACTTCTTCCAGAATGTCGAACACGCGGGCCAGATTCTGTTTCGCGCCTTCCAGCTTCGCTTCGGCCAGCCGCTTGCGCGTTTTGAACTTGCCAATCCCCGCGGCCTCTTCAATCACCGCGCGGCGGTCGGAAGGTTTGTTGCTGAGGATCTGGCCGATGCGGCCCTGTTCGATGATGGCGTAGCTCTCCGGCCCCAGACCGGTGCCGAGGAAAAGATCCTGGATGTCGCGCAGGCGGGCGATTTTGCCGTTGATCAGGTATTCGCTCTCACCGCTGCGGAACAGCCGCCGCGTGATGGTGATGTCCTGCGGCTTGTGCGGCGCGGCTTCGGCGGCCTCGACCACCTCAACCGCGGCGTGCCCATTCAACGCGCCATTCGAATGTCCATTGTGGCCATTGCCATTGTGGCCGTTCAGAGGCAGGTCCAGGTGCAGATGCGGATCGGCCAGGGTCATGGTGACGGCGGCCATCCCCAGCGCTTTGCGATCCCGCGTGCCGGCGAAGATGACGTCTTCCATGCGGGTGCCGCGCAGCATGCGAGCGGATTGCTCGCCCAGCACCCAACTGATGGCATCGCTGAGGTTGCTCTTGCCGCAGCCATTCGGTCCCACAACGGCGGCGATGCCCGTGCCGTTGAAGCGCATTTCGGTCTTGTCAAAGAACGACTTGAAGCCCTGAATTTCGACGCGCTTAAGTCTCAGCAACGGTTCACGCCCCCTTCCACTCTATGACGTCCCGGTTCTCTCTTCGGACGCAATGCCACAGATCAACTCTCTCGGGGGGATGAGTTCATCCTAAACGCATTCCCGGGAAAAGTAAAGCGGTAGCCATACCAGATATTGTAGCGCTGTTCCGACTGCCCCCACATCCAGGAATACACCTGAAAATAATCGAATCAGCGCCTCATCAGCTTGAACGCGATCTCCCGCCCGAGGCCCCGACCATATGCCAGCGAGATCCACAAAAGTGCAAAAGGTTCCAGAACGCGCGCCTGCGTAAGCGGACCGGCGTCCACCGCGTCGAAGCCCAGTTCTTCCGTAAGCTGTTTCACGGTTTGCTTGGCGCCTGCGTCATCGCCACAATAGAACATCACCGCCTTGTCGGACCGAAATGCCGGATTCTCCATGATGTTGAAGCCCACTGTGTTAAAGGCCTTCACTACCCTTGCACCTTTCGCCCATGCCGCGACCTGTTCAGCGGCAGAGGTGGTGTTGCCGAGTTCCAGCCCTTGCAGATTCGGCAGCAGCGGGTTGGTCGCGTCGATAAGGATTTTTCCAGTGAGATCGCCGAGGCTGGCAAGGACCCCTCGCGCCGCCGGCCAGGGAGTAGACAGCAGAAGCACTTCATTGTCGCGAGCCACATCCGCCGCCGTTGCCGCACTGGCCTTGCCGCCCGCTCTGGCGACCAGTTGCTTCATGGTGTCCGACCCGGGATTGCGCGAGCCGAATGTGACCTCATGCCCAACCTGAGCCCAGTGCGCGCCCAGTGCGCCTCCTACATTGCCCGATCCGATGATGCCGATTTTCATGCTCAATCGATGCTCATGCTGTCCGCGGGATTCAGGACTCGTCCACCCGAAGGAAGAACTCCCGAGCCTGACCGTCGCAATGGTATCCCAAGACCTCCGCAAAATGGCGCAACGCGTCGTTATCAAGTACCCCGGAAAAAGCCAGACCGCGGGCCCGGGTTTCGAGAGCCAGTTGGCGTGCCCTGTCGTGCAAAGCCCGGGCGATCCCGCGCTGCCGGAAATCCGGCAGCACATAGAGGTCGCTGAGAATCCAGACGCGCCTCATCCAAACCGACGAGAAGCTCGGATAAAGCTGGATGAAGCCCAGAGCGCGCTGGAAACTTCCCGACCCCTCGCTGGCAAAGAAAATCGTGGAATCGCGACGTTCCAGACGTTCCGCCAGGAAGACTCGCGCCCCTTCGGGATTTGGCGGCTGCCCATGATGTTGGCGATATTCGTCAAACAGACCGACGATGAGCGAGAGGTGCCGGGTATATGCCTGGAGAACTTGCACTCCTTCATTTTCGCCCGAATCGCCCGCGATTTTGGCCTCGGAATTCCCGGAAAATGGCCGCGCCTATGAATGAACGGTTTGCGGGACGCCGCCGCTGACTCTGCCGGGAAGGAAGTTGTCCAGCATTTTCTTCAACTCGGCTTCGCTGATGGGCTTGCTGATGTAACCGTCCATGCCCGATTTCAGGCAGCGTTCCTTGTCCTGTGGGAGAGCGTAGGCAGTCATGGCGATAATGGGCGTGTGGCGCGGTGTGCCCGCTTCCAAACGGCGGATCTGCGCGGTGGCCTCGAATCCGTCCATTTCGGGCATCTGGCAATCCATGAACACAATCCGATAATCGCCGTTGGCCCAGCGCTCCACCGCCTCGCGCCCGTTCACCGCCGTCTCCACCGTCATGCCGGATTTTTCCAGCAGCCGGCGGGCGAGTTTCTGATTCACCGCGTTATCTTCCACGAGCAGGATTCGATGAAACACCGGCGGCGCCTGTTCGACCGATTCCGGGGGCGCCGTGGGCTTCGGAACATCGTTCAAAGCTCCTAGAATTGCGCGCCGCAGCGTGGACTGGCTCACCGGCTTGAGCAGCCGTTCGGCGATTCGCGCCCGATCGAGACGGTGCCGGTCGGCTGGAATCTCCGCCGAGCTCAGCATCAGGATGGCCACGTCCTCTCCACCCGGCATCAGACGAAGGCGCTCCGTTGTTTCGAGGCCATCCATGCCAGGCATGTTCGCATCCATCAGGATCAACCGGAATGGCGAGCCTTTTTCCTCTTCGGCCAGCCACGCTTCCACTGCCGATTCGCCCGATCCCGCGCTGGCCACTTCCAGCTTCCAGTTTTCCAGCGTCTCCTCGAGAATCTGCCGGTTGGTGGGATTGTCATCCACCACCAGCACCCGCGACCCGCGATACTGCATCAGCTCCAGGCCTGCGGGCGACGCCGCATCTTCCTGCGCGACACCCAGCGGCAACTCAAAGTAGAAGCGGCTGCCTTTGCCGAGTTCGCTTCTCAGCTCCAGGCGGCCGCCCATCAGCTCCACCAGGCGATGCGAAATGGTCAGCCCCAGGCCCGTTCCCCCGTACTTCCGTGAAGTCGCCGTCTCAGCCTGGCCGAACGCCTCAAAAATGCGGGAGCTTTTGTCTCTGGCGATGCCGATACCGGTATCGCGGACCGAGAACAACAGCCGGCAACCGCCAGGCAGCAGAGTTGAAAGCGAAACCTCCGTCTCCACTTCGCCCTTGTCCGTGAACTTGATGGCGTTCCCAATCAAATTGATGAGCACCTGACGCAGCCGGCCGCAATCGCCCACCACTGTTTCGGGCACGTTCGGGGCAATCCGGCAGAGCAGCTCGATATTCTTCCTGGCGGCGCGTACCGACAACGTTCGCACGATGTCGAACACCGCTTCGCGCAAATCGAAGGCCTCCGTCTCGATGGCCAGCTTGCGCGCCTCGATGCGCGAGAAATCGAGAATGTCGTTGATCACGCGCAGCAGTGCGTTCGCCGAGTTCTTCACGTCGGTCAGATATTCGGTCTGTTCGCGGGTCAGTTCGGTATCGAGCGCCAGCTCGGTCATCCCGATGATGCCGTTCATGGGAGTCCGGATTTCATGGCTCATGTTGGCCAGAAACTCCGACTTGGCCCGGTTCGCATAGTCGGCGCGGGCACGCGCCTTGCGCGCCAGCACGGTCTGCCAGCCAAGAAGCGCGACGATCGTTCCCAAAGCCAGAACCGTCCACAGGAACCAGCGCTGCCTCTCTTCCTCGCGCTGGAGCAGCATGAGAGATTTCGCGGCCGAGCTCGAAATGGGCGACCATTGATCGAGCCGGTCAGCCAGCTTGCCGTCCCGCGCCAGATCTGAAATACCCGCCCGCAACGAATCGGCAGCGGCAGCGGCATCGGGACGCGCGGCGATTCCCGAATTCAACAATGCACCGGGCACTGTATGCATCGCGAAGGCCGCCGTCCCGCAGCCTCGAGGGCGGCTAAGCAGCACGCCAACCAAATATCTGGATTCGGCGAAAGCTGCGTCTGCCTTACCCGAGCACACGGCCTCCAGCATGGGCACGTAATCGCTTTCCATCACCAGTTGCGCCTTCGGGAGGAACTTCTCGGCCAGCTCCCGCGCTCGCTGCGGGATTTTCGCCACGGAGACGCGGCGTCCGGCGGTGGCCTCAGGTGTAGTCAGCTCGCGTGACTGCAATGAGATCAGCGCATAGTGATTCTGCAGCCATGGCTCGGTGAAATGCCAGTGTTTCGCGCGTTCGGGAGTGGACGACAGCAGCGGCCAGAGATCGACATCGCCGTGCAGCAGCGCCTTTGTAGGATCGGTGGTGGATACCCATTGAAGCCGGATTCCGCGGCGCAGCGCGGCGTCGTTCAGAACGTCGACGGCCAACCCCCGGACGGTACCGTCCGGCTGAAGGCTGTAATAAGGAGGAACGTTGTCGGCGCCGATGCGATATATGCGGTCCGGCACCCGATGCGTGTACCAGTTGAACAGGAACATCCCGCCGGCGATGGCCGCAGCACTGGCTATGAGGCGGAGTAATCCCACACTTCTGCCGGTGTTACGCCAGAGGCGCATCTCACAGGATTATCGACCGGATTCTTTGTCGCCGTTAGAGTACTATGCGGCTAAGGTGAGGTAGCAGTGCCGGGCGGCCCAGCCAATGCCCATGACGCGGGTGAGTGGTTACAATACAGCCAGTATTACGCCATGAGCGGCCCGTCCTCTTCTGTCCCGCATCCGGCTCGTCCGCGCGGAGTGATTCGCCTCTTCGGCGACCTTCGCGTCAGGCCGAAGCTGATGGTGCTGCACAACCTGTTTTTCCTGATCCTGTCAGTGGGGGTTTACTTTGCTCTGATCCCGGTCTTCGAGCAGGAAGTGCGTCAGGCGGAGGCGCGATCGCTCAATGCCGGCGCCTCATCGCAACAGTCGCAGGCTGAATACCACGAGGTGATCCGTCACGCCAAAATCAATCTCTTCGTGGTCCTGGGCGCGGTCTATGCGGCCGCGGTTCTGCTGCTGGAAGCGGCGATCATGCCGCTCTATGTCTACCGGCCGCTGAGCGCCATGTTGCAGGCCGATGAAGCGAGCCAGCATGATGACCGCACCCGTGAACTGATCGATGTTTCGGACATACCCGGCGATGAGATTGGCCAGATCATGCGCTCGCGGAACGCTACCGTGGTGGAGCTTCGGCGCCAGGAACAGCAACTCGAAGAAGCTTTGCAGCAGCTCACCCGGACGGCCGAAGCCCTGCGCCTCAAGAACGAACAACTCGAAGCTCAGGACCGCCTGGTGAGCCTGGGAATTCTCAGCGCCAGCGTTGCCCACGAGTTGAATACGCCATTGGCGGTACTACAGGGTTCACTGGAGAAATTGCTGGAAGTCACCAGCGATGCGCACACGCACGATCGCCTGGACCGCATGTTGCGCGTCACCCAGCGGCTGCGTACCATCAGCGAGAGTCTGGTGGGCTTTTCACGGGTGCGGCGGCAGAGCACCGAAACAGTTCCGATCCGGCCCGTGGTGGAGGAAGCCTGGAATCTGGTGGCGTTTGCCGACAAAGCTGCCTCCACGAAGTTCCTTCTCGAGGTGGACGCGCGTGCCGCCGTGCGAGGGAATGCCGACCGCCTGGTCCAGGTCTTCGT
>Ga0326727_10028448_pt1 | contig 10163 bp, 8 predicted proteins | sample MB2enrmetagenome_FD_207643 | JGI IMG/M metagenome (GOLD analysis project Ga0326727, IMG submission 207643) | Lab enriched peat soil microbial communities from McLean, Ithaca, NY, United States - MB29MY | ecosystem: Environmental > Terrestrial > Soil > Wetlands > Peat | place: USA: New York...
CTTTTACCTTCTGATTTTTATGCCTATGAGAAAAAGGCAGAAGAAGGTGGAAACGATGATTTCTGCAATCAAGAACGGAGACAAAGTGATTACGAGTTCGGGAATCTACGGCGTTGTGGCCGGGGTGAAGGACAAGACCTTCATCATCAAAATTGCCGATCAGGTAAAGATTGAGGTGACCAAAAACGCCGTAGCTGGTCTCCAGGGTCCCGAGGAGACTCAGTAATTGAGAAGCCATGCGCCAGAAGAAAAAGCCGGGATTGAGAGATCGCGGCTCCCGGGTACTGGCGCCTTTCCCAATGATACGAATAACTGCTTAGGTGAATTATGCAGAAGAATTTGAGATGGAAGCTCATCCTGATCCTTGTGTTGATGGTGATCTGCATCTATTTTTTCGTCAGCCCAAAGGAGAAAGGCGCTCCTTTTCTCTCCCGGATCAACCTAGGACTTGACCTTAAAGGCGGGATTCACCTGGTTTTGAGGGTCATGACGGACGATGCTCTGAATCAGGAGCTCCTCCAGGATTCCGACAGGATCGCTCAGGAACTGAAATCCAAAAACATACCGATTGCCGCTTCCAAAAAAGGGAATGGCTATTCCGTGGAAATCACCGGAATCGATCCGTCTAGGGATAGTGAAGTTCGCACCTACCTCGATGCAACTTACAACCGGAAGTACACTTGGCGGAGTACTATTTCGGAAGGGAAAACGAACTTCAGCCTGACTCTGCAGGGGCCCTACATTCGAGACATGAAGGAGTCCACGGTCCGGCAGGCCCTCGAGACCATCCGGCGCAGGGTGGATGCCCTGGGCGTTTCCGAGCCCAGCCTTCAGATTTACGGAGGGAGCAGCCAGGATGTTCCCGATCAAATTATCGTGGAACTGCCCGGCGTCGATGACCCGGACCGCGTCAAGGGCCTGATTGAAAACACCGCTCAGCTGGAGCTGCGGCTGGTGAAAAAAGGCTCGGAGGGCGGGCCATTCGCCAGCATCGAAGAAGCGGTTCAGGCCAATGGAGGGAGCATCTCCGATGAGTATTCGGTCCTCCCCTATAGGGAAGACCGGGGCGATCAGTCCCAATTGGAGTATCTGGTTGTCAACAAGATCCCTGTAATCACAGGCAAAGATCTGAAGACCGCTCGCCAGGGCACGGACCGTAACGGGTCTCCGGCCGTGAACTTTTTCCTCACGTCAGACGGCGCCAAATTGTTCGGCCGCGCCACGGAACAGCACATTGGCGAGAGGCTTGCGATTGTTCTGGATAATGCGGTAAGTTCGGCCCCCGTCATTAATTCGCGTATAGATTCCGAGGGAATTATCGAGGGGCACTTCACGCTGCAGCAGGCCAACGATTTAGCCTTGCTTCTGCGATCGGGCGCCCTCCCGGCCTCGCTTCACATCGAGCACGATCAGAGCGTCGGGGCCTCTTTAGGGAACGATTCGATCCGATCGGGGGTCATGGCTTCGATTATCGGATTCGGGCTGGTCGTGGTCATCATGGTTGTCTACTACAGGCACTCCGGCCTGAATGCCATCTGGTGTCTGCTCGGGAATCTGATCATACTTATGGGGTTTATGGGAGGAGTGAGCGGCGTGTTGACACTGCCGGGCATCGCGGGAGTCATTCTCACGATAGGGATGGCGGTTGATTCAAACATCCTGATTTTCGAGAGAATCCGGGAGGAACTTCGATCGGGCAAGACAGTACGCGCGGCGATCGACACGGGTTTCAGCAAAGTATTCTGGACGATTTTCGACACGCATATCACTACTTTGATTTCTGCAGCATTCCTGTTCCAGTTTGGCACAGGCCCGATTCGAGGGTTTGCTACGACGCTGACGGTCGGTCTGTTAGCCAATATGTTTACGGCAGTTTATGTCTCGCATCGGTTGTTTGATCTGATGTTGGGCGATCGCAGAGTCGAAGCATTGTCAATTTAGGGGAACTTTAGGGCGCCGGATGGTGTCCATATGATCGGGAAAATCCGATCAGCTCATTCGAGGAATTTTCTGTGGAACTCTTTAAGCAAATCTCGATCGACTGGTTGAGCAAGAAGTGGTGGTTCTTCGGTTTCTCCTGGTTGTTGATCGTGCTTGGAGTGACTGGATATATCACAAATCACGGTTTGAGCTACGGGATTGATTTCACGGGCGGGACCGTTATTCAAGTGAAATTCCAGGATAAACCGGATTTGGATCGTCTCCGGAATTCGTTGAAGACCGAGGCGAAATCGCCGCCCCTGATCCAGAGATATGGCGATGCTGCGGCAAACGAAGTGCAGGTGCGGATGCAGATGGTGCCTGGGGCCGAGGAGGGGAGGGAGTCGGGACGAAGCATCGTGCTGGCCTTGCTGCGCAAGTCATTTGACCAGGGGCACCTCGAAAACAAGCAACTCGACTTCAATAACATCGGTGAGGATGCTCTCAACAAAAACCTCCTCGGATCTGATCCGGACAATCTCAGAAACCAGGGCAAGACGACGCAGGAGATTGACTCCTTCTACACTAACCTGGCGAAGTCTCTGTTGAATTACAGGAACAATACCAAGGGCGGCTTGGTAGCATCGCTGGATGATCTGAAGAACGTTGCCGGAGTGTCCAGCGCCGTTATCGCCAAGCTGAAAACTGATTTTTACGCCGGACCTTTTGCCATCAAGGCTTACGAGAGTCTGAGCGCCACCGTCGGATCCGATCTTCGACGCAGAGCGGCTCTCGCAGTAGGGCTCTCGTTTCTGGGAATGCTCGTCTATGTGGGATTCCGGTTCAAGCCGATCTATGGAGTGGCCGCCGTGGTCGCGTTATTTCACGATCTGGCCATTACGATCGGGCTGTTTGCTCTTACGAGAAAAGAAATATCTTTGACCGTCATCGCAGCCCTCCTGACCTTGGTCGGGTATTCCATGAATGACACGATCGTCGTGTTCGATCGAGTCCGGGAAAACCTCAGGATTATGCGGAAGGAAACTCTCTTCCGGATACTGAACGTCAGCATAAACCAGACCTTTGCCCGGACCCTGCTGACCTCGTTCACGACATTTGTCTCTGTCTGTGCCCTGTTTCTCTTCGGCGGGGAAGTCCTCAATGGATTCTCGTTCGCTTTGACAATCGGTATCCTGATCGGCACCTACTCATCAATCGCGATCGCTTCTCCCATTGTGGAATGGTGGTATCGATCGATAGAACAGAAGACAAAACGAAAGGCGGCGTAATGAGCTTGGGGCCATGCCGCTGCTGAGGCTGTCCAAAGGTTTGAAAATCACGCAAATGCAGGCGAGAAATATGTCTTGACAGTTTTTCGGACGCGATATTAAGATCGGGGCCTCAAATTTGACCGCAGTAAGCCCAGCCCACTACTAAGGCCCGCGGGCAGTTTTACTAGGGGGACACATGTTTGAAGACGTAAATACAATGAGTAAATCGGATGGCTTAAAGCGATTAGGCTCGATGGTCATTTCGATCTTGGTTCATTTTGTGTTGATCTTTGGGATCGTCATCTTTCCGTTGGTCTTTTTTAATGTGTTACCGGAAAGTGAGCTCTTGACGTTCTTGATCGCTCCACCGCCACCGCCGCCACCGCCCCCGCCACCGCCGCCCCCGCCTACCAACGTCAGAACACAACCGAAGGTAGCCGTGGTCGACCCCAATCAGTTTGTTGCACCCACCGAAATCCCCAAAGAAATTCCTCCTCCAAGTGACGAAGCTCCCGTGATCGGCGTAAGCAATATCGTCGGTGGAATTCCAGGAGGAGTTGCCGGAGGAGTCACAGGAGGAGTGCCGGGTGGTGTGGTCGGCAATCTGCTTAACAGCGCGACGCCGGCTGCGCCGCCGCCGCCGCCGAAGCCGGTGAAGCGCGATCCAATCAAGGTTGGGGGCAATGTTCAGGAATCCAAACTCATCAGGAGGGTGGAGCCTATTTATCCTGAATTGGCGAAGCGTGCGCGCGTTCAGGGAAGAGTCGTCCTCGTCGTTACAGTCGACGAGGAAGGGAACGTTTCCGAAATCAACATTACTAGCGGTCATCCTCTGTTGAACGAGGCGGCGGTTACGGCCGTCAAGCAGTGGAAGTACTCTCCGACACTATTGAATGGAGAGCCGGTCCCTGTGATCGCTACCGTGACTGTTATCTTCAATTTGAAATAGTTACCCAAATAAAAAATCGGAGGTTAGAAACCAAATGAATCTTATGGAACTGGTTAGCTCAATGGGCTGGGTCGCGAGAGGCGTAGTTATCCTTCTTTTGATCCTATCAGCCTATTCGATAAGCGTGATGGTTGAAAGGTGGCTCACCTTTCGTCAAGCTCGCAAACAGTCCCGGCTATTTACCCCACAGGTGGCCGAATATTTGAAAGACGGGAAAATCGACGAAGCCATTGCTCTCGGCGAACAGTACAACAAAAGTCATCTGGCGAAGGTTCTTGTATCGGGCTTGCATGAACTGCAGGCGCACACAAAGAGCAAGGAAATTCCCGGAGAGACGATTGAAGCCTCGAAGCGGGCTCTGGAAAGAGCCACGGCAGTCGCGATTGAAGACCTCAAGAGAGGTCTCAGCGGCTTGGCCACAATTGGCGCTACGGCCCCCTTCGTAGGACTATTCGGGACCACCATCGGTATCATCAACGCCTTCACAGGAATGAAGACCGAGGAAACAGCCGGTATCGCGGCGGTCGCGGGTGGTATTGCGGAAGCTCTGGTGACCACAGCTTTCGGTCTGTTCGTCGCCGTCCCAGCCGTTTGGGCATTCAACGCATTCACCAACAGAATCGAAACGTTTACGGTCGAGATGGACAACTCAGCCTCTGAACTGATCGATTATTTCCTGAAGAGACGGAGCGAAACTCGTGGCTAAGCGAGGACTTGGAAAAAGCAGTGTCACTGCCGACATCAACGTCACGCCCATGGCTGATATTATGCTGGTGCTGCTGATTATTTTTATGATCACGACACCCCTGTTACAGAGCGGTATCACGGTAAACCTCCCCAAAGCAAAAAATCCTTTGGATGCGCCGGAAGCGGATAGCAAGGAAGCCGTGGTCGTCGCTTTAAACCGGGAAGGGAAACTCTATCTCGGCAAAAAGCAGTATTCGGAACAGGAGCTTTACTCGTATCTCACCCAAAAGTATTCCGGGGGAGAGATTAACCGGACAATTTTCTTGAAGGGCGACACCGCATTGGCGTATGGCCGCGTCGTGGAGATTGTCAACGGTTGCCGGGGAGCGGGCGTAGAACGTATCGGCTTGATGGCTGAAAAAGAGAATCGATAGCAAGCGCCTTGGACTCTGTCTGAGGTGTTTGCTTGTAGGTGTCGCAGTTCAGGACCTTTCGCTTTGCCGCGATAATTGGAACCAGATTTGTGCCGGGCCATCCGGGAGTTGTTCCGCAATTTCATGGCGGTAGGTTGCGGTGCCCCTGTGTTGGTGTGCCGGCAATTGGATGACTGCGGCAAAGCGAGGGTTTTAGACCCACTACCCTGACTGCTGCAAAGAGAGAAAGGGATCTACTATGTCAATGAACATCGGTACTAATAAGGGCGCTATGGCGAATATCAATATTACCCCTTACATTGATATTCTGCTCGTGCTCCTTATTATTTTCATGGTCATCACGCCTGTTCGTCAAATGGATTTGGATGTCAAGGTGCCCCAGACATCCAACAACGACACCAATAAAGGCGCCATCGATCCTAGTGTAATCGTTGTTTCCATCGGAGAAGATGCAAAGATTGCGATTAACCAGGAAGAAACGAACATTGCGAAACTGGGATCGAAGCTTCAGGAAATTTACTCGAAACGGGCGAATAAAAACATGTTCGTCAGTGCTAGTGCCAAATTGCCTTACGGCGACGTGGTCAAAATCATCGACATCGCCAAAGGGGCCGGCGTGGGAGATATCGGTCTGCTAACGGAACAAATCCATTAGGACGCCCGGACTCGCACTTAGTTTAACTCATAGTATGGAGGCCACAATGAAACTTAATAATAAGTGGCTAGCCGTCTTGCTTATCCTGGTAGTGATACCCCTGTCCGGTTGCAGTTTCTTGGCAAAAATGCGGGCTCGGGATTGCCTGAACAAGGGAGTCAAGGCGTTCACTGATCAGAAGTACGATGCGGCCGCGCAATACTTCGAAAAGTCAGTCGATTTGGATCCGGATTCGGACTTCACCGAAACTGCACGCATGTACCTGGCGATCTCCTATCAATCTCAATTCGTTCCCGGATCGACTGATCCCAAAAGCGAAGAGATGGCGAAGAAGAGTATTGAGACTTTTGGAGAGGTGATCGATAAGGCCAAAGATCCGGCTAAGCCAAACCGAAACGCGATGCTTAGCATCGCCAGTTTGTACTATCAGCTGAAAAAATATCCTGAATCCAAGGAATGGTGCAATAAAGTCTTAAAAATCGACCCGCGGAACGCTGAGGCTTACTACCGTATCGCTGTGATCGATTTTGACGACTCTCTGGAAAAAACAGGGGTTCAGGGTGAAATGGTCGAGTTGATGACCCCCGAGGAGAAAGCCAAAACGCAAGCCTGGGTTGAAGAGGGGCTTACTTGTCTCGGGAAAGCGCTCGAAATTCGCCCCGACTATTTCGACGCCATGGAGTATCAAAATCTGCTCTGGAGAGAAAAGGCCAAGTTTGAAAAAGATGAAAAAGCGAGGGCCGAACTCATTCACGAGGCGGACGTAGTCTCGCAGAAGGCTCTTCTTCTGAAGCTGAAGGCCAAGGAGAAGGAGGCACAAGCGCCGAAAAAAATGGGGAAGAAGTGATCGTTTGAGTTTCAGTCTTAAAACGACGCTCATCCTTGAAAATTGGCAATACTGAAAAGGGGCGGAGTCTTTCGCCCCTTTTTTATGTGTGTCGAGCATCTTTGACAGTTTGCGGTAAAACGCCAGCGTGATCGAGGTAAAGCAGCAGCGAAAAGCCGCAAGGGCGTCATCGTGAGGCAGGGTCCGGAGGAGCGTGGCGCAAACGTACGCGCCGATGCGCAAGAACCGGACCTGAGGCATACGGTGCCGGGCGAGGAGGCCTATGACCGAGAAACCCCGTCTGGTCATCGGTTGTAAATCCGGCGGCCGCGTACAGAATGCGGTCAAATTTACCTCGGGAGATCCGTTGCGTGTAGCGACAGCGTGACTGAGAGGCCGTGAGGTGCCTTGACCACGCAGCAGAACTCATCAGCGGGCATAGCAATCCGGCGACGAATGAAGGCCCGAACCGTGATCGTGGGTAGTGGCGCACGAATCTCATGGATGGCCGTGCGCCAGCCAATCAGCTTCAGCTGAGCTTGCCGGGGCGCGGATAGGGTGAAGACCGGCATGCCTCTGTTGAGCAGCGAAAAACCACGATCGGCGCAACGCGTTGCGTATCTCCGGCTCTTCTAGGCTTAAGTCATGGAACCGCCGTATGCGGACCCGCACGTGCGGTGGTGTGAGAGGGGAAGTGGGCGACGGCCTGCCTAGGCCGATTGATGATTGACGATTGAAAAACTACATCGTCAATCGGCAATAGATCAAAGCTCTCTCTTTCGCGACAGTTCCTCTTTACTCTATAATCATGACGAGCGCGCAATATCCATGATACGCTATGAGGACCTGGCAGAAAAAGTAGCCCGATATCATCCGGATGCCCCCTTGGAGTTGATTCAGCGGGGGTACGTTGTCTCCGCCAAATACCACAAGGGACAGGTGCGGATGAGCGGCGAACCATACCTGACGCACCCGCTCGAGGTGGCGAACATCCTCGCTGAACTAAAATTGGACGTTGTAACCGTCACCGCCGGCCTTCTTCACGACGTCCTCGAAGATACTCTGATGTCTCCGGAGGAGCTTCGAAAGCAATTCGGAGATGAAGTCTACCTGTTGGTTGATGGCGTCACTAAAATAGCCCAGGTCTATCTGACCTCGCGGCAGCAGAAACAGGCGGAAAACTTCCGCAAGATGCTTCTCGCCATGGTAAGCGACATTCGCGTGTTGTTTGTGAAGCTGGCGGACCGCCTGCACAATATGCGCACGCTGCAGTATTTGGCGCCGGATCGCCGGGAGAGAATCTCACTGGAGACACTCGAGATTTACGCTCCGCTCGCTCACCGCCTTGGCATGGCAAAAATCCGTGGCGAACTTGAAGATCTTTCTTTCAGTTTTCTGGACCCCGCCTCCTATCAGAATACGGTCGCTCAAATTGAGGCGCGGCGGGCGGTGAATCAGGACTTTGTTCAAGAAGCCGAGCGCACCATCGCCAAGGAATTGGCGGAGCACAACATTCCGGCCAGGCTGGAGAGCCGCACAAAACGCATTTACGGCGTTTACACCAAGATGAAGCGGCAGAAGATTTCTATTGATGAAGTTTTTGACCTCATCGCCATACGGGTCATCACGGACAGCGTGCGGAACTGCTACACGATCCTGGGCATTCTCCACACAATCTGGAAACCGGTGCCGGGCCGGATCAAGGACTACATCGCTATCCCGCGTCCAAATCTTTACCAATCACTGCATACATCCGTGATCGGGCGGAATGGCCAGCCGTTCGAGATTCAGATCCGAACGCAGGAGATGCATCGAATCGCGGAGGAGGGGATTGCTGCCCACTGGAAATACAAGGAAGGAAAACTCGGCACGGTTGAAGGAGAGGAACAATTCCGGTGGCTGCGCCAATTAATCGAATCGCAGCGCGACATCAGCGATCCCAGGGAATTCCTCAGCAATCTGAAGGTTGACCTGTATCCCGGCGAGGTCTACTGTTTCACCCCCAAGGGGGAAGTCATCACCCTTCCTCGAGATGCCACCCCCGTGGATTTCGCCTACGAAATCCACACCGAAATCGGCCACCATTGCGTGGCGGCGAAAGTCAACTCCCGGATCGTTCCCCTCAGGCACAAACTGAAGAACGGGGAAATCGTCGAAGTTGTTACCTCCAAAGAGGCATCCCCAAGCCGTGACTGGCTGTCGTTTGTAAAGACAGCCCGCGCGCGAGGCAAAATAAAGCATTGGATCAACCAGCGTGAAAAAGAGGATGCCGCGGAGCTGGGCAGAAAACTTATGGAGAAGGAGGCGCGAAAGTTCAAAACGACGTGGAAAAAGGTACTGCTGATGAGCGGGCTGAACGGCGTCATTTCAAAGTACGGGATTCAGAGGCCTGAAGACCTCTACCCCGAAGTCGGTTTCGGCAAAATAGCCCCGCGCCAGATCCTGTCTCCTCTGTTCCCCGACCTGTCTCCGCCACCCGAAAGCAAGCCGATGGCATCTGCGATCCCATCCGTTGTCCGTAGGGTATTCAAGCAGACGGACTCCACGATTACGATCAAGGGAGAAGATGGATTGCTGGTTTACCGCGCCAAATGCTGCAATCCGATTCGCGGCGACGATATTGTGGGATACATCACTCGCGGGAAGGGAATCTCCGTGCACACAACTTCTTGTCCGAAGCTGGTCAATTTTCTCGGATCGGATCGCATGACGGATGTGGAATGGGTAAACGTTCCGGGAGACGAAGTCTTCGGTGTGCGCCTGGCGATCGCTGTTGAAGACCGCCAGGGAATCCTCGCAGAGATCACTTCCGCAATATCCAACCTGAAGACCAATATCCGCGAATCGCGATCGTCCAGCGATAGCGGGTCTGGCAAAGGGACTGTCGAGATCACTGTCGATATCCTCGACGTCAAGCACCTTCAGAAGGTTATACAAGGCTTAAAAGCTATTCGCGGCATCCAGGACGTCGAGCGCGTCAGCGAAATCCCGTAACAACGATTCCTGATTCGGGACTTTCAATCAAGAATTTGGTTTCAGGGAGTTGTCATGAGAGAAATCATTGAAACGAAGAGCGCACCGGCACCCATCGGCCCATATTCCCAGGCCATTCGTGTCAACGGCTTTGTTTTGGTTTCCGGCCAGATCCCGGTCGTGCCGGATACAGGACAGGTGGTGGAAGGGGGCATTGCAGCCCAGACGCACCAGGTATTGAAGAATATCTCCGCGATATTGGAGGCAGGCGGAATCGGGCTCGGGAACGTGGTCAAGACCACGGTCTTTTTGACAAACCTTGATGACTTTGCCAGTTTCAACAAAATTTACGGGGAATATTTTGGGGATGTGAAACCTGCGCGTGCAACCGTTCAGGTCGCACGCCTGCCCAAGGAGGTGTTGGTTGAAGTCGAGGCTATCGCTGCGG
>Ga0326727_10028449_pt1 | contig 10163 bp, 5 predicted proteins | sample MB2enrmetagenome_FD_207643 | JGI IMG/M metagenome (GOLD analysis project Ga0326727, IMG submission 207643) | Lab enriched peat soil microbial communities from McLean, Ithaca, NY, United States - MB29MY | ecosystem: Environmental > Terrestrial > Soil > Wetlands > Peat | place: USA: New York...
GAAGCCAGACGACCATATCGAAGAGGTTACGCGCCTGCGGATTGCCCTCCGGGCTGAGCATGCGCATGAGGCTCTTGGGGGATTTCGAGAGCGCTTCTCCAAGGGCGATAAAACCGATTGTGCCGTTGATGTATTCGCGCAGGACCGCCTTGGCCGTATCCAGGTCGCCGGCCACCATGTTGGCCACCGCCTCGCGCAAGAATTCGCGGCGGAAGTCCAGGCTCGCGAGTTGCTCCTTGATTGTTTCTCTGAAGCTTCGTGTGAGGGGCATTTATTCCTCCCGCTTGCGTCTCTTGTATTCGGCCCAGAGCGCGTGCGCCGCTTCGATGTCTGCCTGCTGCCCGGGTCTCAACATCGAGACCTCGGGCAGGCTCCGGATTCCCGCATCACCGCGTAGCCGTCAGCGCGTCGGTCGCTTTGCTCATCTTGGCGGTGCGCTCGAGCTTTTCCCAATTGAAGGGCTTGCCGTCGATGGCGCGCTTGAGGGTCTTGAACAGGACGATGGAGAAAAGCTGGCGATAGGCGAAACGCTGCAGCCAGATATGGAAGAGCAGCCAGCCGTCGCCCTTGTTGGCGGGGTGGCGGCGCTCCAGGCTGAAGGCTACCGAGGAGGTGACGAAGTCGATCATCAGGAAGCCGAGGAAGTAGACCAGCAGCTTTTCAAAGCTGGCCGCCGATGCAGCCTCGGGGTGGTAATGGCGGTCGATGAAGTAGTGCAGGATGCCGGCCAGGAACATGATGTCGATGAAGGGCGAGACCAGGGGCAGAAGCATCTGGAAGATGAGGATGTTGGGCAGTGCGAACAACCCCATGGCCTTGTTGCGGACAAAGGCGGCGCGATGCTTCCAGATGGCCTGCAAGGTTCCAAAGGACCAGCGGAAGCGCTGACGCATCAGTCCCTTGGCGTCGATGGGAGCCTCGGTAAAGGCCAGGGAGCGGTCTTCGTAGACCACCTTGAGGCCCAGTTCGAGCAGGCCCATGGTGAGATCGGCGTCTTCGGCGACGGTGTTGATGGGGTAGCCCCCGACGGTCTTGACCGGGCCGGTGCGCCAGGCGCCGATGGCTCCGGGAACAACGGTGACGACGTTGAAGAGGTCCAGGGCGCGGCGCTCGAAGTTCTGGCTGGTGATGTATTCGAGAGCTTGCCAACGTGTCCAGAGATTGACACGGTTGCCGACCTTGGCGTTTCCGGCGACGGCGCCGATGAGCGGGTCTTCGAAGTGGGGGATGAGCTTGGAGATGGCGTCGGGAGCGATGACGGTATCGGCGTCGATGCCGACATAAACCTCTTCCGTGAGGCGGTCGAGGGCGTAATTGAGGGCGGCAGCCTTGCCGCCATTGGGTTTGGTGAGCACCTGAACACGACCGGCAGCGATTTCGGCGGTGTAGGCCTGGCTGGCCACCTCGGCAGTACGGTCGCTCGAACCGTCGTCGATGACGATGATGTGGAGGTTCAAGTAATCGGAGTTGAGCACCGAGCGAATGGTGCGCACGATGACCTTTTCCTCGTTGTAGGCAGGGATGAGGACGGCGACGCGGGGGTTGTAGCCGGGCGAGGCCTTGCGGTGAGGCCGGCGGAGGCGGTCGATGATGGCGAACAGGCCCACCATCAGCAGGCGCGCGCTCATCAGGATATCGCCCAGGAAGAAGACCAGCACGATGAACTTTCCGATGATGGCCAGACCGGAGAAGGCGATGGAGTCGGGCAGTGCGCGCAGGTATTGGCGGAAGGTGAGCTTGGGCATCACCTCGGCGGTGGTCTTGCCCATGAGCGCGGAGACGGGGACGATGGTGTAGCCGCGGGCGCGGAGGGCGTCAATGACCAAGGGAAGCGCAGCCACGGTGGCGGAGCGGTCGCCGCCGCCGTCGTGGAACAGGATGACGGAACCGCGGAACTGGGGTTTGACCTTCATCAGGTCGAGCCAATAGAAGATGGTCTGGATAATCTCCTGTGGGCTCTTGCGCGGATGCTCGTCCCAGTCGCTGGTGTCGATCTTGTTGCCGATGATGGTGAACCCGTCCTGCTGAATGCGGACCACCGGCGCGGCCTCGTCGTCGGTGTCGGGCTCTTCGTCGATGTCGTACGGCGGGCGGAAGTAGAGCGGTTGCACGCCCAGCTTGCTGGCAAACAGACGTTCGGTGAGCTTGACTTCCAGGTCCAGTTGGCGCTGCGAGATTTCGCTGATGTCGGGATGCGAGTAAGTGTGGTTGCCGATCTCATGTCCCTCGCGCGCCACGCGCTGCATGAGGCCGACATTCTCCTGGGCCGCGGCGCCGATCATCATGAAGGTGCCCTTGACGCCTTTTTGCTTCAGGATGTCCAGAATCTTCGGCGTCCACTTGGGGTCAGGGCCGTCGTCGAAGGAGAGCGCGACTTCGTTGGGGTGGTAGCCGTACTGCTCCACGGTGTAGGTGTGCGGATACACATCCATGTGCTCATCCACGATGAGCTTCTTACGCGGGTCGGGCTCGTCGGTGTCCACCGAGACGGTGCGTTTGCCGGGTTGGGGCAGGCCGGTGACGCGAAGGATATCTCCATCGCCCTCGGTGTCCACGTCGTGGCCTGGCTGCATGGTGCCGAGCGCCTGCAGCGAGTCGGGGCTGCTGGGCTTGTCCCACACGTTCCAGACAGAACTGTCCTCGGAGCCCAGACGCCACAGGGCAAAGGTCTGCAGGCCGAGCCCGCGCGCGGCGCGCAACTCGTTCAACAGCGTGACGCCATCCAGAAACCAAACCACGTGGCGCTGGTTCAAATCCTCGTCGATGTATTCGTAGTGCGGATTGAGGGAAGTGTAATCCAGGTCGAGATCGGCGTCCGCATCCGCGGCGCGCTGCCAGGCGTCGGAGACTTGCAGCACGTCGGTGTCGATGATCTGCGGCTTGCGGTGCTTTTTGTCTTTGGGATCGGGAATCGACAGTGTCCAGTCGTAGCCGTAGTTGCCCAGGGCGCAGATCAGTTTCTCCTTGGGCACCACCTTGAGGATGCGGCGCAAATTGCCCACAAACCAGTCCTGACTGGCGACCGGCCCCGGCTGGCTTTCCACTTCGTGCTCGTCGTAATTCATCAGCAGAATGCCGTCGGAGTTGGCGGCAATCTGCTTCAGGTCGATGTCTTCGGTGGCTACCGCCGTATTGACATAGAGCCGCAGGTTGCGCGCGTGCATGTCGGCATAGAGCTCCTGAATGAAATTCAGGTAGGCCAGGTTCGCGTCGTCGGGCAGGTTCTCGATGTCCAGCGAAAGGCCGGGATAGACCCATTCGCCCTTGGGGCCTTTGAACGCGGTGAGAAAACGTATGATTTGCTGGCGCAATGCGGCCCGCTTGTACTGATCCTTGAGAACGGCTCCGAACTCGGGATCGAACGCCTGCTTGCGGGGATTGAAGTTGTTCAGGTGGGGGAAGACTTCAGTTTCTTCCCTGGCCGCCTGGATGACTCGCTTGATCTTGTTCAGTTCGTCGGGATCGTGTACCGTGGCGCCGTCCACCACCGGGTACTCACGGTTGTCGCCGGTCATCGCCAGCAGGGTTCCGTCGGGCGCGTCGGAGTGCAGCCACTCGGGAAACAGCATGTCGATCTGGTGCACATGCTCTTTGAAGGAGGAGTAGCTGCCCGCATCGTCCTGCACATAGTAGGCTGCGCGCAAACCCTCGCCGGTGTTGAAAGGGATGTCGGAGGGCTTGCGGGCGGTCTTGCGGCGCGCGGGACGCAGGTTCTTTTGCCCGTGCAAGAGCGCAGGCCGGTCAGACAATGCCTTGTAGTTGTGCTTGGGCGCGGTCAGCAGCAGCTCAGGCAACTTCTGGTTTCGCATCACGTTGAAGATGAAACCCGCCAGAATCAGGGTGGAAAGCAGGGCTGTGGCGTCCAGGATGCGGCGCAGGCGCCTCCATCGCTTCCGTTGCGGGTCGAAAAATATTTGTCTATCTGGCATGGGGGATCTCGTTTCCACCTGGGCGAAAACCGTGGAAACGGTCTACGCTATACAGTACGAATCGTATGGAAGCTGCCCCCGAGAGTCAATTGAAAGCCGGACCAAACGTCTTGGGCGGTATGCGCCCGGTTCTGTCCATCGCCCTGGCACTGGCTGCCGGATTGGCGTTGCGCCTGTGGATGCTGAAGAATTTTTTTGAGGTCAACGGGGACTCGCTGGTTTACGGCGGTCTGGCCAAAAACCTGCTGCTGCACGGCCGCTATGCCCTCACCGTGGCCGGCGGCGAGATGTATCCCACCCTGATCCGGCTGCCGGGCTACCCGCTGTTTCTGGCGCTCTGCTTCCGGGTTTTCGGGATGGAAAACTACGTCGCGGCCGCGTGGGTGCAGATTGCGCTGGAACTGGCCGGTTGCCTGCTGCTGGCCGATTTTGTGCGCCGAATCGCCCCGATCCCGCTCCGCCGCGGAGCCGCGCACTGCACATTGTGGCTGGCCGCGCTTTGCCCGTTTACCGCTGTCTACGCGGCCAATCCGCTCACGGAGGGTCCCACGCTGTTTGTGCTGGCGCTGGCGCTCTGGTCGGCGGCGCGGTTCCGGGCCCGGCCAGGGTGGGGGCCGGCGCTCTGGTTTACGTTTGCGGTCACCTACGCGGCCCTGCTGCGCCCGGACGGCGCGCTGGCCGGCCTGGCATTGGCGCCGGCGCTGCTGATTCGCCTGCGACGCGGGGAGGGCGGGGCCGCAGTTCCAAAGACGAAGCTGGTTCGTATGGCCGCGGTCTGCGTGCTGCTGGCGCTGCTGCCCTTTGGCGCCTGGACCTGGCGCAACTGGCACGTCTTCCACGTCTTTGAGCCGCTGGCTCCGCGGCTGGCCACCGATCCCGGCGAGGACACACACCCCGGCTGGGAGCGCTGGGTGAAGACCTGGTGCCTCGATTTCGTCTCCACCTACGACGTTTACTGGAACGTCCCCGGCAGTCCGCTGGACCTTTCCCAGTTGCCCAGCCGGGCTTTCGACTCACCGGCCCAGTACGCCGCAACCGCCGCGCTGGCCGCCGATTACAACGCGAACCAACAACTGACGCCCGAGTTCGATGCGCGTTTCGGCAAGCTGGCGGACGAGCGCATCGCCGCCCACCCGCTGCGCTTCTACGTCTGGCTGCCCCTGGGGCGGATGGCGGACATGTGGCTCAGGCCGCGCGTCGAAAACCTGCCCATCGACCTGGACTGGTGGGTCTATGCGCACCACAACGCCGAGACCCTCTTCGGTTGGTCCTACGCCGCGCTCAACGCCCTTTATCTGCTGCTGGGGGTTGCCGGCCTGTGCCTGCGGCCGCGCTTCTGGGCACCGATGCTGGCCTATATGCTGCTGCGCAGCGCCCTGCTGACCACCGTGGAAGCGCCCGAGGCCCGCTACACGCTGGAGTGCTTCCCTTTCCTGTTTGCCCTGGGAGGGATTGCGCTCTACCGGTTCACGTACTGGGTCTTGCTGTCGGTCTTGAAGGTGAAAGCGTCAGCCGGAAGAGGCTGATTGGTCTTGATGTTGTAGTAAACGCAGACGCGGTACTGCCCCGATCCCTCGTCGAAAACCTGTTTCAGGCTCACAGCCCGCTCGGTGTCCATCCAGACCGTCACCTTGGGAAGATTCTTCTTGACCGCGGGGTCTTTGGGGATCAGTTCGAGTTTCTCAGTCTTCGCGCCGTCGAGCGTCTCCGGGCCCAGGTACCTGATCTCCCACTTCTGTTCGAGATCCTTGCCGCTGGCGCCAAAGCCGAGCATGAACCAGCTTTGGTATTGGCCGAGCTTGCTCAGGGTGGTCACCTGATCGATCAGCTTTTCGTACAACTTGACGGTTCCGCCGGAGACGACGACGACCTTGGGCACAGGCTTGCCGTTCTCCTCGCCGATATGTACCCCCATCTGGAACGCGTTGCCCTTGCGCTCGTAGTAGACCGTGCCCTTCTGTTTGTCCGTTTCGGGGATCGGGTCGGTCTGCACGGAGTCGAATTCGAAGTCGGCGGAGGTGGAGTGGAAGCCGGCCGCCGCGGCGTCGAGCTTGCGCAGGACTTTTTCCTTCTCATCGGGAGGGGCGGCACTGGCTGCGTGCGCCGCGAGGAGGGCCCCCGCGATGGACGCGGCGACCACGAGTTTTGTTGCCCTATGCATAGATTTCCTTGTTCTTTTGGACGCAAGCGGCGGCCGGCAGGTTTGGAGAAAATGCCCTAGCGGCGAGCCCAGACTCTCCAGGCCATATTGCCCTGGTCGTCAATTACGGTTTTCCAATTGTCGATAGCGACGGCATCGCCGGTTACCGGCTCAATGGCCCTGCGCAATGCTTTTTTCACCACTTGATACGAGTCTTTGGTGTTCAGGTCCAGGGCAACGTCCGAGGCCTGCACAGTGACAATCAATCCCCGGCCTCCATCGCCGACAACCTGGATGGGATGCGGAGGACCGGCGGCGTTGGACGGCTTGTCGCCGAAGTTCCACAGGTGCGGCGTGATAAAGATGAACGCCAGAATCAGCGTCACCATGATGTCGTAGTGGAAACAGCCGCGGGGGTATGTCCAGTAGAAATAGCTTTTCAGAATCTTATTCATGGTGCTTTTACCGTTTCCGTCCGCCCCCCCGCTCGGAGGGCAACCTTGCAATTCTGGCTTGTTGTAGCGGCAGGCGAAAATCGCCCGCTCGTTCCGCCTTTAGCGGGTAATTCGCTCCAACCCGCCCATGTAGGGCCGGAGAGCCTCTGGAATGAGGACCGAGCCGTCGGCCTGCTGGTAGTTCTCGACGATGGCCAGCCAGGTGCGGCCTACGGCCAGTCCGCTGCCGTTGATGGTGTGGACAAACTCGACTTTTCCCTTGGCGCCCGTGCCGGACACGCGGTAGCGGATGTTGGCGCGCCGCGCCTGGAAGGCTTCAAAGTTCGAGCAGGAGGAGATTTCCCGGTAGAGCTGCTGGCCAGGAAGCCAGACTTCGAGGTCGAAAGTCTTGGCCGAAGAAAAGCCGGTGTCGCCGGTGCAGAGCAGAACCCGGCGATAGGGCAGGCCGAGAGTTTCGAGAACCTCTTCCGCGTCGCGGGTGAGCCGCTCGTGCTCGGCGTCGGAGTCCTCGGGCCGGACGAACTTGACCAGTTCGACCTTTTGAAACTGATGCTGGCGAATGATGCCGCGGGTGTCCTTGCCGGCAGCGCCCGCCTCGGCGCGAAAGCAGGGTGTGTAGGCGGTAAGCCGGATCGGCAACCGCGCCTCGTCGAGGATTTCGTCGCGATAGAGGTTGGTGACCGGGACCTCGGCGGTGGGAATCAGCCAGTGGTCGGCGTCCTTGAATTCTCCGCGGGCAACTGCTTCGACGTCGGCGTCGGAGCAGCGGAACAGGTCCTCGGCAAACTTGGGCAACTGGCCGGTGCCGAACAGCGATTTGCTGTTGACCATGAAGGGCGGCAGAACCTCGGTGTAGCCGTGCCCCCCGGCGTCTTCTTTGGCCGTGTGCAGATCGAGCATGAAACTGATGAGCGCCCGCTCCAGCCGCGCACCCGCGCCCATGTAGACCGCAAACCGCGCGCCTGAGAGCTTGGCGGCGCGTTCCAGATCGAGAATTCCCAGCGCCTCGCCCAGTTCCCAATGCGGCTTGGGTTCGAAATCGAAGACGGGCTTTTCGCCCCAGGTCTTCACGGTGGGGTTGTCGGCCTCGGATTTGCCGGTTGGCACTTCGTCGCGGGTCAGGTTGGGAATGCCGGCCAGAAGCTGGCGCAGCCGGTCGTCGAGGGCCGCGGCGGTTGTGTCCAGTTCGTCGAGCTTGTCTTTGAGGGCGCGGGTCTCGTCCATCACCGCAGAGGCGTCCTGGCCGGATTTTTTCAGCGCGCCCACCTGCTGGCTCAACTCATTGCGGCGAGCCTTCAGGCGTTCGGACGTGGTGATGGCCTCGCGCCGGTCCTGGTCGAGGGCGCGAAAATCTCCCAGCAAAGCAGCCGGGTCGGCTCCGCGCGCACGCAGTTTCTCTTCAACGAATTCCAGGTTTCCCCGGACAAATCCCAAGTCGAGCATCGCACTACCAGTTTACTCGAACGGAACCGGAAGCTGCGGCTCCGGGGCTCGTGGTCTCCCACCCATGCGCCAGAAAGAAGGCGCCTGGAGGGGCACGGAACGTTCAAAGACGGGGCACGGGGCCTTTGAGGGAAACGAGCTGACGACAATCTGCACTTTGCGGCAAAGACGAACCGGCCGGAGCTTCTGCCCCGGCCGGTTCGCTGCTGCTTGAGTGGTTGAAAGAGAAACAGGTTAGAAGTCCAGGCGCAGGCCAAATTGCATGCGGCGGTAGGTGGTGAGCATTCCGCCGTAGGCTCCGAACGTGCCCTGGGTCAGATTCCCGTTGAGATTTGCCGGACTGTCGTCGAAGCGGACGTTGTTGCCGACGTTGTAGACCTCGCCGGCAAACTTGAGTTTGACCTGTTCGTGGAGGGCCCAGGTCTTGGCGAGCGAGGAATCGATGTCGAAGTATCCGTCGCCGCGGAAGACGTTGCGCTGGCCGGCTTCGCCCGGATAGGGCAGGCGAATCGGCGTTCCAGTGTAAACGCCGCTGTTGATGGTGGTGGCCGAGTTTCCGGCGAAGACCTCGGGCACGCCATTGACGAGATGACGGTGAACCTTGACCGGGGCCGTGAGGACGCCCGAGCCTCCGAGCTGCCAGTTGGTTGTGTACCCGGGTTCGGTGACGCTGAAGGGCAGACCGCTGGCCCAACGGCTCAGGCCGGACCACTGCCAGTCGCCGAGCACGGCGTCCACAATGTGATTCGCCCCGCCCAGGACGGACTTGCCGCGGCCGACCGGAAGCGAGTATACCCAGTCGACGGTGATCAGGTGGTGGGTATCGAAGTCGGAAACGGCCTTGTTCAGCTTGGGCTTCCAACTGTTCTGAATGCCGGAACCGCCAAACGAATCGTTGGAGAACTCGTTGGAACGTTCCGCTCCCGAGCCCATATCCAGAGACTTGGAGAGCGTGTAGTTGACGTCGGTGGTGAGGCCATGGCTGGAGGGGTGGCGCAAGGTGAGCTGGGCCGCATGGTAAGAACTGGAGCCGATCGAGGACCAGGCATAGAGCGAGGAAAACTGGCTTTGGAAGTACCGGAACTGCGGCGCACCTTGTCCCCCGTAGAGATCGAGGGTATAGAGCGCGCTGGTTTCGCCGGAAAGGTAGCGGTAATACGTCCACAGATTGGAATAGATGTTCTGCGTAGCGGTATTTCCGTTGCCGGCCATATACGGGAACATGTGTTCGAAGTAGGGAATCGCCGCGACCGTAACGTTGGGGTTTCCACCGTTCTGATCGGAGATTTTGGAGAGTGCGGCGCCGGCTGTGAAGTAATCTCCGCCTCCCTGCGGGTCAACCAGGTCAACAGGCTCGGCCAGATCGAGCTGTTCCAACAGGTGGCGGCCGAGGCGGCCGACATAGTTGGCTTCAAACGCAAAGCCGCCGGGCAGCTCCCGCTGCACTGAGAAATCCATGGAATAGGAGTAGGGCGTTTTGAGGTGGCTGTCGATGCCCCAGGTGATGGCCAGGCCGCAGTTCAGGGCCAGATCGGTCCCGTCCGCGCTTGAAATCGGCGAGTAGGGGTAACTGATGGTGGCCGCGCCGGAGCCGGTGGAAGTGGCGGGACTGGGGCAGCCGGTGGGCGGAAGAATATGCGGACCGGTAAAGCGCGGCGTGTCTTGAACGGAGTCGACCGATGCCGGTGAAATCACGGCACTGCTCAGGCCAAAGGAGCCTTGCTGATCGAAGGTGTTGACGATGCCCTGGCCGAAGTGGTCGTAATACATGCCGCCGCCGGCGCGGATGGTGGTCTTGGAGTTGGGCGCATAGACGGCAGACAGGCGCGGCGCAAAATTGGCCTTCTGCTTGGCCCAGTAGCCGGGCTCATGATTGGCCTTGCCGCTGGGGGCAAAGGAGAGCGGATCCTCGAAGACCTGGCCCAGAGCGGCCGCCGCACCGCGCTTGAGGAACCACGCGTGCGTATCGACAGTGGGAGCAATCTGCTGGCCCTTGGTTTCATAGGGCGTTTGAAGAATGGAGTGGCGCACGCCGTAGGTGACCGTCAGCGTGGGCGTCAGTCGCCAGGAGTCCTGTAGAAAATATTCAAACTCGTTGGCCTTGAAGTGGCGATCGATGATTTTGCCGTCCTGCAGCAGCGTGCCGCTGGTTGGGCTGGTAACGGAAAAATTGTATTGGTCGGTGGTTTCGGGCAC
>Ga0326727_10028450_pt1 | contig 10162 bp, 8 predicted proteins | sample MB2enrmetagenome_FD_207643 | JGI IMG/M metagenome (GOLD analysis project Ga0326727, IMG submission 207643) | Lab enriched peat soil microbial communities from McLean, Ithaca, NY, United States - MB29MY | ecosystem: Environmental > Terrestrial > Soil > Wetlands > Peat | place: USA: New York...
CCTGGGCGGGCTGATTTGTCCGGGCATCGGGATGGCCCTCGAGGCGCTCTTCGCCAAGACCGCGCGCCTGCCCCTGGTGGATGTCCGCGAACCAGCGCGGCTGATCGGCACGGACACGGTGGGCAGCATGCAGTCGGGGATTTACTACGGGGCCATCGGAATGATCGACGGCATCCTGGAGCGGCTGATCGAAGCACTGGGCACCTCGACGCGCGTGGTTGCCACCGGCGGCCAAGCCCATCTCATCGCGGGCGGCTCGCGCTACCTCAAGCAGGTGGACGACGACCTCACGCTGGAGGGTCTCGAGCTCGTCTGGAAGCGGAACCGGCCGCGATGAACGACGAATTCTGGCCGGGCAACTACTTCAACTACTACACCGAGGTCGAGGAGCACTTTCAGAAGGCACGCGGCACCGGCCTGTTTCTGCTCTCGCCGTTGGACTGGGCGCTAATCGAGTGCTGGAAGGAGGCGGGGGTGCCGCTGGAGGCGGTGCTGCGCGGCATCGACGAGGCCTTCGAGAAATGGCGCGGCCGCAAATCGAAGTTCCGCTCGATCAACTCGCTGGCCTATTGCGCCCAGGCGGTGATCGAGCAGGCGCAGATCATGGCCGGGAGCGCGCCGCCCGCCGCGCCGCGATCCGTCGCGCCACCGTTTGAGTTGGAAGAGCTGCGCTCCTACCTGGCCGCCAACGCCGCCGCGCTGCGCCGGGCCGGAAGCGAGGAAGTGGCCGCGGCGCTGGACCGACTGGCCGCCGAAGCCGAGTCGCACCACGCGAATCTCGAGGATCTGGAGCGCCGGCTGGCCGCGCTCGAAGACAAAATGATCGCCGGGGCGCGCACGCGGCAGACCGACGACGATCTGGTGGCCGCACGCCGCGAATTCGACCTACAACTCCGCCCCTACCGCGCCAAGATGACAGCCGACCAAATCTCGATGCTGGAGCGGCAGTTCCTGGACCGCCGTTTGCTCGAATCCGCCGGCCTGCCCCGGCTCAGCCTGTTCTACCTGCGCTGACGCAACGTTTTCCCGTCCCGCTGCGTCTATCCTGAAGTTATGTGGAACGACCTTCGGCTGGCGCTCCGGACGCTGCGCCGCAGCCCCATGTTCACGGCCGTGGCCCTGCTGTCGCTGGCGCTGGGCATCGGCGCCAACACGTCCATCTTCTCGCTGCTGGACCAGGTGATGTTCCGGTCGCTGCCGGTACGCGACCCGGGGCGGCTGGTGGTGTTCCACCGCGAGTACATGCCGCCGGGGATGGCCACGGCAGACAATCACGAAACCGTCTTCTCCTATCCGCTCTACAAGGACGTGCGCGATCGCGCGGCCATGCTGGAGGGAGTGATTGCGCGCGCCGGCGCCGGCGTCAACCTGTTCTACAACGGCCACACCGAACGCGCCTCCGCGCAGTTGGTCTCGGGCAATTTCTTCCAGGTTTTGGGCGTGCAGGCCGCTCGCGGACGCCTGTTCACGCCCGAGGACGAGGGCGCGCCGGGCTCGAACCCGGTGGTGGTGTTGAGCTATGGGGCCTGGCTAGCCAGCTTCGGCGGCAAAGATTCGATCCTGAACCAGAAGGTGGGCGTGAACGGGCAGCCGATGGTGGTGATCGGCGTATTGCAACCGGGATTCCATGGCGTGCTGGCGGGCGAGCCGCCGGAGATCTACGCGCCGCTCAATATGATGCCGCAGGTCTCGCCTCTACTGAGCCGCTTCCTGCTCGATCGGAGCGTGCGCTGGCTGAACATCTTCGCCCGGCTGAAGCCCGGAATGCTACTCCGCCGGGCGGAGGCCGGCCTGGACACCGTCTACCATCCCATCATCGAGGAGGAACTGGCGCAGATCGGCCGCTTGCGCAACGAGCGGGAGCACGGACGGTACCTCGCCCAGCGCATCCAGCTTCGGGACGCCGCGCAGGGCATCAACCCGCTGCGTACCCAATGGCAGACTCCGCTGTTGGCGCTGATGGCCATGGTCGGGTTGGTGCTGCTGAACGCCTGCGCGACCGCATGACCCGCGAGGTAAAGCCGGCGCTGGTGGCTCTGCTCGCCGCAGTCGGGTTGGTGCTGCTGATCGCCTGCGCCAACCTGGCCGGCCTGCTCGCGGCCCGCGCCGCCGCACGGCAGAAGGAGATGGCTATTCGTCTAGCCCTCGGCGCCGGGCGCTGGCCCATTGTACGGCAACTGCTGCTCGAGAGCATGGTGCTTTCGATCGCCGGCGGGGCGTTGGGCCTGCTGGTGGCCTTCTGGACCACGCGCGGCCTGCTCCAGTTGGTCGAGGACGACGGCTGGCTGTCTTACGCCATCGACCCGCGGTTGCTGGGCTTCGCCATCGCCCTGTCGGTCGCGACCGGCTTGGCCTTCGGGCTGATTCCCGCGCTTCAGGCGACGCGCCCCGATCTGGCGCCCGTGCTGAAGGGGATGGCAGCGAGCGTGGCGGCTGCACGGGGACAGGCCCGCTTCCGCCGCATTCTGGTGGTCGCGCAGATCGCGCTCTCGCTGCTGCTGCTGGTGGGCGCCGGGCTGTTCACGCGCAGCTTGTACAACCTGCTGCGCGTGAATCTCGGGTTCCGAGCCGAGAACCTGCTGACCTTCGATCTCGATCCCGCAGGCGGCGGCTACGACACCCCGCGCGGTCTGGCGCTCTACCGCGAATTGCGGGAGCGCCTGGCCTCCCTGCCGGAGGTGAGCGCCGTGGCCGCCGCGAACTCCGGTCCGTTTGGCGGCGGCGACAGCGGCGGAGGCGTCGCCGTGGAGGGTTACCAGCACAAGGAAGACGGAGGCGACGATGCTTCCTGGCAGTCGGCCAGCCCCGGGTACTTCAAGGCCATGGGCATTCCCTTGCTGGCCGGCCGCGATTTCTCGGAACGCGACGACGCCGCGGCCCCCAAGGTGGCCATCGTCAACGATGCTTTTGCGCGCTACTACTTCGGCAACCGGAATCCGCTGGGCCGCCATCTCGGGCACCAGAGCAGGCAACTCAACTGCGAGATCGTGGGTGTGGTGGCCTCCAACAAGCACGGGAATCTGCGCGAGCACCCAGCCCGCTATTTCTACTTCCCGTACGCTCAGGACGAGCAGCTCGATCGGCTGACCTTCTATGTGCGCACCGACCGCGAAGCCAGCCCGCTGGGATCGCAGATTCGCCGGCTGGTCCAGGAGTTGGACTCGAACCTGCCCGTGAACAACATGAAGACCATGCAGGCGCGGGTGGAGGAATCGGTTTCCACCGAGCGGCTGATCGCGCTGCTGGCGGCCGCGTTCGGCGCGCTGGCCACGCTGCTGGCGGGGATTGGCCTGTACGGCGTGATCGCCTACACGGTGGCGCGGCGGACCTCCGAGATCGGCGTGCGTATAGCCCTGGGCGCCTCGCGCGGCAACGTGCTCTGGTTGGTACTGAAAGAGGCGGGCCTCCTGGCGCTTGCAGGGATCGCTATCGGCGTGCCTGCGGCTTTGGCGCTCAGCCGCCTGGTCCAATCGCAGTTGTTCGGCCTGACGGCGGCCGACCCGCTCACTTTCATTGCGGCCGCTCTTCTGCTGGCCGCCATCGCACTCCTGGCCGGTTACCTCCCGGGGCAGCGCGCCGCCCGCATCGATCCACTTGTTTCCTTGAGGTACGAATAGGATGCGTGGCTGGGCGCTTCCGCTCACGCTGGCGGCGGTGTTCGCGCAGGTCCAAACCGGTCGCGAGGCCCCGGCGCCCGCCAGGCGAGTGGCGCACGTGCTGGTTGCCCTGGCCGACAACCGCTACCAGGGAATCGTTCCGGTCCCGGCCGCCATCGGCAACGGCGACGATCCGGTGCGCAACCTCTACTGGGGCGCCGGGTACGGCCTCCGGACGTTCCTGCAGAAATCGGCCGATTGGGAGCTGGTTGGCCGGTGCAGGCCCGGCCCGTATCCGGTGCTGGAACGCTGCGTCTTCCGCCATCGGCGCGTCAAGGTGTACGTGGTCGCCGATGCCTACCGGGGGCCCGAGATCAAGCGGGCGGGCGCGGACTTTTTCGCATTCGCCGCGGGACGCGCGCCCGAGGATGTGCCCGCCGGAGACGCCGGGTTGGTGAGAGCGGGCGGCGCTTCCGATCTGGTGGCGTACGTGGGCCACGACGGCCTGATGGATTTCAGGCTCGACCATTACGAATCCTGGGCCGACAACAAGCACCGGGATGCGATGGCGATCGCCTGCGCCAGCAAGGTCTATTTCGCGGAAGCGCTCCGCTGGACCGGCGCTCGGCCGCTACTGTGGACCACCGGGCTGATGGCTCCGGAAGCCTACGTGATCGAAGCGGCGCTGCAGGGTTGGGCAGGCAACGAAACGGGCGATCAGATCCGCCGGCGCGCCGCGCAGGCTTACGACCACTACCAGCACTGCGGAGCGCTGGCCGCCCTGCATCTTTTCGCAACCGGATGGTGAACCTAGCGCGCGGCCTGGACCAGGGCCTGGATGTTCTCCTTCGGGGTTCCGGGGCTAAGCCCGCCGCCGAAGGAGAGAATGAGCCGTCCGCCGTTCGCCCGCTCGATCACCTGTCGCGCGGCCTGCTCCACTTGGGCGGGTGTGCCGCGCACGCCGAGATCGAGCGGCGCGACGTTGCCCATCAGGCACAGGCGGCCGCCGGTGGCTTTCAGGGCGTCGCCCACGTCGATCCGGTGGGTCCAGTTCAGCGCATCGAATCCGACGGTAGCGAGATCCGAGAGGAAGGGCCGCACGTTGGCGTCGTTGTGGTAGACCTTCACCCAATCTGCGGGAAACGCCTCGCAGATCCGCTTGAGATAAGGATGCGCGAACTCGAGGTAGCTGCGGCGGGACAGCATGCCCGGGATATCGTCGAGCAGGAAGACGCCCTCCACGCTGGAGCCGATCGCCTCGGCCTGCGCCTGGAGCCAGGCGATGATCGCATCGGTGGCAAAGGCGAGCAGTTTGTGAACGCCCTCCGGGTTCTCCGAAAGGTCGAGCATGAATTCGCTAATGCCCCGGAGGAAGCTGGCCATGCACAGCGGCCCCCGCGCGGTGACGACCGGGATGGTGTAGCCGGCGTCGAAGATCCGCTGCTTGCGCTTCTGGTAGCCGTCCAGGGCCAGGGCCATGAACCCGTCCGTGGCGGGGTCGATGGGAGGCCAGTGTTCGACGTCCTCCAGATGGAACAGCAGGGGGATCTGCGAGGGGGTCTGGTTGGAATGGAATTGAATGCGGCTGCCCGCGGCCGAAGGTTCGATCGCCATCCCGTATTCCAGCCACCAGGATGGAAAGAAGATCACCTCTGGAAACTCCTCCATAATTCGGCAATTCGACTGGAACCAGACCTCCGGGTCGAACATGTAGTCGAGATGGCCGATGCCGAGGTATCCGGGGATCCAGGGGCTGTCGGCGATGAGCGCCACCGGGGTCGGCGCGGGGTGCTGGCCGCGCACAGCCGCTTTGAAAGTTTCCCACTGTCGGGCACGCATGGAACCTGACCTCTACACCTTCTGCACACGCCGCAGAGTGTACAGCTCCGCGTTGACGTTGGAGGTCTCGAGGCGCTTCCAGTCGTCATTGACGTGAATCACTTTGCCGCTGACGTGATTGGAGCGCTCGGAGGCCAGAAATATCGCGAGCTGGATCTGCTTGTCGGGAGAAATGCCGCCGCTCACCCGCATCTCGAGCGCCTCCTCCTGCGCCTTCCAGCCCGCCCGGTCACCGGCGTGCAGAATCTGGTCGGTCATGTGCGTGTAGGCTCCGCCGGGCGCCATGCAGTTGACCTGCACGTTGTGGTCGCGCACCTCCTCGGCCAGCGTCTCGACCATGCGCGCGAGCGCCGCTTTGGCCGAGGCGTAGGCGGAGAAATTGGGACGGGGCGAAGTGGCGCCATCCCCGCTGAGAGCGATGATCTTGCCGCTGCGCCGCTCGATCATTTGCGCGAGCACCGCCCGGCAACTGTACATGACGCCCACCAGATTGGTCTGGATGGCTTCGGCCCACAGGTTGGGCGGGCTTTCCGCCAGCGGCCCGATCGGCCCCTGGATGGCGGCGGCGGCCACCAGCACGTGAACACCGCCGAAGTGCACGCCCATGCGATCCACGGCCGCCGAGATCTGCTCGAAATCGGTGACGTCCGCGCGGAGGCGCAGCGACACCCCGCCCGCATGTTCGATCTCCAGGTGCGTCAGATCGAGTTCGGCCTTGCTGCGCGCCACGAGGCCCACTCGCGCTCCGGCGGCGGCGAAGCCCAGGGCCAGACGCTTGCCGATTCCGCGCCCGGCTCCGGTGACCAGAACTCCCTTATCCTTCAATGTCTGCACAGTCATAAGGTAGTACAACTAAGGCTCGGGTGGGAAACCGGAGTGGTACTACGTTTGCAGCCGGATGGCACCCCCTCCCGCCGGTGGTGTATCCTGATGTTTAGGGCATCAATCAGAGTATCGAGGTTGAAACTCCGGCGCCGCCAGGCGCGTGGTGCAGTGCCAATACCCGCAGGCTCAACCCAGGAAAGGAATCGCGCATGAAACCTCAGTCTCAGCTCACAACGCAGGAGCAGGACTTCGTCGACCGCCTGATTAAGGAACACAGCGGCCGGCCGGGAGCGCTGCTGACTATTCTAGAGAAAGTGCAGGAGCGCCATCCCACCAAGTACCTCTCGGGCGAGGTGCTGGAGTACATCGCGGCCAGGACCGGCATTCCTCTGGCGCAGCTCCATAGCGTGGTGACGTTCTTTGCGCTGTTCAACCTGGAGCCGCAGGGAGCCAACACCATCTGCGTGTGCCGGGGGACGGCCTGCCACACGCGCGGCTCGCGCGGCCTGCTGGAACGGCTGAAGCTGGAAATGGGTCTCAACGAGCACGGCGAGGAGCCGGAGGCCGACAAGCTCTCGCTCACCACGCCGGACCGCAAATACACCATCCGCACGGTAGCCTGCTTCGGGCAATGCGCCCTGGCGCCGGTGGTCGAGATCAACCACGCCATCTACGGGCACATGAACGAGAGGGCGCTGCGCAACGAGATCGACGTTCTCGAGAAGGAGAACGGAAACTGATGCGTATCCAGGACATCGGCACATTCAATGCGGTAAAGGAAGCCGGGCTGGCCAAGCTCCTGCCCTACAAGCCGCGCATCGGGGTGGGCATGGGGACCTGCGGCACGGGCAACGGCGCCGAGGGCGTCTATCACGCCTTCGCCGACGAGATCGACCAGCGCGGCCTGGACGTGCAACTGGCGCGGCTGGGCTGCTTCGGCTTCTGCGCCGAGGAGCCGCTGGTGAATATCTGGCTGCCCGGCAAGCCGCTGGTAATCCTGCGGCGCGTGCAGCCCGACAACGTCCCGGGCATTCTCGACGACCTGAATCAAGGACGGATCTCGCAGGATCTGGCGCTGTGCAAGATCGAGGACTGGGACCACCTGACCGGCCAGGTGAAATACGGGACGGGCTACCCCGAGATTCCCTCCTGGCGCGAGGTGCCGTTCTTCCGCGGGCAGAAGAAGATCGTGCTGCGCAACTGCGGGCTGATCAGCGCCGACGATATCGAAGAGTACGTCGGAGTGGGCGGCTACCAGGCGCTTTACAAGGTGCTGATCGATTCGACCCCGGACGCGGTGATCGAGCAGATCAAAGCTTCGAAGCTGCGCGGGCGCGGGGGCGCGGGCTATCCGACCGGGCTGAAGTGGGAAGCGCTGCGCAAGGCCAAGAACCAGCCCAAGTACGTCATCTGCAACGCGGACGAAGGCGATCCGGGCGCGTACATGAACCGCAACGAGATCGAGAGCGATCCGCACGCGCTGCTGGAGGGGATGATCATCGGCGGTTACCTGACGGGGGCGGCGGAGGGGATCGTCTACGTGCGCGCGGAGTATCCGCTGGCGGTGCACCGGCTGACGCGGGCCATCGAGCAGGCGGAGGAATACGGATTGCTGGGGGAGAACATCCTGGGGCGCGGGTTCAACTTCCGATTGTCGCTGGTGGAAGGCGCCGGCGCGTTCGTGTGCGGTGAAGAAACGGCTCTGATCAGTTCGCTGGAAGGGCGCTCCGGCCGGCCGCGGCCCCGCCCGCCGTTCCCGGCGCAGAAGGGGCTGGAGGGGAAGCCCACCAACATCAACAACGTCGAGACCTGGTACAACATCACGCCCATCGTGGCCAAGGGGCCGGCCTGGTTCCTGGAGACGGGCAGCGCCAAAAGCCCGGGCACCAAGGTGTTTTCGCTGGTCGGCAAGGTGAGCAACACCGGCCTGGTGGAGATGCCGCTGGGGACCCCCATCAAGACCTTCGTCTACGACATCGGCGAGGGCGGCACCAACGGGCGCCACGTGAAGGCTCTGCAGACCGGCGGACCCTCCGGCGGCTGCATCCCGCAGGAGATGTTCGACACGCCGGTGGACTACGAGACGCTGGCCAAGCTGGGATCGATTATGGGTTCCGGCGGCATGGTGGTGATGGACGAAGACAACTGCATGGTGGACGTGGCGCGCTACTTCATCGAGTTCACCCATTCCGAGTCCTGCGGCAAGTGCGTGCCCTGCCGCGTGGGGCTGGACAAGGCGCTGAAGATTCTCAACGGCTTCACCAACGGCAACGGGACCGAGGCGGACCTGGAAAGCCTGGACGAGCTGGGCCGCATGATCCGCGACATGTCGCTGTGCGGCTTGGGACAGACCGCGCCCAATCCCGTGCTGACCACCATGCGGCATTTCCGCCACGAGTTCGAGGACCACATACGGGCCAAGCGCTGCCGGGCGGGCGTGTGCGAGAACCTGGCGCTCTCGCCGTGCGAGAACAGTTGCCCGCTGCACATGAACATTCCGCGCTTCCTGCAACTGTATAAAGAGGACCGGCTGGAGGAGGCCTTCGAGAGCGTGGTGATGGACAACCCGCTGCCGGCTTCCACCGGGCGGGTGTGCCAGCATCCTTGCGACGACCGCTGCCGCCGGATGAATATCGACGAAGCGGTGAACAGCCGCGACGTGCACCGTTTCATTGCGGACACCATTTACCAGTCCAGGCAATACCCGGCGATGATCGAGCGCATCGTGGCCAAGAAGCTGGCCCCCACGGGGAAGAAGTTGGCGGTGGTGGGTGCGGGACCGGCCGGCTTGACCTGCGCGTTCTACATGACGCTGCTGGGCCACGACGTGACGGTGTACGAATCCGACCCCGGCCCGGGCGGCATGCTGCGTTACGCGCTGCCCGAATACCGGCTGCCCAAGAGCACGCTGGACCGCGAAATCGAGCTGATCGAGCGGCTGGGAGTGAAGTTCGTTTACAACACGGCGGTGGGATTCGAGTTGTCGCTCGACGAACTGGACAGCCAGTACGACGCGGTGTTCCTGTCCATCGGCACCTGGAAGGAAGCCTGGGTGAAGATGCCCGGCACGGAACTGAAGGGCGTGCTGCCTGCGCTAGGGTTCCTGGAGGCGGTGTCCAAGAACGAGGCGGTGCACCTGGGCAGGAAGGTGGTGGTCATCGGCGGCGGCAACGCGGCCATCGACTCGGCGCGAACGGCGCTGCGGATGGGCTCCGAGGTCACGGTGATCTACCGGCGCGAGCGCAAGGACATGCCCGCCATCCGGGAGGAAGTGGAGGCCGCCGAGGCGGAGGGCGCCAATTTCGTTTTTCTCTCCGCGCCGCACCGCATCGTGGGGGTCCACGGCGCGGTGAAGGCGATCGAAGTGGTGAGAACTAAGCTGGGCGAGTTCGACGCCTCGGGCCGCCGCAAACCCGTAGGCACCGAGGAAATCCAGGCATACAAGTGCGACGCGGTGATCCTGGCGGTGGGCGAGAAGGTGGATCTGGACGTGGCGCGCGCCTCCGGGCTCACGCTGAAGGAATCCGGAACCATCGAAGTGGACCGCTATACCATGGCCACCAGCCGTCCCAAGTTCTACGCCGGCGGGGACGTGATCAGCGGCGCCACGAACGTCTCCAACGCGATGGGGTACGGCAAGAAGGCCGCCCGCAATATCGATCAGTGGCTCATGGAAGACAAGCGGATTCCGAAGTTGAGCCGGAAGTGGCAATTCGATCAGACGCCGCCGGCGCAGGCATACGAATGCGCGCGGCGCTCGCCCGGCCAGGTGGCTGCGCGGGAGCGGGTCAAGAACTTCGAAGAAGTGACGGTCGGCCTGACCGCCGTCGAAGCGCTGGACGAGGCGAACCGTTGCCTGCGCTGCGACATCAAGGCGACGGACTGAAGAGGCTGAGGAAACC
>Ga0326727_10028451_pt1 | contig 10162 bp, 7 predicted proteins | sample MB2enrmetagenome_FD_207643 | JGI IMG/M metagenome (GOLD analysis project Ga0326727, IMG submission 207643) | Lab enriched peat soil microbial communities from McLean, Ithaca, NY, United States - MB29MY | ecosystem: Environmental > Terrestrial > Soil > Wetlands > Peat | place: USA: New York...
TGTGGCCACGCCGGCCAGATGCGCGTCGATTGAGGCGCGAGAGAAGTGGTCGAGCACAAACCCCTCGGCTCCGGCGGCTGGACGTTTGACCTGCTGTCGGGTGTGACTCGCTATAAAGAAGAGTGCTGTGCGAGCCCCCGTTCCCGCAGGGATAGCGCCGGAAGCCATGTCGATACGAACCGCTGAAGCTGGGTCAAAGGACTTCTCAGTGCCGGACACCGCAAATGCGGCGATCAGGCTATCTCCCTCCGGAAGTTGGGGCGGAGTAACTGTCGCAGTAGAAATTGGAGCGGATTCCACCCGAAGGCGGCCGGCCGCCAGAGCGAGCGTGGTCTTGGCCCCGCCGTAAGGCCAGCCGCTGCCGAGGGTAATATCGACGCGCAGGCCAAGCGCGCGAGCGGATTTGTTGGCAAAACTAACATCGTCGAGAAACTCTGGCGATAAGTATTGAAGGTTCTTGATGTCCTTGGCCTCGTCATCGAGCATCAAGGGATACACAGGTTGAATCTCAACGCCGCCAATGCCCGCGCCGCGCATGGTCTCCAGTTCCTTTTGAAGTTCGGGCTTGGTTACAGCTGGGCCGAACCACCACCAGCGCATCATGGGCCTTGCATCGGCGGGCGGATTAAGAAAACCCTGGCGCAAATCCTGGTTGGAACCCTGCGCGAAAAGAAGAGCCGAAAGCGGAAAAAGAAGCGCCAGCCCCGCCGTCACGCGGAGTGCGAAGGTTTGGCGAGACTGAGCGGATATGCGCAAACTAGTAATCATAGAGTTACTCCTGTTTGCCGGTCTTATCAAAGGCCGGCAGCGTCCTGGCGCAAGTGACAAGATGCGACTTAGCCGTTATTGGATTCAGACCTGCGGAACCTTCATAACGTTCGTGGTCTTGGGTGGAATCGGAGTTGCCGGCAGATTGAAAACTGCCTGCGGATCTGGTTTAAACGGGTCAAAGTCAGGGATGTCTTTGGTTAGCTGCTTGCGAAGAGGAAGTCTGGCTTCGCGGATGCCATGAACAACGCAGCGCGCCAGTTCAAAAGCGCCATACGTGTTGAAGTGAGTGTTGTCGCTGATGGGCTCGGGTTGGTTCGGAAATGCGTTGGCTGGGTAGTGCATGAATGCCTTCAACGAACCTTCCGTGCCCATCGCTTCAAATAATTTCTTGCTCATGGAATTGAGATCGATGAGCGCAACGCGCTGGTCCGCTGCAACTTCCCGAACAGCATCTGGATAGCCGGCGAGCGAGTTTGTGATCTTGCCGCTGGCATCGAAGGTCCGGCGGTTCATGCTGGTAACAAGAACGGGTGTTGCCCCTTTGGCGCGAGTTTGCGCAATGTAATCGATCAGTAGCTTTCTAAAGTCGTCTATGGAGACGGCGTTGGGTTTCTGGTCGTTGTGCCCGAATTGCAGGAACAGATAGTCTCCCGGCTGGATCAGAGTCATGACCTTCATCAATCGCCGCTCACCTTGAAAGCTCCGGATGGTTTCGCCCGACTCGGCATGATTGGCAACCACCACGCCAGGGCGGAAAAAGCGAGGAAGCATCTGGCCCCAGGCGGCCCAGGGTTCCACGTCCTGATCCACCACGGTGGAATCGCCTGCGAGATAAACGGTTGTTTCCTTAATGGGTTTTATGGCGAGGGACCGGAAGCTGGGGTGGTCACCATTGAATTCGAGAGTCAGTTTGCTGTCCCAGTCGAGGTTACCCACTTCGCGAGGTTTAAGCTTTACTAACTGAGCTAAATCGCCGGCAATCTCCGGGACGCGGACGTTGACATCGAAAGTGCGGGTGACGGAGCCTTTGGCCTTGACGAATACCTTCTCAAGCATAAGCCGCCGCGCCTCGGCCCAAACGGTTGTTGTCGACGGCTTTCTGCCGCCAAGAACCACGGTGACTCGATAACTCCCTTCGGGGAGGGCCGCGGAGAAGAAGAATGGCTTATCGCCGGAGCAGGATTTTGGAGCAACCTGCGGAGCCGTGTCCAGGTCGAAGCCGGGCGAGCCAGCAGAGTAGAGAGAGCTTTGGGTGAGCTCGATGGAACCGCGCTTGACTTGGTCGCAAACGAACTTCTCTGCATGAGCGGCAAGCGCGCCGGCGATAAGAACGAGAAGAAGAGTGCGCTGCACGATGGCTCCATCGAGAAATTACGGTCGATTCAACTACTGGTTCGGGCGTCCGGTGGAAAGCGCCAAGATCGGAGGCCGGGATGCTTTCATGGCTCTAATGAGTGGGCGCCGGGTTGACGGGCTGAAACTGGCCGGCAAGCTCCGGAGTGGAGTGGATATCCGAGGCTTCTGGATTCTCGGTTCTTGCAACCTCGACGCCGAAGACATAGCTGGTGCCAAACATGTTGCTGGTAAAGATGACGAGCTTCTTATCGGGAGAGAAGCGCACATTGGGCTCCAAACGGTAATTGTGGTGAGACATATTGACCAGATGCTCGGAATGAAAGACTCCCGGCTGCCAGTAGTTAGCGGCATTGATAGCTCCCGGCCCAACGTTGAGCATTTGCGGATGAAACAGCTCGATCCACTCGCCGTCTGGAGCCTTCGCCACCTGGCCGGGGTCACCGCCGTCTCCGGTGAAGAGAGTTTCGCCCTTGGTTAGGTTGAAGTGAATCGACCACTCGTTGCGCTGCATGTGGTAAGCGATTCGCTTGCCGGTCTTCAGGTTGTAGCCGGCGAGGAAAAAATCCTCGCCCTTCGGGTACTGCCAGTCATACCAGACCGTGCTGCCATCCAGGCCCCAGAACTCATGACCGGCAATCTCCAAGGCCATGGTGCGCTTGTGGATGAGTGTCTTTCGGGTTCCATCCGTATGAATCATCCAGATACGATCCACCTTTTGCCACGGGCCCTCGTGGCAGTACATGAGCAGAGTCGGATCGACCGGCGAAAAGAGCATATGCCCGATCCAATCGGTGGAGTGAAGCAGGGGAGTAACCTTGCCGGTCTTCAGGTCGATGGTATAGAGAACGACGGGGATGCGCGCCGCCAGGCGGCGCTCCATCATCTCTCCCTTGCCCTCGGGCTGGACGAGATTCCCAGCTTGCGGCTGGGCCGGAGCCGCGCCAGGCAAAGTTGGCGCGGGCGCGGGGCGGTACTGTCCATACTCCCTTTCGGCGGCGGCCTGCGTCTCGTCGTAGGTGCCCACGCCGAGCGTCTCGTCGGCATTGATGGTGGCAATGCTGGCCCGTGGAGGTAGAGTAACAAGCTTTGTTATTGTGCCCGTGTAGACGTCCGCCTTGTATACCGTGCTGAGATGCGTGACTGGATCCATCTTGGAGAAAAAGACGGAGTTTGTCTTTCTACCCACGACGATGGCCCGCATTCCGCCGCGAAAGAAGGGGCGGGCGTCGCGCTCCGCGCTGGCGGGAGGCGGCGGGTTGAGCACCACAAGCCTGGTCTTGTAGGTGGCGAGGTCCAGGGCGTGGATGCCGTCCGGAGCGCTATAGACCATTTGCTTGCCGTCGGGCGTGAAGGCGTTCACGTTGAAGTAGAAGCCCGATGAGCCGGGCTCATCGGATAGGCGGACGACGCGATGACCGGTGTCCTTGTCCACCCATGTGGTTGGCAGGCTCTGGGCCAAAGCCAGCGGCGAAAGAGCAAAGAAAGCGGCAAGAATTGAAACGAGGGGTCGATACATGGGCAGTGGCGCGCTCCTTGGGTTGACGATCGAGGCAATGGTCCGGCACTTTCGCCGCGGCCTTCGCCAGGGACCGCCACGCAACGATTTATACATCTCTTCGACTCCCATTGGCAACTTGTGGTCTATTGAAATCGGAAATCCTTCTTCGCGTAAAGATTCCTGCCAGAACTGCCGGCGCAGCGCGTAGAGCAACATAGGGGTCTCCGAAGCCGACCTCGGCGCCCGGTGATTCTTGTGAGGGTGCTTCGTCAGGATTGGTGTGCGCAAGAAACCAGGGCGGCGCCAGCACACGGAGATTCCGAAGGAGCTAAGCGCGCATTCAGCAAGAACCGATGTTGACAGAAGCTGAGATCGGCGCGACAATATGACCAGCAGTCAAGAATGTCCTTGGCTCATTCATGAAGAACAGTCACATATCGCCGCCAACCACTCTCGCCAATGCCCTTGTTGCCGTTGAAATGCCCCGGCAGGCAGGCACCGGACGCCGGGAACGCCGCGGCGCGGAAACCCGGCTGAAACTGTTCCGGTGCGCTCTTCAATTGATTGCCGAGCGCGGGTTTGGTAACGTCACAGTCGAGCAAATCACCGAAGCCGCCGACGTTGGCAAGGGAACCTTCTTCAATTACTTTGAAACCAAAGATCATGTTCTGGGAGTGATCGCGGAGATTCAGCTCGGCAAAGTGAGAGAAGCCGGCTTGGTCGCGGTGCAAGGCCAGGAGGCGATCTATTCCGTGCTGCACAGGCTGATGCTGCGCCTTGCCGAGGAGCCTGGACGTAGCCCCGACCTTGCTCGCGCAGTGATTTCTTCTTTCCTGGCCAGTGAGGGGGTTCGCAAGATTATTAAAGGCAAAATGCAGGAGGGCCACAAGATGATTGCTGAGGTTGTGGCAGCGGGGCAGAAGCGTGGAGAGATCGACCCCCGCCTGCAAAAGGAAAAGGTTGCGACGCAGCTTCTACAGGCGCAGATGGGCACAATCCTGTTGTGGTCGGCCCATGGGGAACCTGCGCTTGCAGCATGGATCGAGGACAGCTTTCAGCACTTCTGGAGAGCTATCGCCGCCTCCGGCAAAGAGTAGGCACATGAAATCCAATATTCGCACTGTCGTTCTTGTCTTCCTGGCGAGCCTGATTGCCGGGCCGATCCCGAGCGCGATCATCGCAGCCCAGCAACAGCCGCCTTACCGCCTCACATTGCAGGATGCGATTCAGAAGGGGCTCCAGGCCAATCTCAGCGTTCTTGTGGCCGGCACGCGCGTTGACGAGGCTGAAGGCACTCGCGAGCGCCGCTTGGCGGCCGCACTGCTCCCGAGGGTGAACGCGCAAACCTACGCCAACGTGCAGAACCGCGACCTGCGCGCCTTTGGACTTTCGTTGCCCGGCATCCCGATTCCCAGCGTGGTGGGGCCGTTCTCGAACTACGATTTCCGGGTTTACGTGCAGCAAAACGTGGTCGATCTGCAGGGCTATCGCGGGTTGAAGGCCAGCGAGCGGGCGCTCGATGCCGGCAAGATGGATTTGCAGGATGCGCGCGATCTGATCGTTCGCTCAATCGCAGAGCTCTATTTGAATGCGCAGTCCGACGCGGCGCGAGTTGAATCCGCGCAGTCGCGCGTGACGGATTCAACCACGCTTTTCAAGCTGGCCAAGGACAAGCACGATGCCGGCACGGCGACGGGCGTTGATGTGCTGCGCGCTCAGGTGCAGCTTGCCAACGACAAACAGGCAAAGCTGGTGGCCGAGAACCAGTTGAAGCAATCGCTGCTGGCGCTGGCCCGCAGCATGGGCATGAGCCCAGGCACGCCATTGGACCTCGCCGAGCCGCTCCGTTACCGGGCGCTGGATCAGCCCGACTCCGAGACCCTTGCGCCCGCGGCGTTGCTGGCTCGCGCCGACTACCTTTCGCTGGCCAGCCAGCGCCAGAGCCTGGTGGAGCAGCAGCGCGCCAGCCAGGCCCGCTTCTATCCAAAGCTCAGTGTCAATGGTAACTTTGGGGCCATCGGCCGCAGCATCGGCGGTGTGCAACCCACGGGCTTGGTTCAGGGCCAGATCGACTTCACAGTCTTCGATCGCGACCGCAGTGGCGAAGCGCAGGAGCTTGCCAGCCGCCTCAAGCGCATTGACGATCAGATTGCCGATCTGCGCCGCGGGATCGACGAAGACATCCGCGAGGCGCTCCTCAATCTGGATTCCGCGGCCCAGCAGGTGACCGTCGCCGGGGAAGGCCGTGACCTGGCGCAGCGGGAACTGGAACTTGCGCAGGATCGCTTCCAGTCGGGCACGGCCAACAATGTCGAAGTAGTGACCGCTCAGGATGAGCTGGCCCGCGCCGAGGAGAACTATATCCTTGCTGTCTCCAGCCATGTAGATGCAAAGTTTGCACTCGCCCGTGCCATGGGCGACACGGAAAGGAATATTGTGCAGTTCATGGGAAATCCATAAGCCGGTTTGCAGGCCGCGCTGTGATCGATGTTACTGTTTGCGAGGTTCAATATCATGAAACGAGTTATACCCGTCCTGATTCTTCTGGCCGTGGCGATTGCCGCTGGCGTCTATTTCTACCCGCGCCTGGCCAGCAAGCCTGCGCCCGCGAATCAACTTACGCTCTCCGGCAATATTGAAGCGCATGAGAGCCTGATCAGCTTCAAGGTGCCTGGGCGCATCGTCGAGCTGCCGGTCGAGGAGGGCCAGGAGGTGGAGCAGGGAGCACTACTGGCGCGCTTGGAAGATTCCGACGCCCGGCAGAAGGTGCGCATCGACGAGGCCGGCGTTCGCGTGCGCGAATCCGATCTTGCGCTCACCATGGCCGGAACCCGCGAGCAGGAAGTGAAGGCCGCGCAGCAGTCCATGATCGATGCGCAGGCGGATCTCGACCAGAAGAGGCTGGACAACGATCGAGCCACGCAGCTCTTTGGCAAGGATGAGATCTCCACTCAGGACCGGGATCTGGCGGCAACCGCGCTGAAGCGCGCCGAAGCGATCTTCAAGGCTGCGCAACAGCGCTACAACGAAGCTGTCGAGGGCAGTCGAAATGAAGATATTGAGATTGCGCGAGCCAATCTGAACCAGGCTAATGCTAACCTGGGCTTGTCGCGAGTCAACCTGGATTACACGGTGCTGCACACGCCGTCTGCCGGCGTAATCACGGTGCGCCAGGCTGAGTTGGGAGAAGTTGTCGCGCCGGGGTCTCCGGTGGTCACGCTCGCCGACCTCGACCACATCTGGCTGCGCGCCTACATCGCAGAGACGGACCTGGGCAGCATTCATTGGGGCCAGGAAGCGACTGTAACCACAGATACCTATCCTGGCAAGCAGTATCGTGGGCGCATCTCGTTCATCTCATCGAGCGCGGAGTTTACGCCGAAAAGCGTCCAGACCTACAAGGAGCGGGTAACTCTTGTCTATCGGATCAAGATCGATATAGACAACCTGAATCACGAATTGAAGCCAGGCATGCCAGCGGACGCTCATCTTGACCTCGTCGCGGCCCAGCCTTCGACATCTGCGCCGCCTAAGCAATGACGGACCGGCTCCAACCCGCGATCGCCGCCGCAGGGCTCACGAAGAGCTTTCCTGGCGTGCGCGCCGTCGATGCCCTGAGCTTCGATGTGAACGCAGGAGAGATATTTGGCCTGGTCGGCCCCGATGGGGCAGGGAAGACGACCACCCTGCGCATGCTTGCCGGCATCATGCCGCCCGATGCAGGCAGTGCCACGGTTGCCGGCTTCGATGTGGTTCGCGATCCCGAGGGCGCCAAGCATGCTCTGAGTTATATGCCGCAGCGTTTCGGTCTTTATGAAGACCTGACCGTCGATGAGAACATCCGCTTCTACGCTGATTTATTCGGCGTGAAAAAGGCCGAGCGCGAAACTCGTTCCGCGCAACTGTTGCAGGCAGCGGGAATGAGCGAGTTCCGCGGGCGGCTCGCGGGCAAGCTTTCAGGCGGCATGAAGCAGAAGCTCGGGCTGGTCTGCGCTCTGATTCATCGTCCGAAAGTGATTCTGCTGGATGAGCCGACGACGGGCGTCGATCCCGTCTCGCGCCGCGACTTCTGGCGCATTCTTTATGAGTTAGTAGCAGAGGGAGTGGCGATCCTGACCTCGACTGCCTATCTCGATGAGGCCGAGCGCTGCCATCGCGTAGCGCTGCTCGACCGAGGCAGGTTGTTATTCTGCGACACGCCCGCAAACCTCAAAGCCAAGATGAGAAGGGGCGTCCTGTCAGTTACCTCAGCGGAGCCGCGCAGGCTGCGAAGCGAACTCGAAGATGCCGACGGCATCTCCAGTCTTGTGCTGACCGGTGACGGGCTGCATGTCGTGGTGGACGATGCCGCGCGCCGCATTCCCGAGTTTGAAGCACGGCTGAAGAGCGCGAACGTGACCTTCGACGCGATTCAGCAGGTGACGCCAACGATCGAGGATCTGTTTGTGGATGCGGTCCAGAGCGGAGCGTCGTCCCATGCCTGACCAAGCTGCGTCCGTCGCGATCGAAAACCTGGAGAAGCGCTTTGGCGACTTTGTAGCCGTCGACCGGATCAATCTCGAGGTTGGCAAAGGGGAGGTCTTCGGATTTCTCGGGCCGAACGGCGCCGGCAAGTCCACCACCATTCGCATGCTTTGCGGGCTGCTCAAGCCTACCTCGGGCAGCGCGCTGGTTGCGGGCTACAACGTGGCTCGCGACCCTGAAGCCGTGCGCCAGAATATAGGCTACATGTCGCAGAAGTTCTCGCTCTATAACGATCTCAAGGTCATCGAAAACCTGCGCCTCTTCGCCGGCCTCTATAGCGTGCCCGCAAAGACGCTGAAGGAGAGGATTGAATGGGCGCTGGCCATGGCGAACCTTAAAGGGCAGGAGAATCTCAGTACCGGCACGCTTCCTGGCGGCTGGAAGCAGCGGCTGGCGTTGGGTTGCGCGGTGCTGCATAAGCCGCGCATTCTTTTTCTCGATGAGCCGACCTCCGGCGTCGATCCTATATCGAGGCGTCAGTTCTGGGATCTGATTCACCAGATGGCGGAGGATGGAGTTACCGTGTTTGTAACCACGCATTACATGGAGGAAGCGGAATATTGCAATCGCCTGGCGCTGATCTTTCGCGGCAAGATCGTGGCTCTCGGCTCGCCGTCGGAGCTGAAGCGGGATTCAATGCGCGGCGAACTGCTGCTGATCGAATGCGAGCCTCTCGGCAAGGCCGTTGAAGCGCTGCAATCGGTGCCCGATGTCATGGATGCCGCGGTCTTTGGCAACGCTTTGCATCTGGTTGTTGCGGATGCCGCCGCGGCGATGCCGCAGATTCAGAAGTGTCTTGCGGACAACGGAATCGGCGTGAGCAGAATCGAGCGCATACGCCCCAGTCTGGAAGATGTCTTTGTATCTCTCACAACCGCGGGCAGTGCCGCAGAGGAGCGCAAATCATGAGTCTTACGCGCTTGCTCGCCGTGGCCAGAAAAGAAGTTATTCAGATACTCCGCGATCCGCGCAGCCTGATGATTGTCCTCATCATGCCGGTAACTCTGATGCTGCTCTTCGGCTACGGCGTCAATCTGGATCTGAAGGGCCTGCCGATTTATGTTTACGACCGCGATGGCAGCCAGCAAAGCCAGGATCTGCTGAAGCGCTTTCAGGCCAGCGAGTACTTCCATGTGGCGCGCGTAGTCAACGGTTATCCGGCGATTGCTCGGGCGCTCGACGACGGCCACGCCAAGATGGGGATCGTCATTCCATGGGATTTTTCCTTGCGGCTGCGCGACGGCGGTCCCGTTCAGGTTCAGGCCCTCGTCGATGCCACCGACGACAACACGGCCAATGTGCTCACCGGCTATGCCCAAGCGGTCGTTCAGGGCTACTCGTCGGAGATTCAACTCAACTGGCTGCGTGAGCGCGGCCAGTCTCTCCAGCCCGCCGCGATGAGTATCGAGACTCGCACCTGGTACAACGAGGATCTCGAGAGCAGCGCGTTCATTGTTCCCGGTGTACTGGCGCTGGTCATGTCGGTGATCGGCGCGTTCCTCACCTCTCTTACCATCGCTCGCGAGTGGGAGCGCGGATCGATGGAACAGTTGATCTCCACTCCCGTAAGCGCGATGGAGATCATGCTAGGCAAGTTGGCGCCCTATTTCGCGCTCGGCATGTTCGATGTGATTGTCTGCGCCGCGATCGCCATCTACTGGTTCCAGGTGCCGTTTCGCGGATCGTATCTCACGCTGTTGGTCAGTTCCGCCCTCTTTCTGGTGGTCGTGCTATCGCTTGGGTTCTTCATCTCCGTGATCGCGAAGAGCCAGTTTGCCGCCAGCCAGATCGCGCTTCTTGTCACATTTCTTCCCGCCTTCCTGCTTTCCGGGTTTTTGTTTCCCATCGAGCAGATGCCCGTCGTTTTGCAGTGGTTTACCCGCATTCTGCCGGTTCGCTACTACGTTGCACTGCTGAAGCAGATATTCCTCAAGGGAACGCCCACCGCCATGCTTTACGTCGATCTCATTCCCCTGGCTGTCTTTGCGCTCCTTCTAACTCTGTTGGCTACGC
>Ga0326727_10028454_pt1 | contig 10161 bp, 11 predicted proteins | sample MB2enrmetagenome_FD_207643 | JGI IMG/M metagenome (GOLD analysis project Ga0326727, IMG submission 207643) | Lab enriched peat soil microbial communities from McLean, Ithaca, NY, United States - MB29MY | ecosystem: Environmental > Terrestrial > Soil > Wetlands > Peat | place: USA: New York...
TCATTGATGCGGTCTTCGAGCGAAAGCTCATCGACGATGGCCGCGTTGACGCGCTCCTCGGTCACCTTCATGTCACTGGTGGTGATCAACTTGGCGTCAATCAGGTGCTTGACCGTGCGGCGGGCGAGATACCCAATGTAGTCGCGAGAAAAGATCATGGGCTAAACGTCAGAATAACGCATTGGACCGCCGGTTGTCAGGTTTCAGGGGCTAGAAACGAGCTATCAGCTCTCAGCCATCAGCCTTCAGCTCCATCCTGCTCACGCTTGCCGCATCGCTTCGTTCTACCTGCGGCCAAGCTGAGAGCTGAAAGCCGATGGCTGAGAGCTTCGTTCTGTTCCCTGTTCCCGAGTCCCTAGTCCCTACGTCCCTGTTTTATGCGGGCAGCTCTTCGCGTTCAGGCACTCATCGGCGATGCGCAGCCGTTCCACCGGACGGCCGCCGGCCAGATGCTCCCTCACGATGTCTTCGGCGTCCTCCGGCTTTACGCGCCCGTACCAGACGGCGTCGGGATACACCACTACCGTGGGCCCGTGCTCGCACTGGTCCAGGCAGCCGGATTTGTTGATGCGCACCTTCGTGCCCAGCCCGGCCTCGCGCGCAAGCTGCTGCAGGCGCGAGTGCAAGTCGCTCTTTCCGTCGCCGGTGCAGGAGGGCCGCGGCGCATCGGCGGGACGCGCGTTGAGGCAGACAAAGACGTGACGATCAAAGGTCGGCAAGCGGAAGACCTCCTCGGCAAGGCTCATTCAAGACTAACGCGGGCGCCCCGGGTCCCGTTTTTGGGACCCAGGAGAGAACGCGCATCGTCGCGAAGGCCGTGTCTCGGCGCACTCGCGGAAGTTGCTTTCCACAGCCCTGTTCCCACCCCGGTCCCATCTGCGAGAATGGGATTCTGAATATGAGCACGGACAATCTGCTTTCGCTTAAAGACGACATGGTGGCCTTCATCGAGGGCCACGGCATGCGCCGCCTCCCCGGCTACGTCACCGAAGACATTCCCTCGGTGCTCTGGGAGGACCGCGGCAACACCGACGCTTGGAAGGACTTTGTGGAGATGGCCAAGCACGTGGGCTCTCCCTTTGTCACTTTCAGCGAGATGACGCTGGACCGCGAGGAACTCGACACCCTCATCGAAGAGGCCGGCGAGATGAACTTCCCCGATGAAGATGCCGCGGAGCTGGTCGAGGCCAAGTGGCTGCGCAAATACGCGGACAAGCTCGGCTACATCCAGCTCGGCTTCGTCTACCAGGGCATCGTCTTTATGCACGAGACCACCACCGAGTGGTACGAGCGCTACCAGGCGTTGCTGGAAAATATCGAGGCCTTTCAAGACATCGTGATCGACGACGCGCACTCGCACGACGACGAGGACGAGTAAAGGGCGTGGGCACGTCCGGCGCCGGCAATCTGGCACAGCGCACGCTGCCGCGCCAGCGCTGGATCGTCGCCGAGCCGCACCCTGATGCCGCGGCCGCACTGGCCCGCGACGCCCGGCTGCCTCTGGTGCTGGCGGAGTTGCTCGTGGCGCGCGGCATCACGCAAGCCGCCGAGGCCTTCGCCTTTCTCAATCCCGAACCCGCGCATCTGCACGATCCGTTTTTGATGCTCGGCATGAACCCAGCCGTTGAACGGCTGGAGCGCGCCATCACCGCGCGCGAGCCCATTCTGCTTTACGGCGACTACGACGTGGACGGCACCGTCGCCGTGGTCCTGCTCAAGACGGCCATCGAGATGCTCGGCGGTCTCGTACGTTTTCACGTGCCGCACCGGCTGCGCGAGGGCTACGGCATGCAGTCGAGCGTGCTCGAAGCAGCGCACGCCGAAGGCGTGCGCGTTGTGGTCACAGTGGACACTGGAATGCGCGCTTTTGCCGAGGCGGAGACCGCGCGGCGGCTGGGTCTGGATCTGATCGTTACCGACCACCATCTCGCGGACGCGAACGACAAACTGCCCGCCGCGCTCGCCATTCTGAACCCGAATCAGCCGGGATGCACGTACCCGGAAAAATCGCTGTGCGGCGCAGCCATCGCACTCAAGCTCGCGCAGGCGCTGCTGGAACGGCGTGAATTGGAGCGGCGCGAGCCGGCGCGAATGCGCGAGAAGACACTGCCCAGCTTCCTCAAAATGGCGGCCATCGCCACCATCGCCGACGCGGTCCCGCTCAGCGGCGAAAACCGCACCATCGCGGCTATTGGTCTGAGGGAGCTGCGCCGTCCCATGGGCGCGGGTCTGCGCGCGCTCTTTGCCGCGGCTGCGCTCGATCCTGCAACGAAACGGCTCACCGGCTTCGATGTCGCCTTCCGCCTGGCGCCGCGCATCAACGCCGCCGGCCGCATGGACGTAGCCACGGACGTGGTCGAGCTCTTCTCTACGCGCGACTCGCACCGCGCAACGGAGCTGGCGAACAAATTGGAACGGCTGAATCGCGAGCGCCGCGACGTGGAAGCCGCCGCGCTCACTGCGATCGAAGCCCGGCTCGCCAGCGATGCAGAGATTGCCGCCGATCGCCTGCTTGTGATCGACGGCGACGGCTGGCATCGCGGCGTCATCGGCATTCTGGCATCGCGCGTCGTGGAACGCACCGCGAAACCGGCGATCGTCGTCAGCGTTGAAGACGGAGTGGCCCATGGCTCCGGCCGCTCCGTCGACGAATTTGCGCTGCTCGCCGCTATCGAGAGCTGCGCCGATCTCTTCACGCGTTTCGGCGGCCACGCCTTTGCCGTGGGCTTTGCCATGCCGGCCGAAAAACTTCCCGAACTGAAGCGCCGCCTGCGCGATTACGCCGACGAACACCTGGCCGCGCGCGAGCCGGAGCGCCTCTTGCGCATTCACGCCGAGTTGCCGCTCGACCGCATCACGCCGGTGCTCGCCGGATGGCTGAGGAAACTCGAGCCGCTTGGCCACGGCAATCCCGAGCCGCTTTTTCTCGCTCGCAATGCGCGCCTGGTTGCGCCGCCGCGCATCATGAAGGCGCGCCATTTGGCGCTCGACCTCGCGCAGGACGCGGCCTCCGCTCCCAGCGAACCCTCCACGGGCCTGCCGGTAAGCGCCGCGCCGCAAAGCTCCATTCGCGCCGTGGGCTGGAACCTGGCCGAGCGCGCCATGGAACTCGGCCTCGAACAGGGCAGCCGCATCGATCTCGCCTACCGCATCCGCGAGAACGACCACCCCGACTTCGGCGGCCTGGAAATTGAGATCGTGGGCATACACTCGATAGAATTCAATCCAGTGCCTCGTAAGCTTTAGCGATCAACTCTCGCGAGGCCTTAGTAAATGGCCGGCAGCGCCTTCGAGGCGGGAAACTGGCGCACCACGATTCAACGAACGCTTCCGACCGGGTTTGCGGATTTTCTCCCGAAGGATGCTGAGACTGGAGGGTTGGGCTTGAAGTATTTTGTGATTCGATTTATCGCACCGCTCGCACGGAAACGCGGCTGGCGAAGCTTTTGTGAAATCGGCGCCAGCAGCGGGGAGAGTACCGATGAACTCTTGAAGCTACCCCTCGACGCGTACAAAATCATCGATCCCTGTTTCGACCAGGACCTCCCGGCAAAGTATCGCGCGGATCGCCGTGTCACGGTCTTCCGCATGAACAGCCTCGAGGCGCTCACGCCGCCCGAGCTTCTGCGTGCCGCTGCGCCATTTGATTGCATACTTATCGATGGCGATCACAATTGGTACACCGTATTTAACGAATTGCGCCTGATTCACGAGCACGGGCTGCTGCGCCCCGGCGGTATCATCTTTTTGCACGATGTCAGTCGCCCCTGGGGGCGCCGCGACATGTACTACCAGCCCGACACTATCCCTGCGGAATTTCGCCAGCCCCACGCGCCTCATGCGCTCACAGACAGCCAGCGCCAGCCTGGAGAAGCGCAGGAAAAGAACGCGGGAACCGAGGAGGCCGCGGTGGAAGGCGGCCCTCGCAACGGCGTATTGACCGCGATTGAAGACTTCCTGGCCGAGCAGCCTGAAGCCTATCGATTTTTCAGAATTGATTATCAATACGGGTTCGGTGTGATCGAACGCCGCACTCCAGGCGTTGGCTCCACGTTGATTTTCTCCTCACTGCGCATCAAAGGCTGGGTGTATGCAAAAAGCCGCCGGATGGCAAATCCAGTCAGGCGGACCTTGAGAAAACTGCGCGGGAGATGAGCAACTCTCCATTCGCGCCGCCGGCTGGAACCTGGCCGAGCGCGCCAAGGAACTCGGCCTCGAACAGGGCAGCCGCATCGATCTCGCCTACCGCATCCGCGAAAACGACCACCCTGACTTCGGCGGCCTGGAGATTGAAATCGTGGGCCTACACTAGTTACAGCTCAAATTGAAAGTTGCGCGCTGCGAACGACCGCTTCTGCCGTGCCTTCGCGCGTGGCCGACAGCATCTTTAGCAAGTGCATCTGGCCCATCAAAGCCGGGCGAGCGTCTTCAGGAACATTCGTCAAAGTCCTCAACAACGGGGCAAAACACCGGAGGATCGAAGTTGGAGAATTTCGTCTACCGCTTTATCGCGCCAACGCATCGCAGGAACGGCTGGAAATCGGTGTGCGAAATAGGCGCCAGCCGCGGACTGACCACCGACGAACTCCTCAAGCTGCCCCTTGCCGCGTATACCATTGTCGATCCCTGTTTCGACGAAGACCTTGCGGAAAAATATCGTGCGGATCGCCGCGTGACGGTCCTGCGCATGAACAGCCTCGACGCGCTCACATCCCCCGACCTTTTGCGCCCTGCTGCGCCCTTTGACTGTATGCTCATCGACGGCGATCACAACTGGTACACCGTCTTTAACGAGCTGCGCCTTATTCACGAGCACGGGTTGCTTCGTCCGGGCGGTTTCATCTTCCTGCACGATGTCTGCTGGCCCTACGCGCGCCGCGACATGTACTATCAACCCGACGCCATTCCCGCGGAGTTTCGTCACCCCTTTGCGAGCCGGGCAATTGTCGAAGGCCAGAGTCAGCTTGGAGAGGCGAACGGCTACAATTCGCATTTCGCCAATGCTGTGGAGGAAGGGGGACCTCGCAACGGCGTGTTGACCGCCATCGAGGATTTCCTGGCCCTGCACGCCAAAGACTATCGTTTCTTGTCAGTGAAGATGGAATTTGGATTGGGCGTTCTTCAACTTCGCGCTCCCGGCGCGCGCACGCTTTGGCCTTTCCTCTCGCTCCGCATCGAAGCCCGGACGCCCCCGTGGATCCGTAAACTGGGAAGCTCCGTCAAGAAGGCATTGCGAAAGCTCCGCTCCCCATAAGCTGCGCGCGCGGCATCCCACCACTTCAATCCCCATCGATCACGGCGTTCCCTTGATGCACTTGACCAAGGCGTCGACCGATGCCGCGTGTTTTGCTACGCGCGCGGCAGTTGCCTGCCGCCGGCTACGCCAGCAGGCTCAGGCCGGACGAGGAACTGCTGGAATTGTTCGCATTCATGCTTGAGAGCAGTTGGCTGATCGAGCTCGAGGAAGACGAGCTGCCTGTGTTTCCACCGTAGCTTTCGCTATCCTGGCTCAGAAAGCTGGCGCCCTGAGAACTGAGCGAGATCGAGGCCAGCTCCGACATGGCGCTGCCCACGACGGAATTGTCGCCGAGTTCCATGCCCTGCTCGATGGTCTGGATGAGTTCCGCGCTGTCGGCCGAGTTCTTAGAGGTTGCGGAGCCGGTTGCGGCCGAGGTTGCGCTGGAGGCCGAAGACGCCGCGTTCAGAGCCGTCGAATCCAGACCCAGCAGGTCCTGCTGCGAGGAGCTCAGATTGCCATTTCCCAGGTCCGTACCGAGTTGGTTGAGCTCGCTGACGAAGGAGCTGGAACCGCTGGACGAAGATGCGATGTCGCTGAGCAGGCTGGTGGTGATGCCGCTCGCGCTGGTGGTCGCGGTCGACGACGTGGCGCCATTCTGCGCGTCGTCAGAAAGCGTGACGTAATCGTCCTCCGCGGCGGGGAGGTTGCCGCCCTGGAGATCCTTGGCCAACTGGTTCAGATCGGTGACGAACTGGTTGGCCGTCGATGGCGAGCTGGCAATCTGCGAGAGAAGGCTGCTGGTGATTCCGCTAGTGGACAAGAGGTAGATCCCCCCATTGGACCGTTTGCACTCAATCAGGGGGTTTATCGGCGTCCGCGGGAGAAACTTTAGCTTCTTAGCGGCCGCCAACCATTTGCATGTTTCTCGGGCCACGCTCTCCCGCATTCTCAACGGCAAGGCCGACATCTCGTCCGATATGTCGCTGCGTCTTTCCGCGACCTTTCGCACCCACGCCGAAATCTGGCATGAGCTGCAAATCGACTGCGATATGTCGCAAGCCTCCAAAGAGAAGCAACCAAAGATCGAGTCGTTTCGTCGCGCTGCGTAGAAACCAGGTCCTAAAATTGGAACCTGGAGCACCGCGCACCCGAGCAAACAAATTCAATTTTGTTCAACGGAGATCGATCGCGAAGCTGAAGAATGACCGGTTGATCTCGTTCTCATGACACTGATTCCAAACAAAACAAGGCCGGCCCAGCGATCTCCGCCAAGCCAGCCCATTTCAATCCAAAACGTTAATAAAACTCAGGCCATCAGCTTGCGCTTGATCAGCCCCACCAACCCCGCCAGCCCGCTGCCCAACAATAGAAAACTTGATGGCTCTGGTACCGGAGTTTCTTCGCCAAGAATTTGGAAGGTTTCCGATGGGGAAATAGGGTTCCCATATCCGCTCACTGCACTCGATGGGCCGTTGCTCAGATCCCAATAAGCCTCATTCGGCACATCTCCTGAAGTAACGGAATTTTGGAGTTCGAACCAGTAAGTGCCCGCGCCGAGTGACAGACTTGGGATTGAAATTGACTCTTCGTAAATCGCATAGTCAGGTGACAGATATGTCCTTGAAATTGATACGTTGTAATCACTAATTAAAAGTGTTCCGTTCATACTGGTATTCGGTCCGGTTTCAAGGTACCCAGAAAATGGATCAGTTGAAATTGACCAGTTAACGTTCGTCATCGTGCCGCCAATGATAACCCATATAGGAAAGTCAACACCCGTCACAATGGCGCTCTGCGATAGCGTGAACGAATTGCTAATTCCATCGTATGAATTGATGCCAGCGCCTCCATTATCGGGATAGACTCCAACACCTATGGTCCAGTCGCCTGTGTTGTTATACAAAACTGTACCGAAGGCGGGAGCCGCTGCCAGCGCGCCAACAAGGCCAAGAACCAAAACGGAAAGAAATGCAGATTTCTTCATGTCATTCCTCTTTCACTATGGCCTATTCAAAACTCAAGTTGTCCTTGGGGGATGGATGCACAGATAACCCGGATCGTCCTTGCGGACGTTGCCCCCTTTCTAGTCCTCTGCCCCACAGGAGCCTGTATCCGCCGTCACAGCGTGATGTGATATGACTTTATATGTCAAGGAAGTGATTCTATTTACATATAGTTAGTTAAGATTCTCTGGGCCATAAATATTTTGCGTTTATGGTTGTGTGTCCCGATATCGCCATCCCCAACTCTGAAAATCACCGGGAAAAGTCGTTTTTGTGCCCAAAAATGGCCCTGAAGCATCGCTCCAGGGCCGTTTTGCTGACTCGCTAACTTGCTAACTCGCGACTCGGTGCCTTTACCCGACGACTTCGATGCCCATCGACCGCGCCGTGCCCTTGATGCTCTTGATCGCGGTTTCGACCGAGGCCGCATTCAGGTCCGGCATCTTCTGGGTGGCGATCTCGCGCACCTGCTTCTCGGTCACCTTGCCCTTCTTCTCCTTGTTGGGCGTGCCCGAGCCCTTGTCGATGCCGGCGGCCTTCTTGAGCAGCACCGACGCCGGGGGCGTCTTGGTGACAAAGCTGAAGGTGCGGTCGGCATAGACCGTGATGACGACCGGAATGATCAACCCGGCCATCTCTTTGTTCTGCGTGCGGGCGTTGAACTGCTTGCAAAACTCCATGATGTTGACCTGCGCCTGTCCGAGCGCGGGGCCGACGGGCGGCGCGGGTGTTGCCTTGGCGGCTTCGATCTGCAGCTTCACGTAGCCGGTAATCTTCTTGGTCGTTGCCATGGTTTGGTACCTTCGGAACCAGCTTCTAGCTCCTAGCTTCTAGCTACCAGCTGGTCATTCCCTTTGCGAATTTTGGCGTCGCAGTCTCAGCGTTCGCATCAAACCGGGGCTCGCTAGGTGAGCACAACCGGCTAGAAGCTAGAAGCTAGTAGCTAGAAGCTGCAACTACCCAATCTTTTCCACCTTGCCGAACTCGAGTTCGACGGGCGTGGAGCGGCCGAAGATGGTGACCATCACCTTCAGGGTCTCGCGATCTTCGTTGATCTCGTCCACCACGCCATTGAAGTTGGCGAACGGCCCATCGGTGATGCGCACCTGCTCGCTCTTCTCGAATTTGATCTTGAGCCGCGGCTTTTCCTTGGCGGTCTCGCTGCGGAAGAGGATCGAACTCACCTCTTCTTCGCTCAGCGCCACGGGCTTGTCGCCGGTGCCGAGGAATCCCGTCACCTTGGGCGTGTCTTTGAGCACATGCCAAAGGTTGTTGTCGAGTTCCATTTCGACCAGAACGTAGCCGGGCAGAAACACCCGCTCCACGGTGCGCTTTTTGCCGTTGACGATCTCGGTCACGGGCTCGGTGGGAATCATGACGCGGCCTACGCGGTCCTTCAATCCGAAGGCCTGCACACGGCTCTCGATGGACTCGCGCACCTTGCGCTCAAAGCCCGAGTAGGCGTGCAGGATGTACCACTTGAAGTTCGGATTGCGCACCGGCGCCGCTTCGGCAGCCGCGGGCGCAGCATCTGCGGCATCGGTCTGCACTGCGGGCTCCTGCGCCTGGGGCGCTTCGGCCTCGGCCTGGATCGGCTCGCCTACGGGTTGTTCCAAATCGTGTGACATACCCCTCTCAATTCCGGGCTGCTCTGGCCTGCTACTGCACTCCGCCCAGGCTTTTCAGCAGCGCATGCACGCCCTGGCGAAACAGTCCGTCAACAACAAAGAAGAAGGTGCCGAAGATGAACACCGCGATGATGACAACGGCGGTGGTCGACTTCACTTCTTTCCACGTGGGCGCAACCACCTTGCGCATCTCCGCGCGCACGTCACGCAGAAAGCCGGTAAACTCCTGCCATTTATTCATTGCACCGCCCCCAAACTCCGCCAGGGCGCCCGGCTCCTGCCGCTTGGCGGACCGTTGTTCGCCTCGTTCGATTGCCGTTTTCGTGGCCATGCTGCTTCCTTCGGTATGTTTCAGGTGTCAGGTGTCGGTTCGTCTGGCCGGTTCAAGCCGCTTCGCTTTCCTCGGCGCTGAGTTACTGAACCCTGAAACCTGACACCTGAGCCCTGGTTCTATGGCAGGGGCGGAGGGATTCGAACCCCCAAGTCCGGTTTTGGAGACCGGCAGTTTAGCCGTTAAGCTTACGCCCCTGTAAAAGCAGCTACTAGCTTTCAGCCTCTAGCTTCTAGCCTGCCTGCGGGTGAACCGAATGCACAGGTCCCCCGATAAGTTAGCTAGAAGCTAATAGCTAGCAGCTAGAAGCTGCCTCGTTACTTCGCTTCCTTATGCACCTGGTGCTTGCGGCAGCGATTACAGAACTTCTTCAGCTCAAGACGGCCGGTGACGGTCTTCTTGTTCTTCGTAGTCGAGTAATTGCGCTCCTTGCACTGCGTGCATTCCAGCGTGATGATTTCCCGCATTTGGCTCCCCTTCGAGTTGCTTCAGGGACTGAGGGACTCGGGACTAAGGGACTGAGTCTCTTCTTGCTTAACTCAGCAGCTTTGATTTCCTTAGTCCCTCAGTCTCTTAGTCCCTAGCCCCTAGCCCCTAGCCCCTAGTCCCTAGCCCCTAGCCCCTAGTCCCTAGCCCTTAGTCCCTAGTCCCTTAGTCCCTGTTACTTGATAATCTCCGAGATCGCGCCCGCGCCCACCGTGCGTCCGCCTTCGCGGATCGCGAACCGCAGGCCCTTTTCCAAGGCTACCGGCGTGATCAACTCAACGGTCAGCTCCACGTTGTCGCCCGGCATCACCATCTCCACGCCCGCCGGCAACTCCGCCACGCCCGTCACGTCCGTGGTGCGGAAATAAAACTGCGGACGGTAGCCCTTGAAGAACGGCGTGTGACGCCCGCCCTCTTCCTTGCTCAACACGTACACCGAGCTCTTGAACGTGGTGTGCGGCGTAATCGATCCCG
>Ga0326727_10028455_pt1 | contig 10161 bp, 9 predicted proteins | sample MB2enrmetagenome_FD_207643 | JGI IMG/M metagenome (GOLD analysis project Ga0326727, IMG submission 207643) | Lab enriched peat soil microbial communities from McLean, Ithaca, NY, United States - MB29MY | ecosystem: Environmental > Terrestrial > Soil > Wetlands > Peat | place: USA: New York...
ACTGCTATAAGACTGGACTATGAAAATGAAGAGCGCGGCTAAGCTCCCAAACGTCAACATTTCCAGATAGTTTTTGCGCGACGTGATTCCGAACAGTGTAATACACAACACTACAATAAAAACGGCGGCGGGCACATACCACCGCGTCGCCGCAGAAAGCGCGAGTATTACTATAAAAGCTCCGGGTAATAGAACTCTAGCATCAACGTTCTTGAGAGCGCCTTCACCTTCTTGCCGTTTCGTTAAATCGCCTATGATCTCGGCTGGGTTCCATTCAGTAGCACGTTTTTTTAGGTTAATTGAGGCCGCCTCCGCTTATGTCACTCGCGCGCCACATAAAGCCAGTGTGACGGGTTGCGTTCGTTTCGCACTATTTTTTTAAGAGAGCTTTATTCTTAAGAGAGCATTGTCGATTAAATCGACCAAAATTTTTCCGCTGGAACGCGTAAAAATTACGCGTTCTAGCTGTATTCGGCATCACTAACGTGCCACTTATTGGTTTTGTTTTTGAGTTCTAGTACGCATCCGTCTGAGTCCTAGTTGTCGACCCGCAATTAGTGCAAAAAAAAACCCGAGAGTTGTGAATAAACCCGACAATGGATCTCCGTATATGAGCGGAATATCTCCAATAATGATCGGAATCATCAGTTAACTCTCCTTTCCTCAATTTTGCTGGTCTCAGTTTTGTCTGGAATGTAGGCTGGATTTTCAAAAACCGCCACATAAAGGTAGCCGACTGCGAGGCCACCTGCTATACCTATCGAACAAAATCCTACGTACTCACCGTTTTGACTGACATAGTACCACGAATCATGAGCCGTTCCGCCCCCCGCCGCGGTCGCCGCAGTGTTAACCTGGTCATCAGCGCCACCGCCGACAGGGAGGCCTAGCGCTATACTCGTGTAGAAAAATCCGATGATGATGACGCACATCACTGCACATGCGATCAACGCATATCTGTTAAATTTGTCCATAATCCCTCCAACACATTCTTGGTAGATTTGTCTGTAGCCTTTTCACTGTCTATAGTCCTTTTACCTATTCACCAGTTGCTCCACCAGTTCCACCAGTTCCACCAGTTGCAACTGTGCGAGGCTTTGCCGGCGGCGTCCACCCAGCCCACTTCATCATCTCAGGCCGTGTATCGGCGATATAGCGAATAACGAGCCCGGTAAACACTAATTCCAGTACTGCGAGGGGTGCCTGTGTTGGCAGATAGCCCAACATGAAAATACCTATATAATTAAGCCAAGCTTCCGGATGGATCGAGACAGCGAGTTCAAATGCCGCTGTAACATACGTCATAACGTCGCCTATTAATCCAGCCATTCCAGCAGCCCAAAAAATGCTTGTGCGCCCCCGCAAAGCGAGCCACGTCCCGTATCCGGTAAACGCTCCCACGATTCCCATCGAGAAGTCATTGGCGCCAATCGTTGTTATTCCCCCGTGTCCTACGAACGTTTGGAAGAACAAAACGATGGCAGAGACAGCAGCAACCGGAAACGGTCCTACAATGATCGCAGCCATGGGCGTCCCGCACGGATGGGAACTCGACCCAGTAACTGGCACAGGGATGTGCCAAACGGAGATAACCAGCACCGCGGCACCCATCAGCGCCAGCATTGGCAGGTACTGTGGGTTATTTACTGACTTTCTGCGAATTTGAATCACGCCGACCGCGACAAACGATGCCGTAAGCAAATACCAAAAGATGCACCACGCCGGCGTCAAAATTCCATCACTAATGTGCAACTAAATCACTTTTCCTTGGTGGTTTAAGTCAAATCTTTCTTTCGAATGAATCAACTTTTTTTGATAAAAGTCAACTTTACTTAATTCGCTAGCTCGTTAGAACAGTCTTCTTATTTATATGTTGCGCGTTGCGAGCGACATCATCAGCCTTCAGCAGCATCGGTGGCGCTTTTCTTTCTAGATTTATCAAAGTGTCGCGGAAAGCTTTGTTTGTTCTGTCAGTCGTAAGTGTGCTCGGTCGGCTGGCTTTTTCGCTTGTCGTTCCGACAAACGGCGTACGTTAGTCACCATCACCATCTATCCCCAGCCGTGCGAAGTCGACCCTGTCATTTAATAGTTATGATTAGCCTTCCGTGACTAAGCGCAATGAGCATCCAAAGCGCCCAAGTCAACCGTAGACGAGCAGTCGTGCGGAAGCGCATTGCAAAACCATTCCAAAGATCCGATGATAAGCGTGCGCTAACATTACTGAAGCACGAGCGCTCTGCAACGCATACACTTAAATCTGATTATATGAGTAGTAATTCATATATGAGTGAAATCTGTGACGTTTCCTACATTAACAAAGAAGCTGTTGACGACGTGCGGGCGAAAATGCTTGACCGCCAGCTTGTTGCAGATGTCGCCGAAATCTTCAAGGTGCTCGGCGATCCGACGAGAATGCGGCTTCTCTATGCGCTTGCGCAACGAGAGCTGTGCGTGTGCGACCTCTCGGCAGTGCTGGCTATGACGCAATCTGCGATTTCTCACCAGCTGCGTGTCCTGAGAAGCGCACGTTTGGTTCGATATCGTAAAATGGGCACGATGGTTTACTATTCACTTGCTGACGCCCACGTGGTGCAGCTGATTGACGTCGGGGTTGACCATGCCCGAGAATCACAGCCACGGTGACGAAAGCTGCTCTGTCTGCGCGACGGACATTTTTGAGGAAAAAGGGCCGTTGTGGAAGCAAAAAGAAATCGTAGTGATCTACGTAGCAGCAGCCATCTTTGTGGTCGGCGTTTATGTTGATGTCGGGATCCATCAGCATCAGCTCGCCCAGATCGCGTTCCTCTCGGCGACACTTACCGCTGGATACTCGATAATCAAAAAGGGGGTTTTCGGCGTTGTTCACAAGCATCGACTCGACATGAACCTGCTGATAACGATCGCTGCCGCAGGAGCATTCGCCATCGGCCACGGCGAGGAGGGGGCAGCAGTGATGTTACTGTTCTTTGTCGCTGAATTCCTCGAAGACTACGCCGGTGATAAGGCGCGACAAGAAGTCGGATCACTGCTCAGGCTCGCGCCAGAAACGGCGGTCGTTTTGCGCGCGGGGGAGGAGGTAGTCGTTCACGCTCACGAAGTCAAAGTGGGAGAAGAAGTCGCTGTAAAGCCTGGTGAAAAAATACCGCTAGACGGGCTCGTCGTTCGCGGCGTCTCATCGGTAAATCAGGCCGCCCTCACTGGGGAAAGCGTGCCCGTTGTCAAGACGGTCGGTGACACGGCGTTTGCCGGCACTATTAACGAAGACGGGTATCTTGAACTACGCGTCACGAAAAAATCTGACGAAACGATACTGTCACGCATCGTGCAACTGGTTGATGCGGCCCAGCGGAAGAAAACGCCTACCGAGGCGTTTATCGACAAGTTCTCGTACTACTACACCCCCATCGTCATAACGCTTGCAGCCCTAGTAGTCGTCGTTCCCGTCCTCCTCTTTCGTCTGCCGTTTGATGAGTGGTTTTACAAAGGGCTCGTGCTGCTCGTCATCTCGTGTCCGTGTGCCATGGCGATCTCCACCCCGGTTTCTATGGTGTCTGGGCTCACCGCAGCGGCCAAGCGCGGGATCCTTATCAAGGGTGGGGATGTGATCGAAGAACTAAAAGACGCCAAAGTAATCATCTTTGACAAAACGGGGACGCTCACCGAAGGGCGACTGGCCGTGACAGACGTTATCAGTCTGAATAGAACAACAGAACGCGAAGTAGTCCAGATAGCAGCATCATTGGGGGTGAGATCGACCCATCCCGTGTCGCAAGCGATCGCCAAAAGGGCAGAGGACGACGACGTAGTATTGGTGCCAATCACCGATTTCAAATCGATTGCCGGAAAAGGCCTCACGGGGAGATTCAACGGTGCGGAATTCTATGTTGGCAGCCGTAGCTTCCTCAATGGCGTCAACTCACACGTGCCACACGACGTGATAGATCAACTCGAGACTGAGGGGAAGACGCTGATGCTGGTCGGCACGGATACCCACATCCTGGGTGCCATCGCCCTCAAGGACCGAATTCGGGACTCGTCGGTAGGGACGCTGCGAGCTCTGACCGCGCGTGGCATCAAAACCGTAATGCTGACTGGTGATAATGAACGCGCAGCGGCTGCAATTGCTAATGAGCTTCCGCTGAGCGAATGTTATGCCGGGCTGTTGCCTCAGGATAAGGTGCGACACGTCGATAAACTGGTAGCGGTCTACAAACACGTCGCAATGGTCGGAGACGGCGTCAACGATGCCCCCGCCTTGGCACGCGCTCAGGTGGGTATCGCAATGGGCACCGCCGGCTCTGACGTTGCTATCGAAACTGCCGACGTCGCATTGATGCACGATGATCTCTCGATAGTGACGTATCTCATCGATCTCAGCAAGAAAACGATGTCTGTGGTCAGAGAGAACGTGACAGCAGCGATCCTCATCAAAGCGTCTCTTGCAGTGCTCGCCTTTCCGGGAATCATCACCCTCTGGCTTGCCGTCGGAGTCGGAGACATGGGGCTTAGCCTCGCCGTCATCCTTAACGCGCTACGAATCGGCAGCAGGGGATAATGGCACGCTATCTATGGTGTTTTAAGACGACGACAAATGCAGCGATTAGAAGCCCGACCACGGCGTACAGTGCTTCAAATCCCGGGAGTCCTGTTCCATTGCTGGTTTGGTTGGAGGTCGCAGCCATGCTCGTGTTCTGAACGTTCGACGAAGCGGAGGCGGCTGTGGAAGTAGCGGCACTTGCAAGGATTATGTTACCGTAGCTGGTGACCGGCTGTACCAATGGATACTTGTCGCCATACGCTGAGGGCGTACTTCCGATCCCCATGCCGTTGGAGGCGGCGCCGTTATAGTCCGAGTAGTAATTGCTCATATACCCCGTCTGGGCGGTACCGTTGTAGGTGTACGCCATTGGTTGTGGGGAATCAAGCCTCACCGAAGAAGACGAGACAACTAAAGCGGACGGTTGGTCAATGAAGTTATTAAGGTATATCGAGTGGTTGGTCGCGTCGATGAGACGTATGCCCATCTGAACGTTCGCGCGCAGCGTGTTGAAGGTAAATGTGTTGTTGTCCGACTCCCGAAATCTGACGCCGTACCAATCGTTTTGGCTGATATTGTTCCTTGTAATAATGTTGTTTGATGAATAAAACAGCGAAATGCCAAAAACGTGGTTCGCGCTCAGGTCGTTGTTACTCACCGTGTTTGAGCCGCTGTAGTACATGTAGATGCCGTCGCTGTATGACGCGTTCCCACCGCCACCTTTCTCACCAGTTGCCACGTTGTTCGCGATCGTATTAGACGTGGCATAGTCACAATAAACACCATAACCGTTGTTGGCTAGATTGTTATGGCTCACGTCGCTGTTCGTCGCGTTGGCAAGATATACCGCGAAGACGTTGCCGTGCGCGGTAATGTTAGTTATGACGCAGGAAGCAACACCGGCAACCTGTACACCAGATTCGCCGCCCGCTATGGTCAGGCCGTCAATGTGCACACCTGGACTCGTTAGCAAGAACACATCTTTGCTCGAATCGGCTGCTTTTACTGTCGCGTTTCCTGTTATCGTTAGGGGTTTGTTCACCACGACGTTTTGTGTGTACGTGCCTGGTGCGACGAGCACCGTGTCGCCCGGTTTCGCAGCATCCACCGCTTGCTGAATGGTTTTAAACTGCCCTCCGGCACCGACAGTCAGGTTTGCCGCGCTCACCGGAACCGTCAAAGCAGCACACAAAATCAGGGTGATTACGGCGAACAACAAAATGTTAGGGAATTTCGTGCGGCGCATATTTTGAGAAGATCAGGCCAAAAACGAAGCTTGAGGCCTTACTTTACTAACGTGAGCATTGATATAAAGCTGACGTTTGAGTAGCGCTCTCATGAAGCGTTGCTTTGACGAAGGTCGGCGAGTCAGCACGGCAACGCGTAACAAACCGCCTTTGAGGTCCTGTGCAGTGGGCCGCGGGCTTCTCTCTAATGAACACCGGACAACAGTCATATATATGAACAGAAGACAAAAACTTCAAGGTGATAAGCTGCTTCCTCCCGTAACGTTACGGCACGTCAAAGCGCTTACTGATTGTGCAGGCATACTTCAACACGCAAAATATGCGATTCCGAACAGATTTGAAGGTTATTGCGTTGATGACAACGTCAGAGCGCTGCTAGTGACGGCGAAGCACTGCAGTTTGTTTCGAGATGCGTCCACGCTCGATTTGTTGACGACCTACATGGCCTTCACTTTTCACGCGCAGAACGACGACGGCACTATGCGCAATTTCATGAGTTATCAACGGGATTTCCTTGACAGCGTAGGTTCCGATGAAGTTTTGGGCAGGACGCTCTGGGCGTGTGGATACACGAGTGGCGCTTTGTATCTCCCTGAGAACGTCCGAGAAGTTGCACACGTCATTTTTGAACGCGCAGCGATACACGCGACCAACAGGTTATCCTTAAGAGGGATTGCCTACTGCCTCCTTGGCTTCTATTATGCAAAGGAGTCATTTGAAGGCGCGAAAGAGAGGATCAGAGCGCTTGCAGCAGAGATTCTGCGCAACTACGAGGACACGAGAGCTCCGGACTGGGAGTGGTTTGAAGACTTCATGTCGTACTCGAACGCTCGGCTGCCCCAGGCGATGCTGCTTGCCTACGATGCAGTTGGCGATGAGCGACTCCTTGCGTGCGGCGAAAGAACCCTGAAGTTCCTGTGGGATGAAGTGGTTACCTCAAACGGTGTGATAAATGTCATAGGAAACAACGGCTGGTACGTCCGCGGAAAACACAGAGCGCTCGGCGACGAACAGGCGATCGACGTCGGCGCACTTGTAGAGGCATTCTTAGATGCTTACAGGGTCACCGGCAAGCAGCAGTATTACCGAAATGCGCTTGAGTGTTTTAGTTGGTTCACCGGTAACAATCTGCTCAAGCTGCCGATCTATGATGAGGGCACAGGTGGTTGTTTTGATGGTCTCTCGCTCGAAAAAGGAGTTAATCAGAACCGTGGCGCTGAGTCTACAATTGCCTACCTCTTGTGCAGACTGGCATTTGAAGAGGTCGAAAAGCCTTCTCCAAGTCGCCGAAAGTTCACGGAAAACGGTTGAGTCAAAGCAGAATTCTCCAAAGCCCTTAAAGCACAAGAAAGCTCAAAGAATAGCGAGAACAACAAAAGTCACTGTTGCACATCTATGCAGAACCCGCCCGCCCAAAAGCCCGAAGACTACGTCAAATCAGCGATGAAGGTTATCGCTGCGAATGTGCAGGCCATAGCTGATGAGATAGACTATTCTGAGGTAAAGACACTTGTCAGCGATATTCTAGCCGCGCATCAGAACCAAAAGCGACTGTTTGTCATGGGCGCCGGCAGATCGGGACTCGTCGTTAAGGGCTTTGCCATGCGATTGATGCATTTGGGACTTAACGTTTATGTAGTTGGAGAGACGGTGACCCCGGCCGTTGAAACTGATGATCTTCTTATCGTTATATCGGGCTCCGGAGAGACCAAATCAATCAATGAGATGAGCGCCCTCGCAAAAGCGAAAGGCACACGACTAGCGGCAGTAACGTCAAATAAGGACTCTTCACTCGGATCTATTTCAGATACTATTGTAGTCGTGAAGGGACGAACTAAAACGAGCGGCATGGACTTTATGGAGCGACAAGTCGTCGGCTCGCACATATCATTTGCCCCGCTCGGCACGATGTTTGAAATAAGCACGATGGTATTTTTAGACGGCATCATCGCCGCTCTTATGGAGATAACAAAAAAGAGTGAGGACGACTTGAAGAAAAAGCACGCGACCCTCGAGTAAAACCGTTTTTGCATGACGCAAATGAACGCCCGTCAAAAACGGGTTACTGCTCTGACGCGTGAAGCAAAATGTGCTGGAGTTCGGGCACGATAAGGGCTTCCATCGCGAGCGTCACGGCGTTTGGAGAGCCGGGAAGACAGAAGATGGCCGTGTTTCCTATGATACCGCTTGTAGCTCGTGTGAGCATGGCGGAAGAACCGATTTCATCGTAGCTGATGCTTCTAAATAGCTCGCCAAAACCTGGAATTTCTTTTTGAAGCATTTGTTGAACGGCCTCGATGGTCACATCGCGTGGGGCGAGTCCGGTCCCGCCCGTAGTGATGATTACGTCAGTACTACTGAGGAGGGCCCTCACGGATGCGGTTATTAACGCTGCTTCGTCCGATATCAGCGTATACGAATGAACCTTGTGGCCAGCGCTCCCTAAAAAGTCGATAATGATTCGGCCGGATATGTCTTCGGCCTCTTCTGGTGCCTTGACGCTTCCATATTTCGCAAATCGAGACGTGCTGATCGAGATTACGCCAACTTCAAAGCGCGTGTTCACGGCGGGCTTATGATGAGTCTGTGACCGCTGGCGTCGCATACACGTGGATTGCATTAGTGCGTATATAGCATTTCTGACGGGAGATTCTGCAACAAGGCGCAGACGCCACGTTAATAAGTATAATAAGAAGCGTCGCCTAATCTTTCAGTTATGCGTGTTATCGCATTAGATGTTGGTACAGGAACCCAAGATGTGCTCCTATACGACACGAGCTTAGTTACAGAGAATAACGTAAAAATGGTAATGCCTTCGCAAACGGCAATAGTCGCAAACCGGATCAAGTCTGTTACGGAGCAGGGTCGCAACTTATTTTTGTGCGGCGAGACGATGGGAGGTGGGCCGAGCAGCGCAGCCGTTCAAGCTCACTTACAGGGGGGATATTCGGTTTTTGCAACGCCGCTTGCAGCAAAAACGCTCAATGATGATCTTGACAAAGTCCGATCGTGGGGGGTAAAGATAACGGCAGCACAGCCAAAAACAGACTGTGTTCGAATAGAGATGAACGATGTAGACGTGCCCGCACTAAGATCTGCGCTTCAACAATTCGACGTAAGTCTGCCTACGATGTGCGCAGTAGCGTGTCAAGATCACGGTGAGAGTTCCGGGAGTAATAGAATTTTTCGTTTTCAGCATTTCAAGCACTTGATCTCGACGGGTGGCGAGTTGACCAGTTTTTGCTATGTGGATGGCAGGATCCCCGACTACTTGACACGACTAAAGGCAGTATATCGGACATTAGAGGAGGAAGAAATGCAGCGGATCCTAGTAATGGATACTGGTCCAGCTGCAATATTGGGTGCGCTATCTGATGATGAAGCGGCTAAGCACGCGTGGGAACCTCATATCATTGTAAACGTCGGAAACGGTCATACTCTCGCAGCCATGCTGGATCAAAAGAAGATCATCGGCATGTTTGAACACCACACGTCCTTGATCACCACAGAAAAACTCGACTATTTTTTGTCACTGTTTATGGATGGTAAATTAACGAATGAACGGATTTTTCAAGATGGGGGGCACGGTTGTTACATACACGAAACTGGATACCGGGAGATAGATCGAGCTTTCAGAGAGAGAGGCTTCTGGGTAACCACAATAGGACCTCGGCGAGGGATTATGAAGAAATCTCGACTGAGTCCGTATTTTGCAGCACCAGGCGGTGACATGATGCTAGCTGGGTGTTTTGGATTGGTAACTGCCTTCAATAGTGTAGTTTAGTCTAGTCTGATTTGTCTTCCTCAACCAAGAGGAGTATGAATAATGCACACCCCCCATGTTTGCGCGTCCATAAAACTTTAAACATTAAATATTGAAACAAATTTATACAAAAATTTATATATTAAAAGGTTATTACCCCTACAACACGCTATTTTTTATAACTTACTATTAGACAAAACCTCATTTTTATTTTTACAGTAGAAAACATGGGGAGCGTCTCGAACCTTTTCCACAGGCAGCAAAGGTATGGCTAGAAGGAAGAACAAGATATCAATCTTACTTTGAGAACCCTTGTACCCCCTTACAAATTAGCGAAGATTATGCCGTTTCGAAGCAAAATAAAACCTAGATTGAGGCTTTAGAGAGCAATCAATATAAGTCCATGATTGCTTAGTAGCATGATAGAAATACAAGTAGTAGGGTTTGCAGTGGAAGAAATCACTAGTTCCATAGGAAATATAGGTTGCATTGCACTGGAAATACAACTTTAGAAATCATAAAGTTTATTAACTCACGTTTCCACTATACGGTAGGACCAAGCGGATGGCTCTGAGTAGTCAGTTATCTATGCTAGAGTTCAGTGCCTCCAGCAA
>Ga0326727_10028458_pt1 | contig 10160 bp, 7 predicted proteins | sample MB2enrmetagenome_FD_207643 | JGI IMG/M metagenome (GOLD analysis project Ga0326727, IMG submission 207643) | Lab enriched peat soil microbial communities from McLean, Ithaca, NY, United States - MB29MY | ecosystem: Environmental > Terrestrial > Soil > Wetlands > Peat | place: USA: New York...
TGCACTGGAGAAGTTGCGGAAATATGCAGAGAGAATAGATCCACTGCTGGGTCGGGAGTATGCCCTTACCGCAAAATCTTGTTTGAAGCAGCTTACGAATTTGCGCATGCACGACGATCCCTCTGCTGACCTTCGCATGTTGAACGAGACTGAAAACGAGACACCCAAAGACCCGGTGAATTTTGCAATGGTTCAGTTGTACTGCTTCTTCCGTCATGGCTGCCGGGTTCCAGGAGATGAAGCCGAGGTTCGCGTTGGCCTGCTTCGGAACTCCTTCTGGTGGAAGTACGAAATTGCTTCCGTTCCCATCCGCACGGCGTACGACTCCAAAACCGCAGAGTCAAAAGGCTGTGATGCTGTGCATCAGGCCTTTCTACGCTACTCACTTCGCGTAGTTGACCAGGGAACACCCCGTTAAAAAACCACCCGAAATTTTTTCGAACTGTTCCTTGTACACAATATCGGTCTGTCCTCTATCGTAATTGCCAGAAGCAAAACCGGAGATGGCAAGGTCAGGAGTGATAAACCGTGAGATTTGTCAATGAGCGCGAGGCAGCGAAAATACTCGGTTGTAGTGTGTCGCTACTCCGGCGGATGCGGTATGAACGCCGAGGGCCGAAGTGGACCAGAGTCGGCAGCAGTCTGGTGCGCTATGCAGAGGAATGGTTGCTTACTTATATCGAGGAAAATTCCTTCCAAGGTTTTCCCGCAAAAAAGAGGCAGAGATGACAACACCAACTTCGAGCCGTCCCCCGGCTGAGAGTATGACTGTATCTCTGCCTTGGTCCGAGGACGCAGAACGCGCGGTTCTCGGGGGAATCATTATTGACGCTGAGAATATCCTACCACAAGTAACCGACGTACTCAGATCAAGCGACTTCTACCATGGATCGCACCGGATCATATTTTCGGTGATCCTGGAGATGCACACATGCGGGATTCCGATCGACCTTGTAACTTTGCGGGATTGTCTTCATTCCAACGGTGACGACGAAAAGGTGGGAGGCGCTGCATACATCGCAAGCCTAACTGACGGCCTTGCGCGGGCAACGAACTTCGCATACTACGCCGATTTAGTCAAGCAGAAGGCCAAAGAACGAAGGATACTCTCTGCATTGAAGAACGCACAGACAGCTTACCTATCCGGTGAGGGTCGCGCGGAATCACTCTCCGATCTGAAGGCCACACTTGAAGATGTACAGCCTCAGCCCTCAACCGCCATTTGGACACTTTACGATTCAGGCGTTAACGACACATGGCCTCAAGATCCACTTGTTTGGCTTGCAGAACCGATAATCCCCAAGGGCGGGATAGGCTTTATGAGCGCACCGCCAAAGGACCGCAAAAGCCTTTTGACGCTGGATCTCGCATTACACTTTGCACAATTAGAGCCGCGCTTATGGCTCGGAAAATTTAAGATCCTTCCGACTAAAGTTCTATACATTGCGCGCGAAGATCCTTTAAGGCGAGTGCGAGAGCGAATGATTGAAATCTGCAATTCGTACCAAATGCCCATACCGGAACCAGGTCGATTGCAATTTCTTATTCGCGAACGAATTCACCTCACAGAACCACTGCACCTCAACTGGCTAAAGACAACAATTCAGGTAAACGGTTTTGAGTTACTCATTCTTGATGTAATCAACCGGATGCACCCAGACCTTGACGAAATCTCAGCGGCAGATATGGGAAAGCTGGTTTCAATCCTCGAGGAGTTAAACCGAGACCTCGGAGTTACCATCTTGGCAGATGATCACACCCGGAAACCGCAAGGCAAAAATACGGACCGGAATAGCCAGGAGCCTAACCCATTCGACATGAAGGGCAGCATAGCAAAGTACGGTTGCGCTGATTTCATGATCTGCCTAGCTCGGACCCCGCAAGACAACCGGATGCAGATTTATTGCGAAAACAAGGACTCCGATGAACGCCCGATGTTTTTTGTCGATGTTTCGGCCAAGGGCTCCAGTGATCCGAAATTCAAATATGCGGGAGACGTTACCAGACTGGCCGGAGACATGAGAGCGGTAGGAGATGCCAACCGGGAAAAGGTGTTCGAGGCACTCGTGACCTTGGGCGATTGGATGAGCCCGAAACAGGTTTCCCAACAGTTGAGCATGTCGGATTCGACCGCATCAAAACACCTGGCCGGGCTTTTTAGAGCCGGAAGAATCGACAAAAAGGGCAATTCACGAAATATTCAGTACCGTTGCATATTCGACCAAGGCGAATACGCATCTCGGGTGAATCAGGAGAACTTCTGTTATGACAACGATTAATTCGCCCGAGATACCGTTTCAAGCATTCAAGCAAATGCCAGGAATCGGAGAAAGAATAAGCGCCTTGCGGCTTATTCATTCGACCGAGGTGTTTCTATATATAAGCTCGGGCGAATAGCTCGGGCGAATCGGAAGGGGCGGCAATGAAACCCAAAATGCTATTTCTCACCAATCATAAACAGGGAAACCACGTCCGGGCAATTATCGAGGCAATCCAGCACAACCCACCGAGGTCAGGAAGCCAAATCCATATTCAAGTAGCCCACGAGGACTTCTGCGCGCTCCTGGCAAAAAAGGGGTCGTGTACCTGCCACCCCGAGGTGCAGATATTGGGAGAGGTGCAGTGAGCGGATTTGAGAAAACTTTAGCTGAAATTATCGGTCATCCTGAAGCGCTGGCAAAAATTCCGACAGAGCAGATCCCTGCCTTACTCCTTGAGATTTCATCTCTCCAATCGGCGCTTGCTGCGAGCCTGCTCAATGGTGCCGAAACTACGGGCACACAAGGCAACGGTGACAAGTTACTGGAAGTCAAGGAAGCAGCAGCAAAGCTCGCTGTGACGGAGGATTGGTTATATCGGAAGGGTAACAGGCTTCCCTTCGTTGTCCACCTGGGCCGCAACATTCGTTTCAGCGAGGCGGGAATAGAGAAATACATCCGGCAAAGGACAGGGCGATAAAATATTTGAAGAAATAGTTTGACAGTTATACAGCTATACATCTATACTAATAGCCGTGGAATACAAAAGAGAGGAAGATAAAATGAAAACACTAAAAAGGAAAGAAACCACGGCGGCAGAAACCATTAAATGCACATTGAAAATGCCGAAGGCTCTTTGGATGGAGGGCAGGCACCGTGCCATAGATGAAGAACGCGACTTCCAGGACGTTGTATCCGATGCGCTGAAACTCTATCTCGAAAAGGTTCCCTTGAAGAAGCGCGGAGGTGACCTATGAGCGAAAAGCGCAGACGTGGACAAGGAAGGATATTCCAACGCGGTGAGCAGTTCTGGATTTCCTATTATGGGCCGGACCCGGAAACGGGGCACAGCAAGGAATACCGCGAATCGGCTGGAGACAGAAAAGCGGCAGAAAAGCTTCTCACTCAGCGATTCCGCGAAGTGGGAGCCCACAAGCTTGGAGCTAAGCAGTTTCAGGGACCTCGGCAAGAACGCATCGGCGTCGATGAATTGCTAAAGGATCTCGAAGCGGATTACGAGATGAGGGGAAGAAAATCCCTTCCGCAAATGAGAAGCCATTTGAAGCATATTCAGGATTACTTCGGCTTGGACCGGGCGCTTGCCGTGACAACCGACAGGGTAACTCACTACATCCTCGGGCGGCAAAGGGAAGGTGTCGCATCGGCTACCATCAACCGTGAAGTGGAATGCCTGCACAGCGCTTTTAATCTAGCGGCAAAGGCGAACCCGCCAAAGCTTGCCTTCCTGCCGCATTTCCCAAGTCTGCCGGAACAGAACGCCCGGCAGGGATTCTTTGAGCGTGGAGAGTTTGAAGCGGTTATGTCGAGGCTTCAGGACCAGGATGTCAAGGACTTCTGCGAGTGGTTTTTCTATACGGGCATGAGGCCGGGCGAAACCAAGGCTCTCGGCTGGGCAGACTTTAACCGGGAAACCTGGAGCATCAAACTTCAAGGAAAGGACGCCAAGACCGGGCAACCTCGATCCATTGCCTTGGCGGGTCCGCTTCGCAGCGTTATTGAGCGCAGGATTCAGGCGAGGCGTCTGGATTGCCCGTTTATCTTTCACAGGGACGGCGCCAAGGTGGGCGAATTCAGAAAGGCATGGAAGACAGCCTGCAAGGAAGCCGGACTCACTGGAAAGCTTGTATACGACTTTCGGCGCACGGCAGTACGCAACATGACAAAGGCTGGAGTGCCCCGAAATATCGCAATGAAGATCTCCGGTCACAAAACCGAAGCGGTTTTCGAGCGGTACAACATCGGAACCGATGAGGATATCCGGGAAGCAATCGAGAAAACGGCCGCTTATGTTGAAAGCTTGCCGACAGAAACCAACGTTATTCCGATGGTGAAAGCGGCAAAATGAACACGGACAACATGCGGACAGTGGAAAATAAATCCTTTATTGATCGGCAGTTTGAACGGCACTTTGGGTTCGCAGCCCAACGTTTTTCCTCAAAATTGTCCGTGTTCTGTCCGTGTTCTGTATTCGGAAGGCTACAAAAGTCCACAAAAGCAGATGAAGGAAAGTGGCGATTTTATTGGATGTTTTGGGAGTTTACCGCACCTTGTGACAGCCTGAAATGGCTTATGAGCCCAACGAGCTACCAGACTGCTCCACCCCGCGATAATTGAGAAATTATAGGTTTGCCGCCTGGGTTAGTCAAGCAAATCCTCAATAAAATCAATAACCTGCGGAAAGCACTGATTTTATTGAGGCTGAACGATCCCTTTCCCTTTAATAGAAAACAGGGACGGCTGCGCACGAATTTGGTCTGTATCGAACCGCGCCAACCCGCGATTCTCAGCATTGAGGCTTTCTCTTCTCAATGCAGTTTCGCTACTTGCACCCAAACGCCTTGAAGAGATTCGAAGAACCGAAGCAATGAGTGCTGTCCAAAATCCCCTGAAGAGCACGGTGCATTTCAATGGCTTTTCACTCCTAGTAAAAGGAGACGGTCATGAATGATCTACGGGCCAGCTGAAGAGAGCTTCTGCTGCAGGTGGTTCGGCCTGCTCTTTGTGCCTCGGGTTTTCGTGGCTTCTATTGTTAGCCGCAGCCGAAAAGGCTCAGTTCGCACCGCTGGCAAAGGCCGGACGAAAAAACGCATATGAACTTTGAGGATCAGTACAAATTTTCCTACGTCAGCAAGATCCCGGCGCTTAGGAACCTGTCGGATCAGATCGGAAAAGAAAATTTCATGGATAGCTTAGAAATGCCGCAGCGTAAGCAGGGCTTCGAAATCAGGAAGCAAAAGACAAGAATGTGCCCAAACGAGATCTCGCTACATTTTTGGCGGATGTGCGAAAACCGGGCGCGCTTTCCTAGCACGCTCTCCCCGTCGAAATCGTCAGGGACACGGCGAGCGAAGCAGAAGTAAGGATCACCGAATGCCCTTGGGCAAACCCATTTCGTCCGAAATATACAGCTGACATCGGATTTGCCGTAATTTGTAATTCCGATATAGAAAATCTCAAAGCCTACGATCCCAAAATCGCCACGACCAGTCGAAGTACTGATGGAGGGAACCAGCGAGTGCAGGTTCAAGTACACGATGAAAGCGTGGCTTTTTATCCTCTGCATTCGAAATCGTAAACGGAATTCGGCAGTTAAAAAACCGATAGCGACTTCAATCCCGAGGCGGATTCCGAACGCAGAGACGATCGGCCCACCCGGAACTACACGCCGGAGTAGGCGGAGAAGCCGCCGTCGATTGGAAGCACAACGCCCGTCACAAACCGGGACATCGGCGAAAGCAGCCACAGAACCGCTCCCAACAGGTCCTCAGGCGCTCCAAACCGGCCCATCGGAGTATGTGCAAGTATCTGTTCGCCGCGGACAGTCAACTTCCCTGTCTCCTTTTCAGTCAATAGGAAACGATTCTGCTCTGTCAGGAAAAATCCCGGCGCTATCGCATTAACCCGGATGTTTGGAGAGTACTCCTGCGCCATATGTACGGCCAGCCACTGTGTGAAATTCGATACGGCTGCTTTGGCTGCAGAATAGGCTGGGATGCGCGTCAACGGACGAAAGGAATTCATCGAAGAAACATTCAATATTATCCCTTCCTTCCGCTGCGCCATTATCCTGCCAAACACCTGGCTGGCGGTGACTGTCCCCAGCAGATTGACGTCGGAGACGAAACGCAGCGCATCCTCCGGCAAATCGAAAAAGGATCTTCCGGCTCCAGTCGTGGCAGCCGGATCGTTTCCTCCAGCGCCGTTTATGAGGCAATCGATTTTCCCCCACTGCTCGAGGATCCTCTGAGCGGCCAGTTCCATCGAACTTTTTTGCAGCACATTTCCCTCAATGATTAGGCAACGGCCTATTGAGGAGCTCATTCGCGGCATCAGGCGAGCTGCCTGCTCGGGAGCACGGTCGATAATTGCCACATCCGCGCTGCACCCCGCCAGCGCACATGCCATCTCGCCACCAAGAATTCCGGCGCCTCCCGTAACAACAACAACCCGGCTCCTGAAATCATATTGTCTGGTCAATTCGTCAAGGTTCATGAATTCCCTATTCAGATTGCGTCCGGTTTATTAAACCCCGTGGATCAAGAAATAGATACCGAAATTTTCAGAGCAGAGGCGCGGCGCTTGCGTGCTGGGCGGCTCTGCAGAGCCGCCCAGCACGCCGGCGATGAGGACGCAGTATTGCAGATTGGTTCACTTTCTGGTAAAAATTGCAAGATATAGTACATTGCATTGGTCGACTGACCCCTTGCATTCAAGCGTGAGGCTTGTTTTTACCGGTGGCTGTACGGTGGCATTCCGCACGGTCTGCACACAGGTGAAGGCGGGGAGAAAAGATGAAAGGCCAATTGGATGAACTGTGGAAGAAGATTTCGTTGAACACTCTAGAACTGGCTCTTCGTCCGAAGTCGATCCGGCGTTGGGCACTCGCTCGGGGCGATAAGGGACTGCACGATTTCTTCGTTAATCAAAACAACGGCCACATTCCCCAAAGGGTCCAAGAGATGCGCTATCTGGCGACCAGCAATCTTTTGCATGCCCTGGATAAGGCATGCGAAGAGCGGAGACTGTCGAATTCGACCCGCAGGGGATTTATCCGGGTTTTTCTCGGCCACGTGCTGACAGGAGAGGCTGAACGTATGCGCCCCTTCAGAGAGGCACACGGCTTCGAACCTCCCTCGTTCCTCACCATCAGTCCGACTCAAAACTGCAACCTGCTGTGCCAGGGCTGTTATGCGATGAGTTCCTCCGCCGAGCGTGCCACCTTGCCCTATGACGTTTTCCGGCGCATCCTTCAGGACAAAAAAGACCAATGGGGATCGCACTTGACCGTCATCTCCGGCGGTGAGCCTCTGATGTACAAAAGTAAGGGCAACGGACTGCTGGATATCGTCAGGGAGTTTGACGACTGTTACTTCATGATGTACACCAATGGCACCCTGATCAATGATGACATTGCCGTTCAGATGTCCGAACTGGGGAACATCAGCCCGGCGATTTCGATGGAGGGATGGGAAGCCCAAACTGACGGCAGGCGCGGCGAAGGAGTGTTCCAGAAAATAGAAAAGGCCATGGATCACCTGCGGAGACATGGGGTACTGTTCGGAGTATCCCTTACGGCGACTCGCCAGAATGCGGAAGTACTTCTCTCCGATGCGTTCCTCGATTATCTCTTCATCGAAAAAGGGGCGGCTTATGCCTGGATCTTCCAATATATGCCGATAGGCCGCAGCAGCGCGCTGGAGAAGATGGTCACCCCGGAACAGAGACAGTGGATGCTGAAAAGAGAGTCGGAACTTATATTCGGCGAAAAGAAACTATTCCTCATCGATTTTTGGAACGGGGGAGCCCTGTCGGCCGGGTGTATCAGCGCCGGGCGCACCGGGGGATATTTCTATATCGACTGGAACGGGAACGTTTCTCCTTGCGTGTTTTTCCCGTACGCCGTCGACAATATCCATCGGATGTATCAGAGCAATCGCTCGCTTTCGTCAATACTGTCGGCTCCACTTTTCGAGTCCATTCGGTCATGGCAGCAGAACTACCGGAAAAACGGTTCGGGGGTTCAAATGCAGAATTTGTTCGTCCCTTGCCCAATACGGGATCACTATGCCTTCGCCCATGACGCCATCAGCCGGTACGGAGCCAAACCCATGGATGAAGCAGCGGCCTTTGCGATTCAAGACCAAGGATATCATTCGGCCATGGTTGAGAACGGCAGGAAAACGGCCGAACTGCTCAATCCGATGTGGGAAGAGGAGATCTTTTCCGGCAAACCTATCTGCAGGACCAGAAAAACGTAGATGATTTCAAAGATTCCACTGATTTAAAAGTCTACGATATCCGTGGCGTTTTTAATTAGTTCTTTTTCTTTTCCAACAGATAAAAGGCCCGCAGGTGAGCATCCTGCTCTGCCACCCAAAAATCCGTGGCGGCATAATCTTTCTTGAAATAGTGCCGGAATACCTGGCGCATCTTCCCCTGCCATTCCAGTGCGACACCCAGATCACGGCCTTTGATTTCCGGAAGATTGTAGGGCACCTCGAACAGTAACTGATCGGCCGTACAGTTGAGCTTCACGGGCGAAGAATTCATCATTCCCGGGGCCACTTCCACCAGCTGGTTGATCACGGTCCTGTGCTTCACCTCCTTGCGAATATCGCGATGGGGCGGACCAGCCTCCAGCCGATTGGAAACCTTGTCGCTCTCGAGATCCCAATGCGCCAGGATTCTGTCCGTGGGAAGCCCGCGGTCGGTCGGACTGGTCGTTTCACCGCAAAAATTTTCTTCGTAGGCGTTCGCCCACCCGCCCAGTTTGCCCAGCGTAAAATAGGCATTCAGCGGCTGCATCGGATCAAACGCGGACGTAATCAGCTGGATTTTTCGCTTTAATACCTCCTTCCGCTGGGCCAGCTTCAGCTTATACCCCACATCGAAATTCCTGTAGGCCACCCGTACGGCCAACATGTGCGAATAGTGAATGAGTTTCCCGTCCAATGAACCCAGCATGCTGAAGGCAAATCCAATTAGGTCGCCGAGGTTGTTGAAGGCGCCCAGGAGAAGTCCTCCCGTGCGGTTCACCACCAGCAGCATGGGAACGGGAACGATGTCGATGTCTTGGGAGCGCCACACTTCCCGTTGTATCTCCTCGCACGCGTTATAGTCCGTCAGGTTGCGAAAAGGGGCGATCGTAACCTTAATCTCGTCTTTTCTCTTTTTTCTTCGAACGGCCGAAGCCATCATTGCCTCTCTTTCTTTCGTCCGGTGTGACATCGTAAATCAAAGCCTTTTGGCGCTTTGCCAGAAACTCCTGCATCCGGGCGCTGTCCGCTTGAAGTACTTGCTCTGGAGATTGCCCTGCCTTGAGCCTTTTCAGCGCTTCTGTATTTCCCAACAATTCCAAAACCTTGTCTATTTGAAACTTATCCGGGTAAAGCCTGTGCAAAATCGCAACCAGGGAAAGCCCAAGAGAGACCGAGTTCAACTTTTCAGTGTCGGTGATTGTGAAGCTCACTCCTCCGCATCTGACCCCCTGATATCTGTCCTCGTTGGGAGTGAAAAACACGGGGACGACCTTGACCCCTGGAATTCCGGCTTCCTCCACCTCCGCAGCGAAAAGCCTTGGCTCGATCCACGGCGCACCCAGGATTTCAAAGGGGGTTTGGGTGCCGCGCCCCACGGAAATATTGGCCGATTCAAGCAGGCAGACGCCGGGATACAGAATGGCCGCCATCATCGTGCGCATATTCGGCGATGGATTGATCCAGAGCTGTCCCGTGTTCCAGAAATAATCGGATCGCGACCAGCCTTTCATTTCCACGACGTGCAGCTCGACTCCAATCTTGTTCTCCCTATTGAAATAGCGCGCCAGTTCTCCAACCGTCATCCCGTGGCGGATAGGCAATGGCATATAGCCGGTAAAGGACGTTTTATCCGCGTCCAGCATCGGACCCTCAACCCGCATTCCGCCGATAGGATTCGGACGGTCCAAGACGTAGAACGGGATATTTGCCTTGGCAGCCGCTTCCATACAGTATCCCATGGTCGTGATATAGGTATAAAATCGCGCGCCAATATCCTGAACGTCGAAGACCAAGGCATCGATTCCTTGAAGCAGTTCTCCGGCTGGACGCTTGGATTCTCCATAAAGGCTGTAGACTGGCAGAGACGTCGCTTCATCCACAGAAGAATTGACCTTGCTGTCCA
>Ga0326727_10028459_pt1 | contig 10159 bp, 6 predicted proteins | sample MB2enrmetagenome_FD_207643 | JGI IMG/M metagenome (GOLD analysis project Ga0326727, IMG submission 207643) | Lab enriched peat soil microbial communities from McLean, Ithaca, NY, United States - MB29MY | ecosystem: Environmental > Terrestrial > Soil > Wetlands > Peat | place: USA: New York...
ACCGTCGTAAAATTCTGCCCCGCCTCTGTACAGCTCCTGAACCTCATATCCACTTATTACCCATCCACGGAGGCAATAAATCTTTATCCTCTTGACTCGTGCCAGCCATATCAGTTTTCAGACATCTCAAAACCGAGGAGAAATCGCAGGTATCTACAGTTGATCATCAAAGAGTGAGATCACCGCTTTTTGGTACAAAATCTATACTTTTAGTTGAAGCACAACCACTTTTCCTATGTGTGGTGGCATCCAACAGGGATAGCTGTACTCTTTGATGACTCTATAGCCTGGAATGTTATTAAAATCTATCTGATATGTGTCTCTCTGTACCCACCACCAGCTCTTTCCTGGGACTTTTTGGTAGTGAGGGTTGTACAAATACAATCCATTAAACTCGAAACCCCCATCAATGTCCTCCATATGGACATGGTTATTTACTATTAGATCATGCAATGCCTCCCAACGGACTCGGTTCCACGCCAAATAGTCTTTCGTAATGCCAATAGCGAAGAGAGAAAAGGCAAAGAGGAGCGTTACCGCAGCTAAACGAAGGGTCCTTAAATCAATGCGGGGGAATCGGGAAAAGCACCCAGAAACGCCTGCAATGCCTGCCGCGATAAAAGGTATCGTTGGAAACAAATAGCGATCATAAAAATGGCTTACAAAAAGGGGTAGCAGATACATCATTGCGCTAAGCAAGAGGAATATGCCAACAGCTTCATTATCGCTCATCTTTCCGCCGAGTCGCATTCTCAGCTTCAAGTTGGTGATATGTATACCAAGAGTAGCTATGAGAAACGCTGCGCCGAGAAAACTCATGGCAGTAATTACAAGCCAGAAGCCCATAGGCAACGTTGGAACATGATTAAGATGCAGAATATAAGTATCCCGCAACGTGAGCGGACCGATCCCCGATTTAATCAGGATATTTTTTGACATTGGCATAAAAGGACACCTGCCACATAAAGTGCATGCTCCGAAGACCAATATCATAATTCCAATCGTGGACTTAAGAAGGGCTATCGTTTTTTTTCTGTGGCACCGCAAAATATCCGCTACAGAGAAGATGAGAATTGGCAGTAAGAACCACCCCAAGTAGAGAAGACCAATGCAAGTTTTTTTGACAAGTGGCCATCCGAGATTTCGGGTTTTTCTGAACACATGAAGTAAATCTTTTGTCTTGGCATAATAAAGAACTGGAACCCGACCACTCGCCGTAAGCCAATGCTGAAAAACAAGCAAAGCTCCAAGACAAAAGGCTAAGGTAAGTGCACCTCGCAGTATGTTCCGGTTCGTGAACCCGCGCGTTAGAATCAAAGAAACGGCATAGGCCAGCGGGACAGAAACGGCAAGCTGTCTCGAAAGGGTCGCTGCAATTGCCAATATTGTGCCGATGATTAAATCGCGATCTGATCCATTTCTCAGACTCCGTGCATAGAAAATCGCTGAAAAAATCGTTAACGCTGTATAGGGAACATCTGTCATGAATGTGTTCGACAATGCATAATAGATGGGATTAAACGCCAATGTAAGAGCTGTGATAACAGCCAGCCACCGTGGTTGGTGCAGATCTCGTATAAGGAGATAGACTCCAAAAATGCCGAACAATGATAAAGTGAGCGTTGATAGTCGCAGCGCAGTGAAAGAGAATCCAGATGGAATGCAGAAGAGTGAACCCCACATCACATTGGTGATGAGCTGTGTTGAAACCCATCCGGGGGGACAGAAGTCCCCCTTCTCAATCAAGTGCTTAACCGCCAGGCCATATGACCAGTCATCATTAAGAGGAAAGTTCCCGAAAGGATTAACGATAAAAAGACTGAAACACCAAAGGGATGCAAGGGTCACCATATCGATTACAGCAATGCTCCAAGGTATTGAGGAAGCAGCTTTTGATTTTGTAAACATCTATTTCCCTTTCAATACATTTATATTGCCGAAAGCCAAAGTTCAACGCCCGAACTCGCCATAGGCGATCCACTTGGATACTCCAGCTCTTTTTCGTTCCGAGCATTTTGCTTTGGGGGTATTTCTTGACAAGGTCTTCTGGACAAACCAAAAGATTAACTGGTTTGTCGAGTTGTTACTAATTCATGGTATCCTCCAAGTAAGTGTATTTTAAGAGTAAGTACACACTATGAAGATCATAAATATCAATTATAATCTATAATAGATTATCAATAGTATTTTATGTAACTTATTCTATTAATTATGTTGGAAATGATTTTCAAATAGAATAGATAATAATCACTTCGTGTTGTAGTAATGCAAGATAGTTCTTAGTAAAATTATAGATTTCGTGCCACCACCTCCATTCAGCCCATAGTGAATATTTCTTAAGCTGATCTCTGGTTGGTCACTATCGAAGATTTGATGTGGAGTATTTCTGAAAACCATTCGGATTGTCAGATCAATTCTCAACTGATACGGATGAACTCATCTACAGAACACCCCTAAAAGCTCAAACAAGAAGGCCTGCCCGTCTCGGAGGGGGGAATGTATTCGTCTTCCAAATCCGGGTTGACACATGACACCCCCGTTTCTATAGTCAGAAAAACTTTTAAGGTGCATCACGTATTCATCAGGGAGGGCAATGGCAAACTTGAGCCTCACAGAATGGCTGGCCCGCGCCGAGGATGACCGGCGGTTCAGGGAGAATGCGACCTCCATCACGCACATCCCTGCATCCGAAGGGAGTTTTGCTGCGTATCCTGAATGGGTGAACCCAGGCCTTCGATCAATACTTGCCAGGCGAGGCATTCCGCGGCTCTACAGCCATCAGGCCCATGCCATCGACCTTGTACGCAACGGCAAAGACGTAGTCCTCGTGACACCCACGGCGAGCGGCAAGACCCTGTGCTACAACATACCGGTGCTCCAGAAGATCCTGGAAGAACCCGAGACCAGGGCCGTCTACCTCTTTCCCACCAAGGCCCTGGCCCAGGACCAGATGAACGAGGTGCACGGCCTCATCGGCGAGCTCAAGGCCGACATCAAGACCTTCACCTATGACGGCGACACGCCGGATGACGCGCGTCAGGCCATCCGCAAGCAGGGCCACGTGGTGGTCACCAACCCCGACATGCTCCACACCGGCATCCTGCCCCACCACACCAAGTGGCAGAAGCTCTTTGCAAACCTGAGATACGTGGTGGTGGACGAGCTGCACGTCTACCGCGGGGTGTTCGGCAGCCACCTGACCAACGTGTTCCGGCGGTTGAAGAGGGTCTGCCGCTTCTACGGCACCGACCCGGTATTCATCTGCTGCACCGCCACGGTCGCCAACCCCAAGGAGCACGCAGAGAACCTCCTGGAGCGCGAGGTTGCGCTCATCGATGAGAGCGGGGCGCCCAGGGCTGAAAAGACCTTCATCCTCTACAACCCGCCCATCGTGAACCGCGAGCTCGGCATCCGCCAGTCGGCCCTGACCCCTGCGCGAAAGATGGCAGGCGACCTCATCGGAAACAAGATCCAGACCATCGTCTTCACCACGAGCAGGCTCAATGTGGAGGTGCTCACCAAATACCTCAAGGACACATTCAAAGGAAAGATACCCGGTGATGACCACTATGTGACCGGCTACCGGGGAGGCTATCTGCCTCACCTCAGGCGCGACATTGAAAAGGGCCTGAGGGACCGCAGCGTCATGGGCGTGGTGAGCACGAACGCCCTGGAGCTGGGCATCGACATCGGCGACCTGGAGGCGTGCATTATGGCCGGCTACCCCGGCTCCATCGCCAGCACCTGGCAGCAGGCGGGCAGGGCGGGCCGCAGGGCGGGTCACAGCCTTGCCGTCCTCATTGCCAAGAGCAACCCCATGGACCAGTTCATCGTGGAGAATCCGGACTACTTTTTCACGCGCTCGCCCGAGCATTGCCGCGTGAACCCTGACAACCTCCTGATCCTCCTGCACCACATCAAGAGCGCCGCCTTCGAGCTGCCGTTCGAGGAGGGTGAGCGCTTCGGCAAGGAAGACCTCATGGAGATGCTCGCCTACCTGGAAGAAAAGGGCGTGCTCCACCGGGTGGATCAGCGCTGGCACTGGGCCGCCGAGAGCTATCCGGCAGACGAGGTGAGCCTGAGGACGGTGAATCCCGAGAACGTGGTGGTCGTGGACACCACCGAGACCGGGGGGCACAAGGTGATTGCCGAGGTGGACTGGGACAGTGCCTTCACCACGGTCCACGACGGGGCCGTGTACATGGTGGAGTCCCAGCAGTACCATGTGGACAAGCTCGACCTGGAGCGCAAGAAGGCATACGTAAGGAAGGTCGATGTCGATTACTACACCGACGCCATGACCTATACCAATGTCCGTGTCATCGACGACTTCAACAAGAAAATGAAAGGGAGCATCATCGTGGAGCATGGCGAGGTCCAGGTGTCGCGCAAGGTGGTGGGATACAAGAAGATCAAGTTCTACACGAGCGAGAATGTGGGCTACGGCGACGTGAACCTGCCGCAGAAGGACATGCACACGACAAGCTACTGGTTCACCATACCCTGGGACCTGTTGGACTTCCTGCAGCTTACCCGGGAGGAGATCATCGACGGGCTTGCGGGGCTTGCCTACTGCCTTCACCATATCTCTGCCATGCTCGTGATGTCGGACATCCGCGACATCGACCGGTGCATCGGCGACAAGAGCGGCGAGTGGTTCGTGCGCTACGGCAAAGACCGCCGCGTCATCACTGCAAGCCCTGAGATGCCCATGAATGTCATGGAGAACGCCTATGACCCCACGGTCTTCATCTTCGACGCCTACCCCGGGGGCATCGGCTTCTCGGATAACCTGTTCGAGAGGCACGACGAGCTGATACAGGCCGCCCGGTCGCTCATCTCTTCGTGCCCGTGCGAGCACGGGTGCCCCATGTGCGTAGGGCCGAGCCTCGAGGTGGGGCCTTCGGCCAAGAACGCCGCCATGCTCATCCTCAATCTGATGGAAAAGCCATGAGCCTCAAGGACCGACTGAGCCGTCTCACCGGGGAGCCTGGAGAGCCCGTCCGGGCTGATCCGAAACAGGAAAGGCTCAGCGAGCTCCGCAAAAGAATCGAAGAGGTCATGAACCGCAAGGAGCGCCTGGGTTCGCCTCATGCGCCTCGGGCACAGGGCCGGCCGGTACCCATCGAGCACGTGGTGACAGGGGAGGAGGCGGCCACAGAGCACGGCAGATTCTTCATCTCCCGCAGCACCTTAAAGTCCGATGATTTTCACGGGCACACACGGGTTTGCGACTTTGCCTGCCCCGGCATGCACTTGGCCGCTATCCTTGCCGGTTCCCGGGCGCTTGCCGGTCTGTCCATAGAAGACGGCCTGTTCCTCGACACCGAGACCACGGGCCTTGCAGGAGGCACGGGAACCTTCCCCTTCCTCATCGGGCTCGGGTGGTTCGAGCAAGGATCTTTCATCACCTGCCAGCTCTTTGCCCGGGATTTCTCCGAAGAGAAAGCCATGCTTACAAGCTTAACCGATCTTGCATCCGCCAAGAGGTTCCTCGTGACCTTCAACGGAAGGGCCTATGACCTGAACATCCTTTCTGCCCGGTTCATCCTCAACCGGTCTGAGGATGTGTTATCCCTCATGCCGCATATCGACCTGCTCCATCCGAGCAGGAGGATGTTCGGCAGCCGTCTGGAGAATGCCAGGCTCGCAACCATTGAGGCGAACGTGCTCGGGGTGAGGCGAGAGGGTGACGTGCCGGGCTACGAGATCCCCCAGCGTTACTTCGACTGGCTTCGGCGGCGCGACGGGAGGCTGCTGGAAGGCGTGTTCCGGCACAACAGGCTCGATATCGTCTCCATGGCATCACTGCTGAAGTACCTGACAGACCTGGTGGGAGGAGGCAGCGGGATAGCGCACGCCCACCATAGCGATCTCCTGTCGGCAGCCAGGCTGCACCACGAGCGCGGCGACCTTGCCACAGCCATGCGCATGCTCGAACCGCTGACAGGATCACACCTGGCGGAGGTTGCCAAGGCAGCGCGGCGGTCGCTGTCGCTGATATACAAGAAGACGGATCAGTGGGACGATGCCGCCGAGCTCTGGAAGGAAATGATCGGCTTAGACCCGTACGATGTGTTTGCCGTGGAAGAGCTTGCCAAATTCTATGAGCATCATGCCCGGAAATACGAGCAGGCCCTTAAGATCGTGCACAGGGTCCTCGATGAAGCCCGGCACCTGGACGAGGCAGAGCGCCGGTCCCTGGAACACCGCATGCATCGGCTCCGGAACAAGACGGCTTCGAGGTAGCATTTCAACCCCCGGTTCCGTATCCGAACAAGGATGAATTTGCATCCTTTTCCACGACAGGTTCTGTAGGAGCGCCTTCAGGCGCGACCCTCTACCGCCTGTCGCGGCTGAAGCCGCTCCTGCAACATATTCTTCCTTTGATCTTCTTCTCCCCATAAACCCTTGCGGGCGAGGGTATTCGGCGAGGGGGGTCCTCGGACAGCAAGCCCATTGCCCCCATACCGCTTCCCGTGGTATTTAAGAATATTCTCGAAAAGGTGTTCGGTAGAGGAATTTAACTAGGGGAAAGACATACAGACAGAAACAGGGGTGAGAAGGAAATGGAAGAGTTCATAAAGAAAATCCATGCACTCGCACGATACCATGACGAGGTCTCTCCGGAACTTGTGAAGGCAAAGGACATCAAGCTGGGCCTGCGCAATGCTGACGGCACCGGCGTGGTGGTCGGCATTACTTCTAAAGGCATTGTATTCGGTTTCACAAGAAAACCTTCTCAGGACGGTAAAGTAGTTGTCCAGCCTGCACCCGGGAGGCTCTTCTATTGCGGGTATGACGCCATCAACCTTGCCAGGAAGATCCAGACAGAGGGCAGGTTCGGCTTCGAAGAGGTGGCCTACCTCCTGCTCACCGGAGTGCTCCCGGGTGTCGAGGATCTTGCGAACTTCACCAATCTCCTGGCAAGAACGAGGCCCCTCAACAAGGTCGAGCGGAGCATCATCACGCAGGAAGCCGAGAACGAGAACCAGATGTTCGCCCTGCACTCGGTCATATCCCACCTGAGCAGATGTGATCCGAACCCGGTCTCCATAGAACTTGGTGATGTGATCATGACATGCATCAACCTCATTGCCAAGACACCCACGGTCGTTGCATACAACTACAAGGTGTCCCGCTACCGCCAGGGCGGAAGCCTGAGGATCATACCCCCCGACCCGGACCTATCCATGGCCGAGAACTTCCTCTATATGCTTAAGGGATCAAGGCCGAGCCGGGAGGAGGCAATGCTCTTCGACCTGTCCCTCATGCTGCATGCAGAGCACGGCGGCGGAAACAACTCCACCTTCACGGTGCGCACCGTATCCAGCAGCGGGGCCAACACCTATATGGCCATCTGCTCCGGCATTGCCTCCCTGAGCGGCCATCTCCACGGAGGCGCAAACGAAGCGGTCATGATGATGATGAAGGACATCAAGAGACATGTAAAGAGATGGGATGATCGCAACCAGGTGAAGAAGTACCTGGTCAAGATCCTCGACGGCAAGGCCCATGACCGTACGGGCAAGATCTACGGCATAGGCCATGCAGTCTATACCGTCTCTGACCCGAGGGCCGAGATCCTCCTGGAAAAGGCGGAGGAACTCGCGGCCGACAAGAAGGAGCTCCAGAGAGAGCTCGACCTCATGAAGCTCGTAGCCGAAGTCGGAAGCGAGCTTATCCTCGAGCGCAAGGGCCAGATCGTCTCACCGAACGTGGACTTCTACTCAGGGTTCATCTACAAGATGCTCCACATCCCCATCGACCTGTTTACCCCCATCTTTGCCATGTCCCGCGTAGCGGGCTGGTCGGCGCACCGGATCGAGCAGATTATCCAGTCCAAGCTCATACGGCCGGCATATGTGAGCTCCCTGCCCAAGGAGTTTGGATACGTGCCGCTGGAGAAGAGGAAATAACTTGCAGATCTTGTCTTGAGTTCATAAATTTTTTGGCATACTCAAAACCGATCATTTATCGCAGTGATCATCATAGGGGATAACATTCAAACTCACTGTTAAAAACCGCTGTTTTTTGTCCAGTGAAATGCCTTGTAATAGGTATTAAAAATTTCTTATCATTCCGATATCCATTTCCACGATATTATTTTCACGTTCTGGTTTATATATGGGGAACCTTTTATTTTTGGGAACATTTTTCAGTAATTTGATTATTTCTTTATCTTTTGTTGCAGCATTCTTGACTTGTAGATTCGGATAAACGATTAAAGAAATCCAAGGATCAATGGGCATTAAATATTTTGGTTTACTCTTGGCTTCCATGTAAATGTCTTTGAATTCTTTGCTACGTTTTTTGAGGGGGTTATCGAAGTATTTTTTTACAAATCCAGGAAAATCTTTTTCCATTTTTTCACTGCAAATAACTCGCCATTCCGCTTCTTCATATAAATCATAAGGGATAAAGCCCTGTGCATTCATGTCTTCGGGAGAAGACATGTTTTTAAAAAAAACATATTTTTCATCACTTGCGTAATCGCTGGAGATATGTGTTTGTTGATCCAAGTCTTTTGGTGGCATGAAAAAATGATGGAATTTGCCTTTATGAGAAAGATAAAAAACGGGACCACCGCCACGGTTAAACAAATAAAAACGTTTAAACCCTATACCTAGAGCCCCAAATTTTTTTGCATGCCACATTGAGCTACCTATTTTTAATTCGGTAAAACAGACGCGAGGAACTTTAGGCTTTTTGAATTTGATTTCATTAAAAAAAATATAATCATCGCCATTTTGATGTTCTGTTAACCAAAGACCGTGTTTTAAAAGACTTTTGAGGCGATCGAGATATGCCGTAACAACTTCAGGTGGATATTCTTTAGCATTTGGATCCAAATCGTTATGTGGATATTTTTTCTGGTATTTACAAACAATATCTCTGCCGGTCCAGTGTACTAATACATCGGAGTGCATTGGACTGTATAGATATGCTATTTGAGATTTTAAAAGGGTTTGTTCGGTGTTGCAAGAATTCATATATTTATCTCTTAACACTTCACAATTATTAATACAAGGCATTATGATGTTATATTCTAAATCGTTGATCTCGTACCATAATGTTGAATCTATCATCATTGTAGATTACATTCCAAATCTAACTGTCTTTGCGAGCATGGCGTCATAGGTAATCATTGAAGACCTTAACCTTTTTTTATGATATAATACTTATATCTGCTCCGAGGAGAATTTGTAGATGCCTATCATCGTTCATAAGGCCGCTGATATCGTTGGAGGAGAAATCTTCTTTAGCAAAATACAGAAAGATTATCTTTCTGAATTAGCTGGTGTACTATTTAATCTTAATAATCTTGAGAGTGCCAAGGGCCTTACCGTGGACCTATATCCCGTGTTTTCCTGGAAATTGAAGATCCCAATAGGGTCTGGGATGGAAGCAAGGATCATAGAATACGATCTAAGGATCCCAATCAGCAACTCTGATCCTCTTGAGGGCCCGATATTCTTTGGTGAAGGCCAAGTTATCTATTTCCGTGATAGGTTGTTCGTGTCAGAGCGTATACCTAAGAGCACGCTCGATCGTGAAGAGATTGTTCTCCGCGTGAAGAAGGCCATTTATGACGAGGAATCCGAACTTAACAGTCTGCGTTCTACCGTTGCCAATCTCGAAGCAGCGATCGAATACAAGAAGTCAGGCCCGAGGAGAGACCCAATTCCTGAAGATGTCAAGTTGGTTGTCTGGACGAGGGATGGTGGTGCATGTGTACATTGTGGGTCGAAGGAGAACTTGCATTTTGATCATATCATCCCGATCGCAAAGGGTGGTAACAATTCGGAAGCTAACATACAAATACTTTGCCAAACGTGTAACCTTAAAAAAAGTGATAAGATTACTATGACCTAACTGGGATACTCACTTGAGGTGATCTCTGGTTGACCACGATTAAAGATCTCGTGCCATAACCAACACTTTGCCTATACTGAAAGTTTTGTGTGAAGATCTCTATGGACAATGAGTCCATTATATACTCTTTGATACTGTGTTATTATGAGATTGGTACCTAGTACCATGTAACAGTTAATGCTTCGGGTAAAGCTGTTTGAGTTTGATCCGAGCATCAGCGGTTGAGAATCGCCAGATAATCTTGGATTGTCGATTGTTTCGATCTCCTTCCCAGGCGGCTACA
>Ga0326727_10028460_pt1 | contig 10159 bp, 14 predicted proteins | sample MB2enrmetagenome_FD_207643 | JGI IMG/M metagenome (GOLD analysis project Ga0326727, IMG submission 207643) | Lab enriched peat soil microbial communities from McLean, Ithaca, NY, United States - MB29MY | ecosystem: Environmental > Terrestrial > Soil > Wetlands > Peat | place: USA: New York...
CGGTGCCGAGCAGATCAACTCGGCCATCCAGCAGCTCAACCAGGTGGTGCAGCAGAACTCATCCGCAGCCGAGGAGATGTCCTCCACCTCCGAGGAGCTCTCATCCCAGGCAGTCCAGCTCCAAGAGGCCATTTTATTCTTCAAGGTTGAGAAGCAAGGTGCGCATAAGGCCTCAACAGTGGCAAGGACGGCAAAGATCGGTCACATGTCCCCAAAGCCCCAGGCAGGGAAGGTACACCATGAGATACCCCCGGTCATCAAAGGCAGAGATAACGGAGAAGGCAGAACTTCGGGCGCCATCATCGACCTCTATGATGGAGAGATCAAGGGCGACGCACGCGACAACGAATTCGAGAGCTATTGAGGTCTCATGACCCGAAGGGAAGAAGGAGAAAACCATGAGTGTGGAGACAATAACCGAATTTCATGAAGGGTGTGATCAACCTGAGGGGATCGGTGGTGCCGGTGGTGGACCTTAATAGAAAGTTCGGTATCAAGCATACGGAGAAGACTTCAGACACCCGCATCATCATCGGCGAGGTCACCATCGACGGCAATGATATCATGCTTGGAAAGAAACGGTAATCAGGGGTTATAATGCCTGATTAAACGAATAAAAGAGAAACAACCTCCCTTGCATCCGTCTTCCGCTCCCGCAATGAGAGCTGGGAGTCGGGTGCTTTTTTTCATCGGGAATGTTTCTGAACAAGGTTTTTCTTTCAGCTTGACATTGACTATTCCGGTATTACTATATATTACCTCAGCAAAGGAGATGAGCTAATGAAGAAGCAAGGGATCATTACCTTCAAAGTAGATAATAGCCTTATGGAAGTGATCAAGGATATCCCCAACCGCTCTGAGTTCATCAGGAATGCGATCATCTCAGCGCTGGGGAACATCTGCCCGCTGTGCAACGGAACAGGCATCATGACGCCGAACCAGAAGCAGCACTGGGACGAATTTACCGCCGACCACAAGATCCAGACATGCGGAGAATGCAAGGAGCGTTATCTGGTTTGCGGAAGCGTCCGGTAGAGCAGAATCTAATGGGGGGAAATAATTTTTACTCCATAAACGACAGGATGGCTGCAGTCAAAAGCGGCAAGAATATAAGGGGACAGAAATGGGATCCGGTATTGTTATTAAAAAGTTAAATGTTCATCTTGGTGGAAGTTGGATATTGCAAGATATTTCGCTTACCGTAAGCCCGGGAGAATTTCTCGGTATTATCGGACCAAACGGAGCTGGGAAATCGACATTGCTGAAGGCTCTTTTGGGTATTGTACCTATTAAAAGCGGAAATATCGCCTTTCAAGGGACGGACCATCTTGTACCTGGATCATCTATGCTGGGATACTCTCCGCAGTTACGGCAAATCGATGATGAGACACCGCTGCGGGCTTGGGATTTTGTGAGTTTTGGATTACCCCACCGGTTTCGCCCATGGCTGACCAAGCAGGACCGGCAGAACATACGGGAAGCAATGCGTGTGACTGATTCCGAAAGATTTGCCGATAAAGCCATTGGCAAGTTGTCAGGTGGAGAAAGGCAACGTCTTTTCATTGCACAGGCCTTAGTCAGAAACCCACAAATTTTGTTACTGGATGAGCCCACCTCCAACTTGGATCCCGGAGCTCAAGAGAATTTAGCAGCTGTTGTCTATAGCATAAATCAAAAGCTGGGAATAACTGTTCTGTTAGTAAGCCATGATGTGAACCTCATTGCGAAGTATGCTCACCGTATCCTGTACATAACCAATGGTCAATATGCTCTGGGTACAGTGAAAGAAGTATTGCAATCTGATGTATTAACTCGGTTGTACGGGGCTCCGGTAGAGGTACTGCATGTCGGTTCTAAGATTATAGTGTTAACTTCCGCTACGAAGAGCTTGGATACCTCTATTTGCCTTCATGATAGTTGCGAACAGGGGGTGGTGGACGATGTTTCACTATGATTTTATGCAACACGCCTTTCTCGCGGGAACATTTGTCGCGATTATGTGCGGCTCCCTTGGCGTCTTTGTAATAGCGCGAGGCTTATCATTTATTGCCCACACCTTCTCTCACATTGGGTTTTCCGGAGCGGCTTTTTCCATGTACATGGGAATAGACCCTTTAAATGGAATGTTACTTTTTACCTGTTCCTCGGCGTTGATTATCGGACGATTGGGAATTAGAATCTTTAGAACAGATATTGTTACCAGCGTCGTTTTAAGCATTTTTCTCGGACTGGGATTGTTGTTTTTATCTCTTTCCAGCAAGCAAGCGAATGCAATTTCCTCGCTGTTATTCGGGACGGTCCTGGGAATTAGCACAGGAGATGTGATCAAAATCGCTATCTTATCAACCGTTGTCTTAGGCGTGCTTGTTCTTGGGTATAAAATGCTCAGCTTCGACTCTTTTGATCCGATCGGCTCACAAGCAGCCGGGTTACCTATTCGTTTCATCTCCGTCGGGTTTTTGTTATTGCTTTCCATTGCTACGGCTGAAGCAGTACAGATAGTCGGAGCCCTGCTTGTTTTTACTTTAATGACAATCCCGGCTGCTATTGCGCAGCGTCTCACGCAATCAATTGCGCGGATGATAGTGCTATCGTCATTGATCGCGTTAGCGGGGATATGGGCGGGACTTATCTTGGGATTCTATACGAATGCCCCGGTTAGTTTCTTCATTACGGCAGTTGAAGGGATCATGTATTTTATTACATTGGGCTGGAGTGTTTGGCGCGGTCAAAGGCTTGTAAGAAAGCGGCAGCTCGATCTCTTATAGCATACATTAAAATAAAAAAGGGAGATAAAGAACAATGAAAACAACGAGACTGAAATGGATGCCTCATGTCGTTTTAGCAGCCATAGCGGTATTTTTATTAGCCGGTTGCGGCAGCACGAAACAAACAGGCTCGGCAAGCAGTAATTCAACTGATCAAAAACAAAAAATCAAAGTGGTGGCTGCGGAAAATTTTTATGGTGAAGTCGCTCAGGCAGTCGGCGGTGACCATGTGCAGGTAACCTCAATTATCACAAATCCGTCGGCGGACCCGCACGATTATGAAGCAACAGCGAATGATTCAAAAGCAGTGGCCGATGCACAAGTAGTTGTGTACAACGGTATCGGCTATGATGATTGGGTCGCTAAGATGCTGAAAGCGGACTCTTCCGCCCAAAACAAAGAAATAGTGGTTGTTGGCAAGGATTTGTCAGGTAAAGTTGCGGGGGACAATCCGCATGTCTGGTACGATCCATCTACGATGCCGAAACTGACCAAGAAACTTGCCGATGATTTGGGCAAGTTGGACCCGTCGAATGCGCAGGATTATCAAAAGCGGGCCAATGATTATATCAGATCCCTGGCTCCATTGACGGCTCAAGTAACAAAACTCAGGCAGTCTATTCCGGTGAACATAGAAGTGTCGGAACCAGTCTTTGACTATATGGCAAACGCCCTGAACCTTAACGTTAACGATCCGAAATTTGCGAAAGCTGTAGAAGAAGGAAATGAGCCATCTGCCGCGGATATTGCCAATGTCCAAAAGGATATCAAAAATAAAGAAATCAAATTTTTTGTATATAACACGCAAACAGATATGCCGACGGTGAAAAATATAGTGAAGTTGGCTGAATCTAACGGTATTCCTATCGTCAGAGTAACCGAGACGGAACCGACGGGAAAAAACTATCTCCAATGGATGACAGCCCAGCTTGATCAAGTTGGGAAAGTGTTTGGTGTACAATAGGAGGTTACTTCTGCAGCCAGACATAATGGCCAGCCAATAAAAAGAATACTGCGGATCTTTATGGGGTACGAAAGAAAGGGAAAGAATGGTGCAGGATCAGGTTTTCTTCAGCAGGCCGGCACATATTCTTGTTGCCTTTTCGAGATCACCCTCATTGATCCCGTGCTCATGCAAGAACCCGCGGTAGATCAGTTCGGGACCGGCCTCTATCCCCGGCGTGGTATCATGTGAAAGCCTTTTCATGAGATCAAGGGCACTCTCTGCAGTGAGCCTGATAACGCCTTCTTCCATGACCAGCACGCAATGAGCGCTTTGAAGGTCTTCCAGGCGGTGGGAGATGTGGATGACAGTAGTGCCCAGATCCGCATTCAGCTCTTGTATGGTCTTTAAGAGGGCAGCCCGGCTCAAAGGATCGAGCATTACCGTGCCCTCGTCCAAGACCAGGACATCCACATCCAGTGCAAGCTGGCCCGCATAGGCAACCTTGGCGAGCTGGCCGCCGGAGAGAGTCGAGGTGAGTGCGTGCCTAAGGTGCTTGCTGTGGATGGCTGCAAGCGCGTAACCGATCCTGGCCCTGATCTCGTGGCTCGGAAGACCCATGTTCTCGGGTCCGAAGGCGATGTCTTCCTCCACTACAAGGCTCACGATCTGATTGGCGGGGTTGGAAAGCACAAGACCGACCCGCATGCCATGGGTGTCGATGAGGCCGGAAGCGGGCTTGAGAATGCCTGAGATGAGAAAGGCCAGCGTGGTCTTGCCGCTGCCGTTTTGACCCACAATGCCAAAATAAGAACCGGCGGGTACCGTGAGATCGATACCCGCCAGAGCGTTTTTGTTGGGATAGGAAAAAGTAACTCCGGATAGTGTTATTGCAGTGTGTTGTGTTTCCTTCCGGATCAATCCTTATTCTCGTCGGCCTTCTTTGCTGAAGCCTTCTTCTTCGGGGCTGCCTTTTTCTCGGGCGCCTTCTTCTCGGGCGCCTTCTTTGCGGAAGCCTTCTTCGCCGAGGCCTTCTTCTCGGGTGCCTTCTTTTCCGGGGCCTTTACCGCCGCCGACTCCGTCCATTCGATGATGGCAAGAGGTGCATTGTCGCCGTGGCGGTTCTTATACTTGATGATGCGGGTATACCCGCCGTTACGTGCGGCAAAAAGCGGTGCAAGATCTTTGAAGAGCTTGCCGAGGGCCTCTTTCGATCTCACCGTGCGGGCTGCACGCCTGACAGCGGCCAGATCGCCCTTCTTGCCCAAGGTGACCATCTTGTCGGCGATCCTCCTGAGCTCCTTTGCCTTCGCCTCGGTAGTGGTGAGCCTGTCATGGAGGATCAGAGACGTTACCAGGTTTTTGAGCATCGCCTCTTTGTGATCCGTTGTACGTCCGAGTTTTCTTCCTGCAATGTGATGATTCATGTCTCCACTCCGATCCTACTTGCTTTCCTCTTCTTCCATTCTCTTGCGCCGCGCCTCGATCTCATCGACCGATGGCAGATCCGGGAGCTTCATCCCGATGTGCAGACCCATTTTAGAGAGCTTTTCCTTTATCTCTTCCAAGGACTTCCTGCCGAAGTTCTTGGTCTTTAAAAGCTCGGCCTCCGTCTTCTGCACGAGCTCATAGATATAAGTCATATTCGCGTTCTTCAGGCAGTTGGCGGAACGGACCGAGAGTTCGAGCTCCTCCACGGTCCTGAAGAGGTTGTTGTTCAATTCCTTGTCCTTCTCCTCTTCCCGCAGCTCGTGCTCTATCTCCTCCTCCTGGAAGTTGATGAACACGTCCATATATTCCTTCTGGATCTTGGCGGCGTATGCCAGGGCGTCATCCGGGGTCACCACGCCGTTGGTCCATACCTCAAGCGAGAGCCTGTCATAGTCCGTCCTCCGGCCGACGATGGTGGGCGTCACATTAAAAGACACCCTTCTCACCGGAGAAAAGATGGCATCAATAGGTATCCAGCCGTGGGTATCCAGCTTTTCCTTGATAAGCTCCGCAGGCACATAGCCCCTGCCCCAGTCCACCCGCATATCAATCTTCAGCGTGATATCGCTCTGGATAGTTGCTATGAGCTGATCCGGGTTTATCACCTCGATCTTGCCGCCCGATTCGATGTCGCCGGCCTTAACCTCGCAGGGACCCTTCTTTTCAAGGGACACGGTCTGTGGCTTGTCCGTGTGCATGCGCAGCACCACCTTCTTGAGGTTCAGGATGATGTCCGTGACATCCTCATAAACACCCGAGATGCTGGAGAATTCATGGAGAACGCCTAAGGCTTCTTCAAACCTCACCCCAATGATCGCAGAGCCGTAGATGGAGGACAGAAGTATCCGCCTCAGCGAATTCCCGATGGTGACACCGAAGCCGCGTTCCAGAGGTTGGGCATTAAAGCGGGCGTAGGTATCCGTGTACGTGTCTTCCACGATCTCCAATTTGGTCGGTTTAATAATCTCTTTCCAGTTCTTCTCAATCATCCCTCATCCTCACCCCAAGGCTAAAAAGTCTTATTTCGAATAGTACTCAATGATCAAGGTCTCCTGGACCGACATTGGCATATCCTTGCGCTCCGGCAGCGCCTTTACCTTGCCTTTCTTGGCATCCTTATCGACTTCGAGCCACTCGGAAATACCACGCTGCTCACGATTTTCCAGGGACGCTCCGATGACGTCTAATTTCTTGCTCTTCTCCTTCACCTCGACCTCGTCTCCGGCATCCACGAGGAATGAGGGGATGTTGACCTTATGCCCGTTCACCGTGATATGCCCGTGGCTGATGAGCTGGCGTGCCCCGTTGCGCGATGGCGAGAACCCGAGACGGTATACGATGTTGTCGAGCCTCCTCTCAAGGAACTGGAGAAGCATTTCACCGGTGACACCTTTGCGGCGCTTCGCCATATCGTAATACTTGCGGAACTGGGCCTCGGATACCCCGTACGTATACCTGACCTTCTGCTTCTCTCTTAAGTGGATCCGGTATTCGGTGGTCCTGACGCGGCCCTGGCCGTGCTGCCCGGGAGGATATTCCCGCTGCTCAATGGCGCACTTGTCAGTAAAGCACCGCTCTCCTTTCAGGAAGAGCTTCATCCCTTCTCTGCGACAGATCTTACAAACGGCTCCTGCATATCTCGACAAGATTATTCCTCCTTGCTTGTTTATACCCTTCTTCTCTTAGGCGGCCTGCAGCCGTTGTGAGGGATCGGCGTAATATCGCGGATACCAGTGATCCGGATGCCGCTCGCATTGATCGCCCTTAAAGCCGATTCCCTGCCGCCGCCAGGCCCCTTTATGTATGCGAATGCGGTCTTAACCCCGAATTCGGCCGCCTTCTTGCAAGCCTCCTGGGCTGCAATCTGGGCTGCAAACGGAGTGGATTTGCGGGAGCCTTTGAACCCCTGCGACCCTGCAGACGACCAGCCAAGGGTATTCCCCTGCTGGTCCGTGATGGTCACGATGGTGTTATTGAAAGTGGCCTGGATGTGAACGACACCCTCGCTCACCTCTTTCCTGGCCTTTTTTCTGCCTGTTTTCGCTCTGACTTTCGCCATGAAAAGCACTCCTTACCTTAAAAAAGTTATTTCTTCTTTCCGACTACGGCCCGTCTCGGACCTTTCCTGGTACGGGCGTTGTTGTGGGTATGCTGTCCGCGACAGGGCAGGCCTTTGCGGTGCCTGATACCCCGGTAGGAGGCAATGTCCATCAGGCGTCTGATGTTCATGGTGATCTCTCTGCGCAGGTCGCCCTCTACGGTCAAGGTCTTGTCGATATAGTCCCTGATCGAGGAAATGTCGTGCTCCGTAAGGTCATCGCTCCTCTTTGCCGGATCGATATTGACGGCTGCGATGATCTCGGAAGCCTTTGCCCTGCCGATACCGTAGATGTAGGTCAGTGCGATATCGATGCGCTTGTTCCGTGGTAAGTCTACTCCTGCAATCCTAGCCAAGACTTTTTGCCTCCTTTTAACCCTGTCTCTGGTTATGACGCGGATTCTCGCAGATTACCCTGACTGTCCCGCTTCTCCTGATAATCTTGCACTTCCTGCACCGCTTCTTGATTGATGCGCTTACCTTCATATCCGCCTCATCATTACTTTGATCGGTAGACGATCCGCCCTTTTGTCAGATCATAGGGCGATATCTCCACCTGTACTTTGTCGCCCGGCAATATCCGGATGTAGTGCATTCTCATCTTGCCCGAGATGTGCGCGAGAATCTGGTGCCCGTTGGCCAGCTCCACCTTGAACATGGCGTTCGGCAGCGGTTCTAAGACGACACCCTCAGCCTCGATTACATCCTTTGCCATACGTGTCCTATTTAAGCGCCGATCGCCTTTTTGATCTCGTCCTGAACCTTCTCCATGCTTAAGGTTCCGTTGATCTTTCTGACGATTGCCTGCTTGCCGTAATATTCGATAAGGGGCGACGTCTGGTTGTGATAGTTCTTAAGCCTCTGGCGTATGGTCTCTTCCTTGTCGTCGTCCCTCTGATAGAGCTCGCCGCCGCACTTGTCGCAGACGCCTGCCTTCTTGGGCGGATCGAACTCGATGTGGTGCATGTAGTTGCAGCCCCTGCATGTCCTGCGGCCCGTAAGCCTCTTCACCAGATAGTCGTCCGGCACGTCGATGACCACGACATGATCGAGCTTGGTTTTGAGATCCTTCAGCAACCCGTCCAAGGCCTTGGCCTGTTCGAGGGTCCTGGGGAACCCGTCAAGGATGAACCCCTTCTTGCAGTCGGGCTTTTGGAACCGCTCTTTCACCACACCGATGACTACCTCGTCCGGCACCAGCGCACCCTTGTCCATATATTCCTTGGCCTTCTTGCCCATGGGCGTGCCTTCCTTGACGGCTGCCCTGAACATGTCGCCCGTGGAGATCTGGGGAACTTTCAGCCTGTCGATCATCCTTGTGGCCTGTGTTCCCTTACCGGCGCCCGGCGGTCCTATTAAAATAATATTCATGATGATTCCCCCTCTTAAGGTTGTATGAGCTATCTTCTGCCGCGAATGCGGCCCGTCTTCAACAGACCGTCATACTGCCTGCTTATCAAATGAGACTCGATCTGGCTCATGGTGTCTAAAGAGACGCCGATGACGATCAGGAGCGAGGTACCGCCGAAATAAAACGGCACGTTGGCCTTGGCCGTGAGCAGTATGGGCAGCACGCAGACGACGCATAGATAAATGGCTCCGATAAACGTGAGCCGTGAGAGCACCTTGTCAAGATACTCGGCCGTTGCCTTTCCCGGCCTGATACCCGGGACGTACCCGCCGTTCTTCTTAAGGTTCTCGGCTACATCCACCGGGTTGAAGATGACCGCGGTATAGAAATACGTAAAAAAGATGATCGCCAGCACGTATATGGCATTATAGGCAATCCCCCTGGGATGGAGAGCATTCGCAATAGACTTCATAAAACTCACATCCGGGAAGAACTGTGCGATGGTGGCCGGAAAGACGATGATGGACGAAGCGAAGATGGGGGGGATAACGCCCGAGATGTTTATCTTCAGAGGCAGGTGGGTGCTCTGCCCTCCGTAGACCTTACGGCCCTTGATCTGCTTGGGATACTGGATGGGCACCCTGCGCTGCGCAGTCTCCATGAATACGATGCCGCCGATGACAGAGAGCATCAGTGCCACCACAAAGATCAGTACGAAGATGGACATTTCACCGGTACGCGCAAGCCTCACGCTGTTGTAGACCGCCACCGGCAGCCTCGCGACAATACCAGCAAAGATGATGAGCGATATGCCGTTACCGATGCCCCGCTCCGTGATCTGCTCGCCGAGCCACATAAGGAAGCAGGTGCCCGTGGTCATGGTGAGCATGGCTACGAGCCTGAACCCCCAGCCCGGCATGATAACCACCGACTGGCCGCCTATGCTCATCTGCTCCACGCCGAAGGCCATGAAATAACTCTGGACCAGGCAGAGGAAGACCGTGCCGTAGCGTGTGTACACGGTGAGCTTGTGCTTGCCTGCGGCACCCTCTTTCTGGAGCTGTTCGAAGGGCGGGTAGATCATGCACAAGAGCTGTACGATGATGGACGAACTGATGTAGGGCATGACACCCAGGGCAAAGATGGAAAGACTCCTGAAACCGCCGCCTGCGAACATATCAAACATGCCCAGCAGGGTGCCCCTCTGCTGGTCGAACCATTCCGCCATCACTGCGGAATCGATGCCGGGTGTGGGGATATGAATCCCGATCCGGTAGACCAAGAGCATGAGCAGCGTAAAGATGATGCGCTTTTGCAGCTCAGGCACCTTTGCAATATTGTCGAATCCGTAAGCCACGTCTTAACCCCTAAAGAGCCTCGAAGGTCCCGCCGGCCTTTACGATCTTGTCAAGGGCCGCCTGGGATGCCTTATCCAGCTTCACTGTCAATGGAATGTCAATATCCCCGTCTGCCAGCAGCTTGACGGAGACGCTCAAATTCGGGATCTT
>Ga0326727_10028463_pt1 | contig 10159 bp, 12 predicted proteins | sample MB2enrmetagenome_FD_207643 | JGI IMG/M metagenome (GOLD analysis project Ga0326727, IMG submission 207643) | Lab enriched peat soil microbial communities from McLean, Ithaca, NY, United States - MB29MY | ecosystem: Environmental > Terrestrial > Soil > Wetlands > Peat | place: USA: New York...
AAGGTCGTGTGCTCTGACTGGATCTGCCAGCCTTCCCCGTCTGGCAACTTGCGATGGGGTAGGGCGGCTTGGCACCAGCCACTGTAGAGAAACCCGACACCAGCGTCCTCGTCGGCCATGTACGCGGCGGCGACTTCGACCTCCTGGCGGTCGAGGGCGCCTAGCTCAAGAGCGCCTTGCTTGCCTTTCGTCTCTATCAGGAGATGCACCGTTCCCATGGGCCAACAGACTGCATCGGTTTTCCCGGATTGTCGCTGGGGTATTTTGAAGGGGCAAGCTACTAGCTCAGTTATTTGAAGACTCTATTAGTAACCGCCTTCAAGATACCTCGGGATAAGCCGCTAACCTACTGATTTCGTTGGCGCCCGTTGGCTCGGTGAGCCTTCAAGAGTCCCCACCCCTCCTTCAACAGTCCCCGGAAGGCTTGTGAGTGCAGCCTTCAAAAGTCCCCACTTGTGCACCCCCGACTCGGGCGTCGATTACCGAAGTCCTGATGGCCGCAAGGTTGCCGGAAAGGATCGGGCGACCGGGAACCATCGGTGGCCAGCTCGCCGCCCTGGTCCGATCGCGGAACGGGCAGGGGACAGCGGCCAGCCGACGGCCGCGATCAACCCCCGCTTGCGTCCGCTATCCCTGGCGGCTCATCGTGTCCGGCAACGCGTCCACTTGTGCGGTCGCGCACACCCCTGGCAGGCTCGGGTTGGATGGGGAACAATAGATGCGCAACCGGATTTTCCATCAGGCCAGGATCGCCGACATGATGTTCGAGGGCGTCATGACGGGGAGTGGCCCCGCCCTGTCCTGCCGGATGAACGGTAGCGTGGCACTCGGTGTCTCCGGTCTGCGCCAGTTCCAACCCGAAACCCGCGGATCGCGTCGCTCGCCGCCGCCTGGCTGGTGGGTCGTGAAATACCATCTCGAGGAACGCATCTTCCTGCCGGACTTCGACCGCACCGCCATCCGTGAACTGTCCGACGAATTCGGTCTGGTTGTTCTGGCCGATGATGCAGTCGATCCATCTGACCATATCCGCCAGCACTACTTCTTCACCTCGCCCGCATGGGATGCGTTACGCCGGTGGGTCATTCACCATCCACGCCTCGCCAGGACGTGCGCGCCATACGATCACTACCTTCCGCGCTGGTACCAGCGGGCGATCGTTGAAGCCGGGGCGCTCTCGGCTGGTCCCCCACCGCTGCAGCCGGCGGGGAAGGGCAGCGCATGGCTCTGACCTCCGAACAGCGTTGGATCGCAACGAAAATCGACACCAGGATGCAGAAGCTGATCCGCGCCGGTAAGGACAATATGGCCATCATGGCGGCCATGACCGATCACATGCCGGCATGCCACCAGCTGCTGAGCACCGTCCAGCCCGCCGACCTCGACCATCTGACCCGCACCTTCCCCGGCTTCCACCGATACGCCAGGATTCTTGAATCGCTCGCCACCGGCATCCAGTCAGGCGCGATCCCGGTGCCCGGACGGCAACCGGCGCCGCCGCAAACGGGGCCAATGAACGACAGCCGCCAGCGCGCGGCGGCGATGGACCTCCGGATGCGTCAGTTGGCCGAGGAAGGGGTGCCGCGCTCGGCGATCCTCGACCGCATGACCGGCTATGTCGTCGATCTCGGCAACATCTGGAACGCCACCAGCGACGAGCAACTTGCCGCCCTCTGTCACGACTATCCCGGGTTCCACAGCTACGCCGTTCTGATGGAAGAGGCCGCTGCGGCCGAACGGCAGAAGCCGGCCAGGCCCTATGATGACCTGCCGGAATTCCCCGACGCCCTCAAACAGCAGCTGTCATCGCTGCTCGGCACCGCCGCCAAACTGGAACGCGACTACCAGTCCGTGCTCACGGCCGCCGGAGCACCGGCGCCCGCGTCGTGGCTGCTGCCGCTGAGCCGGCTTCACGCCCAATGGCAAGCCGATCTGGCACGCTTCCGAGCGGCGGTCCAAGACGATGCCGTTCCGCAGGCGTCACGCGACCTGGTGCTGCCCGTACTCGAGCGTATGGCGCACCAGATCGGCAAACTCGAAGCTCGCGTCCAGGCGCCGCAAGGGCACGCGACACCGTAACGCGACCGGGACTCACGCGCCGACGTATGCCCGACAATCTCATTTATCAGGCATACGGTGCCCGGAACAAGCTTACCGCGCCTGATGAGGGGCATGCCTCAAAGGGGGAGGGGCGGGACCGCCGCCGCGCCAAGGCGGCCGGCCTCACCACTCCGGACTCTCACCATGTTCTTCAAGTGCACGGGCGAAGCTGGCGCGCAGCATCGCTCGAATTGGGGCGGGTATAGCGGCGAGAGCACTATCCGATAGATCGACTGTGCCCCAATGTCGGGCCAGCATCGCCGCCACAGCCTCTCCCTGAGTTTGGTCACGTTGCCGCTTGATTGGTTCGCGGGTTGGCTCGGACGCAAGCCAAAGCTTGTGCGCCGCCCACCAGCGTGGATCGGTAACCGCCAACCAAACCGGCAGACCATCCTCCCCTACCGTCGTGGCGGCAAAACGCGGCGCGTCCACAATCATCTCCAGTCGTGGCACCTCGGCAGCCTCGACATCGTCCCTGGCAACGGCGCCCAGCCGCCGCTTCTGCCGCGATGCTGTTGTCATGCGCTGGCGCGGTTCGGGCGTGATCAGGTCTACCATCAAGCCACTAGCGTTGATTGCCCGGAACGATCCCGCGATTGCGCCGAAGGTCGGATCGATCTTCCGCAGTAGACCAAGCAAGCCGTCAGGCATCGATTTGGCCGCCAAGGAAAGGTTCCGCCGGGCATCAAGCGCAACATCAATGTCACCCGTCGCAAGAAGGTCGCTATCGAAGCGGATTCCGGCATGCGCCTCAAAGGCGAAGATGGCATTGGTTCCGACGACACAGACCTGCTCGCCCAGCACACCCGCGTCGTCCAGACGACGGAGGATGCGGGCAACGAGCGTCGGGACGCGCCCGAGGCCCATCGCCTTGTTAACCCGTGCCATTCCGCTCAGCCTGTGCCGCAAGCCTTTCTCGCGCTCCTCGGCGGCGGCTTTTCCCTGGACGAAGGCATCATACACGGCTTCCGTCTCTGGCGAGCGTGGGCCGAGTGCCTTGTCCACCCCACCCCTTCGACGGTAGAGATAGTCTCGTTCAGAGCGCGTTTTCCAAGCCATTGAGCCGGCGAAGCGCCGGCGAAGTTCGGCCCTGGTCCCGCGCAGCGCCTCGCCGCGCTGTTGAATGTCGATCAATCTCTGCCGGGATTCGTTATCTAACTCGCTGAAATACAATGGTTTGCCCATCCGACTGTCGCATCACGTGATAATAGGGGCAAAGCGTTTTAAAACAAGCTCGTAGCTCACTGGTCGTTGCGCGGCCCTACGCATTCACGACTGCCGATCCCCCGGAGACTGGCGGTGGGGCCATCCCCGCGCGGGCGGGGGAACCTGCTTGCCGAACGTGCACGTGGTGTTCCACAAAGGGCCATCCTCGCGCGGGCGGGGGAATCCCGGTCGGGTCAACGGCTTGGCGGGGACTTCCGTCATCAAAGGTGGAATTAGTTGTGGGACCGATTGCGCTTTTCGATAAGTCATTTATTCAGTCGCTTAGCGTTGATGAGTCGGTTTGGTTCGACCACTTTTTTCTGCCTGTCGTTTGTCCGATTTTCTTTGTTGAAACACTGGCCGACCTAGCAAAGACGCCGCGGGATGGGCGAACAGCGGAAGGCGAGGTACGCATTATCGCATCGAAGTTTCCCGAGATGAATGGAAGCCCTTGCGTCGAATATTCGGAGATGAGCCTCGCCAACCTGATAGGACACGAACTCCCAATGGATGGCCGCGTGCCACGGCCCGGAGGAAGGACCGTCAGCGGAGGGGGCCGAACGGGAACAGTCTACGATCAAAGCCCCGAGGACGCTGCATTTCAACGTTGGCAAAACGAGAGATTTGTAGAGGTTGAAAGGCTCTTTGCGGCAAAATGGCGCGAGGCTCTCAGCGCCATCAATTTGGAAGGAATTGCGAACGCGTTACGGTCCGTCGGTATCACCCCCCAGTCCTGCCGCTCCCTGTCCGAGGCGTATCAGCTAGCCACTCAGCTCGTGAGCGGTCATCAGAAAACGCTGGAACAAATCGGGCTGGCCGTCCGCCTCCTCCGCGTCCCGCGGGAATATCATCGCCCCATTTACGAGCGCTGGCAGCGCATGGGAAGGCCGTCACTTTCCGCGTTCGCGCCCTATACGGCTTTCGTGGTCACGGTCGAGGTCTTTTTTCAGATCACGATTGCGGCCAAGCTCATATCAGCGGACAGAAACTCCAACAGGACCGACATTGCTTATTTGTTCTATGCACCATTCTGCCAAGTGTTCGTATCAAGCGACCGCCTGCACCAAAGGGTGGCCGGGCAGTTCCTTCGCCCGGATCAGGAATTTGTATGGGGGCAGGAGCTGAAGGCCGATCTCGGGAAGATAAACACGCACTTCGCAACGCTGCCCGACGCTGCCAAAGAAGGCGGCGTCATGCGATTTGCTGACTTCCCGCCAACGGGCAACGCGGCGTTGGTGGCAGAAATTTGGGAACGCTTCGGCTTCCGCTCGCGCTCTCACCACGAAAACCTAGCGACCAAGATGAACCCTGAGGCGCAGAAGCGGATAGCCGATGAACTCAGGGCTTTCACAAAAGGCGCAACGGTTGCGCCCCATGCCATGGGACCAGATGGCGGGGACTCCCTAGCCATCGAACGCCGCGTGAGCAAGAAGAAAGGCTCTTGGTGGCAGATCCCCAAGGACCTACCTGACCCCGACGACGAATAGCGGCCTTTCCGTCATATGCGTGCAGAAAGTGCCGCTAAGGAAAGCGCGTGAAATCAATGCGTTGCGCCACGCACTCAGTGCCAACTAATTGAAATATCGACAGATTCAGCTTTTTGTGGGTTCGCCGGGCTTCTGTCCGCCAAACGAACGTGCTAACTTTCCTTAGCGGCACTTTCTGCACGCATATGACGGAAAGGCCAGGCTGCCGACAAGGCACACGTCGAGACCATGCGGCGCCAGCGGGATGAGGCGGTGAACCGGGCCGCCTATCTGGAGTCGATACTGCACGCCACGGCGCTGCCCCCGGTGGCGGTGATCGAGACCACCCCAAGGCCAAAGGCCAAGGCAACCCGGCACCGCTGGACGCCGGACCAATGCGACGCGCTTGCCCTACTGGTCGCCGCCCGGCCCGCCGGCAAGCCAGGCTATCGGCAGATCGCCGCCGAGCTGTCCGATTGGTTTGGCGTCCCGTTCACGTCCAGCCAGGTCGGCACCAAGGCGAGGGCGCTGAAGGCCAAGGCCAGCGTCCAGACGGTCGCCGCACCGGCAGCAACGCCGGCATCGGCCAAGCCAACCAGGAGGCGGAAGGCGAGGGGCTAGCTAGGACGGTGAAGGCGCCGGAGGGGTGTCACCCTCCGACCCTTGCCCCAAAGGCCCGCTACCTACAAGAATACAATCGGCAGTGAGTGGGGTGCTGGCAACGGGCCAATCAACGCACCCGCCAGCCACCCTACAAACCAAGCCGCCAATTGCAAGATCGCTAGAAACTCTTTGAGTATAAGTAACTTTGCCATTATAGCAGTGAACACAGCCACGGCCTTTCACCGGCTTTTTTTGCCGGGCCTTGAGAAAGGCGGTTCGTGGGAATTTACTTGACCGCAGCATGTAACGAGGGTTTGCTGCGGGTGTTGAGTCAAGGCTTCCCACGAAGCCGCCGCTGATATCGGGCGCTCCCCTGCCAGGGGGAGCGCCCGACGCTTCTCGGCACCTGGATTGACGACACCGGGCACCCGTAACGACACCAAATGTGTTCCTGAACGCGCGGACAGTCAACGACATCTTGTGTTCGGGAACATCAAACAAACAACCCGGCTTCGGGGCTTATCGCATGATGGCCACTCTTGTCCGCCAACGGTCCGACCAAAGCCAGACTCGATTTGCCCAGGTTTATCCCGGTTAATCTATGTTGTTTGCCTTCCGGTCCGCCCGGCGGTCCGCTCACAGTCCGACCATGTCTGCCGTCGTGTCTGCCAAGACTGACACTATATTGCAGGCGGTCAGCGCGCCTTGATGCCGACCGCGAATCCGATTGCGACTCGGGCAAAGCCGGCGAACGGGTTGGGTGTCCGCGCGGCCCCGGCTCGCCACCGGCTCGTTTTCGTGCAATAGGGCAAGCGGCCTGGCACGAAGGGGTGCAAGCGTGCAAACACTGGTGCTGCTGAGTCAGAAGGGTGGATCGGGCAAGACGACGCTGGCGGTGCACCTGGCAGCGGAAGCGGCATCTCGCGGGATCAAGACGCTGCTCCTCGATCTTGACCCGCAGGCCAGTGCGAGCCGCTGGGCGGATCGGCGTGGCGATCGGCCGCCGGACGTGGCCAGCGAACACCCGGCCCGCTTGGAAGCCGCGCTCGCCAGTGCCAAGGCGGAAGGCTATGGGGTGGTGGTGCTGGACGGGCAACCGGCGGCGGATCAGGCCGCGTTGCAGGCAGCACGGTCGGCGGACCTGGTGGTGATCCCGCTGCGCCCCGCGATCCTCGATCTGGACGCGATCGGCACGACGCTCGACCTCTGCACCCTCGCCAAGCGGCCCGCCATCGTGGTGATCAACGCCGCGCCGACCCGCTCAAGGGTGGTCGAAGAGGCAGCGGCAGCGGTGGCCAAGCTGGGCGGCACGGTCGCCGACGTGGTGATCCGCGAGCGGGTGGCGTTCCGGCATGCGCTGGTCGATGGCCGGGTTGCCGGCGAGTTCGACCCCGGTGGCGCGGCGGCGCAGGAGGTGGCGGCACTCTTCGATCTGTTGACACAAGCGCGCGCGGTCGCGACTACACGCAAGCACGCAAACAAGGGGTGATGCGATGGCGCGCAGACCGTCACTGGCCGATGCCGATGCCGGCCCGACCCGAAAGCCTGTCGCCGCGCTGGCGCCGGCACCAGTCGCCGCGCCTGTACCCGTCGCCAAGCCGGAAGCCAGGCGCGCCCCGAGCCGGGTAGGACGCAAGGGCGTGGCGTTCTGGATTGACCCCGACGCCGCCCGCCAGCTTCGCGTCATGGCCGCGGAAGAGGATCGTACGACACAGTCGTTGATGGAAGAGGCGCTTGATCTGCTGTTCGCCAACCGGGGCAAGAACCGGCTGGCACGCACCGGGTAGGTAGGCGCCGTGTGCAGCGCGGGTCCCGGAGGCGCCCCCCCGAACTGTGCTTGACGACCACGGGACCATCAATGGAGAACCGTTGGCGTCCGGCTCCTTCTAAGTGCGCCGGGGGTCGGGCATCGCGGCTGCCGTAGCGCGCGCGGGAGCCAGGGATGGATCGGGTGACCTCCGGGCACCCTCTGCGGCGTTACGCACCGTAGAGGAGGCGGCCCCCGATCCATCCGCTTCCTGACAACCTAACTCGATTTCATGCAAGCCCAATCGTCTCCGGCGCCGCCATCGCGTGCACCGTTCCTCAACCGACCATCGTCGGGAAGGACGTGCTCGGGCCGATCAGCGAGGCCGGAGAAGGATTAGTTGCAGGTCGTCCTCACGCCGGCCTCCGGATGGCCATAGATGTTTGGTTGGGTTTGGCAGTTCTGGCCGTTCGGCCCCCTGCTGGTCGTGCCGTATTCCGGGTGACCGTAGATGTTAGGTTGGGTGGTCCAAGAGCCACCCGGCCCGGTCGTGGTCGTGCCGTATTCGGGATGGCCGTAGATGTTCGCTTGGGTGTTGTATTGCTGAGCCGTGGCCGTAGCCGTCGTAAGTGTCAGGGCGACTGCGGCGGTGTATAGCTTTTTCATTGGTAACAGTCTCCATTGTGAGAATATTGGCCGATTAGCGAGGGTGGGCGCGGACGAAAGCCTCGGCAGCGTTGATGACTATATCGATGGGATTAGCCCGGCAGTAGTTGTCTATCCAAGCCCAGACGCCATCGGCGTCCACTCCATGCAAGGGGTCATAGTTTTTCGACGCCAGAGCAAAACCGACGCCGGAGAGAAAACCCGAGACCCATTGCTGGGGCCCCGACGCCATGCCTTCACGCCGATCCACCATCCAGGTGCCGCAGGACAGTGTCCCTTGCCCGCTATACGTGAACCCCTGAGCCTCGGCGGGACCGATCAGGAGGGACGCAACCAGCACGGCGGCGAGGATCAGCTTCATAATGTGCCGGATTTAGAACGAACCGGCGCGTTGGTAAACGGCCGAAAGGTCCAGCGTGACCGCCCAAGGCGTCGTAATTTGTCCGCCGTGGCCGGCCTTTCCATACCCCCGACAAGGATCGTTATCGGGACCTGCTGGACGGGCGCGAATATTCCGGCGCTGAGGTGACTGGCCGAGGCGGCCGAAGTTCGATCGTCCCCGCCGTGCGCCATGGGACGGCGTCACGTAATCGGGCGTGTATGGAGCGGAGTTCCACCAGTTTCATTCGTCACAAAAGAATCCTCTCCACCTCGTCCTGTGTCAGCCGTTCCTGTGTCCTGTCGTAGAGCTTGGTGGTGCGCGGACTCTCATGTGCGGCCATGGCCTGCGCATGCTCCAGCGTTCCGCCATTAGAAAGATACGCCGTGATTCCAGTCGCGCGAAAGCTGTGGTTCCCGATCGGCGCCATGACGCCGGCGGCAAGCGCGCGCTTGCGGACCATGCGCCAGGCGTCGGTCTGGGTCATCGGCTTCTCGCTGAGCGTGATGCCCTGATGGCCGCGACTGGTCCGAAACAGCCAGCCCTTCTTGTCCTCGCCGATGCCCGCCATGGCGATGTAGGCGTGCAGCGCTTCGGCGAGCGCATGGTGACACGGCATGACGTGCTGCTTGCCGCCTTTCTCATGCAGCCGGATCAGCCAGGCCGAGCCCTTGGGCTCCACGTCCACCACCGTCATCGTCAGCGCGGCGCCAATGCGGGCGAAGCCATAGGTGAGGGTGGCGATCAGCGCGCGGTCCCGCAGATCGCGCACGGTCTCGGTCGGAATGCTGTCGAACAGCCGGCGCCATTCCTGGCCCTCCAGCACCGGCGTCTTGCCGGTCTTCACGACGTGCGCCGGCCCGCGCACGACGGCCGCCGGATTGGTCGGCATGACCTGGCCGACCACCAGCCAATCGAACAGCATGCGCACGGCGGCGAGCGACTGCTTGACCGAGGGCGGAGCCGCGGAGCGCTGCAGCGCCTCGACGTAGGCGCCTACGTCGTGCGGCCGAACGCCGGCGAGGGTCAGACCGCGCACGTCGCACCATTGGAAAAAGGACCCGCAGGCACGGGCGTAGGCACGCCGCGTGTTCGGATTGCGGATGTTGGCGGTGAAGAACTCGACGTAGCGCCAGCTCGCATGCTCGCCCAGATTGGCGATCATTGCCGGCACCAGGTGACGATCGCCGAGCGGGGCCGACTGACTGGGGGCGACGATCGCGGAAGGCTGTACGCTCATGGCATTCTCCGGTGCAGGACCAGAAAGTCGCGAACCTTGATGAGCGTGCCGGCGAGCAACGCGCTGATCAGGACGTTGGTGTCGACGACCGGTCGCACGCCTCAGCCGGCCTTGGCAGCATGGGCCTGGCGGGTCGTCGTAACGGCCTCGTCGAGCAGTGAGTCCAGTGCCTCGGGCGCCAGGTCGGAAAACGTGCCGCGGGCCTCGGCCATGGTCTGGTCGAGCACGTGCCATCTCACAGCATGTTCGATGAATTTCGACAGGTCGCCCTTCTTCATGCCACGCTGCGCCAGAAAGCTGCGCACGGCGATGTCGGTGTTCTTGGAGACCGACACGGTCCAACGGATGGTGGTGTTTTTCGGCACGCGCGCCATCAAGCGGGACTCCTTTCGTGGTTCGCGAGGATGGAGCGGTCCCGTGTCCGCGACGGCCAGCATGTCGGCTCAGAGGCCGATCCGGTCCAGGTCCTGCTGCTCACGGTCGAACTCGGCAATTGTCATGCCCTCGACCACGCCGCGCGCCTTGAGGAAGCCGTCGAGTTCGCCGCGGGTTGCGAAGCCAAGCAGGCGGCGCAGTTCGGGACGCCGCAATCGGCCGGCGCGGTACTCCTCCAGCGCGAGCGCCTCGAGCGCCCGGCGCCCCAAGTCGGTGCCGGCACCGAACCGGGCGGCGAAGTCGTCGGGGATGGCGACGTTGACGTTCATCGCGGCATGCTAGCGCGACCGCGTTCCGATGGCAAGTCCAGCATGATA
>Ga0326727_10028464_pt1 | contig 10158 bp, 11 predicted proteins | sample MB2enrmetagenome_FD_207643 | JGI IMG/M metagenome (GOLD analysis project Ga0326727, IMG submission 207643) | Lab enriched peat soil microbial communities from McLean, Ithaca, NY, United States - MB29MY | ecosystem: Environmental > Terrestrial > Soil > Wetlands > Peat | place: USA: New York...
AAGCGGTTTTTGCAGGCGCCTTTCTGACAATAATTGTGACTTTTCAAAATGTTGAAAATTTCACGGTTTTCAGTGTTCTTGTAAATACTAGCTTCACCCGTCTTTTGCAAACACCTTGCTGACAACTGGTTGTGACTTTGCAAAATGCGGAAATTTTCACTGTTTTTTTTGGACGGGTTTTCCTGGGAATTTCAAAGATGGACTTCGGGTTTTTTCCGGCCCTTCAAAATCAAAGGCAAAACCCGCGAAGAATTTTGTCCCACACCCCCGACAAACAAATCACGCCCCGATGATTTGGCGCGCGGCCCGCAGGAGCGCATCAATCTCCGCGTCGGTTCCAATGGTGATGCGCAAGAAATCCTTCGTGGCCGGGGAATTGAACCAGCGGACCAGCACGCGCTTCCCGCGCCATTTGCGCAACCAAGCTTCGGCAGGAAATGCAGGCGGACGCGCAAAAACAAAGTTGGCCTGGCTCGGCAGGACGTTGAATCCCAAGTTCTCCAGCTCCCGGGTCAAACGCCGGCGCGTGGCAATGATCCGCCGGAAATTGGCGCGGTAGTAAGGCAGGTCGGAGAGGGTGGCCAGGGCGGCGATCTGGCCCAGCCCGTTGACATTGTAGCTGTCGCGGATTTTTTGCAAGGCCCCGATCAGCGCCGGGTGGCCGGCGAAGTAACCGATGCGTTGGAAGCAGGGCGAGTAGGCTTTGGAGAACGTGCGGGCCACAATGACGTGGGGAAACTTGAGCGCGAGCGGGAACGCATTTTCCCGCGCGAAATCCACATAAGCTTCATCCAGCACGATTACCCCCTTTTGCGCGCGGCACAATTCTTCCAACTCGCCGGTGGGGTATCCGCGTCCGCCACCGCTTGCACGGTGCTTTTGAGATAAACCAATGGTTCTTGCCCTTCGTTGTAGCCAGTCACACGCCCCGTTTTCAACTGCAACAGCATCGGCGAGAGAAAACCGAAATAGAACGGGACGTAATCATGCAGCGCGCCACTGGCCGCCCGCAAAAAGCGAAGCAACTTCATGGCCGGCCAGGCTGTTCAAGAGCCAGCCTTTTGCGACGCGAAAACACCCTCGATGGCGATGAGCAATTGCGGCGTATCCAGTGGTTTCTCCAGAAAGCCTGCGCCCAAGCGGAGGCATTCGGCCTTGAAGTCAGGGCTGCCAAAGGCGGTCAACACTATGACCGGCAGATCCGGAAACTTATTGCGAATGAGATACAGTCCCGGGAGGCCCGTTACAACCGGCATCCACAGGTCGGTAATGACCAAATCAATCCGGGCTTTTCGCTGGGTCAGGATTTCTATCGCATCTCGCACCAGGGTTGCGCAGGTCACCTTGCAGCCTTCACCGGCCAGCACCTTTTCGAGCGCACGGAGCATCCCGGCATCATCGTCAACAATCAGCACCGATTTGTTGCAAATGTTTGTCATTATGGTTCCTTGCTGACGCCTGGCGATGCCACCACGACATCGGGGGCAAAAAAGGCATCCTTGCAGATACCTTTTCGTGATTAAATAAACTCTTACGGGAAAATCAGGTGAATGTCACCACTGGCGCTGGTGCCGCCCAAGTTATCAAAGTATCCCTGATCCTCCGCGTTGGCCAGCCAGGTTTTGCGCAGACTGGCGGAGGTGCATTGCTGCGAGCTGCCATCACCCAGCAAGATGTTGCCCGCGCCCGCAATGTTCCCGGCAGAATGCAGTTTCGCCGACCAAGCGACAGCGTCACCGGCAGCGCCCCAAGCTGATGATCCCCCGGGCGCTTCAGCACTGACGTTAACCCAGCTTCCGTTGGTGTTGACAATCGCATCGGCCCCTTCATCGCCAGTAGTCTGGCTTACCGCTGAGCCGGAAATGCCGTAGTTTTGATCTTGGGTCGGGGAATTCACGTTTCCACCGGTCATGCGTCCACCGTTCCCAAGGTTTCGATCACCCCCCAGCAGGGATTGTGGCTGCGTATCGGCGGCGCCAACTCCAACAAAATAGGAGATGTTGGTGTCATCGAATGAACCTGTGGTGGCGGGCGGAGTAGGCCACCGGCCAGTAGGAAGAAGGTACCCGTTCTGGGTAGTACTCCAATAAAAGTTTGTATTGGCGTTCCAGTCGTCAGCGGGACACATAACAACCTTTGGCGATTGGCCCATCTCATTCGCCATGACCGCGTAGACGATCCAGCAGCATTTGGCCGCGGTGGTGGCGCTGCTGGTAAGCGTCTCCGTGCATCCGCCCAAAGACTGAGTCTGCTCCTGCGGGTATCTGTCACCATTGTCGTTTTCCCAGATGCGATAGGCTGTTCCGACCTGCTTCAAGTTGTTGACGCAGGAAATGCGCTGCGCCTTCTGCTTGGCCCGGGCCAGCGCCGGCAAGAGCATGCTGGCCAGAATGGCGATGATGGCGATGACAACCAACAACTCTATAAGAGTGAAGGCTCCGATTTTTCTATTCTTTAATTGTTTCATAATCCTTTGTTATTTCGCAATGGAGCGCGCACTGGACTTAAATGTGATGTCCGTGTTGACTCGATTTGAATTCTATTGAGCAAAGACAGTGCCATCTCCTTCAAATGTGTGAAAAGCCCCCCTTCCCAACGCTTTTTCCAGTGTTTGTTCTTGCGGAAAGTTTGTGCTCTTTATAGCAGCGTCCAAAGCACCAATGGGCTCCGGCGAGGAGTCGGGGGAGATCATGGTCAGGCGTAGTAAATCAGTTGGCCCGTCCAGACCAGGCACTTGGAAAGCGATGGTCCCGGCCCGCAGGCGCTTCTCTATGCCAAAGTGGCAGCGTCGCCACTGCCATTTTGGCCGGTTGTGGTCACTCGCCCGGATTTGAAAAATGCCGGTACATGGTGCGCGACGGAATGCCGAGCATCCGCGCGGCCTGAAGCTTGTTGCCCGCGCATTGCTCGATCGTCGCCTGCACCAACCGCTTCGTGGCTTCATGCACCGTCGCGCCGATGGGAATGGAAACACACGGCCCATTCTGCGTGGTCGCCGGTTCCTGTGACGCGCCGGAAACTTTTGTCGCGAAAACAAAGCCGGGGATGGTTTCATCGTCGCACAGTGCCACCGCCCGTTGAATGACGTGCTCGAGTTCGCGGACATTGCCGGACCATGTGTGCGCCAGCAATTGATCGAGCGCAGCCGGGGCGATGGTACGGATGTCCTTGGCCATAACGGTGGCAAACCTGCTGAGGAAATGCCGGGCCAGCAGCGCGATGTCCTCCCGTCGTTCGCGCAGCGGCGGCAGCAGGATCTGCACCGTGTTGATCCGGTAATACAAATCGTGCCGGAATTTTCCCTCCCCGATGGCCTTGGGGATGTCGTCATGGGTGGCGCAGAGCACACGCACGTTGACTTGAATTTCCTTCGTGCCGCCCACCCGCTGAAACATTCCGTCCTGCAACACGCGGAGCAGTTTGGCCTGCAACTGCGGACTCATTTCCGCGATTTCATCCAGCAACAACGTTCCGCCGTCGGCCAGCTCGAATTTGCCGGGCCGGGTGGCGGTGGCGCCGGTGAACGAGCCGCGTTCGTGCCCGAATAGTTCGCTCTCAAGCAACGTTTCAGGAATCGCCGCGCAACTGATTTTCACGAACGGCTGGGCGCGGCGACCGCTCAAGTGGTGCAACGCATCGGCGGCCACCTCCTTGCCCGTGCCACTTTCGCCCTGAAGGAGCACGTTGACATCAGTCGGCGCGATTTGGCGGATGAGTTGTTTGACCGCCTGCATTGGGGGGCTGTCGCCGATGAGCGCTTCGAGGCCCCGCCGTTGCTGAAGCTGGCGGCGCAACTGCCGATTCTCGCTCGTCAACCGCTGCTTTTCCAGGGCCTTGGCCGCCGTCTTCAGCAACGCCGCGCTGTCCAGCGGCTTTTGAAGGAAGTCATACGCGCCCAGTTTCATCGCCTCGACCGCCTTCTCGATGCTGCCGTGGCCGGTGATCATCACCACTTCGGCTTCCGGCAGGAGTTCGCGCGTCTGTTTCAACAGCGCGATGCCGTCCAAGTCCGGCAGGCACAGGTCACTGATCACAAGGGCGAAGCCTTCTTGCCGCAAGACCTCCAACGCTTCCCGGCCAGAGGCGGCGCTGACCACGCGATAACCCTCGGCGGCCAGGACTTTGCCGGCAGCGTTGCGCAACCGTTCATCGTCGTCCACCAGCAAGATGTGTGATCGGGCAGCCATTTCAGGGTTTTTCCGCCAACGGTAGAAAGAGGCTAAAGGTGCTGCCCTTGCCACTGGTGCTTTCGCATTCGATGTGGCCGCCGTGTTCGGTGACGATTTGATGAACCAGGACCATGCCCAGACCGATGCCCTCTTTCTTTGTGGTGAAGAATGGCGTGAACATCTGTTGAAGTTGCTCCTCGGTCATGCCTTTGCCGTCGTCGCTGACGCGCAGTACCACCTGTCTGCCATCCCGCCAAGTGCTGATGGTCAGTTCGCCACCGCCGGGCATCGCTTCGCGGCTGTTGTGGATGAGGTTCAGCATGGCTTGCCACAATTGATTGGCGTCGGCCTTGATCGTGGTCAGCGCCGGATCGAAATGGGTGCGCAGCTTCACGTTCGCCCGTTCCAGCTCAACGCATAGGAACGCCAGCTTTTGGTCGAGAAACGCGTTCAAGTCCACCGGCTGCCGTTGCAGCTTCGGCAGCCGGGCGAATTGCAGGTAATCCTCAATGACCCGTCCGATGCGACAAACCTCCTCGCGCATTTCTTTTATGAGCGTGTGCCCTTCGTTGGGCGAATGTCCTTTGCCCTCAGCCAGCCTGTCTATTTCCCTGTAGGTCAGGTCGAGATTCAGGGTGATGGAACCGAGCGGATTGCGAACCTCATGGGCGACCTGTGCGGCCATCTTGCCCACCACAGCGAGCCGTTCAGACTGAAGCTTGGCGACTTCCAGCCGTTCCCGTTCCTTGATTTCCGCCTGCAACGCCTGCAATGCGGCCGTCCGCTGTTCCACAGTCTCTTCCAGGAAGTGATGTGCCCTCTTAAAGGCCGTGAGAAAATAGACCACGACCAGGAAAAGCACAAACAACATCACTGCGTTCCAATACGGGATCACCGGATGGCTGTAAATATAGCCCGACATTAAATCGGCGATAAGCCATGTCAGCGCACTGGCGGTTGCCAGCATGATCCCAGCCCCCTTTCCGGCCGCCCAAGCGACGCAACAAATTGGCACCAGATAAAATGCCGACATGGCAAAATCGTGTCCCGTGACGTAATCCAAAAAGCCGATCAACCACAGCAGTACTAACGCCAGAACCACTACCACTGGCTTTGGCAGAGACAATAAACGCTGCATCGGTCGGTTCATCAGAACGTAATATGGTCCTGGCAGTGCAAGGCGGCAACTTCGGCTGTTGCTTCCTGCCAGTCCTTCGCGTTTCCAAAATAGTGGGCGAAAAGAAGGTCGCGTTCGATGCAGCCGGGTTTGAGCCAGCGGAGCAGGGGCGAGATAATGCGGGCGTGGGGATACAGACATTTCCGGAACGCCCGTTTTTCAAACTGGGAGAGCGGACAGGCGAAGTGTTCGCACAAAAGTGATCTCAGATTGCGAGTTGATTGCGAATTAGGGATCGTCATGGCGCTCACCAGCCTACAACAGTTCCGCTCATCTGTCAGTAAGGCATATTCCCCTGGCTCTTGTGATGCGCAACCTTACAAATTTCTTAATAAATGTCAAAAAAAAAGCTCTCTTTTTCTTGCCACCCTGCCGGCAAGAAAAATCAGGTGGCTCGGCAAAGGCTTTCAGTCCCTCAACCATCCTGCCATCCATCATCCATTGACATGCGTAAATTCCTTGTTGACAACGGGTTGTGACTATTCAATGGAAAAAATGTCGAAATTTTCACTGTTTTTTTCGGGGCACATTGCTCTTGAGAAAATTAAAGCTGCCTTTCAAACTGAAAGGCAAAATTGCTTGTGCATGCAATTTGCAAGGTTTCGCATACGGTAATGGAAAATGCCTGATGAGACTTGACAAGTGGAATTCTTGAGAGATTCTAAGGCCGCCATGTTCATCAAGCTCAAAACGGCCACGCTTGCTGCTTTGGCCGCAAGCCTGTTTGCCTGCCGCGTCCAGGCGGTTGATTGGACGCAATTCCGCGGGCCGAATCACGACGGCACAAGTCCCGAGAAGATTTTGACGCAGTGGCCGCAGACCGGCCTGCGCCAGATTTGGAAGGCCCCCCTTCAGGACGGCTTCAGCGCCCTCACCGTCGGCGGGGGCAAAGCCTTTACCCTGGTCAGGCGCGAGGTGGAAGGGGCTGATCAGGAATTTTGTGTGGCGCTCGACGCGAACAGCGGCCGGGAACTTTGGTCCACGCTCCTGGGCATCGCCCAATATGACGACGGCGGCAACAAAGGCGCGCCCGACAACAACGGTGGGGATGGTCCGCGTTCGACTCCCACATACGACGATGGCAAGGTTTATACTTATTCTTCCCGGATGGTGTTGCAATGCCTGGATGCCGGCACAGGCAAACAAATCTGGGCCTGCAATGTGATAAAGGAACATGCCGGCCGCAACATTCATTGGGAAAGCGCCGCCTCTCCACTCCTCGACGGTGATTTGGTCTTCATCGCCGGCGGCGGGGCTGGACAGTCGCTGCTGGCCTTTGACAAGCGCGACGGGCACGTCGTGTGGCAGGGGCAGGACGATCAGATGACCCACTCCACCCCTGTTGCCGCGACCCTGTTGGGCCGGCGCCAGATCATTTTCTACACGCAGAGCGGGTTGGTTTCCGTCGTGCCGCAAACGGGCGCGGTCCTGTGGCGCTATCCCTTCCGGTTCGCCGGTTCGGCGGCGATTTCGCCTGTTGTTTCCGGGGACATGGTCTATTGTTCGGCGGGCTACGGAATCGGCTCCAGTGCCTGTCGCATCAGCAAATCAGCCGATGGCTTTGCCGCGACACAAGTCTGGCATCAGCCGGCCAATGTTATTGCCAGCCATTGGAGCACCCCGGTCTGCGCCAACGGGTATCTCTATGGAATATTTGGCCAGGCGAAATTTGGCCAGGCTCCCCTCAAATGCGTCGAAATGGCCACCGGACGCGTCCTTTGGTCGCAGGACGGATTTGGGCCGGGGGGATGCACCTTGGTAAACGGCCATGTGCTGGTGTTGAGCGATGCGGGCGACTTGGTATTAGTCAAGGCAACCCCGACGGCCTACACCGAGGTGGCGCGGAGCCATGTTTTGGCCGGCAAATGCTGGAACTACGCCAGCATCAGCAACGGCCGCATCTACGCCCGCAGCACAAGGGAAGGCGTCAGCCTGGATGCTTCCGTCAAATAGTCTTTGGGGCGCGTCCCGGTTTTCGGCCAAGTTTGATTGCAATTGTTGAAAAAAACGAAAGAGAGACATGCGCGCACTCATTCTAATACTTGTTTTTGGTTTTGGATTGTTCTCCAGTCGCTTTGCAGCCGATGGTCAGATTAGTCCGTTTTCCAGCGAGATGACTTTTAGCACCAACGCGCCGCTGCCACCGCCGGTGCCGGGCATGGCGGTCAGCAGCGAACCACTGCCCGGCAGCTCCGAAGCCGGCGCCAGTGCGGCGGGAGGTTCCGGTTCCGCTTCCGGTTCATCCACCGCTGCTCCATCCACCAATGTTACCCAGCCACAGATATGGGGCATCCCGCCTGTCCTGAATTTGACCGTTTCCAATGGTCAGCCCAATTTGACTATTGGCGGAACAGTGGGCGCGACCGTCTTGGTGCAAAGCACGACCGACCTGGCCGCGCCTTTCTCTTGGACGACAATCACGAACGTGGCCTTGACCAACATCGCGCCAACGGAAACCAACGCGGTGCCTGGTCGGCCCCAGGACGCCATCGATCTGGCGTATGTTCCCGCCGCCCAAATCGCCCGGCTGCCCACGACAACGTCTTCCGCCCGGACGCAATTCTTCCGTGTCGTCATGCCCTATGACTACATCCTTCTGGCCGGCATGGTGTTGCCGGGCCAGGGATACCCCGCCAGGCTCATTGTGGTCAACATGCCGGGGCTGAATGATGATGCTTGTTACGTCAGTCAGGCCGGCAGTTTCATTCATTACAACCAGACCAATTCCACCCTGCGACTGGAAGGGTCCGGTTCAACCATCCGGCAGATTGCCACGACCCTGGCCGGTTCCCTGAATCTGGACTGGACAACAGCCTCCGAATTCACCTACTCTAACGGCATGGGTCACATACTGGCCACCGTCGTTGAAGCCGATCCGGCATCTTCCGACCCCGTTGCGGGGACAACTCCGACCAGTACTATTGCCATTGATTTTTGACTGATTGATCAGGGCGCATGAAAGAGAAAATTGAGCCGCGTGTCATTGGCCTTTTTGTGCTGATGTTGGCCATCCTTGTCTTTATCGCCCTATCCGCCATGAAGACCCTTCAGGAGGCCAAAGAAAGCAGCGATAGGGTCAATAAAACCCATGCCATCATCCTCGAAATCAATGGCGTCCTCTCCTCCCTTCATGCCGGGGATTCCGCCTTGCGCGCTTACCTGCTGACCGGCGACCCGCGCGATCAGGGCGCTTATCGCTCCGCTTATGCGGAAGTGGTTGAACACCTGACCGTGGCCAAAGCCCTGACTCGTTCCCGCGAAGAGAAGGAATTGCAGAAGCCGCAAATTCTCAAATTGGAAAACCTGATCAGCAACCGCATGAATTTTACCCGGTCCGTCGTCCAGGCCCGCACGCAAGGCGGCCTTGACGCCGCGCGCCGGCTCATGGCCGGGCATTCTGACCTCGAGTCCATGAGCGAAATCCAGTTCCTGGTCAAAAACGTCACCGATCAGGAAAAGAGTCTGCTCAGGAAGCGCGATCAAGACTCCCGTTTGAAGGCGCTGGCGACACGCACCACGGTTTTTACGGGCGTATTGGTTAATTTCGTGCTGCTGGCTTTTGTGGCGTGGCTCATGCGCGATGCCCTTGCCGCCCGTCGTCGCGCCACCCTTGTCTTGGAGGAAGCCGGCGCGCAATTGGAAGCCAAAGTGCGGGAACGGACGGCCGAATTGCTCAAATCCAACCAATCCCTCAAACAGGAAAACCTGGAGCGGCGCTGGTCCGGTCAAGCCCTGGACCATCAACTCCGCTACAGCCAGCTCATCATCAATTCCATTGACGAACTGGTTTTCGTCGTCAGCCGGGCCTTGAACATCAGCCGCATCAACCCGGCCGTCTCTCATCAAACTAATTGGGAACCGCAGGACCTTGTCGCCCAGTCCCTGGATCGTGTCCTGCGGTTCAACGCGGAAGCCTCCGCCGGGTCGCCCCCGCAAAACCCCGTCATCTTTGCCATGCACGAGGGCCGCGAAATTCAGGACCGCAGCGCCTTGTTGCTCACCAAGTCCGGCCAGACCGCCCCTGTGCGCTACAGCATGGTTCCCTTGCGCGACCACGACAAAGTGGTGGCGGCGGTTATCACCGTGCGCATGCGGAACGGGCCGCAAAAACCTTCCTGATCCAGAAAGGACCACCGCCTATGAAGAAACACATTCTTTGCGTCGATGACGAACCCGACATCCGTGAAATGTTGCAGGAAGTTCTGACCCTCAAAGGCTATCGCGTCTCCACTGCGGCCAATCCCGGGCCGGCGAGGAAGATCGTCCAGGAAGACCCGCCCCAATTGATCATCATGGATTTCCAAATCGAGGAGGGCGACGGCTTCGTTTTGATTGAGGAGTTCAGGAAGCTGGCGCCGGCCACGCCCATCCTGCTCTTGACAGGCGCCGTCTTTGACCGCGAGGTCGTGCGCGACACCCTTCAAAAGAGGGTCGCCAGTTATCTGGACAAGACCGCGTCCCTGGGCACGATTGTCAGCGAGGTTCAGCGGCTGCTGGGCGATCCCCAGGACGCCCCGGCCGGCGCTTGAACGCCTCCCGCGGCGAGCGTGCATTTCACTTTTTTGGAGGGGTGCTCCTAATCTTAATCCTAATCGTAATCTTAATCTGCTTTTTCATGGTCGAAGCGCCGATTCATTCGGATTAGCCCGACTTTCTCTACTGGAGGGGGAATGACTGCGTAAGTAGTTCAAAACACGCGGTCGGGCCAAAAAGGTCTGCACCAAACTTATTCGGGCAGCAGTTGGCCTTTCTGCGTGATGCGCGGCGGCGATTGCGGCGGCAGTTCCCAGCCCAGTTGCTCCAGCAGCATCT
>Ga0326727_10028466_pt1 | contig 10158 bp, 8 predicted proteins | sample MB2enrmetagenome_FD_207643 | JGI IMG/M metagenome (GOLD analysis project Ga0326727, IMG submission 207643) | Lab enriched peat soil microbial communities from McLean, Ithaca, NY, United States - MB29MY | ecosystem: Environmental > Terrestrial > Soil > Wetlands > Peat | place: USA: New York...
CTGAAGGACTACTAAACAACGTGGACCGGCCACCAGTATTTGATGAAAGAACCGGCCAGGAGCTATTCCAAGGGGAAGCGCTACCCCACTTCAACGAGGTTGACGAGTGTGCAGGATTGGACGGCCTCATCACTTATCGTCTATGGCGACGCATGAAACTTCCCCCAGAGACAACACTTCACGACCTGCGTTGGGGTCGACATTATCATGGAAACGGTTTAGACGACTTTGTTTGGGTGTTGGAGATCTCGGGCGCCGTGCCGCCCGCACACATTCTTGGCGGTTATCGAGGCGTAATTAGCGAACGGCAGCCGCCAATGTACTTCCCACTCGGTGGCGGAACCATTAAGGGAATTTGTAAACCGGGTCATATAGTGTGGAGCCGCGTCTTCATAGAAAATGGACGGTTGAAGTGCGACCTCGGGCTAGGGGAATCCGTAAGCCTCAGCGACGACGAGAACCAGGAACGCTGGCGACTAACAACTACACAGTGGCCTATGATGCAGGTTTCGTTGAAAGGCGTCACACGCGACCAGATGATGGCACGACACAAATCGAACCACATACAGGTCGTATATGCGCCCGACTACGATAGTGCAAAACGGGGGCTTTACGCCAAAGCCTCAACAATGAAGAGATTAGGGTTGGATGTCTTCATTTGCGGCAAAACCTGAAAAACAAAACAAGAAACGCGACCCCCGATTCAACATGATTCTCCACCTACGGCAAGGAATCAAACGGAGCCCTCAAAGTCGTGTCCGGCCACAACTACCTAGCTCTAGACCTAGGAGCTGAAAGCGGCCGCGTCATTCTTGGCACCTTAGTCGATAAGGATCTAAAAATCAGAGAGATTCATAGGTTCGCAAACACGCCCGTGACGATCTCCGGTACGTTACGATGGGACATTCTAAGAATTTTTGAAGAACTCAAGAACGGTCTGCGAAAAGCAGCAGCACAAGGCTACGAGATCGAAAGCATAAGCACCGACTCGTGGGGATTCGATTACGTACATTTCACGAAAAATGAACCAATGTTGAGTTTGCCGTATCACTATCGAGACTCAAGGACGGATGGGGCGCTTGAGAAAGCATTCGCAACAGTCCCAGCGGATCTCATTTTCTCGGAGACAGGGACGCAGTTCAGTCAGTTCAATACGCTCTGTCAGCTCTTAGACGACTTGAGAAACCGATCAGTGGTAATCGAATCGAGTGAACATTTTCTCAATATAGGAGACTACTTCAATTACTTGTTCTCTGGAGTTTGCCGATCCGAGGCGTCTTTAGCGAGCACAACCCAACTCTTTAACCCTACACGATATACTTGGTCGGCTGAACTCATTCGTAGATTCCGCTTACCTGAAAAAATATTTTCTGGAGTTCTAGCGCCCGGCACACGGCTGGGGCCTCTACTTCCAAGTTATGTCGAGGAATTATCGTTAAGAAAAGCACAGGTCACCGCAGGCTGCTCTCATGATACGGCGGCAGCGGTAGCGGCTGTTCCAACTGATGGGGGAGACTGGGCGTACGTCAGCTCTGGCACTTGGTCCCTCCTTGGGGTTGAGCGTCACGAGCCGATCATCAACAGGGAGTCCCAACAGAACAACTTCACAAATGAAGTCGGGTATGGTGGGACGATTCGTTTCCTCAAGAATCTGGTCGGCTTATGGATTGTGCAAGAATGTCGACGTGAATGGAACAAATCAGGTGAAGCGTTTTCCTACGATGAGTTAACACGAGCTGCCGAGGAGGCTGTTCCCTTACGGTCTCTCATTAACCCGTCAGACCCTCGCTTTGCCAAGCCAAATGGAATGCCAGAGAAGATAGTTGGTTACTGTCGGGAAACTCATCAAGTTCCTCCTAAGACGCCCGGTGAGACTGTGCGATGCGTCCTTGATAGTCTGGCCTTGCTTTATCGTAGAACCTTGAATGAGGTAAGTTCGGTGACGGGTTGTCGGCCTAGATCTTTGTACATCGTCGGTGGGGGTAGCCAGAACCGCTTGCTGAATCAACTATCTGCTAACGCTACTCAACTGGTTGTGCTGGCTGGCCCGTCAGAGGCTACCGCGGTTGGGAACATCTTAGTTCAAGCAACGGCGATGGGGCATCTCGATTCTTTAGATGAGATTAGACGCACCGTACGGAACTCATTTCCAGTCGCTAAATTCCAGCCCGAAGAGACTTCAACGTGGGGCGAGGCCTTTGAGCGCTTTCAAAGGTTGCCACCCTGAAGAGTTCTATTGGTGAGTATTGCGTTTTCACTTGAATGTGCCGGTACCCCAAGTCTTCAGTGCCGCTTTCAGCTCACTGTGAGATTCAGCGTAATCCGCCACAGGGACTCCATCCTTGTAAGCCTGAATTGCCTGCCTAAGCGCTGCCGCCCCAGCTCTTCCTCCGTCGGGGTGTCCCCATATTCCACCGCCAGCTTGAACTATGATGTTAGTTCCGAGCATACTAAGTAATTCAGGAACCTGGCCTGGATGTAGCCCTCCCGAGCTAACTGGGAAAACGGGCTTAATCTTTCCCCAGTCTTGGCCTAGCAGTTCTTGCGTGGGGTCGATTACCCGCTTCTGGAGGTTATCCCTTATGGCAACAACCTCCTCGAGTGGGGAATCAAGTTTTCCTATTGCAGTGCCAACATGTAACTGATCAACACCCATCAGCCTTGCTATATCAGAAACCACCAGCATTGACATCCCATGAAGACGATTCCGAGTGAAAGCTGCGTGGAATGCACGGTGGGCATGAATAGCCAAGTCAAGACTGTTGCACTGTTCCCTGACCGTCTCCAAGGCAGACCATCCAGCTGTCAATATGTCAATCATCACGTATTCTCCGCCTAGCTTGGAGACAAGTTTGGCCCTTCGCACCATCTCGTTCGTTTCCGCTGTAATGTTAATCAGGTAACTCTTGCGCTCGCCGGTCTCGCGTTCGGCTTTGTTGCGGAGCTTGAAGCATTTCTGAGCGCGTTCGCTGAATTTGTTGAAGGTCTGGGAGGTTAGGTTTTCATCATCCTTCAGAAGGTCGACCCCTCCTAGCCATGCCTCATAGCCGGCTTCAGCGTGTTCCCGGGACGTGAGGCCTAACTTGGGTTTGGGTACCGTTGCTGTAAGTGGTCTCTCTTTGACCCGTAGAAGCTTACGAATTCCATCTATTCCTAGCCTGGGCCCCTGGAACGTTGAGATGATTTTCCTCGGCCACCGAATGTCTTCGAGCCTCAGGGTCTCGACCGCTTTCATACCGAGAACATTTCCAATGATTGAGCTCAGAATTTGTGGCATGTTTCCAGGTTCGAAGAGCTGAATAGGATACGCAATTTTCACGAGGCTACCATTCATCTCGAATGCCTTTGCCATCAGCTTTCTTATCCGCGGCTTCATAGTAGTGAGTTCAGTCCAAGTGCCAACAGACGATTCTGACGCTACTCGCCCAGCGGCATCTTCGAGAGTGAATCCTTGTGCGGGTTGAATCCGGAAAAGGCAGATCAAGTCATCTGGTCCGGGTTTGTAGTTCGGATCAACGAAGTCAAGGTACCATTCTGTCACGCCATTTCACTTTCAACACTAGTTACTTCGTGGAAAGTAAAGACTTCGAAGAGAGTTGAAAATCAAGGTGAGTTTCATCCGGGAAAAACTAGCCTTGTCTTTTGACTTCTCCATCTCATGAATCAAGTGAAAGGGCTTATTACAGGTTCCACGCGGACTTTCTTCAACTTCTCTTCCAAAGGGTGGGGACACGACGCAGAAAATAGGGATAGTTGACCTACACGCAGATCTTCCATACGAAGTGATCAAACAGAGAGAGGCAGGTCAGCACCAAGTGCTCGAACACCGCTTCCTTAGCCTGTTCAGAACCGGGTCGGTAGGCACGGTAATATCGCCTATCTGGCTTTCACACGAATTCAAACCCAACGGTCTGAAACGCGGTTTACAAATCGCGGACGCATTCCTAGAAGACATCAAGGAGTCCACATCATTCAGTTTAGTGAGAAATCAAGAAGAATTAGTGGACTCAGAAAGGAACGGAAAGATTGGTTTGGTTATGGGGTCTGAGGGTGGAGAGATAATAGAGGATGATGTGAATCTTCTGCGCGTATACTATCGTTTGGGTCTCAGGATTTTCGGGTTCATGTGGAATCAGCGCAATCTGCTGGCCGATGGGTGGGATCACCTTGACGATGATCGTGGCCTCTCGGATTTCGGACGACAGGTTGTCGAAGAGGTTGACCGGCTTGGGGTTGTGATTGATTTAGCGCATATGGCGCCTAAGGGCTGGTGGGGCGTCATGGACGCAGCAAAACATCCACTGATCGTCTCACACACTTCTACGCGAGGTCCGCCGGATCCGTCTGTCCGCGCTATGACCGATGATCAGCTGAAGGCTGTCGCGAACAACGGCGGGATTGTCGGGATGATCGCATATTATAGTCAAAAGATCATCAGAAGCGTGCCCGACCTGAAGGCGTATTGTGACCATATCGAGTACGTTGCGAAAGTGGCTGGCCCCGAACACGTAGGCTTAGGCCCTGACTTCTGCTACTTCCTCGTCGGAGCCTTGGCAGATGACGATTCCCAACCGGTAAAGAATCTTGAGGATCACTCAAAACTTTCTGGAGTACTCACTGAGCTTTCCCGTCGGGGAATGTCTGAAGAAGAGATTCGGCTCATCGCCAGAGACAATTTCCTTAGAGTCTTCAAGCAGGTCGTTGGGTGAGCAAGACATGAAAGGCATAAGCATTGTAGATCTTCATGCAGATTTCCCGCACGAGGTAATCAAGAAGAGGCCGCTCGGAGAACACCGGGTACTGGAACAACACTTTCTCAGGTTTCTCAGGCTAGGCTCCGTCGGGACAGTCATAGCTCCCATTTGGTTGACGCCAGAATGCAAACCTAATGGCTTGAAGCGCGGGCTGCAAATCGCAGACGCATTTTTGGAGGACATAGAAGAATGCAAGGACTTCAGGCTGGTCACTAACAGCAGCGAGCTAGTAGATGCTGAACGGAACGGAAAAATTGGGTTGATTATGGGATGTGAGGGCGGGGAAATAATTGAAGACGACGTGAACCTTCTGCACGTATACTACCGTTTGGGACTCAGGGTTTTCGGTTTCATGTGGAACCAACGTAACCTGCTTGCCGATGGGTGGGATCACCTTAACGATGATCGTGGCCTCTCAGATTTCGGAAGACAAGTGGTCGAAGAACTCGACAAGCTAGGCGTTGTAATCGACTTAGCGCATATGGCGCCTAAGGGTTGGTGGGGCGTCATGGACGCAGCGAAACGCCCGTTAATCGTTTCACACACGTCTACACGGGGGCCACCAAATGCGTCGGGCCGTGCAATGACAGATGACCAGTTAAGAGCGGTAACAACGAACGGCGGGATAGTTGGGATAGTTGCCGTATACAGTGAAAGACACATCAGAAGCATACCCGACCTGAAAGCGTATTGTGACCACGTGGAGTACGTCGCGAAAGTGGCTGGCCCCGAACACGTAGGCTTGGGACCAGACTTCGGCTACTGGTTCTTCGAGAATGGCGTACCTGAGACTTTCGCAGGTTGGAACGATTGGAAGATGACGAAAGACCTTGAGGATCACTCCAAGCTGCCAGACGTTCTTCGAGAACTGTCTCGGCGAGGTATGTCTGACGAGGAGATTCGGCTTATCGCTAGAGATAACTTTGTGAGAGTCTTCAAGCAGGTTGCCGGCTGAAAGATTAGAGCAGCGTCGACTCTGAAGCCGATGGAGAAACGAACGGATTCGTCTGCCTCTTAAGAGGCAACGTGACTGAACAGCGATGCGACACCAGTTCAGAGGGAGACTAAAGCCTTCGAAGGAAGGAATTTGCAAGGTGACAAGACACAAAATGACCCTCGGAAATCTCTACGAGCTTCGGCTCGACTTTTTCGCACATGTCTTCTGCATGTGGGCACCGCGTGTGAAAGTGGCAACCGGTTGGAAGGTTGATCGGGCTCGGCATACTCCCTCGAAGGTTGCTTGGGGTGGTCTTTCGCTTCGAAGGGTCGGGCACGGGAACCGCCTCCAACAACGCTTTCGTGTAAGGATGGATCGGGTTCTGGTACAAATCCGACGTGGCACAGTACTCCACTATCTGCCCTAGGTACATGACGGCGACATAGTCGCACATATACCGTACAACGCTTAGGTCATGAGCTACGAAGAGATATGTCAGGTCAAACTCTGACTGCAAATCCTTGAGGAGATTAAGTATTTGAGTGCGAACGCTCATGTCCAACGCTGAAACAGGTTCGTCCAAGATTACAATCTTCGGCCGGAGGGTCAAAGCTCGCGCGATGGCAACTCTCTGCTGTTGACCACCGCTCAGCTCATGTGGGTACCGGTTGTACTGTTCGGTTGTGAGGCCAACCGCTTCTAGCATTTTTCTGACTGTGTCTTCTCGAGAAGCTGAGTCACCTGTTTTGTGAATGTCCATAGGCTCCCTGACAATTTCTCCGATAGTCATTCTAGGGTCCAGGGACCCAGCGGGATCCTGGAAAACGGCCTGTATTTCACGATGGATGTTGCCTAGTGTGGTCTGTGCAAGTTTTCCGTAAATATCTTGTCCCTCGAAGAGGACGCGTCCGGAAGTGGGTTTCAATAGACGAAGAATGAGTTTGGTTGTTGTAGTTTTTCCACACCCACTCTCGCCGACAATGCCTAGGGTCTCTCCACGTGAAACTTTGAATGAGACGCGGTCAACAGCCTTTACTGTCCTTGGCGCGTTTTTGGCCATCTCGCCAAGCGTTCGCTTGACTTGGAAGTATTTGCAGAGGTCTTCGACTTCTAACAAAGTTTCCAAAGTCTGACTCCTCGATCTGTTCAGCTGGGCTCGGATTGCCAGCATTTTGAGTAAGCATCTGAATTCTGTGAAAATGGCGGAGGCTCCTGCTTGGAACATCGATCATACGCTACCGGGCAACGAGGTTGAAATCTGCAACCTACAGGCGGGTTGATCAAGTCCGGTATTGTTCCTGGGATTGAGCTCAATCGCTCTATTTCTCTGTCCGCTCTGGTGGTAGACTCCAAGAGTCCTCTCGTGTATGGGTGCTTTGGTTTTGAGAAGATGTCTTGAATGCTTCCACGCTCCATGCCATGGCCAGCGTACATTACAAGAGCCTCATCGCAGACTTGAGCCACGATCCCTAGGTCATGAGTGATGAGGACCACGGTCATGTTGCGTTTGCGCTCGAGGTCTCTGAGCAACCCTAGAATTTGGGATTGCGTAATTACGTCGAGTGCGGTGGTGGGCTCGTCCGCGATCAGGAGGTCTGGGTTCGTCGCGAGAGCCATGGCTATCATAATTCTTTGCCGCATTCCTCCGCTGAACTGATGTGGGTACTCTTTCGTCCGCTTCTCGGCTTCAGGTATTCCCATAGATTCCATTAACTCAACAGCCCTTGCCTCGGCCTGGTGGCGAGCAATCTTCTCGTGCACCATGAGCGTCTCTGCGATCTGAAATCCGACTCTAAGAACGGGGTTCAATGAGGTCATTGGGTCTTGGTAGACCATTGCAATTCGCTTGCCTCGGATTCGGCGCATCTCTTCGTCCTTGAGCTTTAGCAGGTCAATTCCATTATACGAGATCGTGCCAGAATCGACACGCCCCGGAGGGCGAGCAAGAAGACCCATTATGGTTAGGGCTGTGACGGTCTTCCCGGAGCCAGATTCACCCACAATCCCGAAACTTGCGCCTCTCCTTACATTGAACGATAGGTGTTCAACAGCGTTGACCACGCCGGCTCCTAGGTAGAAGCGCACGCTGAGGTCCTGCACGGAGATTATGGGATCATTACTTTCTTTCTGCAACTTGGACCGCCAGCGATTCTCGTCGACGTTTGAGTTTGGGATTTAGAGCTTCCTTCAGGCCTTCACTCACGAAATAGAACGATAAAGCTGTCATGAAAATTGCGAAGCCCGGGAAGAAGGACATCCACCACGTGCCACGAATCCAGTAGCTCATTGAAACGTTGAGCATGAATCCCCAACTAACGGAGAGTGGAGTCAGGCCGAGAAACTCTAGAGAGGCTTCAGTCAATATTACTGCTGGGATGCTGAGCGATGCGTACACTAAGATTGAATTTAGTTGATTGGGCAGAAGGTGTTTGAACAGGATACGTGCGGAGCTTGCTCCCATCACTCTCTCTATTTCAATAAATTCCCGTTTCATTAATGCAAGTGAATCAGATCGAACCACTCGCGCCATTACGGGCCAACCGGTTAGGCCTATAGCGAACATTACGTTGAGAAGGTTGGGGCTAGCGAACGCGACGATGACTAGGATCAACGGCAATATTGGAATTGTCAGAAAGACATCCGCAATCCGCATTATCAGCCCATCTGTCCTTCCACCAAAGTAACCTGCCAACAACCCGGCCATGGTGCCCACGACTGCTAGGAGACCGCCTGCAGCAAAGGCTACAATCAAGGAGGTTCTTGCACCAAAGACGAGCAATGCAAGTTGATCTCTGCCCAAGTAGTCGGTTCCAAGGATTGCAGAAAAACTTGGAGGCAGCATCTCGTTGCCTATGTTGGGAGCCTCGACATCTCCTGGAAAAATGTAATTCGCAAGTAGGGCTGCCAAAATTAGGGCAACGAGAAAGAAGAATGCGAACAACGCGCCTCGATTTCTTGAATAGCTTCTCCAGAAGGACGAAGCCTTGGCAAGGAGCGATTTAGGAGTTGTACTAATCATAGGTGATCCGAGGGTCCAATAATCCATATACTATATCGGTGATCAAATTGGAAAAAATGGTAAGAATCGAGAACATGAAAAAGAGCGCTAGGACGACAGGATAATCACGCGAAGTGATTGAAGCGTACGTTAAAGATCCCAAGCCGGGCCAAGAGAACACGGTCTCTGTGAGTATTGCCCCGGTAAGGATAGCACCAACGAAAAGTCCCAGCATGGTTACGGTCGGGAGTAGGCCATTCCGTAAAGCATGTCGGTAGAATACAAGTCTCTCGGGAAGCCCCTTGCCTCTAGCAGTCGTGATGTAGTTTTGGTCGAGAACCTCTATCATACTCGAACGCACAAGAAGCGAGAAATTTGCTAGGTTGATGAGCGTAAGTGCCGTCATGGGCAATATGAGATGCCAGAGATAATCCCGAACGTCAAATCCAACTGTAGTGATTGAGAGCATCCCCCCAGCAGGAAGTACGTGTACGTAGACTGCGAATACACTTAGAAGAATGAACCCCAACCAGAAGACTGGCATTGAATAGAAGAAGAACGCAAAGGACGAGAGAAATCGATCCAAGAAAGAGTAGGGTTTTCTAACCGAGGCTATGCCCATCAAAATTCCGAGTGAGACGGTTAGGATCAGACTTGGAACCATCAATAGAAGAGTAGCAGGAATTCTTGACGAGATTACATCGAACGCTGGTTCGGTGTAGAAATAGGAAAGCCCCCAGTTTCCAGTGACCATTCCCTCCAAATACAGAAGATATTGTATCTGAATTGGCTTGTCTAGACCGAATTGTCTGAGGATCAAGGCCCTTGCCGATGGAGTAATTCGCGGATTCAAAAACACCAGTTCGGGTCCACCTGGAGCCAAATGCAGGATAGTAAAGTTCAGCGTCCCAACGACTACAATAAGGGCTACCGCTACAAGGACACGCTTTCCAATGTAACTGAGAAAGCCCAAAAAAAACGACCAAAAAAGTAGGGGGTTAGGAAGGGTTGGGAACTGGCCACTAAGTGGCTTTCTTCCCGCGCTTTCCTAAGTAGAAACCGAGTCCTCCAACAACTATGGCGACTACGATAGCAACTATTGCGGCTGTGGTGTAGTCAGGGCTCGTCGTCGCTAGAGCAGTTGTCGAGGCAGTAGTTGATGCCTGTGGCACCATTGTTATTTGCGCTAGGTTCTGGTACTTGACGGCTCCGTTGTAGTCGTATGATGGGTTTCCTAAGCCTAGAACGATCCCTTGCCATTGGTTATTCCACGCTACTACTTCGATCGGGTAGTAGAGTGGTATGTTAACTACGTCTTGGTATGCGATGCCCGCGATTCTTTGATAAAGCGCGACTCGCTGGTTAGCGTCGGTTGTATTGTCAGCGAGCGACACTAGGTATGTCGCGAAGGGGTTGTTGTATCCTCCACCATTCCATCCACCCTGGCCAGTGTTCCAAGATGCGCCATT
>Ga0326727_10028467_pt1 | contig 10158 bp, 7 predicted proteins | sample MB2enrmetagenome_FD_207643 | JGI IMG/M metagenome (GOLD analysis project Ga0326727, IMG submission 207643) | Lab enriched peat soil microbial communities from McLean, Ithaca, NY, United States - MB29MY | ecosystem: Environmental > Terrestrial > Soil > Wetlands > Peat | place: USA: New York...
CAAGCCGCGCGTACTAACCCATGGCCAGGCAGTGCCTACCGCGAGGACCACCAGTACTGCCGCCAGCAGAACGTGGGCATGGAAATGAACGAATAGGCCGCAAAGTGCCGCTGCCGCCGCCACTAGGCATAGGCAGCCAAAGGCGCTGCGCCAGGGCAGGTATTTGTTGAGGGAGGACAGGTGATCGGCGTCGAACAGAAAATGGTGGAGAGCGCCGGAGCGGCTCCGGGCATGTGGACCGCGATACTCAGTCGTTTCCGCGGCAGTCATGATTCGCTCCACAGTGTTCCGCTGATCGCGCCGGCTACCGAGACCCCGGGCCGGAGCCAGTCACCGCTCACAGCAGCGGACGGGTCTGCACGCTGCAGGTGACATCCGGCTGAAGCAACGGCCCGCGGCTGACCCGAAGGCGGGCCTTCACAGCCGGCCCTCATTCGATTGCTGATTACGTCCAAGAGCTGGCAGATCGGCCTACCCGCCATTGACTCGCTCGTGGGGCAGATACCTAGCCCGGCAGCGGTAGTAGACCTGCTCAACGTGCTCTTGCAATGCACGGGCCTCGTCCATCCGGCCCCCCAGGATGTGGTCGCGCAGTTCCTCCAGAGCCTCGCGCAGGTTTTCTGCACTCTGATGCGCCTCGTCGCTAAGTCCGCCGGTACGGAGTACGACGCCGACTTCCAGCTTTCGCGTCAGTAAGTCCCAATCCTCGATTTGGCGCTTGGCGTCCTCTTTTTTTCCGGAGATCACGGAGACCAGGGCTTCTGCTCGAACATGATGCATGTCGCGGAACACGTCTTCCGGGGCCGGATAGTAGACGTAAGCACCGACAATGCCGAAAACGACCAGCCCGGCCAGCGATATCAGGGCCAGGATGTGACCGGGGATGATCATGTCCAGACCGCGCCCGGCCGATGCCGATAGAGGCGGCCGCAGGAGGTACGCCTCCACGTTCCACCAACGATCCGACACCCGAAGTGCCAGATTCAGCAGGGCCAATCCGGCGAGCCCTGTCAGTCCCGCCATTTCAAAGCCCAGCACTTTCTCCTTTATCCGCGGCAAAACAACTTCGCGAAGATCGAGATGGCCGGAATCCGCTTGGAACGGGCTAGCAAAGTCGTCGAAAGCGTGAGTGTGCTCTTCCGGCTCCTCCTTGAAGTAGAGAGTCGGCTCCGAAACGTAGGCAAGCATCAGCGTCACCAACACCACCGGGCCGAACCAGACGGCCGTCGTCCGCCAACTGTGCAGACGGGCGAGCCACGCCAGCGTGCCGAGATTGACGCCGGCTCCGAGGATGAAAAGCACAAAGGCCGCGCCGACTGAATTGCCGTGCTCGAACATCAGACCTACTTGCATCATCGCCTTCAACGGCGGATCGTAGGCGGGGACGGCCAAAGCGGACATCAGCAGAGGTGCGGTATAATCGGTGTGCTGCATCGTGGTCTGAAGCGTGCCCGCTGGCAAACACAAGGCTAGTGCTCCGACGCCGAGCAACCCGACCAACCAGTAGCCAAGGGCAGGCCCCGTCAATTCGCGCGCCGCTGTTTCCAAGACTGACGCGAGGCGGCGTGGCCCCGGCGGCGGGAGTTTCTCAAGTTCACCCGAGCCGGCATGTGCTTCCGTCGGAAATAGCCGATCCCACCACCAGCCTGCGACGAGGGACACTACCAGAGAAGCCGCGCCAAAGCAAAGTATCACTGCAGGCCGAGACAGCGTTAGGCCATACAGCAGTGAGAGCGGATTGATGAGAGGAGCGGCCAGCGCGAAGGCGATGACAGTTCCACCTGAAACGCCGCCCCGGCGCAATTCTCTCGCCACCGGTATGACGCCGAGAGAGCAAACCGGCAACAGCATGCCGACGCCCCAGGCTCGGATCAGCGACCGCCAGCCTCCCTGGCCGAATAGCCGCCGCATCCCCGCGCCGCCGACCATGCGACGAAGCACGCCGGCCACGAAGAGGCCGCACACTAGCGTCGGAGACGCCTCGATGACGGCCTGGATCACTCGGACGAACAGACCCCAGAGCTGTGCGTCGATTGTCGCGAACATCGGCGAAACCCTCAGCAAACGCGGACGCGGTCACACCGGGACTGCTACGGCGGCCAAGATCTCCGACAACGTTGTCGAGGCCGATTCTGCATCTAAGCCCAAGCGAACGCTCAGCACAGGCCCTGCGATTTCTTGCACGTCGTCGGGAGTCGCGAACGGTCGGCCGGCGAGGAAGGCGCGGGCTTGAGCTACTCGCTGCCAGGTCAACAAGCCTCGCGGACTAAGGCCCAAGGTCACGCGTGCGTGTGTGCGCGTTGCGCGGCCCAGGTCAACCAGGTACGCCCGCACGGCCGGGCCGACGACCACGGACGCCACTGCTTGCTGTAAGGCGTGCAATTTCTCGGGGGTCAGCGCCGTGTTGTCGACTCTGCCGTTACGCGTGATCCCGGATGCGTCAGCCAACATGTCCATCTCGTCGTCGCGACCCGGATAGCCGATGCTCAGCTTCATCGCGAAGCGGTCGAGCTGAGCTTCGGGCAGCGGGTACGTCCCCTGGTGCTCGACAGGGTTCTGCGTGGCGATCACGAAGAAGGATGGCGACAGCTCATGGCGGACGTTGTCGATTGTCGCTTGCCTCTCGGCCATAGCTTCCAAAAGGGCTGATTGCGTGCGAGGTGTTGCTCGGTTAACTTCATCGGCCAATAGCACATCTGCGAAGACGGGACCGGGCAAGAAGTCGAATTCGCGAGTTTTCTGATTGAAGACACTGAAGCCAGTAACGTCGCCGGGCAGGAGGTCAGGCGTGCATTGCACCCGGGCGAAGCGGCCGCCAACTGCTCGCGCCAGTGCCTTCGCCAGAGTGGTTTTTCCGAGGCCCGGTAGGTCTTCAAGCAACAAGTGACCGCCGGCTAGCAAGCAGGCTAAAACATGCTCGACCACGGCGGACTTGCCGCGCAGCGCGCCATTCAGCGTTGCGCGTAGTTCGCAAACGGCCCGGGAGTCAACGGCTTCGAGGTCGCCAGGAGGCTGCACAGTGGATTGCATAGGTGGGATCTCGGGGCGGACTCGCCGGCTCGTCAAAGGCCGGCGTCAGCGCTGGCACCCATCGGAGGTACGACAACGTAATACCAATTACGAACGAAGTTATACTTTGGTGCGAGGCCAAGAGCAATACCCCGAGGATTTTTTTTGTGGAGCGGTCGACGAGAGAAGACGCTTGTTTAGGGGCCAATCGGTCGCTTTCTACGTGGACGAGCACAACACACGGCTGCCGCACTCGGCGTTTTGGGTCAGACGCCGGATGAGATGTACCTCGGGAAGGGCCAGCAGGTTCCCGGGGAGTTGGAAGCGGCCCGGCAAGCAGCCCGTCGAGCGCGGCTGGAGACGAACCGCCAGATGAGCTGTCCGCACTGCGAGGAGTTGACAGTGCTCGCGAACTAATCGTCCGCTTCCTGATCCACCAAGAACGCACGTCGGACGCGCTGAAAGCGCATCGACGCGGTCGCAAACACTCGCTGGCTCCGCCGGAAGACACACGAGCGCGGAGGAATGAACGCTCCCAACCATCCTCCTTGTTGCCGCCCGGGCGTGGTCAACCAAGTGCGCGAAACCTTGGATCGCAAGCGGTTGGCTTGCTCGAGTCCCGAGCTGTTGGAGAAGTATTTCGCCGGCGTGGGTGAGTTCGAAGCGGTGGTCGAGGCCACGGCTTCTTACGAGTGGCTGGTGCGGTTGCTGGAGCCCTTGGCCCGACGCGTGGTGCTGGCCCATCCCAAGAAGCTCCGCGTCATCGCCGAGAGCACGCGCAAAAGCGACAAGATCGACGCTCAGGTCTTGGCGGAGTTTCTGGCCTTGGACATGATTCCGCAAGCCTACCGGCCGACGCCGCGGCAACGCGACCATCGAGTGCTGATGCGGCACCGCTGCTACTTGCAGCGCCGCATCACGTCGATCCGCAACAAGATTCGCTGGATCGCGAGCGGACACAACGGCGACCGTAGCGATTTGTTCACCGAGGAGGGGCTGGTTCACCTGCGTCAGATCAACCTGTCGGCGGCCGAGCGCTTCAGTGTCGAGCAGTTGCTTGCGGAATGGCGGTCGCACCAGGAACGGCTGGGGGAGTTGCAGCGGGAATTGAAGCGCTTCACGGAGAAGGCGCCGGCGGTGGAGGCCGAAGCCCGCGCCTTGCTGCAGTCGATTCCCGGAGTCGGTCCGGTGACGACGGAGGTGGTGCTCAGCGAGTTGGCCGATCCGCAACGGTTTCGTTCGGCGCGCTGTGCGGTGGCCTACGCCGGCATGGCACCCTACGCCGTCCACTTTCGGCGTGGCGTCGGGATTGTAAGTGGTTGGGGTGGGAAAGATTCGAGCCTCTGGTACGCTTTGGTTTTTTGCGCTGACCTTGGGCGTAGCACGGAGGCTCGAATTGGCGACATCGTATCTGCAACAGTTGGCGGAGGCCATGCGAAGATTCCTACCCGGCTGCTTTTTTCGCACCTGCCGGTACGGGGCAATGCCGTGTGGACGCCTCAACGCCTGGCCTGGATGGGACTGCTGATGGCCTGGGACGAAGGGCAGACTCTGGGTGCCCGCTGGGACCATGCCTGCTCGGCGGCACATGACCTGCACGCCCACTGGAAGTTGGGCGAGTCGTACTCGGGCTTCACGCAGGCGTTGCTGCGGGAAGCGTCGCGGTTGGTTCCGGCGATCACGCAGCGCTTCCGTCAGGCGATGCAGGCGCTGCCGCGGCGCTGGTGGACGTGCGCCGGCTGGGAGGCGTTCGCCGTTGACGGCTCGCGTCTGGAGGCACCGCACACGGCGGCCAACGAGTCCGGGTTGGGCTGCGCCGGCAAGGACAAGACGGCGCCGCAGGTGTTTCTGACGACGATTTGCCACCTGGGGCTGGGCTTGCCGTGGGACTTTCGCGTCGGGCCGGGCACCGACAGCGAGCGTCACCACGCTGCAGACATGGTGGACCAATTGCCGTCGGGGGCGCTCTTGGTGGCCGACGCCGGCTTTCCGGGCTACGGGCTGTGCCAGCAACTACTGTGTAGCGGGCGGTCCTTTCTGCTGCGGGTCGGTGGCAACATCCGTCTGCTGAAGGAACTGGGCTACTACGAGCGCGAGCGCGGCGACACCGTGTACCTGTGGCCGCAGAAGCGGCAAAAGGCCGGGCACAAGCCACTGGTGCTGCGTTTGATCCGCCTGCGTGAAGGTAAACAAACCGTGTACCTGGTCACCGACGTGCTGGACCACGGTCGGCTGACCAAGGAGCAGGCCCGGCGGCTGTATCGGGCGCGCTGGGGCGAGGAGGTCTTCTTCCGTTCCTACAAGCAGACACTGGCGCGGCGGAAGCTACTCAGCCGCACGCCGGCGACCTGCTTGGCGGAGAGCCAGTGGACCCTGCTGGGGCTGTGGCTGTTGGGGCTGATGAGCGTCTCGGAGATCGCCGCCCGGGGCGGCGACCCCAAGACGTGGTCGGTGGCCGGGTCGCGGGACCTGGTGCGGCAGGCGCTGCGGGACAAGCGCCCGCGACGATGCCGGCGACGGCCGCTGCGGGAACTGCTGGCTCGGGCGGTGAGAGACACCTACGAGCGCGAAGGCACTAAGCAAACACGCAACTACCCGCGCAAGAAGAAAGAGAAGCCGCCCGGACCGCCGAAAATTGAACCGCCCACGCCGACGGAAATTAAACAGGCCGCCCGACTTCGGCTACAAAACATCGAGCGGAAGCGGGCGGCGTAGCGTGCCACCCGGGCGCTCCCCGGACGGATCGAACAGTTCCTGGAGCAATGTCATCGCATCAGATTTGACGGAGTCAGATCCACGTCAACGGTTTCACCTGCGGCCACGGCAACTGTGCGTGTCCGCTCTACCGGCGAGCCGTTCTGTATCCAGCGTACTTTCACTTCATAGCTGTAGCTCTTACCCGGTCTCAGGTCGGGGGTCGAAAAGGTGCGAAAACTACCCGTCTGGACGGTGGGATGACCATCGAACGCGATGGCCGCATCGGGAGCAGTTCGGACGCGAATTTCTGCCTCGTTCAGTGCCGGCCCCGCCGCGATCGTTTCCGGAGGATAGAAGCTTCGATAGCTAGAAGTCGTTGGAGCGGCGACGACCGCGTCCGCTGAGTAGTAAACCGGCGAAGCCGCGTACGTCGGATAGGTGTAATAGCTCGGCGTGTAGTAGGCGTAATAATCGGGGTACGTGTAGTAGCTGTAGGTCGGATAGTAGCTGTAGTAATACGGAGAGTACGAGTAGTAATTGCCCCAGTAGCCGGGATAATACCCGTAGTATCCGCCCCAATAGTAGGAATAGGCCGGCCAGTAGCCGCCATACCCGTAGCCCGGCCACCAGCCCGCCTTGGCCGGCGAAGCCGACAATGCGACCAGCGACGCACAGAGTATCGCTTTGAACACCGTCAACCGCATGATTCGGTCCTCCTGAGCCGTGCCGCGCGCCGGACGAAGCGGCGGCCGTGCCTGTACGGATCTCGTCGGATAGCCCCGACACGTTGACGCGGGAGGCAGCAAACGGCGTTCCAAGACGAGCAATAGAAACGATGAGGCCGGCGGAAGGAGGCGATCCTTCCGCCGGCCAGGATAGTTACTTCTCAAACGCAAGCAAGTTCCCGCTCACGGGAAGCGCGCTTGCCAGTCGTACCGCGTTCCATCTGCTTCTTGAGGCGGATACGCGCGACGTGCAATCGGCGCTTGATGGTGCCGACCGGCGTCTCGAATTCCCGACTCATCTGCTTCAAGGAACGGCCGCGCAGGTAGAAGGCGACCAGCGTTGCTCGATCAACCGGCTTGAGCGACTCAAGTCCGCGGTAGAGCTCGGCGGCCTGCTCCGCCTTGACCAGCGCGGACAGCGGCCCGTCGCCGACTGCCTCGGCTCGGTCGAGAGCCTCGGGCTCGGCCTGATGGACCGGACCTCGCCGCGTCAGGCGGTTGATCGCCATGCGGACCGTGATCTGGCGCAGCCAGCCGGCGAAGCAAGCCGCGTCGCGAAGCTGGTCAAGCTTCTTCATGCCGTGCAAGAAGACTTCCTGAGCCAGTTCCTGAGCCTCGGCGGGGTTACGGAGGCGGCCCAGCGCCACGGCGTAGACGGTCGGCTGGAAGCGCTCGATCAGCTGGCCGTACGCACGCCGATCCCCGGCGCGGGCCCGATCAACAAGTTCGGTGATTTCGTTCCAGGTCATTTCCGCTGTCTCATTCTCGATCCCAGCGCAAACCGGCTATTTACACCTCGCCGAAAGCTTACTGGCCCCTCCGGGATCAACCGGGAACCAGATGCCGCTTCCGCCCCGAGCGGCGTTGATCCACCGGCATTTCAACGTGCGTGTTGCACGCGATGCCTGGCCGAATCAAAGCCCTGCGGAATAGGTGACAGTGACAGCACGAATGCTCGAAACGCTGAAATCCGAAGTCGGCTTTGGCCTGGCGCCGTGTGACAACGTCAAATGACTGCCACAACAGCATCCGCGGTCAACCGGCTTGGAAGCGCTTCCGCGCAACGTCTAGCCAGGGGATCTGTCTCTGCTAGCGAAATCGATTTCGAGCGGTTGCCAGGCCGAAATCCGACTCAACGAGTCGGGCGAACTTGTCTCGGATTCGTCTGGCTTCCTCTCGCGATCAGACTCCCGTCCCCTGCGTCGAAGCTCGGGCCGTCGCCCCCGTAAACGTCGTCGCTCCCGTAAAGGAAAGTCGTGACGTCTGCGGTTGCAACTGGTCCAGTGACCACTGGCGCTTCTGTTGCCAACACCAAGCCTGCAAACGGCTTATGTTGGCTACACCGGCTAGCGGTCTGACCGGACTCGACCACTCGCTTGGAGCGGTCGTCCCGCCGGTTAAGGCGGGGCTTCGACGACTGAGTACCCCCGGACGGCAACGGGACCGACCGGCCCCGATCGCGGCTTTATCCGCGCCGCGTTTAACGTCGGCGTGGATTGGCCGGACCGCATTCGAATACGGATTCGAGTGCGGATTACCGGGTGACGGGTGACGCATGGAGATACGGACCTCCGGCATCTGCAAGGCTGTCTCGCTGGCGCCACGGCACAGCTCGACGGCCCTGCCGTCACAAAGGACGGAGACGCCACGCAGCACCAGGGATTCCAGCGTGAAGATGGCCATTGCAGACCTCCAGCGGTCGTAAGAGAATGGACATTCGCGGCCTGCACCACGGCAGGCCAAAGGAGTTAGGGAAAAGGGTTGAAGTTACCTCTCGACAACAAAGAGACACCGACGAGATCAAATATACCCTCACAAGGGTATTCGTTCAACGCGGGCAGCTCAATTGAAACAATCTGCCCGCGGGGCGTGATCTCGGCCTCTGTAAAAGGAGAGACGCTCGAACGTAGCAAAGGTTCGCAAGAAAAATTGAAAAACTTTGCCGGGCGTCAAAACTCCGCCGGGATGTCCGCAAGCCGAGCGATTCGATAGGCTTCCGGAGACCCTCCGGAGGCGGACGATTAATGACATCTCTACCTGAATCCATCTTACAATTCGGTTCCGGCCGATTCTTGCGAGCGTTTGCCGATCTCTTCATCGACCAAGCTAATCAGCAAGGCCAATCCGTCGGCCGAATCGTCATTCTGCAATCGACCGGAGGCGAACGAGCCGGCGGACTCAATCGACAAGCCGGGCGCTACCATGTCGTCGTCCGGGGCCTCGAGAACGGAGCCATCGTCGACCGCGTCGAATCGGTGGAAAGCGTAAGCCGGGCGCTGACGGCAAGTTCGGACTGGGCGGAGGTGCTTCGCCTCGCTCGATCTCCGGACCTGAAAGTTATCCTCTCCAATACGACGGAGTCCGGCTACGATCTCGATCCGACGGACGGGCCCGCCGACGCGCCGCCGCGGTCATTCCCGGCAAAGCTGTTGGCCGTGCTGCGTGAACGCCACGCCTCGGGCCAGCCGGGATTGATCGTCATCCCATGCGAACTGCGCGAGCACAACGCCGACCTGCTCCTCGGAATTGTCTTACAACTGGCGCGAGACTGGCATTTGGCCGAGGATATTCTCCACTGGATTCAACACGACTGTGCCTGGCTGAATACCCTGGTCGATCGCATCGTAACCGGCACCCCGCAGGAGCATCCCTTGCTGAAAGAGGATGCGCTGCTGACTGTCTGTGAACCGTATGCACTATGGGCCGTTCAGCAACGTTCGGGAGTGAAGCCGTTCATCCGGCATCCCGCGGTTGTCTGGACGCCGGATGTTCAGCCATACTTCCTGCGCAAAGTGCGGATCTTGAACGGAGCTCACACGGCGTTGCTCATCAAAGCGCTGCCCAAAGGCTTCGTCACCGTGCGCGAGGCGGTCAACGACCCGGAACTCGGAAATTGGCTCGAGCGGCTGCTATTTGAGGAGATCGTTCCCGTGTTGGAGGGCCGGGTGGACGATGCCCCCGGCTTCGCACGGCAGACTTTGGAACGTTTCCGCAATCCGTTCGTCGAACACAAGCTCGCCGACATAGCCACACATCACGCGAAGAAGGTGGCGGTGCGGTTGGTTCCCACCCGCGCCGAGTACCGAGAAAAGTTCGGCAAGCTGCCGCCGTTGCTCGATGAAGTCCTGAACCTCCCGGCGCCGGTCTAGCACGGTAGCAAGCGACGGCCCGCTGCGCTAGAGGATAATTCCCATCAATTGCAGCGTGTTTTTCAACGCCTCGATCTCGTCGCGCTGACGGGAAAGCTCCTCGCGGAGCTCATGAGTGTCCGGCTCCGGCGCCGTTTCGGCCGCCGGAGTGCCGTTGCCGTTCATGGGAGGTGAAGACTGTACAGGGGCGTGCACTCGGCTTTCCACAAGTTGACGTTCCAAAGCCGCGAAGTTCTCGCGCGCGACGCTTAGCTCGTCAATCAACTCTGCGGAGCGAACACGCAGATTCTCTTCGTTCTGCCGCAAGGCCTCCATTTCTGTCTGAGCCTTGGCCAGGTGTGAGCTGAGTTCCTCGCGAGTGCTCATGTGCAAGTCGCGATCCGATCGAACGCTTTCCAGTTCCATTGCTATCTGTGCGCGCTCGCGTTCTTTGACCTGCATTTGTTCGGCTAGCGACTCCTGTTCGAGCGTCAGGCGCTTGGCCTGGCAGAGCGCGGCTTCCACCTGAAAGCTCAGGGCCGCGCGTTCTTCTTCGAACTTGTTGCGCATATCTTGTAACTCGCGCTCGAGGGACTGGA
>Ga0326727_10028468_pt1 | contig 10157 bp, 9 predicted proteins | sample MB2enrmetagenome_FD_207643 | JGI IMG/M metagenome (GOLD analysis project Ga0326727, IMG submission 207643) | Lab enriched peat soil microbial communities from McLean, Ithaca, NY, United States - MB29MY | ecosystem: Environmental > Terrestrial > Soil > Wetlands > Peat | place: USA: New York...
CGGAGTCGGGCATGACGACGCCTATCGTGTTGACGTTCATCGGTCACGACAGACCCGGCCTGGCGAACGCGATTTCGGAGAAGGTGGCCGCCTCGGGCGGAACCTGGCTGGAGAGCCGATTGGCGCATCTGGCGGGCGAGTTCGCCGGCATCGTGCTGGTCGGCGTTCCCGAGACGAAGATCGCCGTGCTGACCGCCGCCTTGAAGGATCTCGAGACGGCGGGCCTACGCATCGCGGTCGAGCGCAGCTCGGACGCCCAAACGCCCCGAGGCCACAAGACGTTCGAGCTGCAGGTCGTCGGCCACGAGCGCCCGGGGATCGTGCGCGAAGTGACTGAGGCCCTGACCCGGCTCGGCGTCAACATCGAAGAATTCTCCAGCAGCCTCGAAGGCGCCCCCTTTTCCGGGGCGGCGATGTTTCGAGCGACCGCCCGGCTTCGCGCGCCCGACGACCTTCCCGCCGACGACTTGCGCAAGACCCTGGAGCGCCTCGCGCACGAAATCACCATCGATCTGGCGATGATCGAAAGCGATCGGCAAGGCTGATCTCGGCGCGCCGTCACCCCCTCCCTCAAGCCGCCGGCGCGAGCGCGGCCAGCCGCCGGGCGAAATCCTGGTCGGGCGGTTCGCCGAGCAGCAGGCGGCGACAAATCGCGCCGTCGATCGCGGCGATCGGGGTCTCGATCCGTTCCGCGTCGGCGACGCGCCGGCCAAGAATCGCGCGCAGCGCCGCCGCGTTGCGCCACCTGCCGGTAGGCGGCGTCGAGAAGGGCGGCGCGGCTCGCCTCGCTGCGCGGACGATCGGCCGCACGGGGCGGCGATTCGCTCATGGGGCGATGCCGCCGCCGTATTTCAGAACCGCAAGTCTCGCCATGTTTCGAGACTGCGAGTCTCGCAATACGAAACATGCGTAATATCAATTCCGAGCGCTCCCAACCGCAGTCATGCCCGGCCCTGGCGCAACGCCCTCCTCTTGCCTCCCCTAAGCGAAGGCGCGCAGAGAGGGGAACAACCGCGCCGCGCGTTCCTCGCCCCGCTCGCTTAGGAGAGGCAGGGCGAGAGGCCGGGGGATTGGCCGCACAAGTCGCCGGATATGCGAATCCGCGCTTCCTCTCACGGCGCGAACCCCTGGTCGACGATCGGCAGCGACCGGATTCTCCTGCCGGTGGCGGAAAAAATCGCGTTGGCGAGCGCGGGGGCGAGCGGCGGCGCGCCGGGCTCGCCGACGCCGCCCGGCGGTTCGGCGCCTTGGACGAGATGAACCTCGATGCGCGGCGCCTGCGCCATGCGGACGACCTCGTAATCGGGAAAGTTTTGCTGCTCGACCCGCCCGCCGCGAATCGTGATCTTGCCGAACAGGGCGGCCGAAAGGGCGAACACGATCGCGCCCTCGATCTGCGCGCGCACGACGTCGGGATTGACGATGGTTCCGCAATCGACCGCCGCGACGACCCGCTCGATCCTGAGCGCGGCGCCCGCGCCGACCGAGACTTCGACGACTTGCGCGACCGCGCTGAGGAACGAAACGTGCAGCGCGATCCCCCGCCCCCGCCCCGCCGCCAGCGGCGCGCCCCAGCCGGCCTTGTCCGCGGCGAGCTTCAGCGCCACCGCCAGGCGCGGCTGATCGGCGAGCATCGCGACGCGGAACGCCACCGGGTCGGCCCCCGCCGCATGCGCCATTTCGTCGATGAAGCATTCCTTGGCGAAGGCCGCGATGGAATGGCCGACCGAGCGCCAGGAGCCCACGGGAACGGCGTTGTCGATCGTCGCCGCGTCGATGCGCCGTTGAGGAATCCCGTAAGGAATCTTCAGCAACCCTTCCAACTGCCAAAGGTCGGGCCCGATCCATCGGACCGAAGGATGCGCGCGCGACAGAATCGATTGGCTGGCGAGGGCGAAGCGCAGCGCGATCGGGCGGCCGCTCGCGTCGAGACCGCCTTCGGCGCGCACAAGCGCGGCGGGACGGTAGAAATCGTGCTGCATGTCCTCTTCGCGCGACCACAGGAGTTGCACCGGCCTGCCGACGATTTTTGCCAGCGCGACCGCCTCGGCGACGTAGTCCGATTCGAGGCGCCGGCCGAAGCCGCCGCCGAGATAGGTCGTATGCAGGCGCACCCTCTCGGCGCCGACCCCGGCCGCCTCGGCCGCGGCGGCGACGGCGTCGCTCTGCGCCTGCGTCGGCGCCCACACTTCGACGAAATCGGCGCCGACCTCGGCGGTGCAGTTCATCGGCTCCATCGTCGCGTGGGCGAGATAGGGCAGTGAGTAGTGGGCGGCGAGCTTGGTCGGCGCCGCCGCGTAGGCCGCGGCGAAATCGCCCTCGGCCTCGACCTCGCCCGCCCGCTCGATCGCCGCGGCGAGCGACGCCGCGATCGCGGCGCTGTCGAGCGCGGCGGCGGGACCCTCGTTCCAAACGATCTTCAGCGCGGCGAGCGCGCGCTTGGCGCGCCAGGTCGAGTCGGCGATCGCCGCGACGGCGCCGGGCAGCGCGACGATTTTGACGACGCCCGCCATTTTGCGCGCCTCGGCGTCGTCCAGGCTCTTCAGCGAGCCGCCGAAGGTCGGGCAATGCGCGATCGCGGCGAACGCCATGCCCGGCCGGCGCACGTCAATGCCGAATTCGGCGCTTCCGTCGACTTTAAACGGAATGTCGACGCGCGGGGTCTTTTCCGCTCCGATCAGCGTCCACTGGGCGCGCGGCTTCAAGGCGACCGTCGCCGGCGGCGTCTCCCCGGCGGCGGCGAGCGCGAGCGCGCCGAAGCCCTCGCTGCGCTTCGAGGCGGCGTGAATCACGGCGCCGTCGCGGACCGCGCATTGCTCGGGCTCGACGCCCCACCGGCGCGCCGCCGCCTGGATCAGCATCGCCCGCGCGACGGCGCCGGCCTGACGCGCGCGGGCAAAGCGGTCGACGATCGTCGACGAGCCGCCGGTGACCTGCGCCGTCGCGACTTCGGCGACGAAATCGATCACGGCGCCGGCGAACCCGGAGGGCTGGCCCGCGGCGAGGCCGTGGCTGGGCGCCAAGATGTCGCGCCCGGCGGCGATGTTCTTGAACGCGTCCGAGGCGAGGCCGGTCTCGACCCGCATCGCTTCGAGCCGGCAGCCGAGTTCCTCCGCGATGAGCGTCGCGACGCCGGTGAAAGCGCCCTGCCCCATTTCGGAGAGCCCGGTGCGAACCGTGACGATTCCGTCGACGCCGACGTGAATCCAGTCATGCAGGAAGGCGCCGTCGGCGTCGCGCGTTCCGGCGAGCGAAGCGCGTTTGTGCGCGAGGCGCCAGGCGCCGACGCCGACCAGGAGGCCGAGCGCGCCGGCGCCGACGAGGACCGAGCGCCGCGAAGGGCGGAGCCTCATCCCATCGCCTCCGCCGCCTTGTGGATCGCCGCGCGGACGCGCGGATAGGTTCCGCAGCGGCAGATGTTGGCGATCGCCGCGTCGATGTCGGCGTCGCTCGGCCGCGGAATCGCCTTAAGCAGCGCCGCGGCGGCGAGCATCATCCCCGACTGGCAATAGCCGCACTGGGGCGCCTGCGCGGCGATCCAGGCGACTTGCAAGGGATGGCTGCGATCGGGCGACAGCCCCTCGATGGTGGTGACGGACGCGCCGTCGAGATCGCCGGCCAGCACCGAACACGAGCGCACGGCGTCGTCGCCGATCAGCACCGTGCAGGCACCGCAGGCGCCGACGCCGCAGCCGAATTTCGTCCCCGTCAGGCCGAGCGCGTCGCGGATCACCCACAACAGCGGCGTATCCGCCTCGACCTCGAACCGGCGCTCGACGCCGTTGACCGTCAGCTTCGTCATGGGCGCCCTCCCTCGCCGGTTTGGCGGCGACAGGCCGCCTCGGCGTCCTCTTCTTCAGAAATCGACCAGGCTGCCGTCTTCCCTTACCACGGTTTGGGCGCGCATGAGGCGCATGGTCGGCTCGAGGACGCAGGACGTGACGGCCTCGTCTCGCCAGGGCGATACGACCCCGGGCGCGGCGCGCCTGGCGAAGCCGGACTTGGCGGCGACCAGGTCGCGCGCGTGCTTCGCCGTCGGGGCGCAGGCCCAGACGGTGTCCTTTTCCTGCGAATATCGCCAACTGGGATGGCCGGGCTTGATCGGGTCCAGGCGAAAGACGTTCATCGGCTCGTCTCCAGGGTCGGAACACGCGCGGGTTCGCGCCGATTCGCGACGGCCCGCTTGGATGCGTCCCGGCGCCGGCTCGTCCCCGTCGTCGGCGGGCGATCCGTCGAAGGGGGCGGCAAAAGCCCGACGGACCCTGCGGCGTCACGGCGGCGCCTTGCAAATCCCCACACGATCTCACGCGTGGCGGGCGGGCCACGCTCGTCCGGCGGTTTCTCACTGGAGCGGCGCCCCTCGCCGGAAGGCTCGCGACGACAGGCCGAGCTGAGGGCTTACGAGGACGTGATACGAATTGCAAAAATTCGCGGCCGCGCCACCGACAGAAATATCGAACTGGCCAACTCAATAATGCAATTCGCATCACCGCAACGCCGCGAAAGCGATCGCATCCGGTCCGCAAACTCAGTGCGGCGCGGACGCCTCTCTCTGCGGCCCGGGGACGCCTGTGTTGGTGTCGTCGCGCGCGCCGACCATGTATTGCACTAGCTCCTCGGCGTTCGTCTCGACGGTGACCTTTTCGGCGACCTTGCGGCCGCGGTGCATGACGATGAGACGGTCGGTCACCGCGAAAACGTCGGGCAGGATGTGGGTGATCAGGATCACCGGGACGCCCTGGTCGCGCAGGCGGCGAATGAGTTCGAGCACCTTCTTCTGCTCGGGGACGCCGAGATTGTTGGTCGGCTCGTCCATGATCACGAGTTTCGCGTCCCAATGGACCGCGCGGGCGATGGCGACCGCCTGGCGCTGCCCGCCGGAAAGCGTCTCGATCGGCTGGGTGAGGGTGGGAAACTGGATTTGCAGGGCATCGAGGGTTTGCCGCGATTCGCGCAGCATGGTCTTGTTGTCGAGCGTCTGGATCAGCCCGCCGAAATAGCGCTTCTTGATCTCGCGCCCGAGAAAGATGTTGGCGCCGACGTCGAGATTGTTGGCGAGCGCGAGGTCCTGGTAGATGGTTTCGACGCCGTGGCGGCGGGCGTCGATCGGATGGGCGAACTGCGCTTGCTCGCCCTCGAAAAAGATCTCGCCCTCCTCGGCGCGGTGGACGCCGGAGATGCATTTGATCAGCGTCGATTTTCCCGCGGCGTTGTCGCCGAGCAGGCCGAAGACTTCGCCACGCGCGATCTCGAAGCTCACGGCGTTCACCGCGACGAGGCCGCCGAAGCGCTTGGTGATGTTGCGGACCGAGAGAAGCGCCTCCGTCATGTCGCTGGGCCCCCGCGGTGGCGACCAGTGATCAGGTCGCGCGACTGGTCGATCAGCACGGCGATGATGACGACCGTTCCCACGACGATGAACTGCCAGAAGGCTTCGACGTTGAGCATCACCAGCCCCGTCGTCAGGACCGCGACGATGAGAGCCCCGATCACCGTGCCGGTGATCGTTCCCGCGCCGCCGAACATGCTGACGCCGCCGATGATCACCGCGGCGATCGAGGACAGAAGCAGCGGATCGCCGATCACCGCCGAACCCGCGGTGAAGCGCAGCGTCGACAGAAAGCCGGCGATCCCCGAGGTCGCGGCGGAGAGCATGTAGACCTTTATGATGTGGCGATCGACCGGGATGCCGGTGCGCACCGCCGCCTCCATGCTGCCGCCGATGGCGTAGGTGTGGCGGCCGAACTGCGTCCTGCCGAGCAGGAACATCGCGCCCGCGACGACAAAGGCGGTGACGATGACGGGGTAGGGCAGGATGGTGTCCATGCGGCGCAAAAGCTCGCCGCTCACATCGGGGCGGTTGAGAAAATAGACGCCGCCGCCCTCGCCGTGGATGTAATAGAGCAGCGCGTCATTGCCGTAGGCGCGAATGCCGGCGGGCAGCCCGATCACCGTGGTGTTTTCCGACATCAGGTAGGCGACGCCGCGCACGATGAACGAGGTGCCGAGCGTGACGATGAACGCCGGGACCTTGAGCTTGGCGATGACGGCGCCGTTGACGAAGCCGACCGCCGCCGCGCCGGCGACGCCGGCGATCAGGCCGACGACGACCGCGGGAAACAGCGGCGCCCCGCTATTGAACGCCCAGCGCAAAGCGAGCGCGGAGAGAACCGAGCCGAGGCTCATCACCCATCCGACCGACAGGTCGATGCCGGCGCTGATGATGACGAAGGTCTGGCCGAGTCCGAGCAGCAGCACCGGAATGATCGCGACCAGAATGTTCTGGGAATTGCGAATGGTCAGGAAGTTGACGTCGCCGCCGCTGACCAGCGGCACCGCGACGACGAAGAACAGCACCATCAGGCCAAGGAAGAGCCATGCCCAAATGCGGCTGAGCAGCAGGGCGAGCCGCTGCGTCGACGTCTCCCTCGCCGAGGGGGCCGCCTCGGCGGGCAGCGCGATTCTCGATCCGCGATCGGTCACGCGCCGGTGTCCTCAAGTTTGGAGATTAGGCGGGAGCCAAGGAAGCCGAGGATAGATCGGGGGCGCCGACGTGAGCAACCCCCGATCCGTTCTCAAGCGCAGCGATTCACTTGCCCGGCACCTTGTAGATGAAGCGGGCGATCGCCGGATCCTTCACGTTGTCCTTGTTGATGATGGCGAAGCCGGTTTCGACCCGGCGCGGCAGGCTCGTCACCCCCGCCGCGTCGGCGACCGCAAACTGCACCGCCATATAGCCCATGTCGAAGGGCTTCTGCGCCAACACCAGGGTGACGACGCCTTTGTCCATCAGCTCGATGGCGAGCTGCGTCGCGTCATAGGCGACGACCTGCACATGGCCGCCGAGGCCGGCATTGACCACCGCCGTGCCCGCGCCCTGGGCGCTGAAGACGTTGGTGCCGAACACGCCGGCGAGGTCGGCGTTGCGTTGCAGCACCGCCGCGGTCTGCTGCGCGGCCTTGTTGGCGTCGTCGAGATTGTAGTCCGGCCCCAACACCTTGATATTGGGGAACTCCTTCCCCATCAACTCCTTGAAGCCCTTTTCGCGACCCTCGACGGAGCTGACGTTGGGGTTGGTCGAATTGATGTAGACCGTGCCTTTGCCGCCGATCGCCTTGGCGAGCCCGCGCGCCGCGATGCGGCCGCCCTCGGTGTTGTCCGAACCGATATAGCTCAGCGGGAACTTCACCGGGCCGTTGACGTAATCGCCGTCGCCCAAGAACGTGTCGACGGTGATGACCTTGATGCCGGCGTCGGCCGCGGCCTTCAGCGGACCGACCATCTGATCCTTGTCGGTCGGCGCGGTGACGATGTAGTTCAGGTCGCCGCGGGCGACCATCGAATCGAGGATCGGCGTCTGCACGTCGACGCCCCACGTCGGCGGGATCTGCGTGACGACGTCAACCCCGAGGTCTTTCGCCGCCGCCTCGACCCCGAGTTGCATGACCTGATAGAATGGATCGACCACGCCCGGCAGGAAGCCGATCTTGATCTTCGCGGCGGCCTCGGCGCCGTGCGACGCCATGGCCAGGGCCAGTCCGGCCGCGACCGCAAATAACGCTGGTTTGCGCAGCATTGTTGTCTCCTCCATCACCGGCTCAGAGATAAGCGGCTTTCCGTGATGACGCCGCGACTCACGCGTTCACCGCCCGGCGCCGGCGCGGGCAGCGACGCATGGCATGATGGCGCCCATTTCGACGGGGATCAAGCAACGCTCCGCATTTGGTTTCCGGGCGCTCACGACGCAAGGCAAGCCGATCGGCAACGGCGCTACCGCTCCGCCCCCGCGAACCGCCGTTTCACCCGCGCGACCTTGTCGGCGGGCACGCGGACCGTGACGTGGACGCGGCCGTCTTCGCCCGTTTGGCGCGCCATCACTTCCGCGTTTTCGTAGAGCCAGTGCAGCCCCTGCCCGTCGGCGGGCTCAATGTCGAGATCGATCAAGGAGCGGCCGCGGGCGAGGCGCGTCTCGATGGCGGCGAGCAGCGCTTCTAGCCCCTCGCCGGTCAGCGCGGAAACGGCGATGGCGGCGCCCTCGCCCTGCCCGGTCGCCAGCGCGGCGCGATGGGGAGCATCGAGCTTGTCGAGCTTGTTCCACGCTTCGATCAACTTTTCCGCCGCGCCGGCGACGCCGAGTTCGGCGAGAATCGCCTCGACGTCCTTGGCCTGGGCGTCGGAATCGCCGTGGGCGATGTCGCGCACGTGCACGATGACGTCGGCGGCGCGCACCTCTTCGAGCGTGGCGCGGAACGCCGAGATCAGCATGGTCGGCAGGTCCGAGATGAAGCCGACGGTGTCGGAGAGGATCGCCGCGCCGCCGTGCGGCAGCTTGATCAGCCGCATGGTCGGATCGAGGGTGGCGAACAGCATGTCGGCGGCGACGACCTCCGCGCGGGTCAGGCGGTTGAACAACGTCGACTTGCCCGCGTTGGTGTAGCCGACCAGCGCGACGATCGGATAGGGAACGTCGGCGCGGCTGGCGCGGTGCAGCGCCCGCGTCTTCTTGACCTTTTCGAGGTCGCGCTCGATGCGGATCATCCGCTCCTCGATCAAGCGGCGGTCGGTCTCGATCTGGGTTTCGCCGGGGCCGCCGAGGAAGCCGAAGCCGCCGCGTTGGCGCTCCAAGTGGGTCCAGGAGCGCACCAGGCGCGATTTCTGGTAGTCGAGATGGGCGAGCTCCACCTGCAGCGCGCCCTCGGCGGTGCGCGCGCGGCGGCCGAATATCTCCAGGATCAGGCCGGTGCGGTCGATGACCTTGGCCTTGAACTCCCTTTCCAGATTGCGCTGCTGCACCGGCGAAAGCGCGCAGTCCATCGCCACCAGATTGATCTCGTCGGTCTTCACGCGCTCGGCGACTTCGCCGACCTTGCCCTTGCCGAGGTAGGTCGCCGGACGGATTTCGTTTAAAGGCGCGAGCGCCGAGTCGACGACGGCGAGGTCGATGGCGCGCGCCAGGCCGACCGCCTCCTCGCGCCGCGCCTCGGGGCTGCGCGCGCCTAAGCGCTCGGCGGCGGGGCCGCGCGAAGTCGCATAGGGACAGACGACCAGCGTTCGCGTGTGGGCCGCGACCGCCTGCTCGCGTTTGCCGAGACGATCCTCGGCGCCGGGCCGGGTCAACGGGTTCTCATTGTTGCTCCGCGCCCTCGTCGGCCGCCTCGAACATGGTGATCGGGCTCGCCGGCATGATGGTCGAGATCGCGTGCTTGTAGACGAGCTGGGAATGGCCGTCGCGTCGCAACAGAACGCAGAAATTATCGAACCAGGTCACGAAGCCCTGCAATTTGACGCCGTTGACGAGAAAAATGGTGACCGAGGTCTTGGTCTTGCGCACATGGTTGAGGAACGTGTCCTGCAAATTTTGCGTCTTTTCGCTAGGCATGAGTTTATCCCGCTTTGTGCGTTGCGCCGCTTGACGCGGCCATTTCGCTGAGCCGGCTCGGCGCGCCTCGCCTCCCACGCGAGGCCGGCCGACCCTATAGCATTTTTGCGCCCGCGCGCCATCCGCGCGCCGGCAAAGCGCGGAAAAAAGTCGTTTATGTCCGCTGCGCGAAATCATGGAACGCGCGCCGCAGCGCCAAGGTCAGCGGCCCCGGCCGGCCGTCGCCGATCGTGCGGCCGTCGATGGCGACGACCGGCATGGCGATGGTCGTCGCGCTGGAAAAGAACGCTTCGCGCGCGCGATAGGCCTCCGCGAGGGAAAATGGGCGCTCCTGAAACGAAAATCCCTGGCGCGCGGCGAGGTCGAGCAAGGTCGAGCGCGTCACGCCGCGCAGGATCGCCTGATCGGCCTGGCGGGTGACCAGAGCGCCGTCCTCGGCGACGATCCAGGCGTTGGTCGAAGCGCCCTCGGTGACGAAGCCGTGAGAATCGACGAGCCAGGCTTCATAGGCGCCGGCCTCGCGCGCGGCCTGTTTAGCCAACACATTAGGCAGCAGTTGCAAGGTCTTGATATGCGGATGCGCCCAGCGTTCGTCGGCAAGCGTCACGATCCTGACGCCGCGGCGCGCGTTGGCTTCGCCGAGGCCGGGATCGATCGATTTGGCGGAGACGACCAGGCTGGGGGCGACGGCACCCAAGGGAAAGCCGTGATCGCGCTTGGCGACGCCGCGCGAAATCTGGACATAGACGAGGCCGTCGTGGACGCGATTGCGCGCCGC
>Ga0326727_10028470_pt1 | contig 10156 bp, 11 predicted proteins | sample MB2enrmetagenome_FD_207643 | JGI IMG/M metagenome (GOLD analysis project Ga0326727, IMG submission 207643) | Lab enriched peat soil microbial communities from McLean, Ithaca, NY, United States - MB29MY | ecosystem: Environmental > Terrestrial > Soil > Wetlands > Peat | place: USA: New York...
TGAACACCAGCCGTAATAAGTCACTGCGAAGCATTTTCCTCTCGCGGTACGTGTCCTAAAGGAATTAACGCCAATGCTAAGCGAAAGTTCCGGCGGGCGCGGTAAGGGTTTGTAAATGGTCCGTATTTTTTTCCCAGCGTGGGTGGCCGATCTGACTTGCTGCCCCGCGCACCTTGTCCGGCACGGGGTTTTACAAAACATTACGCGACTGGGATTGTTTTTTTACCGCAGGTGCGGGCAAACTGAATTACCAGGCATCTGGATTGTGGATAGAAAGGATTTTTCACATGGCAAAACGGTTGGCAATTTACATGGCTATGGCCGGTCTCCTTGTCTTCACCATCCCCACGTTCGGACAAATGGGGCAGGGAGGCGGTGGACACCAAGGCGGTTGGGGCGGCGGACCAGGGCATCAAATGCCCAGTGTGGACGACCAGGTGAAGGACCTTACCAAGCAGCTCAAACTGACCGACGAGCAACAGCCTAAGGTGCGCGACCTGCTGCAGAAACAGCGCGATCAGATGAGCCAGCTCATGCAGGATAATTCGCTCACCCGGGAAGACAAGCGGGCAAAGATGCGCGATATCCATGACACTACAACCGGCAAGATCCGCGATCTCCTGACTGACGACCAAAAGAAGAAGTATGATGACTATCTGCAAAAGCAGCAGCAGAACCGGCAGCACCACCACGGTGGAGGCATGGCGTCAGAATCCTGATATGGCGAAGAAGAAGGTCAGACCGTTTCGCGCCGTAAAGGCGGTCAAGTCGGCCGCCCGCGAGGCCGTGGGCCAGCCTCCGCCGGCGCAGGTCCTGCCCGACAAGAAAAAGAGCCGCCAATCCCGGCCAAAACACAAGACGACGCTCGCGCGGCTGCTTGAGAATTTGTAATTTGTAATTTGTAATTTGCAATTTGCAAAGTAAGAACGGCGTGGGTTCACTTTGCAAATTACAAATTGCAAATTGCCAATCTACAAAACTGCGGTTTCCTCGATCAGCTTGCCCTCTGCGAAACGCCGCAGGCTGAGGGTTTCCACATCGATCAGCTTAGTAGAGCCCTGCAAGATGAGGTCGGCAACGATTTTTCCAGTGGCGGGCGCATGCATTACGCCGTGGCCGCTGAAGCCGTTGGCCAGGAACAGTCCCTTAAGCTCGGGCACCGGACCCAGGATGGAGTGGTGATCGGGCGTCATCTCATACAGTCCGGTCCAGGCACGTTTGGGGTTGATGGGAAGATTCTCAAACACGGGAACGCGGTTGGCGGCGCGCAGCAGTATCTTCTCGACGAATGCCGGATCAAAATCGGTGCGATCGCTAGGCGGTTCTTCGGGATCATTCCACGCCAGCAGGAAGCCGAGCGATTCGGGCCGGAAGTGAAAGCCGTTGGACATATCGATGGTCATGGGCGTGCTGTGCGGATATTGATCGAAGGGTTCGCTGGGCACCAGCATGCGGCGTAACGGCGCAACCGGAATTTGGATGCCCGCCAATTTGCCTACCTCGGCCGCCCATGCGCCGGCGGCATTGACCACGGTGCGGGTCGCTACCGGGCCGCGCGTGGTCTCCACCGCGGTAATGCGGTCGCCCTCCCGGTGGATGCCGGTAGCCTCAGTTTCGCGCCAGAGCTTGACGCCGCCCTCCTGAGCGCGTTTGGTAAAGCCGGTCATAGCGCTGTGGGGATCGACAAAGCCGTCGCTGGAACAGAAACTGCCGCCCACGATGTCGTCGCTGCGCAGCAGGGGGTATTGGCGGCGTATCTCTTCTGCGGAAATCATGCAGACGTTTTTCAGCCCCAGCGCCTTCTGCCGCTCCTGATTGGCGCGCAGGTACTCCAAGTGGCTCGGACGAATAGCCAGGAACAGGTACCCTTGCGGCCGATAGCCGGAGGGATATCCGGTGCGTTCCTCGAAACTCTCGTAGAACGGGATGGAGTACAGCGACATCTGGATGTTGACGGTAGTGGCGAACTGCGCCCGCACCCCTCCCATGCTCTTGCCGGTTGATCCTTTGCCCTGGTGAGTCTCCCGTTCGATGATCAGCACGTTGTTGCATCCGGCGGCCGCCAGATGATAGGCGACACTGGACCCGACAATCCCTCCGCCGATGATTACCACCTCAGCCGTTTGCATGCGATCCTCTCCCGGGCACATTCTACTGCGAATCCCGGAGCTTCTTACACTCTGCGATCCAAGTGGAAGTGCGTATGGAAGGCCTGAACAATCACCTCTGGCAATTGTTCCCGGTTGTGTTTCGTGAGCAGGCTGTGTCCGGCGGTTTCCACGGCCAGAAGCCTGGTGGGCGCGGGAATCAGGGAAACCGCCGCTTGCAATTCCTCGATCGTGCCGAACGGGTCGCGGGTTCCATGGATAAACAAAGCCGGCGTTGTGAGGTTCGGAAAATGAGCCTTGCGTTGCCGCGACGGTTGTCCCGGCATATAGAGGGGGTAGGAAAGCAGCAGTAAACCATCGGCCAGTCCCGCCCGCGAGGCGAGCAGCAGACTGGCCTGCCGTCCGCCGTACGAGTGGCCGCCAAGGAATACGCGCCCAGCGTTCCTCTGCCGGAGCAAAGCAACGGCCTGGCACAATCCCTCCTGGTCGCGTTCGGCATCCCCGGGGTGTGGCGGGCCGTGCGGCCGCCGGCGGCGAAACGGGAGATCACAGCGCAGTACGGTTAGACCCGCGGCGGCGAACGAGTTGGCCAGGGTGACGAGCAGTGCGCCATTGCAGTCCCCACCGGCGCCGTGAGTCAGCGCCAGAGCATCGCCGGACGGCTTCTTAGGCAGGTGGATGAAACCCCCAATCGGCGGCGGGCCAGGAGATACCGAGGCAAGTTCTTGCGGCACAGCACTTATTGTAACGCCCACATATTTCAGCTAGTTACCGGGGTCTTGGCGGCGGCTAAAGAATTTCTAAGAAAATGCCGATATTTCTAAAGAATGGTCGGGGCGCGTAGTGTGTACCTCCATTTGACAGTTCCAGGCGCCTCTGAGCTCGAGGTTGGGAAGGATACTGGGCAGTGATTTCACTGAAAAAATATCTGGATCTTGACCCCAGCGAATTGAAAAAGTTCATCAGCTTATCCATGGAGGAGACCCCGCCGGACGATCTGCTCGCTTCCATTTGCGATTGCTACCGCTCCGCGCTGATTGCCATGGGCACCAGCGGGACAGCAGCCTGTCCAGCGCTCGGCGGTGAACTGCAAGATAATCTTACGAGCCTGGCGGCGGGTCTGTCCGGAAAGATTAGCGCCTCCAATCTGCGGCAGACTGAAACCCTGGTCGAAGAACAACTGCAAAAATGGGGCGGGCGGACAGCAGAGTACTTCAAGCACAAAGCGAACGAAGCCAAAGAGCTGCTTATCGTGCTGGCGCGCACGGCCGAGTCGTTGGCGGAACGGGATCAGCGTCATTCCGACGAGTTCAGCCAGCTTACTTCTCGCCTGGAGGCCATCGCCGATCTGGAAGACCTGACGCAAATTCGCAGTTCGCTGATGCGAAGCGCCACCGAACTGAAGACCTGTGTGGAGCAAATGGCGTTGGAGCGCCAGGAGTCGGTCGCCGAATTGCAGGAGCAGCTTTCGACTTACCAGACAAAGCTTCTGGAAGCCGAACTCACCGCCTCGCAGGATCCCCTGACGGGACTGGAAAATCGCCGCAGCATCCAACGGACCATGGAACATCGCATTATGGCCAAACGGGTGTTTTGTGTGGCCATGCTGGACCTGAATGGGTTTAAACAAGTGAACGACCTGTTCGGGCACGCGGCCGGTGACGACCTACTAAAGCAATTCGCCGCCGAGTTGCGTGCCAACATGAGCGCGCGGGACGTGGTCTGCCGGTGGGGAGGAGACGAGTTCGTCGTGGTTATGGATTGCACGATGGCGGAAGCCGCGGAACGTATTAACCGGCTCCACAAATGGGCGGCCGGCGACTATACCGTCCGCTGCATTACCGGGAACCACAAGATTTCTCTAAGCGCGGCGATCGGCGTGGCGCAATGGCAACCGGGCGACACCATGCAAGTGGTTCTCGGGCAAGCCGACCGCGCTATGTACCGCCGAAAAGCCGAAATGCGGAATCCGAAAGAAGTTTCAAGTAACAAGTAAGTAACAAGTTTTTCGAGTTTCAAGTTTCAAACAACACCCCGACGCACCCATCACCCGCCATAAGCAACAAGCCGCAAACCACCGGCATCAGGAATAAAGCGCCACCCAAAGCGGCCCGCGTTATATGATTTGTTCTTACTGGTTGCTTGTAACCTGTTACTTGTGACTTGTTACTTCCATGTCCCTGACAAAAGCGCAAGCTCTGGAAATGTTCCGCTCCGATGATCTGGTCGGCATCGGCATGGAAGCGGATGCGGTGCGGCGCCGGCTGCATTCTGACGGGATTGTCACCTACATCATCGACCGCAATATCAATTACACGAATTTTTGCACTGAGTACTGCTCTTTCTGCGCCTTCTATCGTCCGCTCAAGGGGCTGCGAGCCCAAGAAGGATACGTTCTCACCTACCAGGAGATTTACGACAAAATCCGCGAAACCGTTGAACTCGGGGGCACGGGTGTTCTCATGCAAGGGGGGCTGCATCCGGACCTGAAGATCGAGTGGTTCGAGGGATTGCTGAGCGGGATCAAACAGCGCTTTCCCCAGGTTTGGCTGCACTGCTTTTCCGCCTCGGAGATCCTGGCCATCGCCGAGTATAGCGGCCTCGGCGTCGCCGATACGATCCGGCGGTTGCACGACGCGGGATTAGACTCGATCCCTGGCGGCGGGGCAGAGATCCTGGATGACGAAGTCCGCCGTAAGATCGCGCGTTTGAAATGTATGACCGACGATTGGCTGCTGGTACATCGCACCGCGCACCGCCTGGGGCTGCGCACCACCGCCACCATGATGTTTGGGGTGGGGGAAACTTATGAGCACCGGGTGAATCATTTTCAACGTTTGTGGGAACTGCAACAGGAGACCGGCGGCTTTACCGCCTTCATTCCCTGGACGTTCCAGCCCCAGCACACCGCGTTGGGCGGCCGGGGCTGGGATGAGGCGACCGCGGTGGATTATCTGAAGACCCTGGCGCTATCGCGCATTTTCCTGGACAACATCGAGAACGTGCAGTCGAGCTGGGTGACCCAGGGGTTGAAAGTTTGCCAACTCGGGTTGCACTTCGGCGGCAACGACGTCGGCTCGGTCATGATCGAAGAGAACGTGGTACGCGCGGCCGGAACCACCAATTGCACCACCGAAGAGGAACTGCGGCGCATTATCCGCGACGCCGGCTTCCGGCCGGTCCAGCGCGACACCCTATATCGAACCATGTTTCTGAATTGAGCCGGCGATTTGGCGTCGCCGATCCGGTATCCGCAGATGGTCCAGCATCTCGCCGGCTACACGCAGGATCTCCTCCGCAGCAACTGGCTTAGTGAGCAACGGGAAGCGGTGTCCGGCGGCGCTGGCCGCGTTATGCAAATTGGCTGCCGCCGCGTGCCCGGAGATGAGCAGAACGCGCGCTTGCGGGAAGACCCGCTCAAAGTAGATAGCCAGGTCAATGCCATTGATGGAATCGGGTCGCAGGGCAACATCGGCAATCAGCAGATCGGGAGGCTCATCCAGAGCGGCTTCCAGGGCGGCTGCAGCGGTGTACATGGCCACCGCCTGGCAGTCCTCGAGCCGCAGCATTTGCGCCAGGGTGTCGGCAATTGTTCTTTCATCGTCCAGCACAAAGACACGGGGTGGACGAAGCCACATACCGGTAATGGCAAGCTCCTCTTTTTGAGGCACTCGTTCCCTCTTCTTGGTTGGATGCAATCCCTACCGGGAGGCATCAGCAGCTCGCAATCGAGTACAATCGAATTTTGTTTCGCCGCGGCGCAGGCGGACGAGTGTGTGCCGGTGTTGTGGGGAAATCGGGAGATTGGCGCTGAAAACCTTTGCCATTTCTGTGTACCTGCTCGCTCTGGCGGCGCCACACAGCGGCCTGGGCCAGTGGGTTAAGACCCATGTATTGGATAGCAACACGCGGCAATTCCGCGGGCTCTATCAGGCCAACGCTTTCGATCTGGCGTTGCTGTTTCCCTATTTTCTGGTGCTGATATGGCTTGCCTCCTATGGCATCCACCGCTACGTGCTGGTTTACCAATACTACAAACATCGCAAGAACCGGCGTGCCGAGCCGCCTGCCCGGTTTAGCGAAACGGAACTGCCCGGCATCACGGTCCAACTGCCGATTTTCAACGAGCAGTACGTGGTGGACCGGCTGGTCGAGGCGGTTTGCCGGTTGGAATATCCCCGCGAGCGATTAGAGATTCAGGTGCTGGACGATTCCACCGACGAAACCACGGCCGTGGCCAGCGGCGTTGTGGCACGCTACGCGGCTTTGGGACACCACATCAGCTATCACCATCGCACCAACCGCGAAGGCTTTAAGGCGGGCGCCTTGCAAGCGGGAATGCGGTCGGCACGTGGCGAACTGATTGCGGTTTTCGATGCCGACTTCATTCCGCCGTCCGACTGGTTGCTGCGGGTCGTCCATCACTTCACCGACCCACAGATCGGAATGGTTCAGACCCGTTGGACGCATCTGAACCGCAACTATTCCTTCCTTACCGAAGTGGAAGCCATTCTGCTGGACGGGCATTTCGTGCTGGAACACGGTGCGCGTTCGCGTACGGGAGTTTTTTTCAACTTCAACGGGACCGCCGGCATGTGGCGCCGGAAGGCCATCGAGGATGCCGGCGGCTGGGAGCATGACACCCTCACGGAAGATACCGACCTCAGCTACCGCGCCCAGATGAAGGGTTGGCGTTTCGCCTACGTGCAAGACATCGAGTGCCCGGCGGAGCTGCCGGTGGAAATGACGGCTTTTAAGACCCAGCAGGCGCGCTGGGCTAAAGGACTGATCCAGGTGGCGCTCAAGATCTTACCGCGGGTGCTGCGGTCCAAAGCGTCCTGGCGGGTCAAATTCGAGGCTTGGTATCACCTGACGGCGAATATCAGCTATCCCCTGATGATCGTGCTCTCGGTGCTGCTGTTGCCGGCCATGGTGATCCGCTTTTACCAGGGTTGGTTTCAGATGTTGTTAATCGACGTGCCGTTATTCCTGGCCTCCACCTTCTCGATCTCCAGCTTCTACTTGGTCTCGCAGAAAGAACTGTTTCCCCGGCGTTGGTATCGCACCTTTTTCTTCCTGCCGTTTTTGATGGCGCTGGGAATCGGGCTGACGCTCACCAATTCGCGGGCCGTGCTGGAAGCGCTTTTCGGCAAGAAGACGGCGTTCGCGCGCACTCCGAAATATCGCGTGGTCACCAAGGGCGACCGGCCCATTGCCGGCAAATACCGCCGACGACTCGGCTGGGTGCCGTGGCTCGAGCTGATGATCGGCACCTATTTTTCCCTGACCGTACTTTACGCCTGGCAAAATGAGAACTATCTCACGATTCCTTTTTTGCTGCTGTTCGTCATCGGCTACTGGTATACGGGACTGATGTCGCTGCTGCAGGGGCGGTTCGAACTGGGAGGGCGCGGCGAGCCGCAGACCGCGAGACCTTATCCCGCCGTAGGCTTTTAGAGCGACCCGCCACAAGCAAAAGACAGTTAGATCTGCTTGGGGGTTGGGGCTTGTTGCTTGTGGCTTGTTGCTCGTTATTGCTGACGGGGAGGAACGAATGCGATATGCTAGTCCGCAGTGTTGATCCTGCAGATTCTTTTTCTGGCGAGTGCCCTGGCGGTGCTGGGAGTTGCGATGGTTTGTTATCGCCATATCCGCCGCCATCTGCGGTCGATGCACATCCACGGCAATCGGAAGAAGTCCGAAACGGACGCAACCAGCCGTACAGACCAGAGCTGAGTGGAAATCATGACACGTGAGATTACGGTTGCGCACAGCCCCGACTGCGATGATGCCTTTATGTTCTACGGGCTCGCCACCAATAAAGTGCGTCGGCGCGGATTTAAATTTACCCACACCCTTTGCGATATCCAGACGCTGAACCAGCGGGCCATGGATGGCGCCGGGCTCTACGATGTGACCGCCATTTCCTTGCACGCGTATCCCTACGTCCAGCAGAACTACGCGCTCTTGCCCACCGGCGGCAGTATGGGCGAAGGCTATGGCCCCATGATCGTGGCCCGCCACGCCTATACTCCCGACGAGATCCGTCATATCCGGGTCGCGGTTCCCGGCGTGCTGACCACCGCGTATTTGGTTCTCAAACTGTTTTGCCCGGATATCCCCACCGAAGTAGTGCCTTTCGATCAGATTATTCCGCAAATCCTCGAGGGTAAACAGCGGGCCGGACTGATCATTCACGAGGGGCAACTGACGTACGGTAAGGCGGGGCTATTCCGTGTCGTAGACTTGGGAAAATGGTGGCACGAGACCCAGGGGCTCCCCTTGCCATTGGGCGGCAATGCGATCCGGCGCGCTCTTGGCCCGGAGTTGATGACCAGCGTGGCCGGCGCTATCCGCGAGAGCATTCAGTACGGGCTCGATCACCGGGAGGAGGCTTTGGCCTATTCCCTGCAGTTCGCCCGCGACCTGGAACCGGAACTGGCGGACAAATTCGTGGGCATGTACGTCAATCAGCGAACCCTGGATTACGGAGCAGACGGCCGGAACGCGGTATGCCGCCTGCTCGAATTAGGGCATCAGGCCGGTCTTATCCCCCACCCGGCCCATGTCGAGTTTGTCAGTGACATCGCCGCCGGCGATCTGAAAGAAGGACCGGCAAGTGATAAGAAACAAAGCCTGGGAACTCAAAAGGAACTGCCCCGGCGATCGAGGAAGTCCAGCCTCTGAAGCGGGTGTGGCGGAAAGCAGTTCGGGGTTGCCTAAGGCAAACTCTTTCCCGCATAATAGATGCTTTGTCCCGGTAGTTTTGGGACCAATTAGAAAGGACAGCATTTACCCGTGCTAATGATTCGCTTGTCGCGCCGGGGTGCGCGAAAACAGCCGCACTATAGGATTGTAGTCATCGAGAAGGAGCGGGCGCGGGACGGACGCTCACTGGAGACGGTCGGCACGTATAATCCCCGCACGAATCCTGCTACCGTGGAACTCAAGCGTGAGCGGATTGACTACTGGCAGTCTAAGGGCGCCCAGGTCTCCAGCACCGTCGCTCGTTTGCTCGCCAAAGCTCCGGCCAGCACCGTACCCGCGGCGTAGCCGGACAAGCTTGCCGCGCATCGGTCCCAGTTTCCCGCAGCTCGGGGTAGGGGTTCGTCCTATGTCAGCCGACGAGAGTGGAGACGTACGCAAGCTCGTAGAGGAAATTGTCAAAGCGCTGGTGGACTCGCCCGCCGAGGTTGAGGTGCGCGCCATCGACGACGAGCAAGGTGCCAATTTGGAATTGCACGTCGCGACCGCCGACCTGGGCAAGGTCATCGGCAAACAAGGCCGAACCGCCCGCTCCCTGCGGACCATTCTCGGGGCTGCGGGAACGAAGCTGCACAAGCGCTTCACCTTGGAGATCCTGGAATAGAGGGCGAATTCGTCACGCTCGCACGCATCGTCAAACCGCAAGGGCGGCGGGGCGAAGTCGTGGCTGAGTTGCACACCGATTTCCCCGAGCGTTTTGCCCAGCGGCGGCGGTTGTGGGTCAGGGCCCCCCAGGGAGGGCGGCACGTCCTGCAACTGGAAGATTTTTGGCCGCATAAGGGCCGGGTGGTGCTCAAGTTTCGCGGGGTGGATTCGATCAGTGCGGCGGAAGAACTGGCCGGCTGCGAAGTGCAGATCCCCCGCGAAGAACGGGCTCGGTTGGAGCCGGGCACAAGCTATGTCAGCGATCTTGTCGGCTGCATGGTGATCGTGGACAATCGGCAACTGGGCCCGATAGCCGAGGTGCAATTTGGCGCCGGCGAGGCGCCGCTATTGGTAGTTCGCGCGGCACAACGGGAATTCCTGCTCCCGCTGGCCGCGGAATTTATCCAGGAGCTCGATCTGGGAAAGCGCGTGGTGCGCCTGCAAGTACCCGAGGGCCTTTTGCAACTGGATGCTCCCCTGAACGAGGAGGAAAAGGCCCTGCAACACAGCCGGCACCAGCACAAACCAGCAGGAAAAAAGAAATATTGAGGAATTTGGTAATTGGGTAATTTGGTAGTTGAGCAGAACAGTTTGCGCGTGCCCGGTTTTCCAATTACCAAATTACCCAATTACCAAAT